>Ga0310786_10001323_pt1 | contig 39703 bp, 27 predicted proteins | sample AusTroGonzalo_MG_FD_203881 | JGI IMG/M metagenome (GOLD analysis project Ga0310786, IMG submission 203881) | Bovine rumen microbial communities from tropical cattle in Woodstock, Queensland, Australia - Gonzalo_03 (v2) (version 2) | ecosystem: Host-associated > Mammals > Digestive system >... | reverse complement strand
ACCTGAAGAATATGAACATACTTTACAGTCTGCCTTGGAAGGAGGAATACAAGGAGTTCCAGCGTCTGTCTGAGATTTGCGAAACGGCGAACCTCACACCTGAGCAGCGTGCCAGTTACGAAAGAAGTATCAAGACTTTCTTGGACAATAACGATATCCTGGAGTATCAGTTGGATAAAGGCATTGAGAAAGGTCGAGCAGACACTGCTAAAAATTTGAAAGCCATGGGTATGGATTATTCCATTATTCAGCAAGCCTCTGGACTTTCCGTAGAAGAAATAGAAAAGCTATAAGACGTTCTAACCTTCCCGAATAAACAACCCAAGCAGCTATGCACATGCTATACAGTGCATAGCTGCTATTTTTATTACTTTTCAACCTTGAACCTCTTTGACCAATTTTTGGTTTAGTTGGCCTGAAGTTGCTGGATGTATCCCCTCCGACACGTCACGAATCGTTACGCTTCCACATGCAGCGCGTCACGCGTCACAGTAAGTTTTTCTACCTATCACTCATCATTAGCCGTGAAAATGCGATGGAAAAAGTGAACTCAAACAAGTGATTTACAATGAAGCATCAAGCGATGGCTCTGTGGGAGTCAATCCTTATACTGGAAAAGATAGCATGCAAATGCAAAGATTTGAGCTAAAAGGATGGATTTTTGGGGGGAAATGATTAACTTTGCCCATAATTATGAGCATCATAGGGACTCTTATCTTCATAGTAGTGGCCGTAGCGGCTTTCAAGGCTATCGCCGATACCGAAAAGGGTGGATTCTTTCTTATATTCATGCCTTTGGTCTTGCTATTTATCAACTTTACCATTGGGTGGGATAACTATTGGAGTGATGTGCCATTCCCCAATCCGGTGGATCCAGGAGGATTCTTGGATGAATTTGTTGCCCGGATAATCGGCGGTTTTCTTGATTCTATCATCGGTGTGAGTTTCTTTCGTCCTGTCTTCTCTTGGCTGTTAGGAATGAGTTTCTATTCTTTTGAATTGGCAGGGTTTCATGTCCTGTTCTATAATCTGTTCTTGCGGGATATGGATAGGGACAAATCATTTGGGGTATTTATATTGTGGTTGTTCTTTTTCTCGCTCTTCTACATCTTTCATCTTCTTGATGATTTCTTTGTCTTCAGCAGGTTTTCCATGCCCTTCAGTGCCAATGTCAACATAAAATGGTATTATGGAATCTCTATTGTTCTGGCCTTATATATAGTCTATGATCAGAACAAAGACCGCTGGTGATTGAATCAACGTTTTTCAAGGCAAGACAGTTGGCAGCGGTGAGTAAAAATGAATTAACCCAAGGTTAGCGTATGAAATGGATTGTATTGTCAGATAATCGGTGTAGTGATGGCCGTCTTTCTACGGAGCATGGGCTGTCTATTCTTTTGGAAACTGGGCGGCATACACTTTTGCTTGATACGGGAGCAAGTGACGTGTTCATTCGTAATGCCGAGCTGCAAGGCATAGACCTCGGCAAGGTGGACTATGTTTTCATCTCGCATGGGCACAGCGATCATGCAGGAGGCTTGCGCTACTTCTTGAAACTGAACGACCAGGCTCGTGTCGTGGTATCACCTGAGGCTATGAACGGGAGGTTCTTCTCCCAACGAGGCTCTCTGCACAGCATCACCACTGAGTGGCCTGAGGTAGGGGGCGACAGGCTTGTCAAGGCTGAGAACACCTGTGAAGTGGCCGAGGGGATTCGTGTCATTGCCCATATCCCTCAAGTCCATCCTGTGCCAAAGGGGAACAAGAACCTCTTCTTCCAAAATGCCGAGGGCGAACTTGTGCTGGATGATTTCCGTCATGAACTGGCGCTGTATGTCGATGGGTTGTTGTTTACGGGTTGTGCGCACAGTGGACTGGAGAATATCCTGGCAGCCTGCCCATGGCCTGTACACACCGTTGTCGGCGGCTTCCATTTGCTCGACGGGCAGGAATCGGAAGAGGAGCTTAGGGCATTGGCCGAAAGGCTGGGAACCGACTATCCTGAAACGGTGTTCTATACCAGCCATTGTACGGGTGATGGGGTATTCAACGTGATGAAAGGGGTGATGGGCCGACAATTGCAGGCTTTCCACTGCGGAACGGTTGTCGTGAGTTGAATCTTTGTATCGTGTATCTTTAAAGACTAATACATTTTAGCCAACCATTCTGCAAAGAAGAAGTCATACACGCGATAGCCGTTGTCGGTTTGAGTGATATAGTCGTTCTTTAACAACAACTTAATGGCAGACTGTACAGAACTGGAAGAATTGAGATTATGTTTTTTGATGAACTTGGCTGAAGTGACGTTCTGCGCTATACCCTCTTTGGCAATGGCTTGTAATACGTTTTTCTGCTTCGGGGGTAGATTCGATAGTATGTCTTTGTAACTCTGTTCCTGTGACAGAATCACATTATTGCAAGCCTCGGCTATCTGGGAAGACACGCATGTGCTATCCTCAGCTGTCAGGGCAAACAGCTCATTCATAATCATCTGAACAAACCAGGTGTATCCATCATACAAATGCCAAACCTCCTCTATAACATCCCCCTCTATATGCTTGTTTCTTTCCTCAAACAAAGATATGGCGAATGCCTTATAGGTTTGAACAGGTATGGGACCTAATCCCATGCTGATGGCACTTTGATAGAAGGGCTTCGAAGCTGAGTTGAACATGTTACTCATCACATGGCGCTTACTGCCGGAAAATATGAATTGAGCCCGACGACATTGCTGTATCTTGGTACGTAACAGCGCTTCCACATTCTTTTCTGCATACTCACCTATCTGCTGAAACTCATCTATGGCAACGATGCAAGGCTTGTCTGCCTCTTCCATATAAGCAAAGATTTCGTCAAGGGTAGTCTGGGGAGCTTGAATGTCGCCCAAACCTAAGTCAAAAGTAGGAGAACCCGTCAAGGCATCCAATTTGAATCCCACACGGAATGAACTTATCATCTGAAAGAATTTTTCTTTCCACTGCGTGGTCTGGGGCTTCAGCTGAGCATAGATTTCCTTTCCGAGTACATAGACAAACTCTGCCAATGAGGTAGTTGCATAGATGTCGACAAAGAAAACATGGTATTTTTCCTTAATGTCTGGCTGATGAAAGAAATGCTGTATCAGTCCCGATTTTCCTATGCGTCGGGGAGAAATCAGAGCCACATCCCTACCATTCAGCAGTTGCTTATGAAGAAAAGCAGTTTCTTCTGACCTGTCGCAAAAATACTTGTCGGACAGATACTTACCAACAATAAACGGATTATTGACTATTCTATCGCTCATATCGTCATAAATTTTATTGCAAATATAATAATTATATTTATAATAATTATCATTTGCCTCAAAAAAACTGCTGACAGACTTCTTCTGAGTGTAGTTGCTGCCTATGGAGGAAGCTATCTACATGTTATGGCACATTGATAGATAAAGAAAAAGGGAAGGCTGGTGACCTTCCCTTTATTCTTGCAGCGGTAAACCGGATTACAATACGAAGTCGGAAGTGTTGAGGAACAATGCGCTCTGCTCCAGACGCTCGAACTGCTTGCCACTGTTGGTGTCTTCGATTTCGATGAAGAAGTACTTGTTGCCGTTGGCATAGAACTTCTCGAAGATGTTCTTGAAGTTCATGGCACCTGATGCACCCAGTACCATGAAGTCCTTGATGTGCAGCATCTTGATGCGGTCGGCACGACGGGTGAGCCAAGCCACAGGATCCTGCTGGCCCATTACGGTCCAATAAACGTCAAGCTCGAAGATTACATTGGCAGGATCGGTGTTGTCCATATAAACATCCTCGATGATCTGGGCACCCTGACCCAGAGCCATGCCTGCGAAGAGGTCGCCCAATACAGCAGCGGTGCTGGTCTCGGTCACCTTGGCCATCTCCATGTTGTGGTTGTGATAACCGAACTGGATGCCGGCAGTAGCCTTCACGGTCTCACCTGATACGTTGAGCAGGTTGGCGAAGTCCTTGGCGAGCTGGATGTTGTTGACGCGTGCAGGTGGCATCATAGGCTGAACGAGGTATTCGCAACCCAATTTAGCGTGGTCTTCTGCCACTGGCTTCCAGAACTCCTTGATTTCATCGGCCATGTCCTTGAACTCCTTTGGCTTAGGAGCTGGAGCACCTGGACGAGAGAACAGACCTCCCATCAGCGCATTAGGAGTCACGTGTGAGCTCACGATCTTCAGGTCGGCATCGTCGCATTTCTTCTTGAAATCTTCCAGGCTTAAACCAGCTACTTTGTGCTCAGCGCCATTGTAGCCAGCCAATTCCAGGTTCTTGATGCCCATCTTGCGGATGCGCTCCAGATTGGCACTAAGGTCACCGTTGGTGAATTCTGGGCCCAGTGTGTAGGTCTGCAAGCCAAGTCCCTTGTTGGTGTTGATGACTGGCTCAGCAGGAGCAGCCTCCTTGGTCTGGCAGGCTGCCAGAGCGCCCAATGAAAGCATAGAAGCGCCCTTTAAGAAATTTCTTCTGTTCATAGTAATTACTAAATGTTGTTATACTGTCTGTTTAAAAATCGTACAAAGTTAAGTATATTTTTTCTTTAATCAACGGATTTTGCGGATTTTTTCTAACATAACACGGTTTCAGCTGGAGTATAGTCCAGTCCATAGCAGTCGGCCACGGCCTTGTAAGTGGTTTTGCCTCCAGCCATGTTGAGGCCCTTGAGCAGGGCAGGGTCGTCTTTGCAAGCCTTTCGCCAACCCTTGTCGGCCAGTGCCAGCGTATAGGGCTGGGTGGAATTGGTGAGGGCGAAGGTAGAAGTGCGGCTCACAGCGCCTGGGATATTGGCCACAGCATAGTGTACGATTCCGTCGAGGATATAGATAGGATCGCTGTGGGTGGTAGGATGGCTGGTCTCGAAGCAGCCGCCTTGGTCAATGGCCACATCCACCAGCACGGTGCCTGGCTGCATGAGCTTGAGCATGTCGCGCGTGATGAGGTGAGGGGTCTTGTCGCCAGGAACCAGGGCTGCACCTATCACCAGATCCACATCGGCCAACTCGGCCTCGATCTGTGGGCGTGAGGCAGTGATGGTGCGTACATTGGGAGGCATAATGCCAGCCAGATGGCGGATACAGTCGATATTCACATCGGCAATCACAACATCGGCTCCCATGCCAGCGGCTACCATAGCCGCATTGCGGCCTACACGTCCACCACCCAATACCAGTACTTTACCTGCCTTCACTCCTGGTACTCCACCAAGCAGCACGCCTTTGCCTCCATGAATCTTCTTTAGATAGGTGGCACCTTCCTGCACGGCCATCTTACCAGCCACCTCGCTCATAGGGATAAGCAGCGGAAGGCTGTGGTCCTGGCGTTCTACCGTTTCGTAGGCAATGCACACGGCACCGCTTTTCAGCATGGCGTGGGTAAGCTCCTCGTCTGCGGCAAAATGGAAATAGGTGAACACCACCTGGTCCTTGCGCACCAGCGGATACTCAGCCTCGATAGGCTCTTTCACCTTTACAATCATCTCGGCAGAGGCATAAACCTCTTCGATGGTAGGCAGGATGCGGGCACCAGCCTGCACATACTCTTCATCGCGGAAACCGCTGTTCTCACCAGCGGTGTGCTGAACAACAACGGTATGTCCGTGATGTACTAACTCGGCCACGCCCATGGGGGTCATTCCCACGCGGTTCTCATTGTTCTTGATTTCTTTGGGTACTCCGATAATCATAGTCTTATAGTTTTAAGGTTATATGTATATTAGGTAGTAGCAAAGGTAAACAAAGGCGGATAAATATGCAAGCAATATTCAAGTTTTTTTACACCTTTATCTAATCGCATACAGATAGGCCAGCAACGCCATCTTGCCGCGCATGGTCTCTCGAGGTGTAAACTCTCCATTCACCCAGAAGTAACGCTGATTGAAATACGACTCCTGCTTTGGCCAACCTCCATTGTCCCAGTTGGGATAGCAATGACGGAGGATGAGTTGTGCATCACCTCCATTGCCTTGCGACCAGGTCTCAGTGCCATTGAATGGTGTTTGTCCTGGATGTGTGCCAGGGGCTCCGTCGTTGCGGCCAGTGGAATAGACATCGGTGATGTGGCGTTCGCCCAAGCCTGTCATCTCCACAATGTTGCCAGGGTTGCGTCCCAATCCCCAGCTGGCTTCCATATACATGGCACGTTCCAGTTCTTTCTTCTGTGCCGGACTGGCGATGTAGTGCGCCAGCATCACGAGTTGCAGGTTTTCAGAAGCACGATGGCGGGCATCGTTGGCAGTTCGGCGGGAGGGGCGCAGGGCAAGGTGTCCTACGTTTTCAGCCTGTGCCTGTGCCTGTATGCTGCTCTTGAGATTCTGGTAAAGCTCGGCATAATGGCGAGGCTGCGGACAGGTGAGGTAGGCTGCAGCAGCGTAGATCTGATGGAAGGCTATCTCGGTAGGAGCATTGCGGTTGCGCACACGGAAGAGGGGAGACTGTGGGCTGGTTATCATGCTCTCTTCGGCAAAGATGCGCTCCCATTCAGTATCGCCCGTGAGGTTGTAAAGGAAGGCGGCAGCCAGCTGTCGGAAGTCGCGACCGCGCATGCTCATGCTGCCTATATCCTGCTGGTCGTCGAGCTGCTGCTCTTCCTGCGGCTGGCGGCTGGCGTAGCGGAAGGCTATAATGGCTTCTTGGGTATAGTACTGACGCAGCGAATCGTTGTGCTGCACCCTGAAAGCTTCGGCCAATATGGCGCAGTTGGCGGCATTGGCCCAGGCTGCCATGTTGGTGTTGCCTGCCTGGAACATCACTGTCCAGTCGTTGCTGGGGTTGGTCACACCTTGTGAGTAACCCTCGCCATCACGAATGCTGAGGAAGAAGTCCACTTCGTTGCGGGCTTCGTCTATCAGGTCGGGGATGCCGTTGCCACTCTCGCGGATGGTGAGGTTATCCTCGGCCAGTCGTCCGTCCGTGAGCAGGTAGGGCAAGAGCAGGTCGTAGATATTGCTTACATGGGCCAGGTGACGGTCCCAGTCGAAAGCATCGGAATGACCTCCACGAACCTCTGTATTCACAGGGTTTCCTGGCAGGCGGTGCTGCCAGAAGGCAGATTCCTGCACAGGCTTGAAGTGAGGCTCGTCCCAAACATCGCCATGCAGAGCACGCCAGGCGGGGCTCCAGGGGGTCATATCTGTCTTGTAGACGGTAAAGCCTTTAGGATCGGTTTCGGGGATGAACTGCGGCTGACGGGGCACAGGGAAGACATGTGCTGGGTCGATAGGCTCACCTAAGCGCATGTAGTAATAACCCCTGAGACTGAAGCGGTAGGGCTGGAAATAGATGTCAGGGTCGATGTCGAAATCCATGCTACATCCCACATCCTCCACTACAAGACGATAGCGACCAGGGGCAGTAGCACGGAAGTCGATGTTCCATACGTCAGATCCTGTAAGGTTGCGGCCGCCTGCCTCCTTTGTCGCTTCATCGGCTGATTTCCAGAAGCGCACTGTGCCAGCAGCAGTCTTTTTCTTCGTAGCCACATTGTAGAGATAGACCTTGCGACCTTCCCAAGCCTTGTAGTTGCGCTGTCCGCCATCGCCCAACCATAAGTAGAGGTCAGCAGGATGCGTGGCTTCGGCAGGGGTGTAGCCGATGATGTTTACATGCAGAGCCTCTGAGGTGGTGTTCCACACATCGAAAAGCACGCTTGCCTCCTTGCCGTCGGAGCCTATGTCGGAGGGGATGTCCACAGTATAATGGAAGCCCTGTCGCATAGAACTGGGCAGTTCCAGGAAAAGCCAGTGGTCCAACTCGCTTGAGAGCGTATGGTCTATGTTCATGGGTTTGGACTTGCGCCACACATTCAAGGGCTGTACACTGCCAAACGACTTGTCATCTTCAGAGCGTACACGCCACTTGGAGGCTTGCTGTGCCAACTCGGTCTGTAGGCGCTGGCCGAAGACATAGAGGGTATCGTCGCCCTCTACGAAAGTGTGCCCTAAGTAGGCACTGGGTCCTGTGGCATCATCGCGGTAGTGTACCTCGCCATCGCGGAAATGTACCATTAGATAGTTTTTGTCAACAACCCGCAGTTCCAGGAGCTTTGTGGCCTGAGCGGGAAGAATGGTCAGCCAAAGCACTGCCCAAACAGCTAAATTACGTAACTTCATTTTCGTATTATATTTAAGGTTTCTGCTGCAAATATATAAATTATTTCGATGGAACTATGATAATCTGACCTTTTTATTTTGCTCCTGCAAATCTTATAAACGTTTAAACACATGAATTTGCTTTTGCATCGCTTTGTAGTCTTGTAAAATGTTTTTATCTTTGTATCAGAAATTGAAAATCTGATACGAATGAAGATAAGACGACTCCTCTTGATGATGCTGATGCTCCTTGTGGGAGAGACCATCAGCGCTCAGCAGCAACTCACGGAGGAACAGCTGCGCCAGTACCGACAGATGCAACGCTCTACCTCGGCCCCCGCTGTGGTGGATTCTACCAAAGTGTCTTTGCCAGCAGCCTATGACTACACCTATGAGGAACAGATGGTGGAGGGTGGCGACGGCTATAAGCTCATGACCTGCATCTACAAGCCTGTGGGCGAGGGCCCCTGGCCCGTTGTAATCCTGCGCACACCTTATGTTTATGGCAGGGGCGACAACAATGCCAATGCCCGCTACTACGCTCGCCACGGTATCGCTTACATCGTGCAGCACTGCCGAGGCAAAGGTGGTTCGGAAGGCCCTTATGAGCCAAATGTGAACGAGCGTGTAGATGGACTGGCCTTGGTGAACTGGGTGGCCCAGCAGCCCTGGTGCAAGAACATCGGCTTGTTTGGCGAATCTTACACAGCCCTCACGTGCTGGATTATTGCTGACGCAGTGCCAGACAAGGTGAAGGGAATCTACCTGCACCACTATGGGGTGGACCGCCACTTATCGGCCTATAGCAACGGCATGTTCCGACAGGACATACTCACCGCCTGGGCTATCGACAACGCGGTGGAAATCCCGAAGAAGCCAGAGCGCAAAGACCCTACCCAGATCTATTTCGAACAGATGCGCTACATGCCCCAGTTGGTGATGGACCGTCATTTCTTTGGCGTCGAGTTGCCTTGGTATCGCGACTGGATCAGTCATACTGATTATACCGACCCGTATTGGCACCAAGGGGTGTGGGACACGCTGCGCCAGATTCCTGCCAAGATCAAGATACCGGTAGTGGTAGTGGCAGGGCATTTCGACCATCATCAGGAGGGAACGATTCTGGGCTACAACCTGTTGCCGGAGGAGACAAAGGCGAAGAGTCAGCTCATTGTGGGTGCCTGGAACCATTCACATATCACCACGCCGCAGATAGGTAAGTATGACCATGCTACGGATGTGGACCTCACTACCAGTCAGTTTGTGTGGTTCTACGACCTCTTGGTAAAAGAAAATGCGCCTAAGCCTGCTGTACAGGTGTATGCTATCGGTGAGGACAAGTGGCACCAGTTTGACGCATGGCCACTCAACGGCGGTGTGTACAAGACCTATTACCTCAGTGCCGAACAACAAGGGAAAGGGTACCCATTGAAAGATGCTCCGACGGGTGAGGGGAGAATCACCTATGCTTACGACCCCCAGCATCCTGTGCTCTCGGTGGGTGGTGAAACGCTGTTCAACTCAGGCAGTCGGCGAGGCAGCCAGCTGCAGCCCGAGGTGGGCTATCGCGACGATGTGGTGTCTTTTCTCTCCGAACCATTGCAGGCTCCGCTGCTGCTGGCAGGCAAGGTGAAGATAGTGCTGCATGTGAGTACCGATGTGGATGATACGGCGTTTAGCTATAAAATCAGTGAACAGCTTGCCGATGGGAATACCTATAACATCCGTACAGGCATCACCACGCTGGGGTTCCGCAATGAGCCTTTGGGCAGTCGCCAAACCTATAAGCCTGGCGAAGTAGTGGAGGTGGCTGTGGAGGCGCTGCCTATCCTGTGGCAGTTGCAGCCAGGTAGCCGCATCCGTGTGGATATCTCTTCCTCTGATTTCCCTCAATACAGTGTCCACAGCAATCATGCCGGCGTGTGGTCTCGGCAGACCAAGACGCGCGTGGCGCACCAAGTGCTCTATACGGGAGGGGAGTTTGAGAGTAGGATTGAGATTCCATTCATTACGGCTTCGCCGTGAAGTTCGGCGGCGGCTTAGCCATTCAAGTAAACTTGATGGCATTCGCCTTGCACGAACTTTGAACATTGAGCATTGAGCATTGAACATTGAACTTCGTTTGAAAATTGAAAATGGATTGTTGTAAATTATTACATATTTTCAAGTATGCAGCGCTTAGCATGTTATTTCCGCTGGCAGCGCAAGCCCAGTCTTTCACCCCACCGATGGACCAACAGATAGTCTTTTCGGGCAATTTTGGGGAGATTCGTGCTGACCACTATCATGGCGGACTCGATTTCAAAACGGGAGGAACTGTGGGAAAAGTGGTTCGTGCCTTGGCCGATGGCTATATCTCACGCATACAGGTAAATAGCGGCTCTGGCTTGGTGCTCACCGTTACCTTCCCCGACGGATGGTCGGCAGCCTACCGCCACCTTAGTGCCTTTATGGAGCCTATCGCCAGCAGGGTGAAAGCCTGGCAATACGAACACCAGTCGTGGGAGATGGAGCTTCGTCCCCAACCGGATGAGTATCCAGTCAAGGCAGGTGAACAGATTGCCCTCAGTGGCAATACGGGCTACTCCATGGGGCCACACCTGCACTTGGACATCTTCAATCCAGAGGGTGAATACATAGACCCACTGCCTTTCTTTATTGAAAAGGTGAGAGACCGTACGGCTCCTAAGGTAGAGGGTTTCAAAATCTATGCTGCACCAGGCGAGGGAATGATCAATGGCAAGCAGGCTGACAAGACTGTGCCGCTCAATGCCAAAGAGCCTATCGAGGTGTGGGGTAGGATAGGGGTCGGCATCCGTGCGTACGACTATATGGACGGCAATCATAATAAATATGGTGTGAAATACGTCACCCTGTCGGTGGATAGCGTAGAGGTATTCAAGAGCACCGTGGATCGTTTTGCTTATGAGGAGAACCGCTACATCAATTCCTGGTGTGATGGGCAGTATATGAAATCGTTCATCGACCCAGGCAACAAGCTGCGCATGCTGGAGGCACTCAACGGCCAGCAGGGCTGGATTACCATCGATGAGGAACGGCCTTACCACCTGCACTATACCCTCAGTGATGCGCTGGATAACACCACTGAAGTGGACCTCGTCCTGCAGGGGAAAAAGCAGGATATCAGCCCCTTGGAGGTAGAAAAGGAAGATATTCTCCATTATGATCGTAGGAATGTGCTGCAACGCCCAGGCTTACAGTTGGTGGTGCCTCGTGGTGCGCTCTACACTGATGTCTATCTCCACTATGGACTGCGCGACAAAGATTCGCTGGCTTATATCTACCGGCTTACCGATGAGGCAGTGAAGCTTCACACGGGGGCGGAGTTGCAGATAGGTCTGCGTACGATGCCTGTGGCCGACAAAAGTAAATATCACATTGTCCGCATTGGTAAGGATGGACGCAAATCGAGTGTGGGAGGCACTTTTGAGGATGGTTTCCTCAAGGCGCGTATCCTGCAGCTTGGTACATTCACTGCGGAAATAGATACTGTCCCGCCCGTTATCAAACCAGTGGAACAGCAGACATGGGCGAAGAACGGTAAGGTCACGCTCAAGGCCGATGACCGTGAGACGGGCATCAGCAGCTACACAGCTACCATTGATGGCGAGTGGGCACTGCTTGGAAAGCCTAATTCAGTGAACAACAACTTGGTGCTCGAACTTGACCCTGAGCATGTGAAGAAGGGTATTCAGCATGAGTTGGTGGTGACAGTGACCGATGGTTGCGGAAATAAAACCACGCAGCGCTTTAAGTTTATCTGGTGAATTTAAATAAATATCATATAGTATGAAAGTAAAGAAGTTTTTATTGACTGCGCTGATGGCGCTGATGGCAGTGGGCAACGCTCCCGCCTGTACCAACCTGATTGTAGGCAAACAAGCCTCAGTAGATGGCTCAACCATTATTTCCTACTCGGCCGACTCGTACGGCATGTATGGATTCCTGTACCATGCTAAGGCAGGTTTGCACGAGAAAGACGAGATGGTCAAAATCTACGAGTGGGATACCGGCAAATACCTGGGCGAGATACCTCAGGCACGCCAAACCTACAACGTGATAGGCAACATGAACGAGTTTCAGGTAGCCATAGGTGAGACCACCTTTGGCGGTCGGGAGGAGTTGGCTGACCCAACGGGTATCATTGATTACGGTAGTCTCATCTATCTGGCTCTGCAGCGTTCAAGAACCGCTCGCGAAGCCATCAAGGTGATGACCGACCTGGTGAAGGAATATGGCTACTACAGCGAGGGTGAGTCATTCTCCATTGCCGACCCCAATGAGGTGTGGATTATGGAGATGATAGGCAAGGGCCCTGGCGTGAAGGGGGCTGTTTGGGTGGCTGTACGCATCCCCGATGACTGCATAGCTGCTCATGCCAACCAGAGCCGCATACATCAGTTTGACCTCAACGACAAAGAGAATGTGATGTACTCTAATGACGTGATTTCCTTTGCCCGTGAGAAAGGTTATTTCAATGGCGTGAACAAGGACTTTAGTTTTGCTGATGCTTATAACCCGTTGGATTTCGGTGGATTGCGTTTCTGTGAGGCTCGCGTGTGGAGTTACTATAATATGTTTACCGATCGTGGAAACGAGTTCCTGCCTTATATCCAAGGTGAGACTAAGACTCCTATGCCTCTTTATGTGAAGCCTAACCGCAAGATATCTGTGCAGGACATTCAGAATGCCATGCGCGACCACTACGAGGGTACACCTCTTGACATCAGTCAGGACTTTGGTGCAGGTGCCTACCACACCCCTTACCGCATCACACCGTTGAGTTTTGAGGTAAACGGCCAGAGGTATTTCAACGAGCGTCCGATCTCTACCCAGCAGTCGGCTTGGGTGTTTGTGGCTCAGATGCGTGAGAACCTGCCCGATGCTATCGGCGGCGTGTTCTGGTTTGGTACCGATGATGCCAATATGACCGTCTTCGTGCCTATCTACTGCTGTACCGACCAGGTGCCTTCCTGCTTCGATGAGCATATCGACGGTGCTGGCGCTCAGAGTTTCTCGTTCAATTCTTCATTCTGGGTAAACAATTGGATTGCCAACATGGTGTATCCCCGCTATGACCTGATGATAGACGACGTGAAGGCTACTCAGACTGCCCTCGAAGATTCTTTCCGTCAGGCTCAGGAGGCTATCGAAGCTACTGCCTCTCGTCTGGCACAGACTGACATGGCTCAGGCCAAGGCCTTCCTCACCCATTACTCCAACCTCTCTGCCCAAAGCTACATCGACACTTGGAAGAAACTGGGAGAGTATTTGGTGGTGAAATACAATGATACAGCCGTGAAGCGCATGGGTCGCCGTGGCATGATTGGCAAGGAAGTGGATGAGAGCACCATAGTCTTCCGTCCCGGTTACCCCAAGGGTTGGGCAGAGGAGTATGTGAAGCAGACAGGCGATCGTTATAAGTATCCTGCCGAATAATTTGGAAGTTTCACTTACAATTCCTATCTTTGCTGAAAGTATTTTTTGCGGGAGAAATGGAGAATTAAAAATGCAGTATTATCTCACTGATCCTGTAGAAATAAGAAATAACTTTAAACTAATATAAAATGGAAAATCAGGAATTACTGAAACAGGTGACTGAGAAAGCCCAGGAGTGGCTGACCCCGGCATACGATGCCCAAACTCAGAATGATGTGAAGTACATGCTCAACAACGAGGATAAGACTGATCTTATCGACAGTTTCTACCGTGTGCTTGAATTTGGTACAGGCGGTCTGCGTGGCATCATGGGTGCTGGTACCAACCGCATGAATATCTATACCGTAGGCGCTGCTACCCAAGGCTTTGCCAACTACCTCAACAAGAATTTCAAGGACTTGGAGCAGATTTCTGTGGTGGTGGGTCATGACTGCCGAAACAACAGCCGCCTCTTTGCCGAGAAGAGTGCTGACATCTTCTCTGCCAACGGTATCAAGGTTTATCTTTTCGACGATATGCGTCCTACTCCTGAGATGAGCTTCGCCATCCGTCATCTGGGCTGCCAGGCAGGTATCAACATCACTGCCAGCCATAACCCTCGTGAGTACAACGGCTATAAGGCCTATTGGGATGACGGTGCACAGGTGCTTGCTCCACACGACAAGGGTATCATCGAGGAAGTGGGCAAGGTGAAGACCGAGGACATCAAGTTCAAGGGCAACCCTGACCTTATTCAGATAGTGGGCAAGGACATTGACGATATCTACCTCGAGAAGGTACACGGCATTTGCATCGATCCCGATGTGATCAAGCGTCAGAAAGACCTCAGCATCGTCTATACTCCGCTGCACGGCACTGGTATGATGTCTATTCCTGCCTCTCTGCGTCTGTGGGGCTTTGAGAATGTTCACTGCGTTCCTGAGCAGATGGTAAAGAGCGGTGACTTCCCAACGGTGGTAAGTCCTAATCCAGAGAATGCCGAGGCACTTACCCTCGCCATCAAGCTTGCCAAGAGCATAGATGCAGATATCGTGATGGCCAGCGATCCTGATGCCGACCGCGTAGGTATGGCCTGCAAGAACGACAAGGGCGAGTGGGTGCTCATCAATGGTAACCAGACCTGTCTGCTCTTCCTTTATTACATCATCACCAACCGCAAGAAGTTGGGTAAGATGAAGGGCAACGAATTCATCGTGAAGACCATTGTGACTACTGAGGTCATTCGTCAGATAGCTGAAAAGAACCATATAGAGATGCGTGACTGCTACACGGGCTTCAAGTGGATTGCCCGCGAAATCCGCCTGTCTGAAGGCGAGAAGCAGTATATCGGCGGTGGTGAGGAAAGCTATGGTTTCTTGGCACAGGACTTCGTACGTGATAAGGATGCTGTCAGTGCTTGCTCCCTGTTGGCAGAGATTTGTGCTTGGGCCAAGGATCAGGGCAAGACGCTCTATGAGGTGCTCATGGGCATTTACTTGGAATATGGATTCTCCAAGGAGCATACCATCAACGTAGTGAAGCCAGGCAAGACAGGTGCCGACGAGATCCAGCAGATGATGGCCAACTTCCGCAAGGATCCTCCTAAGGAGATTGCAGGCTCCAAGGTCATCTGCACCAAGGATTACAAGACGCTGAAAGTGACGGACGGCGAGGGTAACGTGGCCGATCTGGATATGCCTGAGACCAGCAACGTATTGCAATACTTCACAGCTGATGGCACGAAGATCAGTGTGCGCCCATCGGGCACGGAGCCTAAGATTAAGTTCTACATTGAGGTGAAGGGCAAGATGGAGACTGCGGCCGACTATCTGGCTGCCGATGCTACCGCTACCGAGAAGATAGAGGCTGTGCGCAAGTCGTTGGGAATCTGATAACAGTTATGCTAATTTTTAATTACTGATAAAAAAGTGTTTTCAGGAATTGTTGAAGCTACTGCACGACTGGTAGCCATTAAGCATGACAGGGAGAACATTGACTTCACCTTCACCTGTCCCTTTGTGCATGAGTTGAAGATTGACCAAAGCGTGTCGCATAATGGCGTATGCCTCACCGTGGTGCGCATAGAAGGAGATACCTACGTGGTGACTGCCATGAAAGAGACGCTCGATCGTTCCAATCTCGGACTGCTACAAGTGGGTGATGAGGTGAACGTGGAGCGTAGCATGCTACTCAATGCCCGCCTCGATGGCCATATCGTGCAGGGACATGTAGATGAGACAGCCACCTGTATTGCTGTAAGTGATGCCGATGGCAGCTATTACTTTACCTTTGAGTATCCATTCAACCGTGAAATGGCCCAATTGGGCTATATGACTGTGGATAAGGGCTCCGTGGCGGTCAATGGCGTAAGTCTTACTGTGTGCAACCCTACTGATCATACGTTCCAAGTGGCAATCATCCCATATACCTGGGAGAACACCAATTTCCACAGCATCAAGGTAGGTACCAAAGTCAACCTTGAGTTTGACATTGTGGGCAAGTACATCAGTAGGTTGATGCAATGGAAGTGAAAAAGTGGCTCTGACACTTGACTCGGAATATAAAGACACGTAACGATTCGTTACGTGTCTTTATTATTTAAACAGCCATGTACTCATTAGGAAGTACATGGCTGTCAGGAGTCTGGGCTTTGCTGAGCAGTGTTGCTACTTATTATCTTTTTTCTTGTTCTGGCGGTTGATATACTCCATGATGATGTCAACGGCATCTTCTTCATCAATATCTTCCATGGAGAGGACAATGTCATAGTTGCGGGCGTCGTAACGTGAAGTATCATAGAATTTTTGAATATAAGTCTCACGGTCTTTGTCCACCTTGTCTATAGCCTCCATGGCTGCCTCTAATTCCAGCCCCTGCTTACGCATCACGCGTTCCACACGCTGGCGTAGTGGAGCCTCGATCAGTATGTCTAAATGATTGTCCCATTCGCGGAACACCAGGAAACCGCTTCTTCCTGCCACTACACACGAACCTTGATTGGCCAGACGCTCCAGTATCGCCCGTTCGGTGCGGAAGATATCTTCGGAAGATGGCTCCATGTCGATAGGTAATGTGTTTTGAACAAAGGTGCTGAACATTTTTTTTACTTCAGACAAAAGAGATTTCTCTTGAGCCTTGAGCTCTTCTACCTTCTGTGTAGAGAGGTTGAACTTGTCCTTCAGTCCATCGATCACGGCTTTGTCGTAGTAGTTTACACCCAGCCTTTCAGCCAACTTACAACCTACGGTTCTGCCGCCTGAGCCTAACTCACGGTTGATGGTAATCACAAACTTTTCGTTAAGTTTCATAAGCGTATATTTTGGGGTCGTTCATTTCTTTACTGCTGCAAAAGTAGGAATAATATCTGAGATATGAAATAGAATTAAAATAAATACGTATCTTTGCAACCAAACATATAGAAAGATATGTGCTTATTTACTTGGACAATGGTGGCCGACGCATCATGTCAGCCATTGTGGTGATGGGACTGAAACCGTATATAGATTTTAATAGATATAGAAAATGAAGAAATTGACGATGTCTTTGCTGACGATGCTCTTGGTATGCAGTTGTGGTGGAGAAAAGGGACCACAAGAAAAGGCTCCAGTGAGTGTGAAGACAGAGATGGTGCAGACAGCATCTGCTACAGGTGGACAAACTTATGTAGGCATAGTGGAGGAGCGAGAGGCTACGGCAGTGAGCTTCACCACTTTGGGTGTGGTACAACGCATGTGGGTAAGTGAGGGTCAGGCAGTGAGCAAAGACCAGCTTATTGCCGAGCTTGACGATACTCAGGCACGTAACATGTTCAACGCCGCCGAGGCTACCAAGAGCCAGGCTGAAGATGCTTTGACCCGTTATCGACAGCTGCATGACAGTGGCTCGCTGCCCGAGGTACAATGGGTGGATATTCAGAGCAAGGTGGCACAAGCAGAGTCGCAGTGGGAAATGGCCAAGAAGAACCTGGACGACTGTAGCCTCAAAGCTCCGGTGGCAGGTATCATAGGACGGAAGATGGTGAATGTGGGCGAATCTGTGGCTCCCTCGCAACCTTTGGTGACTATACTTGACATCAGCAGCGTGAAAGTGAAAGTATCTGTGCCTGAAGCCGAAATCAGCGGCATTCGCATTGATACACCTTCTTTTATTAGAGTGGAGGCAACAGGTCGCAGTTACAATGGCGGACGCATTGAAAAAGGTGTGCAGGCCGATGCATTGACTCATACTTACGACATTCGTATTCAGGTGCCTAACAATGGACGTGAGTTACTTCCTGGTATGGTGGCTTCGGTAAGTTTCAGTGGGCAGGAGGCTGGTTCTGCACAGCTCATGGTACCTTTAGCCTCCGTTCAGCGCAAGGCTGATGGTACTCTCTTTGTATGGACAGTAGATACAAACGACACTGCCCATCGCACTGAGGTGACCATCGGACAGGTGATTCGCAACCGTGTGGCAGTGAGTACTGGTCTTAGTGCTGGTCAGCGCATTGTTACGGAGGGATGGCAGAAGTTGAGTGAAGGAAGTAAGATAGCCAACACGCAATAAATAAAGTATTTATGAAAAGTTTGGATTGGCTTAAGTGGCCATTAGAGCACTACTCAATATCGTTGCTCATCGTTGCAATACTTTTTTTCTTAGGCATTTTCGGTATGTACGATATGCCAAAAGACGAGTTCCCTGCCTTTACTATCCGCCAAGGAGTGGTAGTGGCGGTCTATCCGGGTGCTACCACTGAGGAGGTGGAACAACAGGTGGCTCGTCCCCTGGAACACTATCTCTTTACCTATGGAGAGGTGAATAGAACCAAAACCACTACCACCTCCCAAAACGGTATGTGCATGGTGATGGTGCGACTCAACGATGATGTGAACAACAAAGATGAGGTGTGGAGCAAAATCAAACATGGACTCAACCTCTATAAATCGAGCCTCCCAAGTGGCGTTCTAGCACTGGTGGCCAACGATGATTTTGGCAATACCTCGGCCTTGCTCATTGCGATTGAAAGTGGTGTGCGCTCATACCGTGAGTTAGAAAGTTATAGCGACGATTTGTCAGACCGTCTGCGACGCATCCCTTCGGTAGCCAATGTGCGCCTATATGGTGCGCTTCGAGAGCAGATTTCGCTCTATGTTGACCGTCAGCGGCTGCAAGCCTATGGTATCGGTCAGCAGGTGCTCTTTAGCCGGTTGCAGGCACAAGGTATCACCACCCTAAGTGGTAGCATCAGCGATGAAGACCAGCAGATGCCTATCCACATTGAGGCTACAGAGCGCAGTGAGGAAGAGATTGCCAACCAAATCATCTTCTCGGATCCTGTGACTGGAAAGGTGGCTCGTGTGAGGGACGTGGCACGTGTGGTGCGTGAATACGATGCCTCAGAAAGTTACATAGAACAAGACGGACACCCCTGTGTGCTGCTCTCACTTGAGATGACACCAGGTAATAACATTGTACAGTATGGCAAAGAGGTGGATAAGGTGATAAAGGGTTATCGCCAAGATAGCCTGCCCGAGGATGTGACCATCACCCGCATTGCCGACCAGCCTAAGGTGGTAGAGACCAGTGTGACCGATTTTTTGCGTGACCTCCTCATCTCCATGGCCATCATCATAGTGGTGATGATGATATTGTTCCCGTTGCGTTCAGCCATTGTGGCAGCCATCACCATTCCGCTGAGTACTTTTATTTCAGTGTCGGTGATGTATATAGCTGGCATTGAACTGAATATTGTCACCTTGGCGGCACTTATTGTGGTGCTGGGTATGGTGGTGGACAACTCCATTGTGGTCATCGATGGCTATTTGGAGTACCTTGACAAAGGCTTTGCACCTAAGGATGCAGCCATCAACTCTGCCAAGCAGTATTTCATGCCTATGATGCTCGCCACCCTTTGTATCACCGTGATTTTCTTCCCTTTGCTCATTACCATGAAGGGAGCGTTTAAGGATGCCTTGATGGATTTCCCCTGGACCATCGGTATCAACTTGCTGGTATCCCTGTTCTTGGCAGTAACTGTCATTCCTTTCCTTGAAGTACTCCTTATCAAACCTGGCAAGGTGAGTACCAGTGGCAATGCCATTACCCATTGGGTACAGCGCACCTATGAGCGTGTGCTTGATTTCACATTCCGTCGCCCTTGGGTGACTATCGGTGTTGGACTTATCGTGGTATTACTCTCGTTACTGATAGTGCCTGCGCTGAAGATTCGCGTCTTTCCCTTTGCCGACCGCAACCAGTTTGCTGTGGAGTTTTTCCTGCCCGAAGGCAAGGGTATCGAGGAGACTCGCGTTTTGGCCGATTCATTGCGACAGGTGTTGCAGAAAGACGAACAAGTGCAGTGTATAACCAGTTTCGTAGGCTGTTCATCACCCCGCTTTATGACATGCTATGCACCTCAAGTGGCAGGCAAAAATTTCGCACAATTCATTGTGAATACTTCATCACAACGTGCTACGCTTGACTTGCTGGCAAAATATCAGCCTGAGTGGGCGGAGCGCTTCCCTCAAGCCTATGTACGTTTCAAACGACTGGACTTCTTGGAGGTGCAGGAGATGGAGTATCGTTTCTATGGCGAAGATCTTGACTCTCTGCACATTGTTGCCGAACGGCTCATGGAGCGCATGCGCCAAATGCCTGAGTTGGAGTGGGTGCATACTGACTTTCAGCAGCCATTCCCCATTATCAATGTGGAGCTTGACCCTGTAGCAACGGCTCAGCTGGGCATCACTCGCACTACAGCTGCATTGGCGCTGAGTGCCACTACCAACGACCTGCGTGTGGGGCAGGTGTGGGAGGACAATTACGAGCTCCCTATTGTGGTGAAAGACGATTCTGACATGACCTTCTCCGATATTGAAAACATAGGTATAGCCACACCTGTTTCCATGCTATCGGCTGGTATAAGTGAGCGCAATACCACGGTGCCACTGCGCCAGGTGGCTAAAGTAACTCCAATGTGGAGCGAGAGCCGCATCATGCACCGAGGAGGCGAGCGTTGCATTACCGTGACCGCCCAGTTTGCAAATGGCGTATATGCCGCTCCTGTAGAAAGCAAAGTAGCCGACATGATGCATGAGATCGCTTTGCCTCAGGGCGTACGTGCCGAGGTAGGTGGCGAGATAGAATATGACAAGGAGGCCATTCCACAAATCTTTGGTGGTGTAGCGATTGCCATGGTAATAGTGTTCTTCTTCTTGCTGTTCAACTTTAAGAAATATGGTATTACCACCGTTTGCATGGCAGCCCTTGGGCTGATGCTCCCTGGGGCACTTATTGGCTTAGGACTGATGAATCGCACACTGGGCCTCACTTCTGTGATGGGTGTAATTACCCTGATGGGTATGATTATGCGCAATGAAATTTTGATTTTCGAACATGCCAACGACTTGGTACGCAAGTTTGTAGTGGCACATCCCAAACCTGCTGAGGTGACCAGCGAAATGTATGGGAAGTATAGAAAAGACTATAATGAGGCTGTGAAACAGGCTGCTTATGAGGCCGGCAAGCGCCGTATGGTTCCTATCTTCCTCACCACGGCTACCACTGCTGTGGGTGTGGTGCCCATGATTATTGCCCAGTCATCGTTCTGGATGCCTGTAGGAGTTACCATCTTTGCTGGCGGTATCGGTTCACTCATCATGGTGGTGACCTTGCTGCCAGTGGTTTATTGGAAAGTCAATCTGAAGTAATTCCCGTAAGACCAACTCAAGTGCTTTGGAAGAATGCTTATCTCTAAGCTATTCTCCCAAGGCACTGATGCTTTGAGCCATCCATACATCCATTTGACCTGCGCCCCGATGGTTCCAGGCGTAGTAGGGGATGAGGGTGAGCTGCCGGTCGGTAGTTTGCAAAAGGCCGTCGGCATCGAGGGTGACGAACTGAACCTGTGTTGTGATTTTGGTTACGGCAAAAGGCTGTCCGTCGCCTTCAGTGTTTATGATAGGGGCATCTGCCACCGTCTGGAAAGAAGGGTGGACACGTAACAAAACGTCACGTGTATTTAGTCCAACATTATCCACTCCTTCGGCGCAATAGACCAGCGGACCACGCTCTACAGCCACTCGGCCACGATCGTCGGCCACCCGTGGATGGGCTACCACCGTGCGAGGTTGCATGTCGAAATGGATGCGCACTACATCTCCTTGTTTCCATTTACGGGTGAGTGCTACATAGCCATGAGCATCTACAGGGAGAGTCACAGCTTCGTCGTTCACGGCAAGGGAATACTCCAGTTTCTTGCCATCATTGTAGCGGTAAAGGTCGCTGGGCACCACCTGGCCAAGCAGCCAGCCTGGTATGCGAATCTTCAGGGTAAAGACACCAGTGCGGTTACGAGTCACTTTCAGGGCAATGTCGCCCTCCCATGGATAGGCCGTGGTCTGTTCTAGAGTCACTTCCTTGCCATCTACCTGCATGGTGGCTGTATTGGCAGCAAATAGATTCACATAGAGGTCTTTATCACGCACGGCATAGATATAGCCAGGCAGTGAGGGAATGAATCGGCACAGGTTGCTGGGGCAGCAGGCGCAGCCAAACCAAGGCTGGCGTGTGGTGGTTCCGTCGGCATTGAATTTATAGAGCCCATCCGAGGAAAGAGGGTTAGGGTAGAAGAACTTGCCACCATCCATGCTCATACCGCTGATTAATCCATTGTACAAGGTACGTTCCAAGCAGTTTATATATTTGCTGTCGCCATGCAGCAGAAACATGCGGTGGTTGAGATACACTTGCGCGATGGCTGCACAAGTCTCGTTGTAAGCTGTCATATTGGGCAACTCATAGTCAGCTCCGAAGGCCTCACCCTGATGGCGAGCTCCCACGCCCCCTGTGAGGTAGTACTTACGCTCCACAATATTGTGCCAGATGGAATCTATGGCCTGCATGTAGGTACTGTCACCGGTAAGCGCAGCTACATCAGCCATGCCGGCATACATGTAGCCCGCGCGCACGGCATGTCCCCAAGCCTCTTTTTGCTCTACCACAGGAAGATGGCTCTGCGAATAGACATCGTGTATCTCTGTCTTTCCGCGATAGTCCAAGAAAAATCTTGCCACATCCAAGTATTTCTTTTCTCCTGTGATTAGGTAAAGACGCGACAAAGCCATCTCGGCTATCTGATGACCTGGCACCACGCAAGCCTGGTCACGGCGTGTACCCACTTCACGCATCACACAGTTGGCATAGCGGATGGCAATGTCAAGGAACTTGCGCGAACCTGTGGCTTGATAGTGGGCGCAGGCAGCATCTACCATGTGTCCCAAGTTGTAGAGTTCATGGCTTAGTACCTCCTCTTGTTCCCATCGGCGTTTGCCAGCCCACTGATGGGGCTTGTCGGGATTAATGGTACGTGCCGTGTAGAGGTAGCCGTCGGGTTCTTGTGCAGCTGCCACTATGTCGAGAATACTGTCTATGTAGGCTTCCAACTGCTTGTCGGGAAAGGTCTGTAATACATAGCTGGCACCCTCGATGGTTTTATAGACATCGGTATCATCGAATGAGAAGCCCATAAACTTGCTCACATCCCATTCGTCGGTCTGCAATCCAGGGTGCCCTGGGTGTTGCAAGGTGTAGGCTGCCATCTCGAAATTCTTATAACGGCCTTCGCTTTCGCATTTGCTGAAAGCCAGAGGGATAGTTACTTCGCGAGCAGCCTTGATACGTTGTCCCCAAAAAGATTCTGGAGTCACCTTCACTGCAGTAAAGGGAACTTGGGTATAGGGGTAGCCATTGCTCAAGCTTTGCTGAGCCTTCAATGCCGTGACTAGACATAGGCAAAGGACAGTCACGATAGTCAGTCTTTTCATACGTATGAAATAAGGTTTATATTTCTGACAAAAATAGATATTATTTTTAAATATGATATTTGGAAAGATGCAATTATTGTTAAAAAACACATGGATGAGTGCATCGTAATAGTTTTTTTTGTACTTTTATATCTCAAATTTTGAAACTACTAATTAATAATTCCGAAATTATGACAACAGGTAACGTTCGTCCGGCTGATATGGAGCGCATTACAACTCCTGCATTGGCTCAGAAATTCATTGAAGAACAAGTGAAGGAGCTGCGTGCTCAGATTGGTGACAAGAAGGTTTTACTGGCCCTGTCGGGTGGTGTAGATTCTTCGGTAGTGGCAGCTTTGCTTATCAAGGCTGTGGGCAAGCAGTTGGTATCAGTGCATGTGAATCACGGTCTGCTGCGCAAAGGTGAGCCCGAGCAGGTGGTTCGTGTGTTCCGCGATGAGCTGGATGCCAATTTGGTGTATGTAGATGCCACTGATCGTTTCCTTAACAAATTGGCTGGCGTGGCTGATCCTGAGCAGAAGCGCAAGATTATCGGTGCTGAGTTTATCCGCGTGTTTGAGGAGGAAGCCCGCAAACAAGAAGGCATCAGCTTTTTGGCACAGGGTACCATCTATCCTGATATCATAGAGTCAGGTCCAGTGAAGTCACACCACAATGTGGGCGGTCTGCCCGAGGATTTGCAGTTTGAATTGGTGGAGCCTATCAAGTTGCTGTTCAAGGACGAAGTGCGTGTAGTGGGTAAGGAACTCGGATTGCCCAACAATATGGTGTTCCGTCAGCCATTCCCAGGCCCTGGCTTGGGTGTCCGCTGTACTGGTGCCATCACTCGCGACCGTTTGGAGGCTTTACGTGAGAGCGATGCCATTCTGCGTGAAGAATTTGCCAAGAACGGCCTTGAGGGCAAGGTTTGGCAGTACTTTACCATCGTCCCCGATTACAAGTCAACGGGTGTGAAGAATGACAAGCGCAGCTGGGACTGGCCTGTAATCATTCGTGCCGTGAATACTCGTGATGCCATGACTGCTACTATCGAGGAGATTCCTTATTCTTTGTTACATCACATCACTCAGCGCATTGTAACTGAGGTGCCTGGCGTGAACCGTGTGCTTTATGACCTTACCCCCAAACCAACGGGTACTATTGAGTGGGAATAAAACTGTTACTTTTATACATTCTTTGGCCCTTGGGTTGACACTTCCGACTTCCCAAGGGCCTTTTTTGTAAAAAAAAAAAAACAATTTAATCCAACTTGTTAAACTTTTTCCTATTTTAGCAGTCAAAAAGAAAAGAGAATTGTTTAAAATAATAATGAGTATGAAAAAACGAGTTTTAGCAATGGGTGCATTCCTGTGCTTGACGCTGGCAGGAATGGCACAGATGCCCCAAGGAGCAGGACAGGGTCAGGGCGGTCAGCGCCCACAAGCTCCACAACTTACTGAAGAACAGAAGGCTGAGCAAATTCAGACCCGCGTGAACGAGATTTCGGAAGATGCAGGTGGTCTTGATGCAGAAATGCAAGGTAAGGTGAAAGAGTTGTATACCAAGTATTTTGATGTGCTGAGCAAAGGTAAGCCCAATCTGCCATCTACTGGTGGTGGCATGGGCGGTGGTCGTCCTGGTGGTATGGGCGGCGGTATGCCTGCTGGAGGAGCCGGCGGTGGCGGCGGTGACTTCGGAGGCGGCGGTGGCGGCGCCATGATGGGTGGCGGCGGCATGCGCGGTGGCGGTGCTGGCGGTGGCAACAGCGATATGCTGGAGCGCATCCGCAAGCAGATCAAGGACTACAACGATGCCAAAAAGGAATTTGATAACGGACTGAAGGAAATGCTTTCCAAAGATCAATTCAAGGCCTACCAGAAAGGCGACAAGGTTCGTGAAAAGGAGCGTGAAAAGAATCGTGCCAACATGCGTCCTGGTATGGGTGGCGGACAGATGACTGGTAGTCAGAGATAATTCTGGCTTTTGAGAAAATATCAAAAAATCTTAAAATATTTGCGGGGATAAAGTAGTTCTGCTACATTTGTCCCTGCTTTTTTATGACTAAGAGGAAGAGACATATTGCTTCGTGGGTGCTGTTGGCCGTGTTCGTGCCTATGCTCCTCCTGTCCTCGCTGCATGTACATAGTCATGCTGGGATTGTGTGTGTAGAGTGTGTGGATTGTGCTACAAATTCGCCCCATGTTGGTCATATTACCAGTGGTTCATGGCATATAGATACCTGTGTGTTATGTCAGTTCCTGGCGGTCCCCTTCTTGGGTATCTCGCAGATAGCTATTCTTTTGAGTCTTCATGTAACCTCGCTCAGAGGTAAATTATCCATTCGTTTTACTTCACAGGAGTACAGCGGAAATCTTTCCACACGGGCTCCTCCTTTTCGTTGCTGAAATCTGTGTGACTATTTAACTGCGGCTTGGCCGCTTTGTGTTCTTTTTATCAAATTCAGCAATGAAAAAAATACTTTTATTGCTGTCGTTCCTTTGCATTTGCATAGGTATGACAGCTACTCCGCCTGCTGATAAAACATCGCTGCGCGGAACCATCACCGATGCTGTTGGCGGCAACAGTGTAGTGGGTGCAAGTATCTATTTTCCAACACTTAGAATTGGGACAGTTACCAATCGTGAAGGCAAATATACCATTGATAATCTGCCTGCTATCAAGACCACCATTCAAGTGAGCTTTGTGGGGCATCAGACCATCATACAGGAGGTGGACCTACGTTCGGTGAGCACCTTAGACTTTGTACTGCATGAAAACAATGCCATGCTGGGTGAGGTGGTAGTCACAGGACTTACGGGCAATGCCCTGGCTGAGAAATCGCCTACACCCGTGTCTGTGCTAAGCACACGTTTTCTGCAAGAAACTTCATCTGCCAATATCATAGATGCTATAGCTCGTGAGCCTGGTATTTCACAGATTACCACAGGCAGCGGAATCTCCAAACCCGTGATTCGCGGCATGGGCTACAACCGCATTGTAGTGGTAAACGATGGCATCCGTCAGGAAGGTCAACAATGGGGTGATGAGCATGGCATAGAGGTAGATGGGCAGTCGGTGGGCTCAGTGGAAATACTCAAGGGGCCTGCCAGCCTGATGTATGGGTCCGATGCCTTAGCTGGTGTGCTTATCCTGCATGATGAGCCACTATTGCCTTTGGGGCACATGCATGCTAATATAGCCTCTGAATATCAGACCAATAACGGTCTTTTCGACTACACCTTGAATTTTGCAGGAAACAAAAAGAATATCGTTTGGGACCTGCGCTGGAGCCAGAAAATGGCCCATGCCTACAAGAATAAATACGACGGCTATGTATATGGTTCCCAGTTTCGTGAGAATGCACTTTCAGGTAATCTTGGCATAAATCGCAGGTGGGGATTCTCGCACTTGAAGCTATCGGCATACAACATCACTCCCGGTATTATAGAAGGGGAACGCGAGAAGGTGACAGGTGCTTTCATCAAGCCTGTCTTTATCAATGGTGAAGAAGATGAGGTCAGGGTTACCTCGCATGATTTCCATTCATACAGCCACCCCATGCCTTATCAGCAGATCTACCATTATAAGGTGGTGTCGGAAAACTCCTTTGTACTGGGTGATGGCACTCTTAAGGCGGTAGTGGGCTATCAGCAAAACCGACGACAGGAGATGGAGGAGGTTGCCACTCCCGATGAAGCTGCCCTTGACCTCCGTTTGCATACACTGAGCTATGATGTACATTATCTTTCTCCCGAATCAAGGGGCTGGAAATGGGCGGCAGGTCTTTCGGGCATGGCACAGCATTCGAAAAACCTGGGTGAGGAATTTCTGATTCCTGACTATCGGCTCTTTGACATCGGTGCCTTTGCCTCTGCTACAAGAAGCTTCAGCCGACTCACGCTGAGTGGCGGCTTGAGATTTGACCTGCGCCGGCTACATAGTTATGCCTTGATGGAAGAGGGCGAGGAACGCTTTGACGATTTCACGCGTCACTTCAGTGGACTCACGGGCAGCATAGGAGCTATCTACAATTTAGGAAAGGGGCTGAACCTCCGTATAAACATTTCCCGTGGATTCAGAACCCCCAACATCAGCGAATTGGGGGCCAACGGTGTACACGAAGGTACTTTCCGCTATGAGATCGGCAACCACGACTTGAAGCCCGAATACAGCTGGCAAGGAGACCTAGGGGTGGACTATTCATCGGAGATATTCTCCGCTCAACTCTCGCTGTTTGTAAATCAAATAGACAATTATATCTTCTTGGAGAAGCTTTTGGATGCACAGGGACAAGAGGTGATGATTGATGATGAGGTGGCCTATCAGAACAAAGGTGGAGATGCCCGCCTGTGGGGTGGGGAGGTATTGGTGGATATACATCCTGTGGAGCAGTTGCATTTCCAGAATACCTTCTCTTATGTGCATGCCGTGCGCTTGTATCAGGAAGCCGAGGCCAAATATCTGCCATTGATTCCTGCCCCTCGATGGACATCCGACCTACGCTACGACATTATCCGCGATGGACAGACTTTGAACAACTTCTATGTTTCTGTGGGCTTGGAATATTACCTGTGTCAGAATCATTTCTATGGAGTGGGAGGTACTGAGACAGCTACTCCCGACTACATGTTGCTCAATGCTTCGGCAGGGATGGATGTGTGCCGTCAAGGACAGACGCTATTCTCTGTGTTCCTCACGGCAAATAACCTCACTGACTGTGCCTATCAGAGCCATCTCAGTCGATTGAAGTATGCGGATGTAAATGAGCGTACCGGTCGTAGGGGTGTGTTCAATATGGGGCGTAATTTTGGAATAAAAGTAGTGATACCGTTGGAATTGTAACAACAATTTTCTATTTTTGCACCCCAAAATCGGGAATGATGAAAAGAAGGTTTTTAACGTTGTTTTTGTGTGTGCTGACAGGCCTTACTGTCTATGCCCAGCGTACTTTCACTCCAGCACAGGCCCGTAGCCTGTTTGATGAAAAGTATGATATGGTTTTCGGCGATGAGGGTGCTACCCTGCACTATGCCGTCAATATCATCGGCATATACAAGACTGAGGGTACTATCTGGTATAAGAAAGAAAAGAGCAAGTTCATCGATGAGAAATATGTGGCATGGAACGATGGTACCACTTATACCCGCTTAGAACGCAAAAAGAATACGGTGGTAATGTACGATTCCGACGATCCTGAACGCGATAAATATGCTTCCAAGTTTTCGTTCTTCCCTGACAACTATACCTATTCAGCCCGAGAGGAGAAAGGCCAGTATGTCATCACCATCAAGGCTAAGAAAGGTGTCAAAGGTGTGAAAGAAGCCCATGTTTACATCAACAAGCAGACGGGCTATCCTGAAGCTGTACGTGTGAAGGTGTTGTTCTTCTCTACCACCATCAAGATTACCGATTTCCACCACGGAAACATCAGCGATGATCTCTTTGTTTTTCCTCGGGAAATGTATGCAGACTATTTATTTGTAGATAATCGAAGGTAAATATTATCTCACTATAAGAAGCCCCAAGGGATGTTACATGCTTCCCTTGGGGCTTTCGTTTTGACAGGACTTTTGATCTATTACAGGAAAAGCTGGCGCACATACTTGATGCAGGTGCCCACTTCTTTTACGCTGTTGCTCCATGGTTTCACAGCATATTCCAGTTCCACATCGCAGTAGATGTGTGGGAATTCGCTCTCCACCAGCTTCAGCACTTCCTCCAGCGGCGTCTGACCCTGACCCCAAACCTGGTTCTCATTGGGCTGCTTTGCATTTGGACCTGTCTTGTCCTTGGTGTGCATGGAGAAGATACGGTCTTGGTACTTGCGGATAAAGTCGCAAGGATTCTTGCCCGTAGAGCCGAAGTAGTGACCGAAGTCGAAATTCAGCATTACGTTGGGTGACACAGCCAGCACTGCATCGGGATTAGGCCATTCAGGAGTTGAATACTGCATGTGGTTGTGCATGCAATAATACATGTCGTACTTCTCGGCAAATGGAGCACAACGCTTGGCAGCTCCTAATGACAATTCTGAGGTAACACCCTTTGCACCCATGGCTTTAGCCAGCTTGAAGGCATAGTCAATGTCATCATCGGATGAGGTTTCACCTGGTTGGGTCTTCACGATGTGGATGTCGATACCCTCGTTTGCAAAACGCTGGCGCACCTCTTCCACCTTGTTCCAGTCAAGGTTGTTGCGGAAGTCAACTACAGCTTGGTTGTAGTCAGCCATGGTCTTTCTTTCAGCATCGGTAAGTAATGCCATGATGCCTGCAGGATTACTCAAGGCAGTGGCTTGCTGGGCTTCGGGCACACGGGCAAAAGCGGCAGCAAAAATACCCATCATCGGGCTGTCAGGGGCTCCGAGAGCCTTTTCCAAGTCATCACCCATCAACTCCAAGTTGCTTACATTGGCCTGCTTGCAATAGCTGATAAGGTTGTCCAGACCGCCTGGCATGTCACGCCAGCTGTAGGTGATGGTACCCATCTTCAGATTGCCGAAATTGGAGTTTGGCTTACCGTCAGAGGCAGGAACAGCTGCAGGTGCTGCTTTCTCGCCTTGGCATGACATTACTGAGGGCAACAGGCTCACGCCCGCCATGGCTGCTAATGAGCTGCCCAGGAATTTTCTTCTTGAAATGTTCATAGTATCAATAATTAAATGTAAAATGTTATTCTTTGGCAAACATAGTGAAGTACTTCCACAGCGGAGCCACCATCAGAGCCTGAACAAACTCCCCACGCTCCAGCATCTGGCGCACTTCTTCTTTGGGGAACTGATACACTTCAATGTCTTCCGTGGCATCAAGGTGCTGGGTGCCAATGTGCTCCACTCCTGTGGCGAGGAAACTGAAGGTGAGGTTGTTGGTGGTGCTAGGATTGGCACAGAGCTGCATGATCTCCTGCCACTCTCCGCCGCCAAATCCCGTCTCTTCCATCAGTTCGCGTTTGGCAGCCTCCAAGGGCTGTTCGCCTTCTTCCACACATCCGGCTACAATCTCAAAGTTGGTGCGCTGCAAGCCGTGGCGGTACTGGCGTACCAGCAGCATCTGTCCGTCTTTGGTCACGGCAGTCACGTTCACCCAAGTGGGGTATTCCAACACATAGTACTCTGGATTCACCCGTCCGTCGGGCAGTTCCACCTTGTCGCGTCTTGCCGTGAGCCACGGCCGCTTGATCAGGTATTCACTCTCCAGTATTTTGTAAGACATGTCTTTCATAATAATTGAGAATTAATTTGCTGATTCCTCCATTTGTCGATAGACTTTCTCGGCATCTACGCTCTGCACGATGCCCCCACATTGGTCGATGGCCTGGCAAGCGGCAAGGGCGGCACTTTGACCCAGCACCATGAAGACAGGCTCCATGCGAATGCTGCCATAAGCAATATGGGAAGCAGAGAGGCATACGGGTACCAGCAGGTTGCTACATTCCTCTTCGCGAGGTGTGATGGAGCGGTATGACACGCGGTAAGGTTCCTTTATACCTATCTCCACATTGCCTTCGTTCTTCACCATGCCTTGTATCACGTAGCGGCCGCAGTTGTGAGAATCCATGGTGTAGGCGGCCCATCCTATGTAGTCATCCACCTTCACTCGGCTTTCGCAGTCGGCCTGTGTCATCACGTAGCGTCCCACCATACGGCGGCTCTCGCGGATGTAGAGTTGTGGCGTGAAATGGTCGCTGGTGAGGAACTCATCCTTGGGGTAGCCCCAGCGCAGCATCTCCGTGCGCACCCGCTGTGGTATGCGCTCGTCGTGCCCAATGAAGTAGAGCAAGCCCTTGGTGTAGTCTAAGTGTGCCTTCGTTATCTCAGCGCGGCGTTCATAACTGGCTGTCGGATAGTCCCAATTCTCTCCAATCATGTCGGTAGAGAATCCGCCACGGTTGTTGATGTCCGTCTTATGATTGGGCATCTTGCTCCAGATGAAGATATCTTCCAGCCCCCTGTCAGAGAATGGGGAAATCTCTTTCATGCGTATCAGCAGCTCATACTTGCTGGGATCGTAGTTTTCGGGTTGGGTGATAGGAATCAGGTTGTCAGGGTCGTCCGTCAGGGTGATGCGGAAGTTGTAGGCCTGGATGTGCTTGTCGCCCTGTCCTGGCAACGGTGGTTCCCCAGGCAGGATGCCATAGAGCAGTCCGCTCTTGGGGTCGCCCTTCACTATGTAAGGATCCACATAGTCGGGCAGTTGGTGATGGAGCGACCAGAACGCACCGTTCCACGTCTCGCCATACACCTCGTTGCCCTCGCGTCCGGTGGTAAAGGTCACATTGCTGTTGGCCATCAGGTCGCCCTCATACGAGCAGTCAATGTACTCTTTCGCCCAAATGGTCTCATTGGTATTCTTGGAGGGGTGCTGGCTGTTCTCTACCACGATATATTTTATCTTATTGTTCTCCATCTGCACGCTGTAGAGGCGATGATTGTAAAGGATGTCCACCCCGGCTTCATCCACATACTGTTGGTAGATGCCCAGTGCCACCTTGGGCTCGAAGGCAAACTTCATGGAGTTGGTGCCGTAGTATTGGCCAATACGGCGGTAGAAGTCGTAGGTGTAGCCTTTCATGATGTAGGGATTGCCTATGTCGGTAGCTCCAAGTCCACCCGTGGTCAGTCCGCCAATGTGGTCGGTAGGTTCCACTAAAAGCACCGTTTTGCCTGCCTTGCGTGCCGTATAGGCCGCCATCACCCCCGACGAAGTGCCGCCGTAGATACAGATATCGACCATCTTGTCGGCACTAGCAGTGAGTGTCATCATCAAAGCTAACAGAATAAGCATTGTCTTTTTCATAGTACCTTATTTAATAATAGGGTCAAAGTTCGGCAATAAATCCAACAAAAACAAATTTCAAGTTGATTATTTTTACGATTAATAATATGTGTGTTTTGCTATCACACTTTGAATAGCACTCTATTTTTTGATGTATATCACATTGAGTGTGTGTATTATTGTCTATATTTGTGCATAATTCATAAGAAAACTACAATAATGGATAAAAGAACAATTCAGAAACAAACAGAAGGTGTGTTGGCGGCAGGTTTGGCTTTCTGCAAGATAGATCATGTAGCACTCTATTGCGTCGATTTGGAACGATTGAAGGCTTTTTTCTTAAAGTACTTCGGAGCGACGAGCAATGAGCAGTATCACAATCCCCGTACGGAGCTGAGGACCTACATCCTGAGTTTCCCGGACGGAGGTTCACGACTGGAACTGATGACACGTCCTGAAGTGAATTTCGAGGACATGCCCAACCTCTATCGACATGGTTTCGTACACTTGTCGTTTGCTTTGGGAAGCAAGCAGGCGGTCGATGATCTTACTGAACGCCTCAAGGCCGATGGCTATGAGATTCTCAGCGGGCCGCGAACCACGGGCGATGGTTACTATGAGTCAGCTTTCTTAGGCCCTGAAGACATTCAGATAGAAATCACAGTATAATTACCTTTTTCAAGTTGTGTTATAGTAAGGTTAATAAAGTTGTCGGATACCCATATATCCTCTTGGAATCCGACAACTTTTTTTGTAAGATACAGGAAAAAACATTTGCAAAATTAAACAGAAAGCGATAAATTTACGCTCATTATGGATGAGTATCAGCAGAATATTGAACAGGAAACCTTGAAAATGGCAAGGAGGATAGTGAACGAATTTCTATCCTTGCCCGAGGTGGAAGTACGCCTCTTGGCGGACATCATAGAGAAACGCACAGCTAAGAAGGGCGAGGTTTTTATCAAAGAAGGACAAGTGTGCGACAGTATTATCTATGTCACTCAGGGCATTGCGCGTCAGTTTTACTATAAGAATGGCGTAGATATAACAGAGCATTTCACCAGCGAGGGACAGTTCCTCTATTGCATTGAGAGCATGTATCTGCAGAAGCCCACATCACTGATGGCAGAAGCACTTGAACCGCTCACTTATTATAAAATGAACTACCTCAAACTTAAGGAACTCACCCGTAAGTCGATAGGCATAGCCCAGTGGTATATCAAACTTTTGGAGTTTGACGGACTGGTATCGCAGGAAAAAGCCGATGTGATGCGCTTCGAGAGTGCCAGCGAACGCTATGAGCATTTCCTGAAGTACTATCCTGAGGCTGCACGCAGGGCTTCCAGCCAGCACATTGCCAGCTATCTGGTGATGACCAGAGAGTCACTCAGCCGAGTGAGGGCAGGAAAACTTTAATCGTTTTTTTGATGTATATCACGTTTTGTGTGTAGATATAATCTTATCTTTGCACCAAAATATAAGACAAACAATTTTATCGATATGAAAAAAATCTATAGTCTGTTGATTATCCTGAGCCTGGCCACATCATCACTGCTGGCACAGGAAACTGTTCAACGTGATTCCATCCCTTCTACCAAAGAAGAAAAAAACCGCAATGTGATGCTCAATGCATCGAGCGATAACCAGCCCCGACAGATTTCCATCGGACTTCCTGACGGAGAGGCAGTGGATATCTTTGAGGACGGAACGCCTGTGAGTTACCTGTTCTGGCCCGACTATCCTTATTACTCTTGGCGTGGAGGTGTAAGCTATAGCAACCAAAGCTTGCTCTCGCTCAGCGAAAGTACCTTGCAGTATGGCAAGTGTACCTATGTGTTGGGAAGCAACAGTCTGAAGGCAGGAGAGCAGTTCGCCGGCAACATCAACTATACCACCAATATCTTCGGAAAGCAGGTGGTGGATGCCAACATCAGCAGTCCGCTTGGCCGTGGGTGGGGATTTGCCGCAGGCACCTACCAGGGTTTCGACCCAGGTAGCAACCAACTGGATGCCATGCACATACAAGACGAAATGCACATCTACAAGGCCAACCTCAGCAAAACCTTTGCCGAAGGTAGGGGCGAGGCAAGCCTGAACTACAAGTATGCCCGCTATGCTGCCATGCCCGACAACTACGGATTGTTCTACTACAACGGCAAAGACGGCAGCGTGGATGAACTGGATGATTTCAGTTTAGGTCACGACCAACTGTTGGCCGATTATTCCCATATCAACTACATCAGCATGGCAACAGGTGAGCGTATGCGCCGAACCATGCGTCGCGCCAACTTAGTGAGTAATCACCAACTGACCTTCAACCTGCGCTACGACCTCTCTGACCTCACGCAACTCAACATCAGCAGTAAGCTGAAGACTTCCGATGTGAACAAGGTAATGATGAAGCTCGCAGGTACCTTCCAAGCTTCTCCTGCAGATGGCTATACCTATGACGACGGTACCACCTACAGCGGCTATGTCCAGAATCGCTATATGCTCTATTTCGAGGGATTGGAGCGCAGCTGGATGACCACTGCCACCCTTACGGGTAAAAGCATCAACGAACGTCATAACTGGCGCATAGGCCTCAATGAATGGTGGAACCGTGCGGCCATCTCTACCAATACAGGCATCTATGCCCATGAAGCGAAAGCCTCGCCCCGCCGCTTGCTGAAAGATGGTGAAGAGGCATCGGATTATAACACAGGCAGTGAATATTACGATGGTCATGAGAACCGCCTGGCACTCTTCCTTTCCGACGACTGGGATGTGACAGACCGTCTGTGGATTTCTGTGGGTGCCCGCATGGAATGGATGCGTCAGCAGGGAAATGCCGCCTTGGCCTTCACTGCCGATGGTACGGCTTTCCAGCCCCTCAACGACAGAACCTATGGCTTCAGCATGAAACAAGCCAAGCGCAATCGCTTCGGCACTTACGACTGGCTGAATCCTGGCTTCACTTTCAATGGCCGACTCACTCTCTTGCAAGGATTCGGATTGGTAGGCGAGTATGTGTATGTGAAACAACGTCCTAATCTCCAAGATTATGCGGGTCCTTTCATGCCACTGATGGATCCTGTGAACACCCACATGGCCAAGGGAGGTATCTATTGGAATAATCCTTGGTTACAGCTGACTTCCCAGATTACCTACATCAACCAGACCAACTATAAGTTCCGCGAGCAGTTTACCAATCCGAAAGACCAGAGCGAGACTGTCATTCTGCCTATTGTCAATGATGTGGCGACCTTAGGATGGACCACCGATGCTGTAGTCACGCCTTTCAAGGGATTCACCTTCCACGGATTGCTCACTCTGCAGAATCCGCTGTACAAGAACTTCACCTTCCAGCCAGTGTTCAAAGATGGCCCTGGTCAGCTCTACAACTTCAACGACAAGAACGTGATAGCCATGTCGAAGGTAATCATGGAGCTCGACCCCTCTTACCAGGTGGGCGACTGGCGTTTCTGGCTCAGTTTCCGCTACCAGAGCAGGCAGTATATCAACCGCACCAACACCCTCTATTTCAAGGGACGCTGGGAGACTTTCGGAGGCATTGACTATACTTACAACAAGCATGTGGCTTTCTCGCTCAATGTAATCAATATCCTGAACCAGAAGGGTGCCAGTGGCAGCATTGCCGCTGCCGACTTGGCCACAGACGTGAGCAATTACCAGAACCATTACCTGATGTCGGGCACTTACATCCGTCCGTTTACCGTTGAACTCACTACCAGTATCAAGTTCTAAGAGATTCTCCTTAGCTGTTGGAAAAGCATTCCGTGGTGGTTTATTTACAGATATTGATGAAGAGGCTTTTGACTGACTTGTATTAGTAATAGCTCTAAGTAGGATATAAAAAAGGGTGTGCCGCTCAGACACACCCTCTTTTTTTGATTCTTTATTAGAAATTACTTGAACAGCAACTGAGCAAACGTATTCAGATACAGACGCCAGTTCTTCCACTCATGGCCGCCGTCACTCTCAAAGAAAGTATGAGGCATGTCATTGCGAGTCAGCGCCTTGTCGAGTATCTGGTTGCCAGCATAGGTGAAGTCAGCAGTACCACAGCCAATCCAGTAGAGCTTGTAGCCAGCTTTCTTGATGCCCTGCAGCTGAGCGTCCAACTCAGGATACTCACGTGTACCTGCACTCAATGGGAGGATATAGTCGAACGTGTTAGGATAGAGTGTAGTGGCAGAGAAAGTATGCATGCCACCCATGCTCAGACCAGAGATGGCACGAGAAGCCTTCTTAGGAATGGCACGATAGTTCTTCTCGATGAAGGGAATGATCTCTTCCACCAGACTTCTCACGTAGAGGTTGGCGTTCTGTGGATTCTGATTGTCGAAAGTCTTCACTGGCAGACCCATGGTAGAAGCAGCCTGCTGGCCAGGATTACCGTTAGGCATCACCACAATCATAGGCACAGCCTTGCCCTGCTCGATCAGGTTGTCCAAAATCTGAGCAGCACGTCCCATGCTTGACCAGGCTTCCTCGTCGCCACCACCACCATGCAGCAGGTAGAGCACAGGATACTTCTTGTTGCTGGTCTCATAGCCGTAAGGAGTATAGACAGTCACGCGGCGATTAATGCCGAGGATGTTGCTGTCGTACCACTTGTAGCTTACAGTGCCGCGATGAGCCGTCTCATTGTAGTTGGCGGAACGTTCGCCAGGCACAAACAGCATGTTGAGATAGCGAGTACCGTCGCGCTGAACCATGAAGTTCACAGGGTCGTTCACATTTACACCGTCAACGATGAAGTTGTAGGTATAGATCTCTGGTTCAGGAGCAGCGATGGTCACTTCCCAAACACCGTTGGCACCCTTCTTCAGAGGTACTACATCGGTGTAGTTGGCCATCCAGTTGCCATAGAGGTTCACTACGGTAGCGTAGTTGGCATTGAGACGGAACGTCACTGAGTCGCCCTTCACTTCAGGCGAAACGATTTGTGCCCCACGGCTGAAATTGGCCAGTTCCTGGGCACTGGCACCTACTGCCAGCATGGCAGCAAATGCAAACATAAGGATTTTCTTCATAACTTTGTTTATTAAAAGATTGTTAGTGTTTTTCTCTTTACCTCATAGATGCTGCGCTATTAGAACTGTTTCACCAACCAGTTCATAGGAGCACCTTCGGAATAGTCGTTGAGCAGTGGAACCCAGCTGAAGTGCGCCAGCATGGCTGGTACATTCCAGCGAGCCAAATCCTCGTCAGAGTAAATCACCATCTGGTCTTGGGTGGCACCCAAGCGCTTGCGGGCTTCCGTATAGGCATAGGTACTGGCCACCTTGCAGGTGCGGTCGCTAGCGGCGTGTACGAAGAACATAGGCAGGTTTACGAATGCCTCTATGTCCATCTTGCCCAGTTCCATATCGGTGCCGTTCCACTTATACACAGCCTTGTCGCTCTTCCATACCTTCTCCACATCGTCGGTAAATTGGCCAGGATATTTTTCCTCCACCTGATGAATGGGAACGATGGGATCCATAGCGCAGCAGGGGATAGCTGCCTTGAAGCGGCCAGCAAACTGCATCATGAAACGCATGGTACAGCCACCACCCGAAGAAGCTCCTGCACAGAACAGCTTGCTGCCATCCACCTTGCCTTCGGCAATCAGCTGGTCGATGAAAGCCATCTGGAGGGCATTGTTGCGATCTATCAGCTCAATCTTCTCAGGATAGAGCGAGGCACTGTAGGAATAGTTGGGGTTGGCGAGGGCAAACACCAGGGCTGCACATGGCTGCCCTTCCTTGGCTAAGGATACCAGACAGCGGTTGGCTGTTGCAACGGTCATCATGTCTCTGTCGTACTCGCCGCCACCGATCTGCCACACCAGCAAGGGCACGTTGGGAATCACCTTGCCATCCTTGTCCTTAGGAAGGTGGAGCATATACTCACGTGTGAGGCCGCCAAAGCTGAAGCTACCCTTGATGCAGTCGTCCAACACATCGATGTGTTCTGCTGCTACCATATCGGGAGTCACGTTCAGGGCTGAATCGATAGCGCATTGCAACTCCCAAGGCACCACGTTGCGGAAGTCTTCCCTGCGGCCTGCCTTGTTGAATGGCGTAGCCTCAATGCGGAGGACGTTCTTGTTGGTGCTTACCACGATGCCGTCATCCTCGTAAGCATCATAAACCTTTCCTGTGGCAGGATTCATGTAGCCGCCAGGAGTGTTGTTCACTAGATCGAAATCTGCAGCTGTCAGTCCCTTGATAGAACGGGGGTTAGAAACTGTGATTTCAATTGCATTTACCAACATGCCAAAGTCACCCACTTCGGTGCAAATCTCCACCTTCTCCACTTCGGCCTGTGGTCTCGTGCCGCAAGCTGTCACTAACAGCAGGGAGCCCATCAAAAAACAATTACGCATATTCATATCGTCTTAGTTTGATAAATTGATGCAAAGATAGTAACATTTTTGAAATATATAAGTTAATGCTTGCAAATCTGTGAAAACTTAGCGATTTTTGTAGTTAGTTTACGAGATGCAGTTATGGAAAGAAGACAATTTATCAAGGGAGTGACGGCCACAGGCTTGGCATCGTGGCTGCAGGCGGGACTCGTGAGCTCGTCCTTGACATCGTGTGTGGAAGAAATACCTGAACCGACTTTCGATTTCGACCGTGTGATAGACCGCTCTGGCACGTGGAGCATCAAATATGGCAGAGCCACAGACGGGGAGATACCCATGTGGATAGCCGATATGGACTTTGCTACCGACCCCTATGTGAAAGGTGCCTTGGAGCATCGCCTCGACAGGGATGTGATGGGCTATACCTCCACCCCTGGGGAGTTTTTCGAGGCCATTACCCAGTGGGTGGACAGGCAGCATGGATACGAGGTGAAACGTGAATGGATAGGCTATGCGCCAGGAGTCATCACCTCTATCAATCAGGCTTACCTCACCTTCACACAGCCAGGCGACAAGATTATTGTCCAGCCTCCCGTCTATGACCATTTCCGTCTTTACATAGAACGGTTGGGTCGTATAGCGGTGGATAATCCGATGATTTTCGAGGATGGGCGCTATCACATGGACTTCGAGAGATTGGAACAACTGATGGATGAAAAGACCAAGATGCTGGTGCTCTGCAATCCGCACAATCCTTGTGGCATCCTTTGGGACAAAGAGACATTGGCAACGTTGGCCGATGTCTGCGAACGGCACAATGTGATAGTGATTTCTGACGAGATACATGGCGATCTGGCCTTGTATGGACATAGGCATACGCCCTTCTGCAGCGTGAGTGAGGCTGCTGCCCGTGTGGGCATGATTTTTGCAGGACCTACCAAGGCATTCAACTTGGCAGGTATTAGCAACACGGCCTACTGCATCATACCTGACAAGGAGAAGCGCGACAAGTATCTGGCCACACTGAAGAACAGCAAGCTCGACGAGGCTTCCATCCCCACACTGGTATCTGTGATCGCTGCCTATCGTGAAGATACTGAATGGTTGAACCAATTGAAAGAATACCTGCAAGGCAATATCGATCGGGTGATGGAGTTCTTTGCTCAGCATGATTTGGGCATGACACCCATCCGTCCGCAAGCTTCGTTCCTGGTGTGGATAGATTGTCGCAAATTGGGCTTGCCTCAGAATGA
>Ga0310786_10001321_pt1 | contig 39747 bp, 51 predicted proteins | sample AusTroGonzalo_MG_FD_203881 | JGI IMG/M metagenome (GOLD analysis project Ga0310786, IMG submission 203881) | Bovine rumen microbial communities from tropical cattle in Woodstock, Queensland, Australia - Gonzalo_03 (v2) (version 2) | ecosystem: Host-associated > Mammals > Digestive system >... | reverse complement strand
AACAACGGAAAAGACTATGCTGTAATTGAAACCAAATATCACAAAGGCTATATGCAAGCGTTGAAAGATGTGGAGAAAGAAGTCAGGCTGCGTTTCGGATTTGCCGAAGAGGATAATTTGCTTCAGATTGCATACAACGGCTGTTTTGGCTTGTTCTCTAAGGCAAAGGAGAGTGAGTGATGAGAGAATGCAATGAGTATGAGATTACCATAGAGAAATTGATGAGAGTTGTCCACAATTACACAGACCCAATACGGATAAGGGTAGTTATTGGTGGTGCATGGCAGACTTGTGATGAAGCAAAGCATATGCGAGATTTCTTTTTGACGAAATGCTATTCATATCGAGATACGGAAGAACAGGAAAGACTTCTGAAGTATTACAAAGATGTGCCTGTTTGGAACCTGGTCGTGTGGACAGATGGCTTTTATTCAAGCGAAAAAGGCAGAACGATGTACATGGGAATTGAAGCACATTGCCACTACAAAGATATCCGAGAGGGATGGCTTGCAGAAAAAGATGCTGAACGGAAAGCTAAGAGGGCTGAATATCGAAAGCGCAGGAAACTGAAAGCAGAGGAGGGCGAGTGATGAGACATAGAACAAATTCTGAAATCAAAGCATATGTTGATGGGTACACCGCTTGCTTTAATCAGTATTCAGAGTGCCTTAAAAACAGAAAAAGCGTATTAGATTCAAAGAAAAAAATGGAAATATATCTTGCGGCTGTTACTGGTGTTTTAGAAGCAACAGGCAATGCAACCAACGCAGACCGCATCCGCTCAATGACGGACGAGGAACTGGCATCCATTCTGACAGATGATTTTTGCGAACTTCTTTGCTCTACACCTGTTTCGTGTAATGGTGATTGTGAAGCAAAAATGCTTGAGTGGCTAAGACAGGAGGCAACGGATGAACATCCCTGACTCACCTCTTGGACTTTTGGCAATATTCTCAATTAGCGCCGAAAGTCTGTTGTTGCATGGCTGAAAGAGGAAGCGGCAGACAAGGACGGTGAACGAATGCCTGACGATGAACACATTGACAGCATCGGCATCTATGATGTCGTTGAGGAATATCCGAACTGTACAGTTCAGTTGTTGAAAAACAGTATCACAGGGGAAGAAAGTATCGGCTGGTTCAACAATGACGACCCGCCTGTGACAGTTGATTAAATTGAAAGAACAAAGCCCTGGAGATCATCTTCTCCGGGGCTTTGCCCTTTCTCCCATCACTTCAAAATTTCCCAGACATGTAAAAGGGTTAACATGCTGATTATGAGAAATATCATTTGCCGATGTACTGTTTCAAAAGTGAGCGTACCTTTTTCCCATAGGAAGTATTCCCGAACGCTTTCTGGCATGCTTTGTCCAGTTCTTTCTTCGTGTAGTAACCGTTGTAGTTGGTATCAATCATGTCATAGAACTGCAAAGCCTGTTCAGGCGTGTATCCCACTTCCCTCATGGCGTTGTAGATCCCGGAAACTGTCTTCCCGGATTCGTGCCGGTCTTTTGCATAGTTGGAACAGATATCCTTGATCTCCTGCCGCTGCTGAAGCGGAACGTTCTTGTCAACCCACTTCTTGAACTTTGCATTATCAAGTTCACCGTTTACAACCTGTTCAATGCTGTTCCATACAGTTTCGTAGGCATTGCCCATACCGGCCTTGTCAAGCTGGAACTGGATCTGGTCTTTGTATCTGTCAACTGTTTCCTGGCTAACATCCGGGGCGTAGTTCATAAAGGCGTCAGCTTCCTTGTCGCTGTACTTCCCGCTTCCGGCTTCACGGATATAATCCGCTCCTCTCGGTGCCGTTCGTTTTTCGCCCTCATACCGTGCTTTCAAATTATTCGCAAATGCCATAACACGTTCAGACTTTACGCCGCTGTCCTGCATAGCATACAGTTTTTTGAATCCAGGCATATGGGCTTCATAGTAATCCAGTTCCTTATCAGACAGCCTGCCGTCGCGGATTGTGCCGAGCAGAGCGTCCACGGCGTTGTAGTTTTCGCCGCTCTTTGCTTCGTTGAACCCTGTCTTTGCCGTAAGGAACGCTATTGGATCTTCAAGTTCTCTGACGTCAGCATACTGGCTTTCGTACTCGATGTCATGTTCTTCCGCCAGGTTCATCTTTGCCGTGTCTTTAGACAGAGATTCAATCTCTTTCAGCATGGCGGCTTTTGTCTGGTCATCTGCAATCTGGTACACAGGATTCTGCATCAGTTCCGAAACGGCACGTTCATAGTCCTGCCCCAGAGCGTTCTTATAATCCTGCTTCTCAGCGTTTGTTAGTTTGACGGTTTCCTTGTCAGCACCGCTTCCGAATGTTACAGAACTCGGACCGTTCCTTGACGGAACAAGAACTTCGTCTGTCGCCTCACGGATTCGCTCAATCTCTCTGGATACATCGCTCTGGTTTACCTGGCTATGTTTGAAAGAGTCATACTGGTTGGCAAACCTTGTCGGGAAATCGCCGGCTTTCATCTCGTTGCCAAAGGCATCCGTCTTAACCGGAAGCGTTTCACGCAAACCGGGGATCCCGGATTTTACCTGATTAACCACACGTTCCAACTGGTTATTGCCGCTGGTGTCACGGACGTTTTCGTCACGAACCGCCGCAACGTGCTTGATCGGTGCAGGGAGCATACCGCCGGCCACGTTGCCTACCGTGCTTGCTGCTGTGGTCGCAAGCGTTTGGCCAAGATCGTCCGGGGTATCTGTGTACCGAATCGTGTTCTCAATGTTTGCCAGCGTCTGCAATGCAGGCATGTTGTTGATGCTATCGTGGGCAGATTGGAAAAACGCATCCGACGCGCCCTTCAATGTGAAATCTTCCTGTTCTGCAATGAGGCTTGCCGTGGTAATCAACTGGTTCAGCGGTTCCATCGAAGCGATGTTCAGCGTCCGATCCCCGTTCTGCCATGTCGGATTCTTGTCGCCCTTGAAACTACGAAGCATCATGTCAAGGTTCAGCTGCATGCCGGATTTCCCTTCGGCTTTATTCTGGGCCTTGACATCCTTGTCATCTTCGTTATCCCAATCCTTGAACCACGGGGCCTTCTTCATGCCCATCGCAAGCAGAGCAATCAGCGAAGTTCCGGTAACGCCCCTGCCAAAGTCCGTGACGGCCTTGTTTTGCTGCGCCATTGTGGCGTTTGGATCATTCAGCACCTGTGCCATCTCGACAAGGCCTTTTGCCATGCCAGCGGGAGAAAACTCCAAGGATTTCACAGCAAGGTTCGTCGGTACTTTCGTGTACGGCATCAGCGCGGTGCCGAGGCCAAACTGCCCTTGCTGCCAACCGTTACCGCCAAAGATCTTCCCGACTTCGCCGCCCTTTTTGTTCAGCCAATCGCGTACTTCGTTTGCGCCCTTCGCCGCAATGCCGTTGTTCTGGAAAGTTCTGTACTCAGCAATCTGCTGTTTGACCTCATCCAGTTCTGCCTGGCGTTTCTGGGAAAGTTTTTCCGCATCCGCCGGTTTCATGCTGGACCGTTCCGCATCCGTGAGGTTATCTTCACCCCACTTGTTTGCATTGCGGATTGCAGCTTCAGCGCTTCCGCTTGCCATGCCTTTGAACCAGGCGTCGGAGGATTGAAGCATGTAGCCGTTCCATTGTTCCCAACGGCTCCCAATCCGCTCCAGGGCATTCCCGTCAGGATCGTAAGTCCTCGTCCTGCCCATGTCGTATTTGGTCGGGTCGGTGTCGCCTGCAAGGTCAATGTTTGCCGCCACTTCCAAAATGCTCCGGTGCAGGGCATGCGCCGCTGCATCTCTCGCGCTTTTGTTCAGAATGCCAGTTTCTACGCCGCTTGACCGCTTGCCGGTCTTCTTCGACATGAGAGCGTCTGCAATCCATGTTACAGGGTTATCAGCAGACAGAACATCAACAATTCCGAAACTGCCGTTGCCCACTCCGTTGCGAAGCCATGTTCCTGTGCCGGTCAGCTGTGCCAGCTTCTGCCATGTGTTCAGCCGCTTCCAGAAATCCTGTTTGCCTTCGTAGTGAATGTCTTCAGAAATGCCGGCAGCGTCACATGCAGCAAACCGCATGATATAATCCATGCCTTCATCTGACAGCATCTTGCGGAACTTAGTGTTAAGTTTCTCAGCGCCTTTCCGCATTGCTGCGTTCTTCCCGGCATCCTGCATGAGTCCGGTATGCCGGAAAACATTGATCTCATCAATGAGATCCAGATATTCATTCTTGACAGCGGACTTTGCATCTGCTTCCGATATGCCGGATGCAACGGCATCGTCAATCATGTTTTCCAGATGTGCCATCCGCCTGGCAACATCGTTTGCTTTTTCTTCCGCCTTTGTCAGAACTTCTTCAGAAACAACTGCTTTGGTATTGCCTCTGGCTTTTGCTTCAGCATTGGCTTTCCGAACATCAGCAATCTCATTCATGATTGCGTTCAAAACGCCTGCCGCTCCAGGTCTGGATTGTTTGGCGACAGCCTGCAAGCCTTTTGCCGTCTGGCTGATCTTGTGCGTTTCAATTCGCTTCCACGCGTCGAGGGCTTCCCTGTCACCTGTCTTTTCCCATTGCTTAAACAGTTCGTTCTCGATCATCCAGGCGGAGTCAACCATTTCGCCATCCCATGCCGGGGATTTCATCAGATTGCCGAGAACGCCAAGCTGATCTGCCTTCAACTTCATAGCAGCGTTTGTCAGGCTTTCCGCTTCGGACGTCGGATTATAAGTAATCGGATCAAGGCCTTCTGCCCTGCCGCTTTCCGTCAGCGTGTTTGTGAAATACTGGCTGATTTTTTCACGCCTCTGTTCTGGCGGCTCTTCATTTAGCGGCCTGCTCTGCTGTGTCGTATTCTGCCCCTGCCGATTTGTTTCGTTTTGCCCCGAATTTTCATTGCTTTCGCTTTGATTTTCCGCTTCGTTGCCTTCGGGAGGTATATTCGTATTCCCCGGCTGTTCCGCTTCGGGATTGCCCTGATTTTCTGGGGCAGCTTCTGCTTCCGGGTTAGCCCCTGTTTCAGTTGTCCCCTCATTGTTGACAACTGGTTCGGTTGCCGGAACGGAAACCGGGCCTTTGTTTGTTGTGCCAGCCGCCATGCCGATTGTCGCTTTTGCTTCCTCTTCGGTCATGCCTTCAAGAGAAACTCCGGTGATTTCCTCAAATGCCTGACGAGCGGCAGGCCTGTTGTAGATGGTGTCAACATCCGTGTCGCTGAGTGCGCCGCCGGAAAGAGCCGCATCCACCCAGCTGTTCCAATCGCCTGTCCATGCGGTTCCTGTGCTGTCCTGTTTCGGCTGTGCCGCCGGAGCAAGCGGTTCTGTAGTGGTTTCAGCTTCTGGTTTATATTGCAGAACAACCTGGTCTTTAGTGTTCTGCTTTCCAATCTCAGCAGCCTGGTCCATAGCGGCATTGGTATCACCGAGTTGCTCTGCAAGAGCGACAAACTCCATGCCGCCCTTTTCAATGTTGTGCAACATCTTGTTGTCAATCTTCATGCCGCCGGCAAGACCGTTCGTCAGAACGCCGAGGACATAGCCGATGAAAGCATCCTGTTTTACTTCGTTCCAATCCAGAGGTTGCCCGGTTTCAAGGCCGAGGATTTCATCAGCCGCCCAGTTGAGAATGTCTTCCAGACCTTCTTCAATACCTTCCGTATTCAAAAGCGGTTTCAAAACTTTTTGGACTTCAGGGCTTGCCTGCCCAAACATTTCATGAATCTGTTTGCCAAGAACAGACTCGCCGTACACAGCATCCATACCGCCGACGAGTTTATTGCTGAGATAGGCACTCAGCCCGCCCTTCATGGCAGCTACCATCCGGCTGTCAATGTCATCGTTTTCTCTCTGGCTCTGCTCATAAGCAGCGCCACCGGCAGCGCCCATATACATCCGCATAGTTCCCATGCCAGGGGCGATTGCGTTCAGCCCGATGTCGCCGAGAACATCCATGCCGGTTTTTGCAACGTTGGCAATCTGTTTCCCGGTATCGCTCATGTCGGCAGTTCCGGATTCCCACATCTGCTGTCCGGTTTCCTGGAGGTTAACGCCGGTATCCCAGAGTTTGTCGCCGAGATCCCCGATCTGGTTTACGTTCTTTCCGGCAATCGCTCTGTCATATGCGCCTTCACCATGCTCCTGATCGTATTCATAACGAACCATGTCATCGGAAGCCTGGTCAAACCATTGAAGGCCGGTTCCTGCGGCCATCGTTGCTCCGCCGGCATACTGCCGTCCCCAGCCGCCTACCAGATTCTCTGCCTGTTCATCTGGTTGAAGAAAAGCCCATTCATCTTCGCCGGTCCAGTTGTTGGGATCATATTGCATATCCGTCCACTTTTCTTTGGCGCTTTTGATCCCGGCCGCCTGACGTTCTTCTTCGGCCTTGTCTTTGGCTTCTTTGATCCTTCGGTCAAGGTCATCCTGTTCCTTTACAGAGAGGCCTTCGCTGTTGGTTTTCTCAACAGTAAGGCGTTCGGCTTCGTTTAAATAATGATGGTATTGCTCGGTATGCTGATCCTTTTCCTTTCTCTCCGGGGTGCGGGTATCCTGCGCTTCCTGAAGATAGCTTTTGTCTTCTTTGGAAGCGCCGGCTTCCACGGCTTCGGCAAGAAAGTTCCGGTCTTTCTGCTGCTCCTGCGATTTCTTTATCGCATCTTCTCTGCTTCGCTGTGCTTTTTCCTGCTCAGTTTCTGGTTTGGTAATGTTTCTGTTCGTTGCATAATTTGCCGCAGAGTTCGCTCCGTGAGAACCAATATGTCCGGGAGCCGGGCTTTCTTTTTTTGAGTCCCCTACAAAACCAGTTGCAGTTGTCCACTTTGCCATTTGGTTACCCCCGAATAATCATTTCCTTGTCGGGTTTGATGTAGCCACCCCGGTCACGGGACGAACTTTTTCAACTCCGGCATGGGGTCTATACGTAGATACCGGGGCGCCTATCAGGCCGTTGTCATCGTCTTTGCTGTCCGGTGTCTGATAGTTCCACCAATCTCCAGAATATCCTGGGCTTCCCGGAGGATTGTATCCGGCAGGCCACTTCCCGGTAATCTGCCTGTACTGATCCGCCGTGATTGCTCCGGTCCGGTACGCAAGATTCGGGTTCTTTGCATTCCAGACTTTGCTCATGTTCTTTGCGGCGCTGCTTCCGTACAGTTCCCCGTACTCGTCAAAGTTGCCGTAGCTTGCAAGAATCTGCGCCTGCTGTTCTCTCCACTTGTTCTCGTTGTTGTAGTTGTCCAGAAGCGCGGCTGCACGTTTATAGTCATTGTCAGCAAGAGCGGCAGCTACCTGGTTCTGATACGTCAGAGTCATCAGTTCCGTCTGTCTCTGGTTTTCTGCAAGAGCCTGCTGCTGTTTGTTGGCAATCACGCCTTCTGAAGCGGCTCTGGCATTGCCGAGACTTAGCTGATGCTGGCTGCCGGCTCCGCTGTTCAGACCGCGCACATCAGCGAACTGCGTGAGGTTGGCGGTGTTCCTGTCGTTCTGAACGCCGACGTCGCCTTTTGCTGTTTCATAGTTCTGCCGGATGCTTTGCCCCTGTTTGGCCTGCGCTTCCGTGTTTGCGTTGTATGCGTCAAGAAGTGCCTGGTTCTGCGCCGCAAGCCCGGAATCATAAACATCGTTGATTCCGGTCTGCGTCTTGACTTCTCTCTGTTTCAGCTGTTCCTGTACGGTCGGAGTTGCCATCTGTCACACCCTCCGTATCACTTCTGTCCGGGGTCATGCCCGGTGATCTGTCTGTACTTCTTTTTGGTAATCATCTTCGCGCTGAGTGCGGCGTCCGGATTCTGAATCACCCAGATCTGCTTCATCTGCTTTGCGGCTGTCTTGCCGTACAAAGATTCATAGGCAGAGAAGTCGCCGTATTTGGCAAGCTGTTTGGCCTGCGCGTCATACCACTCGTTCAGTTTGTTCTGCTCATCGATCAACGCGGCTGCCTTGCTGTTTTCAGCTGTCGCCCTTGCCGATGCAAGCTGGCCCTGGTAGTCAGCGCCGAGATCTGCAATCTTCTGTCCGGCTTCCGCCTGCGCCGCCATCTCATTGCCGCGGAGGTTCGCGTAGTTCTTCTGCCAGACATTGTTCATCGCGTCCTGCTGCTGAAGTGCTGTGCCGGTGTTAAGGCCGGAGTTCATCGCGTTCATGTTTGCGTTTCTCCGGTTTCGTTCGTACTGGACGGCAAGCTGGTTTGCCTGGGTCTGGTACTGCGGTGCAATCTTTGCCTGTTCGGCCTGCGCGTTCGACAGGTTTCTGTCATAAGCCGTTTTCAGCTGCGCCGCCTGGGAATTGTACTGCTGGTCGTAGAGGCCGTTGATTCTCTCCTGAGATTCCTTCTGGCGCTGCGCCATCGTGTCCTGTAGTGTTGCCATTTGCCGTCACCTCTTACCGCCTGCGTTCCACGCTTCTCAGCGCTTCGCCCAGTTCTTTAAACCCTGTACTTTTGGATTCCTCCGTCGCCTCGTTTTCGGCGATCTCTTCCGTCTGCGGAGAACCGGCGCCTTCTTCCGGCATTGCCTCCGCCATTGCCATCTGCTGCTGCATCATGGCCTGCTGTTCCATCATCCGCTTCTGCTCTTCTTCTTCCTGCTTCAGTTCCTCGATCAGTTTCCGTCTTCCGGCAATGTTGCCGTCCGGGATTCTTTCAAGGTACTGCACCGTGGAAATTCTCTGGTTCAGCAGGAGATTGTCCAAAGTCTGAAGCGATGCGATTTCGGAATAGTACGAAGAAGCACCCACATCAATCTTCACGGAGAACGGATGGTCTTTCAGCATGCCAAAGTCAAAGTCCACCGGAGTCGTCTGCGGAATCTTCATTGCCGGTTTCCCAGCCGCTTCGTTCAAAGCGTTCACCTGTTCAAACAGTTCCCGCATCTCATCTGTCAGCGTCATGTCAACGGTTCTGGTTCCGTAGTATTCAGCCATGAACTCCAGCCAGATCCTCGCAAGGTCTTCTATCTGCTGATACAGATTCTGCTTTGTGAGTTCCTGCGGAGTGGAAGCTGCCTTCTGGAGCGACAGAATAGCGGAAGTGTTGTAAGCCTTGCCTTCGCCGAGTGCCGCTTCCGTTGCGCCGAGGCTTTCTTCTGTCTGCGATACCGCAGCGGAGATATACTGGAATACCTGTGGAGGAACCTGTGCCGGGTCAATGTTTTTCGCAACGGAATCCACATTGCCGGCAACGCCGATTGCGCCGCCTACCCTGTTATCCCAATGGGATACCCGTGTCTTATCGTAAACAACTTTCGGCCATGCCGAACGCATGATCGACAGCATGCTCATTGCCCAGGCTTTGTTAATGAATATCTGGTTCGGGATAAGCCCTGTCAACATTGCCTGCCCGTGATAGCAATCCGCAACATAGTCCCAGTTCAGCCACACAAACGGGTACAGCCGGATGTTCAGGTTCCATGCTTCACGAATCACGCAGTTGTGCGTAAACTCATAGCACCAGATTTCCCCGGTATCATCATCCTTCCAGAACAGCTGCACGGAAGTGACCTTGTCGTCTGTCCGTTTAATGCTGTCCATGCCGAGCGTGTTTTCGTCGTCCGGCATAATCTGCTGCCAGTTCTCAGAGCCGTGCTTCTTTGCGCGTCTCTTTGCGTTCCGGACGATCTCCCGCTTCTCCAGCATAATCCACGGTTGTTCCTGAACGCGTCTGTCGTTCGGGTTTCCGAAAAACACTCTGGTGTTTTCCACCATCTCGCAGCGGATTCTTCCCTTCCCGTTCGGGCCGGCATCGGCGTCCTCGTCCCACCAGGAATAGATGCATCCGTCGCCGCGGACGGCGGCGTCTCTCGCGAACTCCTTTGACAGGGCCGGGAGCCGGTTCTGCTCCGTCAGCGCCTCAAACTCGTCGTTCACGATTCGGACAGGGTCGATCAGTTTGTCGTCCTCCGGATAGCTTGCAAGCGGTGCTGCGTTGATCCGGATATTATCCGAAACAATGTTTGCCACGACAAAGCCTGTGACTCGTTTCAGGACGTTGAACTGCGGAGTCGGAAGCCCGTTTGCCTGTACGCCTTCCCATTGCTTCAAGTGTTACCCTATCGGCTTTTTATCCGATAGTTCTTACAGTTTCCTGTAAGGTCAGCATATCTTTTCACCCATTGGGTGTCCCTGCCTCGTGGACGGATTATATCTTTTCACCGTCTATGCGTTGCGGCTGGCGTACCTTCGATACGCCTTCACCTCTGATTACCTTGCGAGTAGTATGATTCTTGTTGGCTCTTGCCGTGTTCTCGCTCTGTGATATCCAACGGCAGTTGTCTGGGCAATATCCCTTGCTTGGATCAATGCGGTCAATACTCAGGTTATCCGCATAGCCGTTTGCCGTCGCCCACTCTTTAAAGACCGTGTAGTCATTCCACTCGTCACACAGCTTCACGCCCTTGCCGCCGTACAGTTTGTATGCTTCCCTGTTCGGATTGTTGCATCTCTGCCTCATTCCGCACCAGATGGTATAAAGCCTTGTGCGGCTGTCGTGGCTTTCGCCGTGCGCTGTGTTGTTCTTGCCGAGTTCCTTAACAATCTCTCTGCGGAGGCATCCACAGGATTTTGTGTTTCCGCTTCTCAGGTTATTGCCGGTTGCTATCACCGTTAACCCGCAATCACATGTACATTTCCAGTACGCCTTGTGATTCTGAAGCCGGTCAAATTCCACAACGGTCAATCTGCCAAATCTCTGGCCAACTAAGTCAATCATATTCGCCCTCCATTAGGTGTTTTTTACTCGTTTAGGTTTCCAGTTTTTTTCAGGGATTTTACATCGGCAAGCTATTTACCGATAAAGAAATTTTCGTTCGCTTTTACGTTCTCTTGCAGTTGGATGCCTGTGTTGTAGGTGACGGCCTTTTCATAGTGCGCCCATCCCCACTCCACGGTCGGTTTGTCTTTGCCCGCGAACAGGCCCAGACCTTCTTCACTCATTCTTGTTCACCTCTGTGATGGGTTTCCCATAGTTGAGGATGGATGACAGGCCGTCGTTCCATTCCCTTTCCATCTTCAGCCCACGTTCCATTTCATCGTTCATCTGACGGAGGATCGCACGGTTCCGGATGACTTCGTTGTCCCCGTCTTTGGGCATCAGTTCCTCCAGTTTATTCAGCCGTTCGCATACCTTTCCCTGCATATCGTTTACAAACTCCATGCGAAGTTCTGCATGCTCCACCTTTTGTTCCAGGCGCTTCAGCCAGTTTTCTGCCCATTCTTCCAGTTTGATATACCGTTCTGTCAGTTTTCTGCAATACAGAACGATACCGCACATTGCTCCAAACAGAAGGGCAATCAGAAGCACGATACCCCAAATAATGTTTACCATGTTTTTCTCCTTAACTCGCCATGTATCCTTCAGACGGCTCACCGCCGCACATAAAGGTTTCGTAGGTTTCCTTGCGTTCCTCGATCAGGTCTTCGTAAGTCTTCTTAGCTTCCCTGACGGGATTCACAGCAGATATAGACCTTGACAGGCAGAAATATCTGCATGCGTCTACCGTGTGCGTCATTTCATGCGGCAGTTTGGCACAATCATTGACGTTTTTTTCGTCAGATTGAATGTCTCTGATATCCGCCGCAACTTTTTCCAGCGAATCGAAAAGCATCAGCCCAGGCATAGATGCCGGCGCTTTCCCGTCTGGGAACAAACTGATAACGTAAGGATCTTTCAGCGGCATCTTCGCCATCATGGATTTCATTACCATGTGGCCCTGCACCCTGTCCCTCGGTGCTTGTATAATCGGCACACCATTTGTCAGAAAGATTTCTGCCATTGTCTTGCCGGACTCTTTGCTTCTTGCCCACATATCCCACGGCGCATAAGTGGCTGTTATCTTTTCATGGACCGGCGAGTTTGCAAGAAGTTCCTCTGCGGCAGCCTGTACAATAAGCCCCTTCTGTTCTACTTCCCTGTAAGCCCATGCCCTGCCGTCTGTGTCGATTGCCCACCAGATACAGGCGAACATATCAAGACCATAGTCGAACGACCTGTAGCGCGGCCAATGATCAGGAATGCGGAAGGGCTTCATGGTATGTGTGGCAAACTGGAACTCTTTGAAATAACCGCCGCCAAGGGCATCCCAGTCGCCGTATCGGTATGCTTTACGGAGATCCTCCGGCATACTGGACAGCATCTTCAGATAGTTCGGAGAATGCTCCAGCATGTGGGTGTTGTCGTCTACGGTAGCAAAGATAAACGTGTAGTCATCGGGGTTTTCGTTCTCTTCCGGGTTCACACAGTTTGTCTTGTACTGCCTGTCGATGAAGAGTCTTTTTATAAGACGGTGGCCGGGGCCTCCGGGGTTACAGGTTAAGAAAAGCCTTTTCGGAAACGGCGTCGCGCCTCGGAGCATACCGCCGATATAGTTGTAGGCCCGTTCGCTAAACTGCGTGGCCTCGTCGATAAATATCCAGTCATACTCCTGCCCCTGGTATTCATCTTCGGAATCGTCACCGCTCCAATGGCCGAATCGGATTGTGCTGCCATTGACAAACGACAGCATCCTTGTCGTGCCGTTGTAGGTAGCCGCCCCTGTCTGCGCCGCCATCCTCCGCAATGGAGCAATGTGGTTTTCTTCCAAAGCCGGATATGTCAGACGCATGATCAGGATTCGGATACCGGGGTTCATCAGCGCCCCGCCGAAAGCCTTGATTCTTACAGCGTGGGTTTTGCCGCCTCCCTTTGCCCCGCCGTAGGCAACGAAAGGCGTATCAGCCTGATAAAACAGAAGCTGTTTCGGGTTGGCTTCGCCCGGATCCCATTCCGCATATTGCTTTCGGTTGTCCTTTATTGCCGGCATTTATTTGAAAGCGGATACGCCGCCTACTCCCTGTGCTTTGATGTATAGTGTGCTGTCGCCTTTGTCCGGTTTCCTGTCTACCCAGCCGCCGTTTCCAGGCTGTTTCAGGATAGCAAGGTACGCGGAAGACGCCTTTGGATCTGCGGCCATCTTCCGCGCCGCCCACGATTCACGCATATCCTGCGCCCAGTTAAAGACGGATTCAAACATCGGTTCGTCCTTGTAGGCTTTGTAGACTTCATGCGTAAGGCCGAGATAGGTTCGCATACCGGCTTCATCAGGAAACACTCCGGTGTTCCGAATCTTCAGGGCAATGCGTTCATATCTGCTCTGGTGATTTGACCACGCAGGATGTTCTTTCATGGTAGCCGCAAGTTCCGCGAATTCCTGCACGATCTCCCGCCAGTTTTCCTCGTCACCACCACGGCATTGCTCAAAGTATTCCAGCATCTTGTCGTGCAGTTCTTTTGGAGTCTTGTAAGGGAACTCTAAGACTTCATCCGGTTCTTCCGGTTCAAAGTTTGTTCCCTTTTCAAAGGCCTCCTGATTTTCCTGCTCGATGGTTTTCTTATTCTTAGATCCGGCAGGCCTTCCCCTGCCGCGCTTTTCTTCGTCCATTTCTTTTCCTTTCTGCCGGCTGGTTTAGCCGGCTATCCGGATTACGCCCATCTTGAAAACTCGTTATACGGATGAATGCCGCCGCTCGGTCCGTATACGTCAACGATGTCCTCCGACTCTGACAGTTTCCCGACGCCGCGCATCAGAGCCGCCTTCAGTTCGTCATACCGCTGCTGAAAGTAGCCTGCCGCGGACGGGTTCTCGTCCAGAAGCAGATGCGCCGCAAGCCCATATGGAAGCACGGTCCCGGCACAGTAGTCGTCCAGGTCGATTGTCGCAGACAGCGCCGCCAGGGGAGTCAGAACCGGCCTGCGGCCTGACTCCCATTCGGTATACTTCGGGAACGTATCGCTGTATGGGTACAGTTCGTTCTGAAGAACATTCAGGATCGACAGAGTCCGGTTCTGGTATTCGGTTGTGTCCTCGTGGACATAAGCGCCCGAATCATTCAGTTCGTCCATCATCGTGATGGCACGTTCAAACACGTTCATCCCGGTGATGGTTCCTGTCGTAGTGTAAGGCATGGTTTATTCCTCGTCTTCCTCATAGCCGCCATAGATGGGGCCAGCCTCATGTTTGCCCTGGATTTCAACGCCGGCTGCATCAACAAGCCCTTCGTTGATGATGTAGGCGATTACGCTTGCAGCCGACATAATCACACCGCAGATCTTGTCTACTGTTGCGCCGTCCATGTTGAACAGCAGCAGAAGGCCGCTGACAAATCCAACGACAGCAAGCCAGAACTTTCTGCTCGTCAGTTTCCGTTTCCAATCGATTTCGTTCATGATGCTCTTGCCTCCTTGTAGAGAGTCTTAATATCGTTTTCGATAACCGCAATGCTTGTTGCGATATCTGACAAACGCTCCGCATAGTTGTTGTGGATCTCCAGCTTGTCTTCAATGGACCGGAGTCTCAGATCCAGCTTTTGAGCCTCCAGCGCAGCCTCGATTGCTTTCTGCTGTGCCTTGTCCGTTTCTTCCTTTGACCGCTTGTTCCGGTTGTTCCTGTTGATCAGGATCTGGCATACAATGGAAGAGATCGCCACGATGATCGCCGTGATTACTGCGTCACTCACCCTCATTCACCTCCGGTTCCGGCGGCTCCGGTGCAGGCGGGGCGGGCGGGGTTCTCCGGTCGATCTTCTCCCCTTCGGTCATCAGCCCGTTGTCCCTTGTAATGAACACATGAGTCCACGGGTCGTTATACTGATAGGCCGTGGAGAGAAGCTGGTGATACTTTGCCTTTGCCTGCGCTTCCGTCAGACCCAGATACTCCTCATGCCCGTAGATCGGGCCGTCGGCTCCGCCCTGTGCGAAGTCCTTGTGTACGCTGTAGAATGTTTCCTTCGTCATACTCTGTTCCTCCGATTACGTTACTTCCGTGCCGGGTATTGCGAGAATCAGACGGAGCGTTGTGCTGCCCGTTATTGTGCCTGAGATTGTCAGGCTGCCGTCCGTTGTTGTTACCGTCCATTCTCCGTCTACCGCATCTGGGTTACCGATTTCATCTCGAAGCACGATATGCTCTGCCGTGATGGAATCATCGTTGATCGTCTTCGGCAGCGTGGAGAACGATGCGATATCGACTTGAAGAATACTGGAGATTGCCCCGCATGTGATTTTCCAATCACCGATATCCAGTTCCTCATAGCGTTCAACAGCTTTCCCAAAAGCTGCCCCAACTTTTTCCACATCGGGGTCGCCGCCTTCTCCCGGTATTGTGATATGCCGCAGATGAAGCGCCCACAACTGAGACTCCAGCTTCAGTTCGTACTCGTCTTTGTTGCCGAGGTCGTCCGTGGCTACGAACTTGATGTTCCAAGTCACGTCCGTCAGCCCGCTGATGTTATGCCCGGACCATGTGTAAATCTTGTCCGTACCGGACGATGTCGTGGTTCCGTATTCCAAGTCCACGCCAGCGCCGTAAGGATCGCCAGCCTTTGTCTTTAATATCTGGAGTTCAATATCGTTCTGGTTTGCAATGCTGGCATAAGTTGCCGACAGCGTCGCAGAAAGATAAGTCCCTGAGTCGTCTGGGTTCCCGCCGGAATCGCAGCGGAAAATGTCGGCTTCGTTAATCGTAATGCTTGGGAATCGGTACGGGGTGATCGTCGCCGTGTAGCTTTCCGTAATCGTAAAGCCTCTGCTGTCCGTTACTGTCAATGTGACCGGGGTTGTAGCGCCAATGACTTCGCTGTTCCACGCTCTTGTCGGTGAAGAGTCTACCCATTGGATGTCTACAGGAGCGTTGTTCCCTACTGAGATAGACCACTTTGTGATCGTTGCATTGTTCTTCAGGTCGAGTTCAGAATCATCAATGGCTGTTCCGATTTTGGAGTAGCCCTGCACATAATACGGCGCGTACTTGGAAGCCGAGATCGGTACTTCGTTATATGGCGCAATGGAAAACACGGGATTTGGATCTTCCGGGTCTACATGTGCAATGCCAACTTGTTCCTGTGTAAACGACAGCGTAATTGTTTTAGTCTTCTCGCCAGCTTTTGTAGTGCCGAACCACGTTTCGACCCTGATTACGCACGGCAGCGATGCATCGTTCGGGTAGTCATCCGCATAGTCGTCATAGTATGGAATCCATGTCATCGTGCTTACATCAGCGCCGGAGTCTTGGTGATTCATCAGCTCCACTTCAGCATTTTCGCCTACCGTCACGCCTACCGTGTAGGTCGCCCCGGCTGTCGCGGAACCGTAACTCATTTCGACCGATGAAGTATCCACGCCGTCGTTATTATTGAAATCGGAGTCATTCGCCGTGATTTCGCCCGGAGCGCCGTAAGTGCCTGTTGTAGTAAACCGCAGCGTTCCGTTGTAAGAATGAATCCATCCCTCATACCAGAACCAGACGTAATACGTCGTGTTCGGCATCATGTTCATTGTAATGCTTCCGCTTGCTGTCGGGTTGCTTGCGGCAAGCGTAATCGCTTTACCGGAAGACGGCTGGCTGGAAGAAGTGGATACAGACCAGTATGCTTTGCCGTTCAGCGTTTGGGCGTTGGAGTAGCCGCTTCTTCCGCTCATGGTAAAGGATATCTTCTTGGCTCCGGCTTCGTCAGTTTTAATCTTTACCCGGCTCTTTATATAAACCGTCTCTTGGTTAGTTCCGTCTGCTTCGTTGATGGTGTACCAGTTTGCTATATACGCAGTACCAGTATTACCATAATGCTTAACATCGGAAGACGATACGCTAAAGGATGATGTTACAAGTCCCATATCATGCTCCTGTAAACTTGATGCCGAAGGCATCTTCTGTGCTGTTTATCTTTCTGTTGGATAACCGCCATGAACCCATAACCAAGTTCGTTTCAATCCTGATGTTGTTCACATGAAGCTGCCCGTCGTTCGTATCGAACCAGCCGAGTTTTTTGCCGTCGTTCCAGAACTGCCAGCCTGTCGCCGTGTAAAGGCCGAAGCACATGCCGGAGTCCGAGGAAATCTCATAGTACGGGTTTACTTCACCGCTCGGAGTGACGGAAGCGCCAGAAGAAGAAAACACGTTTCTGCTTGCGATGACAATTCCGAAAACTCGTTCTGTCGTCTGCGTCTGCGGATTGTACCAATCAATGAAGCCTCTTCGGATTTGCCCGTTAACAAGGTTCGTGGTGTTTACGACAGCCGCCGTCAGGTCGTTGATGTTCCCTTCCAGCGTCGTGACTTGCTGCATGGTGAAGGACTCTGTGATGGACTCCGCATCTGCCCGGATTTTCGTCAGGATGGTTTCGTAGTGCCTGCCTCGCAGTTCGGTAATCGGGTCAATATCTGTTTCGCTGTAGTAGTCTTCGGCTTCCTCGTCCCAGACAAGTCCGAACTGCCCCGCAAGCGTTGGGTCGAGATGCCCTGTAACCAGATGCGATTCCTGCAATACCGCCTCGATGCTGCCGATGGCCTCGTCGATGGCTTCGCCTGTCTGTTCCAGAAGTTCCACCAGCGTCTGTTCTGCGTTCTGTACCGTGGTGAGCGTGGCAAGTGCCACGTTTCCCTTTTCGGCTTCCGAGACAATATCCCGATAGACGCGCATCCGGTTGCTTGTCAGCAGCCATAGCTGGTTGATGTCTCCGGTAAAGTTCTGCGCTTTTGGCATGGCAGTTACCTCGCATAGCCCGTCGTTCTCACCCGGAAGTCCACGTTCGTCACGGTCACGGCAGGCATCTTCTCCCGAACCGCAAGTCCGAGATAATAGAACTCAAACTTCTTTGCCTTCAGCTTCACCCTTGTCGTGAATGGGTTTCCTCCGATTTTTGCCTTCTCAGAAGAAACCACCTTTATGCGAAAGTTATCCTTCCTGTCGGTCATCAGCGTAACATCCACGCTGGTTCCCTCTTCCGGCTTCAGTCCTACCCAGAGCATACTGGCAAACTTCCGCAGATAGTCGGCACCGAAGTCCATTGCGCCGCTTGCCCAGAATGCCTGAATTGCCCATCCCTCGTCGCTGTCTGCATACGGAGACATGCGGAGGATTCTTCCGTCGCTTGTTCCGATGTAGAGGTCACCGAGGAAATTGCACATGCAGGCCACAGAGAACTGCTCCCAGTTGTATGTGTACCAAGTATCATTCGCATAGTTCATGACGAGAGCATTGTTCCCATAGCAGACATAGAACTCCTGATGGTCGTTGTCATCCCAGATAACCGCATCAGCAAGGTCAAATTCCTTGATGCTGTTCTGAACACGGTCAGAGATTCGTCTTGCCTGCCGCTCGTCTCTGGAAAGGTTCGATGTGTAGTAGGAACTGTTCGACCATTGATACAGTTCCTGCCCAAAGGCCGTGACCGGATTGTTATTGACAAGACGAACCTGACCGGGCGCAACATTCCCGATATCCCGGTTCACAGGCTGGCTGTAGATAGCCGGAGTCAAGTCGTTCGTTGCCAGTTCCACGATGCCGTGCTGCAAAGCCCAGCACTCATTCGGTTTGTAGGCCACAAGGGAACTGTAATGCCGGATCATTCCGGTGATCGGCGTGTTGCTGTCGCCGATGTGTACCTCATACTGGTCTGGGAAATAGTCTGCTCTCGGCATACCGTCATAGTCCATGCCGGAGTACAAAGCCCGGTTCGTGCCGTCTCCGTAGATAAAGATGCGGGTATCCGTCGTGCCGGAAAACAGTTCGTAATAAAGATTCCCTGTTACCTGAGAGCGGTTCGTGGTAGGACAAGTGTACGCAATCTCCACGCTGTTAACTGATTTGTTCGGTACGCCGCCGCCGTCTTTCGTAAAGGCGATCTGCCCGTTCTCCCCGTCAAAAGTCCACGATATGTTGGACGGCACGGTTGTCGTTCCTGCGAGATACACCCAATCCAGCGTCAGCGGGCTTTCCTGTGTTCCTTTCTCCGGCAACTGGAATGTGCCATTCTCACCGTCAAAGGAAATCCAAACTCTTCGGAGTCCGTTCAGCCTGTTGATGTATTCCCCTGTAAGTTCACCGGGATTCGATGCCGTGTCGTTCGTTCCGTTCCCGGTCGTGTCCGTGTCAAGCGGCCCGATGCTGATGGCAATCAGGGGCCTGTATCCTGTAACGGTTGAGAGCGTTGTGCCGTTGTATTCGTAGTATTCCACACCGTTGAGGATATATACCTTGCCGTCAAACGGAATGAAGCTGACATGCTTCGCCGTACTGATCGCACCGATGAGGTCTTTCTGGAACGCTCCTGTTACGGAGTTATAAATGCTGTATAGTTTTCCTTCGCAGGCTGCGAGGAAAGTCTGCTTTCCGGCAACATAGCCTGACCACATCCCCGCAATGGGATAATCGTATGGAATCGTGGATGGAATCGCCGAGACGAAATACGCATTCAGCATGACAGCCCCGGTTTCCTCGTCAACAGTAAAGCTGCCCTTTTTGACCGCCCATTGATGGTCGTCCATCTCCAGATATTTCCGGTCGCTTGCCAGCCATTCTTCCGTCTCTGCGGCGGCTTCCGCAAAGCTAAGCTGTTCCGCTGTATTGAGAACGACAGCACCGGGGGAACTCAGCACGTTAGCAGATGCATACCATGTCAGCAAATCCGTTCCTACAAACGGGCCGAACTCCGTTGCCTCTTCGCTTTCGTCCAGTTCGTAGGCAAGCCGCAGCCCTTTCACAAGTTCGGTTCCGTCTCTGCGTTTGAGGTTCCCGTCCTTCGTGATTCTCCAGTTGACCATCCGTCCGGCTTCGCCCATGCGGAGCCTTGTGCTTCCGTCCGGGCATTCATTCAGCCCAAGCCACTTCGGGATGCTATATACTTTTTCGTTTGTTGCGCCTGATATAGTCGCCATAATTTCACCTACTGTAGGTTGAATTTCACACCAATTACAAAATGCGGGATAAGGTTGGTATTTCCAGTTGTTGCACCGGATGTACCTTGCGTGTTATATTGGGCATCACTAAACGAAACGCCCGTTGTTGAAGCTGTAACGCTTCTTTGAATGCATCTAAGGTTTGAACCACTTACAGCGGGATACCGAAAAGTTCTCGTACCACCAATCATTACAAGCCCGCCAGCGTATACAATTCCACTTGTATATCCGAGATCGGTATAAATTGCATCGTATTCGCTCAAGTCAAGCGGGACAGTTGCGGCGGCATAAGACGACGTTGGGGCTGGGTTTTCCCATAATTTCCGAAAGCCAAATCCTGCATCGCGGAAACTCGCATCGCCACCAGCAGTTGCAGAAGTTGCCTTGCCCCAAATGCGAAGCGGTACAACTCTTGCGTTTTGTGTGCTGTTAGCGGCATCTGATGTTGTGTTTAATCTTCGTCTTGTGCAATCTAAAAATGTAACACCTGATTCGGTTGCCCAAAGACCACGTGAATAAGCATACATTTCACCTGCTGCAATATCCGTGGTCATTCTGTTGACCATTTGCAAAACTTCCTGTTGGTAATTGTCTTGTGTGCCAACAGGAATATCCATTGTTATTGCAAAATCATTTTCAGCGGTTGCAAGCCTTGCTTCAACTTTTACCCAACCATATTTGGCAAGGTTCAAGCTGATTATCTGTGCGGCAAAACTCGATGTTGGAGACGGGTTCTCCCATATCAGTTCCCATTCGTTGCCGATGCTGGACGGCCTGATTTTGCTTTGTGCCATATCACATCTCCAATAGTTTTGCCCACGTCTTCGGGCCAACGACGCCGCCCACGGTAATCGAAACGGCGCTTATCATTCTTTGAAGCATTAACTCACCCCTATAGAATCGCTCTTGCGTTGTGCTTTGTTCCGTCCAGGATGATAAGCGGTGTTTCAATGCTGTTCGGCTTATAGCATTGAACTTCGCCGTATCCGCCCCACTCGATGGAACTGGAAGTGTTAATGAATAGCTTGTCCACTTTCTGAACAGAACTGTTCTGCATGGATACACGGAAGTAACTGTTCTTAACGATGGCCGGCAAGTGGGTGTGGCTGTGGATGTAGCAATCGGCATCCGCGATACTGGCAAGCTGCATCAGCCGGTTGATTTTTCCGCCTTCCATCCTGCCGCCCCCGCTTCCATGAACACAGAAGATCGTGTAACAGATTTGCCGTTCGTGAAGCTTCTTGTTGCCCTTGCCAAAGCGAACAAACAGATACGCGGAAGCCGGTGAATAGCGGTCGCCGATTCCAAGTTGAGTGGCAATGATCTGCGTCAGATCCAATCCGTCCGATTTGTAAATTCTGGCCTCATGATTTCCAGGCAAAACCGCCAAACACTTATGGGCGATATCCCCAAACAGTTTAACCGCCTGCTCCAACTGGGCCATTGGCTGTAAATCGGAAGAGTATACGTCGCCAATACTGTTGCGGGTGGCGCAATCGCAAACGTCGCCGTTCAAAATAAAGTAGCAGTTTGGATTTGCCTTAATGTAATCAATCCACTCCAGAATCTTCTTGCCGTCAGAATGGATGTCACCCAGATGCAGGTCGGCAAGTGGAAGGATCTGTAACTCAGTAAAGTCTTCGGATAAACTGTGCGAGATTACTTTCATATTTCAAGCAGCTTTCTCCAGGTTGCCGGTCCGCACACGGAATCAGGCTTAAGCCCGAAATCTTTCTGGAACTGTGCCAACGCCCTCCACATGCCATCGTTGTCGCCAAAGTCATAATTCCTGCGTTCCAGCAGGCATGCCATGAGTTCTACTTCATGGAAACTTTCGCAGTTCTTGTCAATCGTTCTCAGCTTCAGGCTGTGGTCAACAACGGGTTCCGGCTCCGGCTCCGGTTCATCGCCGCCTCCGTCAAGGTCAATCTCATACTGGATTCGCTTTGCCGCAGCATACCGTGCGTCAATGTTGTTGACAGCCGGCCTTTCAAACTCGCGGCACACTCTGGAAGTCGCCGTGAAGATATCTCCTGTGGATTTCAGAAAAGCCAGCAGCTGCGGGTAGCCCTCTTCCATTTCTTTGATGGCGTAGTCTACCTGGAGCGCAGCGTCATCCAGGTTCTTGCCGGAGGCTTTCCAGAAATCGTAATACCCGGCCTTGCGGCTCCAATAGGTGAGTTGGTAAATTCCAAATCCGACGCCATCCCGCGAAAAGGTGTCTTTTGATTTCGTTCCGTCCGTAACTGCCTGCACATAGATGTGGGAGTTTGTCCGGTACGGGCTGAAGTCGCCCTGCATACGGAACGGCTCACAGTTTGATTCACACTCAAAGTTGCCAAGAACGCCCAAAGCGCCGGCCTGTGTGATTCCGTGCTTCCGAAGTCTGTTATAGATAATCTGCTGGTAACTCATAGTTTCATCTCTTTTTGAAAATAAGCCCCCGGAGATCGGGGGCTTATACTTTTTTCTCAGGCCATTGTACTTTTCGCATCAAATGGCCGCAGCCTACTCTGACATCCGTGTATACCGGGATTTGCTTCTGTACGCAGCGTTCGCAGAAGAACAGGTCTTCGCTCAGAAGCGGTTCGTTCGGGTCGGGCTTGTTGATCCAATCGTAAAACGGATACTCGATTCTCCGGAACACGTCCACCTTGATCAGCGCACAGCCCATCCCGCCGCCGTGGATTCTGAGTTTCTTTTTCCCCTGATTCTTCAGTTCTTCCAGTTCTGCCGCCGTCCATTGCGATTCAAACGGATAGTTCCGGTACGGGAAATTCCACTCGTTCGGGTTTTCATAGCGGCACACGTTCATCCTGCCGCTGTACTCGTTCTTTTCGCCCCGGTGGCTGTAGTAGCCGAGGCACACGTCCACAGGCTCTTCAAGGAGATTCTTCAGCGCGTCATTCGGAAGCACCACGTCGTTATCGACCATGAGAACATAATCGTAGTTCCCGTCCATCGCTTTCCGTGCGATCCGGTTTCTGGCAGTAGCGCAATCATACCCTCTCACAAAATCAAACTCGGCGGTGTGTCCGCACTTGTCCAGATCCCAGACCGACTTGTATGTGTCGGGGAATATATTCTCAAAAGTCGGTATCGCTATCAGGATTCGGAGGTTTTCGGTTTTCTTGCCCTGGTTGTTTTCTTCGGTGCTGCCGCCGGTTCTTCCGGCTTCGGCTCCTCTGTTTCCCCTCTGCAAGCGAAGGCCTCCTTCCATGTCATCTCACGGTACTTTCTCCAATGTTCGCGCCGCGGCGCTTTCTTGTCGTTCTCCCAATCCTTGAATCCTGCGAAATGCACGATAGCCGGATTGTCCGTGTACCCGACCGGGTAGCACTCGTTGTATCTGGGTTTCAGGGTGATGAACTTCCTCGGCGCTCCGAAGCGGTTCCACGCGTCCTGTTCAACGAAGCGTTCCTCGACGGTGTTCAGGTCTTGTACGATAACCTGTTCAATTCCCGCCTGCCGGATCGCCTTCAGGTTGAACATGGCAACGCCTACATTGAAGTATTCCATCCCGAACGGCTTCCAGTAGTTGTTGTTCGGTTCCTGCGCCGCGATGATCCATTTGCCGCCCATGTCGATCTCCCACAGGGAATCGATGTTGTCCACGACAACCGTGTCCACGTCAAGCTGCAAGACTTTGTCAAGATCATCCGGCAGCAGGCTTCCGTAGCATGCCCTTACCAGGGCCATGTATGTGAACTGCGACCGCATGTTCGGGCCATCGGTGCGAAACCACTTCTGGCCCGAAACATTGATGGTCTCAATCAGAGGCGGCAGTTCATACGGAAACTTATCATCCTCGATCAGGAAGTAAATCCTGTCCACGCTGGAGTTGGCGATCAGCGACTTCGCCGCTGTCACCATGTGCGGGTAAAGATTCCGGCTTCCGGAATAAACTGCCGCTCTCATCATTCAGCCCCTTTCGATCAGGTCGTGCCGCCGGCAGCGCTGGAGGCGACGAGGATACCGTCGGCCTTCTTGCCGAGGACGAAGCAATCGTAGAGGAGGCGTCCCTGCACGACGTGGCCGTCGATGTCGGGATGGTCGGCGATGATACGCATGGTTTCGATCTTCTTCGGGGAGACGCAGCAGCCCTTTGCAACGATCATGTAAACCACGCCGTCGGGCATCCAGCTGTCGGGAACAGGAACCACATGCAGGCCGTCGAGAGTACCGAACTCGCCGTTGACAATGATGCCCTTCGCAACATCCTGAACGGTAGCGCCGGTTCCGACGACTTCAGCCGCCAGTTTGCACTTGATGAATTCAGACTCCTTGATGAACAGAACGCGGTTCTTGCTCGGAACCAGGAGGTTGTTCATCGTGGCGTTGGAGTTCATGATTGTCTCGATGGCGTTGCTCTTGGTCAGGGAGACGTTGTACTCAATGGTGCCGCCGCCGGCGCCGCCGAAGCCGGTCACGCCGTTGCCGGCAGCAATCGCCGCCAGACGATACTGGTCAACCATCGGGATGATGACGTTGCGGGTCTGACGGGCGAGGACTTTGCCTGCGGCCTTGATCATCAGTTCGCTGGTGTTGTTGCGTTTGTCGATAGCGCCGTTGAAGGACTTGTCCTGGTTGACCGTGAGTTCCTGGATGGTGTCGCCCAGTTCGGTCAGAGTTCCGAAGCGGGAGCCGGAAGTGGCATCCCAATCGTAGTCCTGCATCGGGAGGTCATCGACAGAATAGATACGGACGGTTGCTACGCCGGTCCAATCGTAGTCCTGAGAGAAGATACCCTCAGTTATCGACCCTTTGTAAAAGGCCTCTGCTACTTTCGGGGAGGCCTTCGTTGCGAAATTGTAAGTGGAAGGCATTGCTTATTCACCTCAAATTAAAATGACATCGCGCTCCATCCGTCATCAAAAGGATCTTTCGTTTTCCCGGACCCTTCGCTTTTCGATGATCCGGTGGAACGCTCTTTGTTTTTCTTCTGCTGTTTCACAGCGTCAAGGTCTTTTCTCAAAGCCTTGATTTCGTCTTTGAGTTTCCGGTTCTCAAACCGCTGGTACGCACCAAGAAGATCCCCGTCATTCCTGTTTACGTCGTCCCAGACTTCTTTCGGAATGTCCTCCGCTTTTACGTCCGGATACTCTTTCAGGAACCGCGCAATCTCCTGCTGGCCCTTCTCCTGCTGCTGTTCTTCCGTAACCGCAAACTTCTGTTCTTCCGCGTCGGCGGGCTTGTACTTCAGCCGCTGGTTAATCGCCCTGGTGGCCGCTTCCGCCGGGGACAGTTCCTCGTTGTTTGCTTCCGCTCTGGCCATCATCGTCCTCGCCCTGGTTTCATCCATAAGCGAATAGATCTTCTCTTCCAGTTCTCCCTCGCCGCCTCTGGACTTCGCCAGTTCGCCGAGGAAATCCCATGCAGCCTGATACTTGTCGCGCTGATTGCGGATCCTGTCGTAGTCCATGCCCTTCTGGGCAAGCACCACTACTTCGTCTTTCCCGACGCTTCGTTCTTCTCCGAGGTGCTTAAGGGTGAACGTCGGCTCCGGGTCCGGAGTTGTTTCGGCTCCCTCTGCCTCGGCTTCCGAAGAATCGCCGGATTCTCCACCTTCGTCTCCGTCTGCTTCCTGCTGGTCTGCATCGGCTTCCGCATCCTCACTCTCAGGTTCAGTATCGAAATCCACAGCTTCCGGATCTTCCCCGGCCTGACCGCCGTCAAACACAGGCGTTGCCCAATCGCTGTCGAATCCCTCGCCAAACACGTCCGGCGTCCCTTCGGTGTTTTCCTGACCTTCCAGTACGGTGGTTACTTCTTCCATATTTTCTTTTCTCCCTTCCCCTCTGGTCTGAGGTTCCGTTTGCTGTATTTCAGACATGGATGGTGTATCCATGAATGATTCTGTTTAATCCATTAATTTTTGTAATGGATGTGATAAAAAGAAAAAGGGATACCCGCAATCGTCAATGAATGACGAGTGCCGATAACCCTTTGGTTGGGGAGTTGCACCCTCCCGTATCACAGTACGGTAGCTATCTTATTTAGAAAGTCACAGATGAATGCGATATCGTATTCTTGCCAACTGAACTACGCAGCCTGCTTGCCGTGACCGGACTTGAACCGGCGACCCCGATGTACCCATTCAAGCTGTGCCTTTATTTCAAAATCTTGCCCCAGTTGTCTTTCCGGGGCTTATACGAAAAACCTTTCAGATATGGAGTCTTAATCCTGAAAATCGGAATGTCGCTCATATCAAACGGAAGAACAACCGCGTTCACTCCGTCTTCTATCTGCATCTCCCAGTTGGACGGCATGTCCGTCACAATCACCGGAGTCCCTAAACACAAAGCCTCAAGCAGGCTGTACGAATAGCCTTCGGTATCACTCAGCTGCACCAGCCAATCCGCCTCGGCAATGTAGTCTCGGATATCATAGCTTGGCTTCGCAAGAACCACGTTCGGTCTTTCAAACTCCACGCCCTTTGTATCCGTGTACACCGTCCATTGATACCGGACGCCCGCTTTATCCAGAGCCTTTGCCAGAGCATTGATTCTCCACGGCCCTTTGTCCGGTGGGAGCCTTGTCGCGGAGATCAGCCGCAGGACCTTCTTCGGTTTCTCAACCGTGATCGGGTTGTAGCAGACTTCAGGCTTAATCCCTGTCAGCTTTTCCCATGACAACGCATTGTTTTCGCTGACGGCAATGTACCGGAATCTTGGGTCAATCTTCGGAGGCATGACATCCTTCAAAACCAGATGATCTGCATGGATGACCTGTATGTATTCATCCGCATGGATTAAATCCAGATCCCGTTTCTCAAACGAATATCCGAAGATCGCCTGTTTGCATTGAATCGGATTCCCGCACCAGCGTTCCACTTTCATCACAGATGATAAACGCTTCAGCTGGTCCTCATCCCCGGTCCTGTACAACAGAACTATGTTCTGCCCGGCCGGAGAATATATGCCATATTTCTTCGCCATCTCATAGAAGAATGTTTCCACTCCTCCAATCCGGCAGATATCCGCATAATAGAAAATCGTTCCGTACATATAACCAGTTGGCGATTTCCACGCCGCATGCTTTCTCTCAGCCAACGACTTGCACCCTACAAGCCAGCAGCCATGTGGCCTACGAAAGGAGGTGATAATGGCATATACATTATCTTTCGGTTGTACTACATACAGCGATATTTCTCACTTGTCAATACAACATCTTGATTATTTTTTCCCATACCACCCTTTTTTCATAACCCCCCATACCCTTTTCCCCTACCCCCTATCTTGAAATAAAACGATGAAACCATTCACCTTATTTCAACTTTAACGGTGAAACCATTCACCTTTTTCCCAACTTTGCCCCTTTAACATCGTCATTTCCTCAATCATCATAGTCATTCACATACAGCATGACTATGTTGTAACTAATTTGTTTGAGGGGTAATGAGTCTCTGAAAAGACTAATATATACGTTATCTCGCAACCGCCCGTACCTTTTTTGGGGGCCGGGGGTGGGGGTGGGTACCAAAATTCTATTGCGGCCCTGGAAGCCCGCCGAAAAAACTCTTTTTGCCGACAGCAATAAAAAGTCTTTACATTTTGCCGCATTGTATAACCACAGCTTCCGATAATAACTGTTCAGCGAAACTCATAATAAACAATTCTATATTTTATATAATCAGCAGCCGGTCCAGCTGTCGCCGGCCATGATCAGGCAATAGCGGCGGGCAAGCGGCCGTTGCTGGGCCGGATCCGTCAAGGCTTGCCCGCGCAAGGGCCGCCGGTTTCCGTCTTTTACTCTTTTGTATTATTCCCGCTATTGAGTCCGGCTATGCTATATTGTGTTTTCTATATTGTTATAGTTGTTGTTATTATTGTTGTTATTAATAATTGTTGTTGTAGTTGTTGTTAGTTGTTATAACGGTTCTATATCAGTATAAGTATTATATATATTATATATACTATATAAACAATATAAGCAGCGGGCCTGGAATAAAAACAGATCTTCCGGCTTTTTCTGGAATATTTGGTAATATTTCATAATTGAGTTAACTTTAATTTGTGCAAGTCTACAAAAGTAAAGTTAACTCAATATTTTTTATTGACAATGTAAGTTAACTCATTTATTATGGCATTGTAAGTTAACTCACATTTACAAAATCAAAATTACAGAAAAGAGGAAAAACAAAATGAACGAAAACAGAAACATTATGATCAGGGGCCGCGAATATACTTTTATTCACAACGAAAAAACCGGAAATTTGGAAAAAGACGTCGCCGCCGTTGCGCGGATCCTTGCAAAAGACAATAACAATATTACAGCCGCCGAACGTTTCCAGCTTCTTAATATTTACCGGCCCGCTTATCATACCGGCGGAAAAATTGAGGGGATCACAAGTTTTGACAGCACGGCGACGAATTGCGAATTCTGTCAGGCAATGCGGGAAGCCGCTAAAAATAATCCGCTGCATATATGCGGCTATTGCTATGACTTTGATCAGGAACACGGCTTCAAGGGTGTAAATATCCTTAATCGGCATTCCTTAAACATGATCATTATGAGTTCACTTGAATATACCGTCGACGAATTGCGGGCCGCGCTAAACGTTTCTTATCTTAATCGGATTAATTCCAGCGGCGACGTGCCGAACGTTATTTACGCCAAAAATATGATTCGGATCTGTTATGCGTTTTCCGTTGTTCGCTTTGCATTTTGGGCGAAAAACGTCGCGGCCGTCGTTGCGGCTTGCGACGAATTGGGAAAACCGGAAAACCTGATTCTTGTGCAATCCTCTGTCATTATCGGAAAGCCCGCGCCGCTTGCAAAATATTTTGATTTTGTGTTTACGGTTTACTTGACAAAAGACGAAACGGAAAACGCTATTGAGGCCGGCGCCGGCGCTTGCAACGGCAAAAAATGCAAGGATTGTGGTTATAAGTGCTATAACGGCGCGTGGATTGATTCGGGCGTGAAAAACGTCGCCGAATATTTACGGATCCCGGGCGTTAAAGACGCGGCCCGCGCCGCGCTTGTTACAACGGCCGCTTAATCCGGCCCGCCTGATTCTGTTTTGATTCCAGCTATAGCCGCTTGCAATAAACGGCCGGCGGCTATGACGGGAACCAAAACCCGAAAACAAATTACTTTTATAGGGGGATTAAGTTATGCAAGCATGTTTAAGCGCGTCATATTTCTATTCGGAAAAAGCGACGCCGGCCGGATCCAAAATTTATTATTGCACGGTTGAACTAAAAGACTTTAACAATTTTACGACAGTAAAACGCTATAGCGGCGCAACAAAAAAAGCAGCGGCCGCAAAAGCACAAGCACAAGCGACGCGGTTTTTTAACCGTAAAATGAACGAACTTTAATAAGGGGGATTTTGAAATGATTAAAATTACCAAACGTGAGAAGCTGTTGGAAGCGCGGCAGCCCGTCGCCGTTGATTATTTCCTGATTCACGGCCGGATATACAACGACGACGAAACAATGTTTTATAAGTTCAGTTTTGTTCTTGCTATGGATCTTGAACTTGACATGTACGATTCGGAAACGGAAACAGATATACCGTACAAGGAAGCGCTGGAAACATTGATTGATTGCTTTTGCGATTCGGCGTGGAATGCTTTTGACGACGACGACGCCCGGGCCGCGTTTTTTGAGGATTGCAACGAAACAATCCGCCGCTGGAATCGCGCCGCTTAATTAAGACGCCGCGCCGCGCCGGCCCGGTATTCAGATAGAATCCGGCCGGGCGGCAACGGCCAACAAAAAAAACATTTTCAGATAGAATTTTACAAGGGGGATTTTCAAATGAAAAACATTAAAAACATTGTCAAGTATAGTTCATTTTTTGAGTTAATTTCGGACGCCGCGCCGGATCTGTTGCGCGTCGTTTCGGATGAAATGAAAGACGCCTTAAACGGTTTTGACGATTATGCGGGAATCATTTATTACCTGATCAACGACGAAACAGTTTTGTGCGCCGACAGCTGCAACGGGGATATATCCGGGGATCCCATGACAATACAAGAGTTTTTCTTTCGCACGGTTGAATATTGCGTCGATTTTGTATAAGCCGCTGCCGTTTCAGATAGAATTTTTCAGATAGAATTTTAAGGGGGAATAACCATGACAGTACAATTAATTAAGCGGATCCCGGCGGGCAATGTTTACTTTATCCGCGATTCAGACGGGCGCTTAATCGGTCAAGTTGATTGGATTATGGCCGGCGCTAATGTAGGGATCTACTACTATAGCCGCGACAACAGATATAAACCGGCCAAAATTCAGAAGATCTTCCGGCATTCTGTCCGGCCATGATTTCAGATAGAATTTTCAGATAGAATTTTTAAGGGGGATAAAACAATGCTTTATTTTCTTCAGATGGTTTTGATACTGTTGTTTGATTTTGAAACCTATGAATAATGATTGACTATGTTAACTCAAAATGATAATATGGAGGTACCAAAAATGAAAGAAGGCTTTTCCATGACGAAACGGTCAGAGTATACCAAAAAATATCAGGCGACCCGCGACGCTATCATGCTGCGCCCGTCAATTTCAGACGGTCAGATCCTGCGGGCCGGTGCTGCCGCTGCCGGCATGAGTGTCCAAGCTTTTGTAATGGGCGTAATGCTGGATTATATCCGCGAAAACGGCCTTGTTCAGATGGATTCCCCGGCGGATCCGGGCGCATAATTTCAGATAGATTTCAGACAGCCGTCAGGTATAACCTTGGCGGCTGCTTTTCGTTTCTGTTTTTGTTTCTGTTTTGAACGCAAAATAGAAAAAGCCGCCCATTTCGGACGGTTTTTTCGTTTTACAGCCGGAGCCAAACATAGATAAAATCGTAGTATTGGAAGGCTGTAATTGCGTTATGTGGTTTGTATAAGGCGTAATGGTGGGGCTTATTGGAAATTATACAAACACTTTCACTTTCAGATAGCTTAATCTTCATTTCAGATAGATTTTCAAGTGATATTTCAGCTTTCGTCTGTTTGTTGTCGTTCAGTTCAATGCCGATATAATCATCATATACAAACACTTTTCGGATAAACGTCCTGATCAGATCTTTTGAATATTGCGGGTCGTCATAGTTTTTGCTCCGGTATTGCTCTATTGCAAAACGGAGCATATCTTTATCCGGTTTGAAAAATTTCTTTTCTTCCTCCGCTATTTTCGCTTTGATGTCTTTTTGAAACGCTTCCAGTTCCAGCAGACGGTCCTTTGTCCGGTCAGTATAGATTCCCTTTTCCAGCGCGTCAAGAATGTTTAGAATTGCCTTTTCGGATTCCTGTAGGTCAAGATACATTCCTGGCAGCTTGGACCGTCCGTAGATGGCTTCCTGCTGATTTTCCAGTTCATCACACAACCAGTCAATGACTTCATCCTGCAAGATGAAATTGCGGAGGAAATCAATTACCGCGTTCTCTATCCTGTCTTTCCGAACGTTTGATTTTGCACAGTTTCTTGCTGTGTGCTTCCCCTGGCAGATGTAATAATAATGCTTGTGGCCTCCCCTGCCGGTTCCGCAAAATCCGACCATGTGGCTACCGCATTCACCGCAAAACAGCCGGCCTGTCAAAAGATACTCCTCAGACGACCGATGCCGACCGCGTGGATTCTTTTTCGTCCGGAGGATATCCTGGACCTCGTCGAACAGCTCCTTGTCCAGTATGGCAGGAATGCCGCCTTCAATGCGAACGTCAGCGAATTTATATACACCGATATATGATTCATTCCGGAGCAACTTGTCAAACACAGTTCTTTGCCACTTCCTGCCGTCGCGGTTCCGGATTCCCCTGTCGTTCAGATCCTCCATGATGTCGATGTGATGCCAGCCGTCTTTCACCCTTTGAAAGATTTCCCTGACTATGACGGCCTGTTCCGGATTGATTTCCGCTTTGCCGTCCGGGCCTTTCCGAAGCCCGTATGGAAGCCGTCCGTTGACCATGCATTTTTTGGCATTGTCCATCATGCCGCGCCGGACATCCTCCGCAAGCGCCTCGGAATAGAACTGGTTGACGTTCATCATGTTTCGCAAAGCGAATCGGCCTGCTGCCGTGTCGTCAAAGTCCTCCTCAACATATATTGTCTTAATGCCGTATGTTTTCAACAGTTCATCGTATTGCATGGAGTCAAGCATATTCCGTGCCATGCGGTTTGATTTCCACGCAATGACATAACTGAAGTCGCCTGTTTTGGCGTCGTTCATCATGCGCTGAAATTCTTTGCGTTTATCCGTTCTTCCTGTGACGGCATAGTCTGGATAGACTTCTATGACTTCAAGATTCTCCCGCTTTGCCATTGCCATGCACCATTCGACCTGTTGTTCAATGGATGCGTCCTTCTGGTTGTGACTGGAAAACCTCGCATATATGACAGCCTTGTTATTCTGTTTTCGGCTCTTTTTGGCTATGTTTAAGCACCCTTTCTCAGTTGCGGTTCAATTTCATGTATGTCCTTACCCCCGAACATATCATCATTAGCAATGTGCATCACTTCATGCTCATAACCATCCAGCCAATGCTCAAAATCGTATTCAGAGTTCAAATATAACGTATATGTTATACCGTCAGGATTCAGCCGGATAAATGCCGGGATCGGCACGCCAAACGGCAGCACCCTGACAAAATAATCCCGTTCTTCCATCGGTAGAGTCATTTGCCATCATCCATTCATAGATTCCATTAATGCGATCATGCGCCGGATTTGCTCCGGCGTGTTTTTCTTCCCTGCGTTTAAAAGCGCACGAAGGTCATCCCTGTCTCTCAGTTCCTGCAAGAGATCAGCGACCTCATCGTCCTCCCGATAGCCGTCCTCGTCTGGTTCAAGAGGATTCACCCGAACATCGTCCACTAAAAGCGCCATCAGTTCGCTTTCACTCTGTCCTACCGCTTTTGCAACTTTACTGTATGTTGTCATAGTCGGCGAAAGCGGCTGTCCGTTATTGTTTACGCCCTTTTCCAGGCATGCAACATACTGATGGCTCAGATCGGCCTTTTTCGCAAAATCCCGCATTGATAAACCGTTTATTTCCCGGTATTGCTTCACATATTCCCCCAGCTTCATGCCTTGCAACCCCTTTCTGTCTGTCTATTATAATTTACAAACATAATACAACAGGTTGCAAAAGAAAGTCAAGAGTTTTTAAGTCTAATTTAGTTGACAAAGGTTGTCTACTATGGTATACTCCGTATTGTCCAATACAAAAGACAAAGGAGGAGTCCGATGCTAAAAAACAAGGTTCTTGAGATCCGGAAAGCAAAAGGCCTGTCGCAGGAAGAACTGGCGAAGGCTGCCGGCATCAGCAGGGCCACGCTTTCCAAGATCGAAACCAACGACGAAGCCGTCATCACGACGGAAACCGTCAGCAAGATCTGCAAGGCCCTGGAATGTACGCCTCGCGAAATTTTTTTGGAATGACTGTCTAATATTGTGACCACGATCACAATGCCCCGGAGGTTAACATGAAATTTCCCCGAATCGTCTACGCAATAAAGCACCAGCCCACAGGCAAAGTTTATGTCGGTTCAACGTCTTTGCCGAAAACAAGAATCACGAACCACCTCAACAAACTCAGCGCAGGAACGCACAATTTGGATGCTATGCAGGCAGATTACAACAATTACGGCGGCAACTATTCCCTGTTCATCCTTGACGTAATTGCAACTCTTGAAGATTGCAACAAGGAATATTTGTGGATGGACATCTTGAAGTCACGAGATCCGGAATTTGGTTACAACGGCAAAGATCATTCAATTCCGCTTTGTCTTGAAAAGTTCAAGGAATATCCGCTCAAAAGCCTGTCATCCGATGATGAAGCCCTAAACCGATTCGCAACAGATTCTCAGAAAGCATTTGACTGGCTGTATGTACACCTTGAATCGTAACACAAACCCTGTCGCAAATTTGTCCCAAGATGATCAAAAAGAACTCCTGCCGGCAACTTTGGAAATGCTGGAAAGGCTGTTCAGAGATCCAAAAATGAGAGAAATTTACCAAAAAACGCACACAAAAGGAGAACACACATGACGGAAAACACACCACTAATCGCATTACCCCCCGGCTATATCGTCTTATCCAGAGAAGACTATGACATGCTCATGGCAAGGATGAATAACATCAACAGCAACGCCTATGAGGATGTCAAACGTTTAAACGATGACATCGCATATTTGCATAAGATCCTCGAAGAGAAGCAGGACGAAATCGTCCGGTTGCAGGAAACCGTTGATGACATCAAGGCCGAGAAGCGGAACATGTTTGACCGCATCAACCTGGAACTCAAGTACAACGGAGAACTGGAAAAAGTTCTCGCCCAGTACAAGGAGTACCTGGAGAAGTTTGAACTCGTTGGCCTGTTTGAAAACTGGAAAAGTAACCGCAATCTCTGGGATGCCGCGCTGAAGATTGAGGAAACCCTGGATGCCTCGCTTGAAGAACTCAGAGAACCCGGCCCATGAAAGACGAATACGGCCAAATCATGGCGAACCACGGCTACCTGACATATCAGGATTCAGAGGACATCAAAGAAGTTGTATGCATGTATCTCTGCAAGCATGTCAGCGAATACAAAGATCCTGATGATATGGAAAGAGAAGTGTGCTGTGTATGTCCTCTTGTTGAAAAACTCATCGAATATGAAGATGACTAAAGGAGAAAAAAATGGCTGATTTTTCTGACGGCGTAAGCCGGTTTATTGTCGGCACAGCAACGGTGAAAGCCTACTTTCCTGTTGACCTTAAAGGCAATCCATCCGTCTGCTGTGAGCAATGCCCATTTTTTAACCGGAGGTCCGTCCGGTGCAATCTGAACGAACAGATTTGCAATTACCCTGGCAAATATATCGGCGGCTCTTGCCCGCTTGAATTTGAAGAAACCTACTAACAAACAAAGGAGGAACACTATATCACAATGAGCCTGATTATCTCAGAGAAAACCGGCGGCAGTTTCACCCCGCTTCCTGCCGGCACCCACATGGCCGTCTGTAACATGATGGTAGACGAAGGCACCCAGTATAACGAAAACTATAAGAACTTCTCCCATAAAATCCGGATCGGATGGGAAGTTCCCGGCGAAACCATTGATGTTGACGGTGAACAGAAGCCCCGCGTCATCTCCAAAGACTACACCGCTTCCCTGTCACAGAAAGCGAATCTCCGGAAGGACCTGGAGTCCTGGCGCGGTAAAGCCTTTACCCCGGAAGAACTCAAACACTTTGACCTAAAATCCATTGTTGGCGCTCCATGCATGATCAACGTCATCCACAATGAATACAACGGCAATACCTATGCCAAAGTATCCGGAGTCATGGCAGTTCCCAAAGGAATCCCGAAACCCGGCCTGTCAGAGCCTCCTACCGTTTTTGAACTCAGCGAAAACAATGATTTCTCCGGCCTTGCATATCTTCCTGAATGGCTTCAGAAGATTGTCATGAACTCCAGGGAATATCTTGACTCACAAGCGGAAGTCCCTGACATGGAAGAACTCCCGCCCGACGAACAGGACGAACTCGACAACATCCCGTTCTGATCCTTTTTGAAAGGACCTTGAAAAATGGCGCAGAAATTTTTATGCGTCTACCACGACATGATACCGACTCTGGAGAAACTCCAACCCGCAGAGGTCGGCAGGCTCATCCTGGCAGCGCTCAAATACGACGCTGCCGGGGAACAGCCTGCCTCCCTCCCCGGCAAAGAGGATTTAATCTGGCCGATGATCATGGCGCAGATAGACAGAGCAAACGCCAGTTATGAATCCAAGTGTGAAACCAACAGGCGTAATGCGCTCAAACGCTACGATCGCATGCCATCGCATGCGGTCGCATCCGATGGCAACCAATACAATAAGAATACAATACAACAGGAACAGAAGAAGAATACTACAAAGGCGAAAGCTGACGCATTCGCGGAGTTTGCCGGAGACAATGCGGATCTTCTCAACGCCCTGCGGGAGTTCTCCTCTTTCCGCACGAAGATCAAGAAGCCCCTCACCCCTGCGGCGCAGACCAGGCTTCTCAAAAGGCTTCAGAAAGACTTCTCCCCCGCCGACTGGGTGGCCGTCCTCAACCAGAGCGTTGACAAGGGCTGGCAGGACCTTTACCCCCTCAAGACGGAACAGCCTGTTTCCCCCGCCCCGGCTAAGAAGCCGAAGCAGTATACAACCGCGGAGGAATATCACTCCAGGGAGACAAACATCAACATGTCGCAGCTTGACAAAATCAAAGACTTAATCGGAGGGTGATATGGGAAACTATTACAGCAGGTACTACAACCAAAAGGCTAACAAAGTACGGAAGGGCGAAAACCTTGAGCCACGCGCCGGTTCCATCATCACCTCGATGCGAAAGTGGGAAGCCACTTCCCCTTCCGTTACGGACAAGCAGAAAGAATACCACGCTTCACTTGTCCAGTTTCTGAGGGAACACGGCGTCGATACTTCCATCATTGACAGACCGCGAGACAGGCAGGACGGCAAAAGATGTATTAACACAGCATTTACCCTGATAAAGAAAAACGGCCTGTATGATGAATACATGGAAAAACGGAGGAAAGAACAGGAAGCATGTACTACTTAGGAATCGATCCCGGCCTTCACGGAGGCTATGCGCTTCTGGAAAACAACGAAGTGAAAATTGCCAGAGCGTTCGATCAGGGAGAGTTCCTCGACCTGATTAACGATCTCATGAGAGCGCAGCAGGCCACACGATGCTGCCTTGAGGATGTCAGCGCCCGACCTGGGCAGGGCGTTGTAAGCATGTTTCATTTCGGAGTGATATTCGGCTGGCTGAAAGGCGTCCTCGATCTTGGCGAAATCAGCTACCAGGAAATCAGGCCACAGACATGGAAGAAAGAGTTCGGGCTTAATTCAGACAAGAAAAAATCCATTGATGTATGCCGGCAGCTGTTCCCCGATATTGACCTGAAGCGCACACCGAAGTGCAGGATCCCTCATGACGGCATCGCAGAAGCCCTGCTCATGGCAGAGTACGCAAGAAGAAAACTATAACACACACAGAAAGGAACCACACATGGATCTTCCAGTTCAATCGCAGCCCACTTCCCCCGCCAAAGCAATCCGTGCTTTTTGCTTGGAATGTTGCAAGGAATCAGCTCAGGAAGTGAAACTCTGCCCCGCAGCGGAATGCCCGCTGCACCCGTTTCGCATGGGCAAAAATCCGTTCAGAAAGACAAAAGCCTTAACGGAAGAACAGAAGCAGAAGATGGCAGAGGGAAGAGAGCGGTTTAACCTTTCAAAATCCATTGATAATCAATGCGATTCTGAAAAAGTTTATCACGGAAGTATAAAGACATACCCTACCCCTACTTTTGAAGAAATCATGCTGTCAAACGGCAAATATCCGACCTACGGAAACTTCCCGGAAGAAGGTGTCGGATCATGATTCAAGCGGATTATGAACTGTACCGCGATTCAGTAGGAATCACAAACGCCATGATGACCAAAGCGTTGAATGAGATCTTCCCGTATTACACAAAGATTATCGGTAGCATGGTGAACCAGCCGGAGAAATACGGCGTGTGCCTTACCCCGAAAGCCGAGGGTGTTCTTGCCAGAAGATTCGGTATCGGCAAAGGCCTTGCCTGGGTGCAGTATGTAAAAGAAAACATCCGGGCAAGGCGAGACGATCACCGCAAGAAGGGAAACCGCATCACGATCTGGCTCCCGGACGATACCTACTTCCGGATCCTCTCCCTGAAGACGGCAAAGGTCTACCCCACGTTCCAGGCATTTGCTGAAGCTGCCATCGTGGAACTCATCGAAAAGGAGCGCATGCGGAAAGCCGAGATCATTGAAGCGGAGGCCAAAGCAAATGAGATATGAATGTATATCAGGTGACTACACCGTCGGCATCACAAAAAAATGCCCGATCTGCGGGAAGTCCTTTAACATGATGACCAGAGAGTGGGCATACAAGCGGAGCAATAAACAGGGTGAAAAGTTTTTCTGCTCCTGGAAATGCTTCCGGTTATACGAAGAAGCCCCTGACGGCAGAAGACGGCGCCGGAAGAATGCGCAGCCATAAAAAGAGCCTCCCGGCCACACACACAAAACCGGGAGGCAGGATTCCTGAAAGGAAACCACACGAAAGGATTTTAACACATGAATGAAAGTATTGCAATACTCCGGGATATTTTTAGGGAACAAAGAGAACGAGAAGAGGAACTGATGTTCCGTAACCCGTCCTTTGCGTTCTGGTACAACTGGCAGATTTTCCTGCTGATTATTGCCCTGTTTGTCAGCTTTTTCCTGTGGGGCATTGACAGCTGGACGAATTACAAGGCCACGGAGATGACGAACAAAGCATTCGCAGCCTGGGAAGCAGAACAGAATGTTCAGGATGAATCCGCTGCCGAATCGCAGGAATATGTCATCGGTTTGGAAAGTGATGCGGTTGCCAGGGCGTTCATGGGCATCGACCGCTTCGTTGAGAAGTATCATTACAATGAAGCCGACCTCGCAACGTATGCCCGGTGTATGTTCAACAGGGCAGATCCGACAGATTCGGATGATCTGATCCGAGTGATTTCCGCGCCGAACCAGTTCACCGGATATTCCTCAACGAACCAGGTGCTTGCAGATTACAAAACATTAGCCGACCGGCTCGTCCGTGAATGGCATTCCGAAACTGTGAAGCCATGTGATACGGCTTACATCTTTGCTGAACTGACTCCGGATGGGATCTTCCTAAAAAAAGATTTCCATGCCGGTCCATATGACAGGAGGTGGCATGCATGAAAAGAAAACCAGGACCGAAACCAAAAGAAACGATCCCAATGTGCAAGTTCCGCCCCGGTATCAAAGGTGAAGGCGGAGTTGTTTGCTCCATCCATTTCAGGGAATGCGATGGATGCGGATGGAATCCAAAAGTTGAAAAGCAGCGGATTGAAGAAATCAAAAACGGCCATCCGATTTATCTGCGTATCAACCCCTGGATTCTTACTGTGGCAGGATTCAATTCCTACATGAAGTGGCATGGCATATACGGTTTGCAGGGGGATGACGAATGAGCGGAACAACTTACAGCGCCCAATTATATGAAACATATTCATGGGGATTAAAAGACCAAACGGATATTGTTCGCCATGTTGTCTATGATATTGACAACCAGAGAATGCATGAAATCGCTGATCACTTTAAGTGCGATTTATCTGAAATCAGAGAATGGTTGGAAATGAAAAAGAAACATGGAACATGGATTGGCGGTGAACTGGGGCATTGCTCCTTCTGCGGTCACGAAGGTTGCGCATCCGACATATGGGACGATGGGAATATCTGCTTTTGCCCATGCTGCGGTGCAGATTTGCGAGGTGAATCATGATGTATGAAGAACTGGTGAAAAATCTGCGAGAGAATGTGAAAGACGGATGCTCAGATTGCACAGAAACAGCTCCGCTTATCTTGCAAGCCGCTGATGCCATTGAGAATTTGCAAGATAAATTTAAGACCTTAATGGATAAATACATAAGACTTACCGCACATACAGAGTGGATTCCTGTGACGGAGCGGTTGCCAGAGATACATACCAATGTTCTTGTGGTTGATAAAGCACACGATATGGCAGTTGGAAGCCTTGAAAAAATCTGGGATAGCATTGTGTGGATTTGCCCGTTTTCAGCGGTTGACGATGAAGATTGCAAAATCACCCATTGGATGCCGCTCCCAGAGCCGCCAGAAAGCGAGGGTGAGTGATGAGAGAATGCAGTGAGTATGAGATTACCATAGAGAAATTGATGAGAGTTGTCCACAATTACACAGACCCGATACGGATAAGGGTAGTTATTGGTGGTGCATGGCAGACTTGTGATGAAGCAAAGCATATGCGAGATTTCTTTTTGACGGAATGTTATTCATATCGGGATACGGAAGAACAGGGAAGACTTCTGAAGTATTACAAGGATGTGCCTGTTTGGAACTTGGTCGTGTGGACGGATGGCTTTTATTCAAGCGAAAAAGGCAGAACGATGTATATGGGAATTGAAGCACATTGCCACTACAAAGATATCCGAGAGGGATGGCTTGCAGAAAAAGATGCTGAACGGAAAGCTAAGAGGGCTGAATATCGAAAGCGCAGGAAACTGAAAGCAGAGGAGGGCG
>Ga0310786_10001320_pt1 | contig 39763 bp, 40 predicted proteins | sample AusTroGonzalo_MG_FD_203881 | JGI IMG/M metagenome (GOLD analysis project Ga0310786, IMG submission 203881) | Bovine rumen microbial communities from tropical cattle in Woodstock, Queensland, Australia - Gonzalo_03 (v2) (version 2) | ecosystem: Host-associated > Mammals > Digestive system >... | reverse complement strand
GTGACTTGCCGTCACGCGCAGCAGGTCGTTGGAGGTCGATATGATCAGATGTGTATTCAGCATTGTTGCTTTTTTACGGGGTCCCCGACACGACTATTAGTCGCGTTGGGGAGAGCGGAGGCCTCGATGCGCTTTTATGTCGCCAGGCGACATCTGTAGCGCCGAGTACCGAACGCGAGTGCAAAGGTACAACATTTTTTTCAAATATGCAAATTTTGGGAGCGGTTTTGTATCAAATACGCGGATAAATGTATGAAATATTCTGCCCTAAATAACAGACGCAGCCGAAGCTGCGCTGGTTTGTCGGATTTTTCGTCTGAGACCTGACTATTCCGATTCGTTCGGAAGGAGCGGATTGGCAACCATCCAGACAAATGCCAGTTTGATGGCGTGCATCGGGAGCCAATAGCGGATCACGATGGGTGCGGCAAAAGCGGTTGTGCCGTAAAAGACAAAGCCGAATACGAACAGCAACGCAAAAGTGAGGCGCTGTTGCCGTGTTGCCAACAGTGTCCGGCGGCGCACAATGATCAGCACAACGGAGCCGATAAACAAGAGCCATGTGATGAGATCCAGAACAGGCAGCAACGTCTTGAAGTGCTGCTCATAAACAGGATGTTTAGCCGGATGCGGAGTGCTTGTGTCCATCCCGAACCAAGAGGCGATATCCGGTTGGTTAGCCGGTATCTCTGAATAACGGCCAACCATCTCCAAGTTATCCGGATAGAAGACGTCCCGGGTATTCAAGCGCAGGTAGTATTTCCAGAACAGACCGGGGTAATGCGTTATAAGCCACTTGCCATAATCGGAATACAGACCGCCTCCTAACCGCGCCCAGGCTACAGGATACGACACCTTCATCACCTGCATGTAGCGGAACATATACTGCTTCAGCGGGAGATTGGAGTCCCAGATGAGTACGGCTGTGACTTTTCTTCCGCTGTCCGTCTTGGCAACAATCATATCGTCAGCGGCAGGGTGCATGAAATGGTGCAGATCACGCAAGCGTTTGTTATCGGGTAACTGCTCGTCGTCAATATAAGGAAGAACATGCATGCCGTTGTTGGCAAGTTGCCAGCCGTCAAACCCGGTAGAGAACTGCGAAGTGTGAATCACTTGGCGCATGTTGCCGGTGATGTTCTGATAAAACACGCCAAACAATACGCACGTCAGCGCGATGGTTATCCAACGCTGCACCGGTTTGGTTGCAAACAGGAGAATCGGAATGAATGCCAGCGGGAAGAACATTGCCGAATAACGCACGAACAGGCAGGCAAAGAACGCCGCCAGATAGATGCCTGCCGCGCACCACGACTGCTCGTTGATAAGCACAACAAGCATAGCCAGCATCATAAAGATCAGGCAGCAGAACAGCGCATCAGACATCAGTGCATTGAGCATATAGATACATGCCGGAGACAAGGTAACAAGTACCTCCAGCAGTATCCGCAGCCATGTGTGGCGACAAGGATAGTAGCGCTTGATGGCAAGCAGGAACAGCCCTACAGAAAGGGCGTACAAGATAAACTGCACCACGATAACGGCCTGAATACTATGCGACAAGGCATGAACGACTTGCAGAAATGCAGAATATCCGAAAGGACGATATATACTGAACTGATCCGATGCCGCCGCTGCTACATAACTGAACGCATCCGAATAAGTAGCAGGTGTGGGATAGCAGATGCGGATAAACGTATAGCCGACGATGCATGACAGGACAATAGTCAACCAGTCCACCCATTGCGGTTTCTGGATAAGATAGCCCCAATAACTATTGCGTATCCGCTCTTTGGCAGATATGGTCTGTTCAACTGTTTTTTTGCTCATGATACTCGGTCTCGGTATTTACGTTCCATACATTTTGCTTCGTGCTGATTCCGGCAGCAATATTGTCCACAGCCTCCATCGCGGTTAGCATCGAGTGATCCATGTTGTTGTAGCGGTGTTGTCCGTTGCGGCCGATACACCACAGGTTAGGAATAGTATCCAAGAATGTTCGCACCTCGTCCAACTGCTTGTATGTGCCGAAATAAGCGGGGTATGCTTTGCGGATCTTCACCTGTGTGGCATCCAAGATATCCGCAGGGTCAACGACATCAATCTTTGCCAATTCGCTGACGGCCATCCGGATAAACTCCTTCTCGGGCATCTGCCATAGTTCATCGCCTTCGTTGCAGAAGTATTCCATCCCGACGAACACGGTATTCTTGTAGTCAGCAACCATGTATGGCGACCAGTTGTTGAAGATCTGCAAGCGCCCTACTCTCACATCGCGTTCCTGCACATAGATCCATGTGTCGGGCACGCGGTTCTGCCATGTGCGGATAGGTGTGCCGTTGGTAATACGCAGTTGCTTGGCGAGCACGCCTACCGTAATGAAATCCCGATAAGGCAGACCTGCAGCTATGTGCTGAACGGAATCAGGAACAGCAATATCCTTCAATGCGGCAATCAGGTCTTTCACCGGCATGCTGGAGAAACAGTAGTCGCATGGGATAACCTGGCTTCCCTCAGGCGTCTTTACCTCAACGGATGTGACGCTGCCGTTTTGCACGCGAATGCCGGTCACTTCGTTTTGCATGCGCACTTCGCCACCATGAGCCACAACTCGTTCAGCAGCCAGTGTCCACAACTGCCCGGGACCGTATTTGGGATAGACAAAGCGCTCGATAAGCGACGTCTCCACATTCTTCTGCCCTCCACCGGCTTGCCGGAACGGCCGTGTGAGTACGTCCTTGAGTAGTGCAAATATAGACAAGCCTTTGACGCGCTGCGCACCCCAGTCAGCACCAATCTGAGAGGGATGGACTCCCCAGACCTTCGTCGTATAGTCCTCGAAAAACATCTCGTAAAGAGGCCGTCCGAAGCGGTTGATATAGAAGTTCTCCAATGAAGTCTCCGGGAGCTTGTGAAAGACCGCTTTCATATAGCCCCATCCGGCACGGAACGTATTCTTCAATCCTAATCCGGCAAAAGTAGCCCACTTGACAGAGATAGGATAGTCGAAGAACTTACGAAGGAAGAATATCCGCGATACCCGTTCACGGCTGAGCATCACATTGTCCGTCTGCTCCGGATCAGGACCTTCTTTTGCCAATTGCTTGTCTTTGCTTAACAGCAGATCATCCAAAGCAGGCGCACCCTGCAGGGGCATCAGATCTTGCCACCAGGCAGTGACGCGCTCGTTCTTGGAGAAGAATCGATGTCCGCCGATATCCATGCGGTTACCGTTATAATTCACCGTCTGGGATATTCCGCCTATCTGTGTGGTAGCTTCCAACACAATAGGGTGAATATCTGTTCGCTGTAATAATTCGGTGGCGGCAGTCAAACCGGCAGGGCCTGCTCCAATAATAACGGCTGTTTTCATACCTCTGATTTTTTATAAAACAACGCTAACTTGCGAGCAAAGAAATTCCAGAAGAAAACCAATGCTGTAGAAATGAGTTTGGATAGCATATAATGCAGACCTATCAGGTCGGTGGCACAATACATGATGAGCTCGTTCAATCCCAAACCGATAATGCCTATCACCGCAAAGATAGTGAACTCCAACCATCTGGACTGAAACCGGTGGGTCGTAAAGACAATCCGGTTACTTAAAACATAATTGACGGTCAACCCGATTATAAATGCGATAGCAGCAGACCATAAATATTGTATGCCTACCCATTCCGTGAAGGCGTACAGCGAGCCATAGTCTGCAACAAAAGCCACTCCGCCAACAAATCCGTACCGAATCAGCTGGAAGAGTGTGGTTTGTGATTTGATCAGTTTGTCGAGGATACTCGTCATGTTTATCTGCGGCGCATCTGTTGGACTTTGCGCATCATCTTCGATGTCTGCTCGAACTGCTTGAGGAAACGGTTGACCTCGACGATGCTGGTGCCCGAACCTTTGGCAATACGGTTCTTGCGGCTACCGTTGAGCAGCGCGGGATTAGCGCGTTCCGCAGGGGTCATCGAGCCGATGATCGCCTCAACGGGTTTGAAGGCATCATCGCTGATCTCTACGCCTTTCATCGCCTTGTCCATGCCCGGAATCATGCCCATGAGATCCTTCATCGATCCCATCTTCTTGATCTGGTTAAGCTGACCGAGGAAGTCGTTGAAGTCGAACTGGTTTTTGGCGATACGTTTGCTTATACGGCGGGCTTCCTCTTCATCATATTGCTCCTGCGCGCGCTCGACGAGGCTGACTACGTCACCCATGCCGAGGATACGATCCGCCATACGTGCGGGGTGGAACACATCGAGGGCTTCCATCTTCTCGCCCGTACCGATGAACTTGATCGGTTTCTCTACGACAGAACGGATACTCAGGGCAGCACCGCCACGGGCATCGCCGTCGAGTTTGGTGAGGATCACGCCATCGAAATCCAGACGGTCGTTGAAGGCTTTGGCAGTATTCACGGCATCCTGACCGGTCATGGCATCGACCACGAACAGCGTCTCTTGCGGTTGGATAGCGTCCTTGATAGCAGCTATCTCGTTCATCATCTGCTCATCGACAGCCAGACGACCGGCAGTATCGACGATGACAACGTCGTAGCCGTAGGTGCGCGCCTCGGCGATGGCTTTCTTGGCTTTCTCGACAGGGTTGGCTATCTGCTCGCCGGTGAAGACCTTGGCATTGATCTGCTCGCCCAATACACGCAACTGTTCGATAGCGGCGGGGCGATAGACATCATCAGCTACGAGCATGACTTTCTTGCCTTTCTTCGTCTGGAGATAGTTCGCGAGCTTGGCGGCAAAGGTCGTCTTACCCGAACCTTGCAGACCGGAGAGAAGGATGATAGCGGGATTGCCTTTGAGGTTGAGCTCCACGGCTTCCGCGCCCATGAGGGCAGCGAGCTCGTCGTGGGTGATCTTGACCATCAACTGCCCGGGACGAACAGCTGTCATGACGTTCTGACCAAGGGCTTTTGCCTTGACGGAATCAGTAAACTGCTTGGCAGTCTTGTAGTTAACATCCGCCTCAAGCAGAGCTTTGCGGATATCCTTAACGGTTTCGGCGATGTTGATCTCGGTAATTCTACCCTCGCCTTTCAGTATCTTGAACGACCGCTCCAGTCGTTCGCTTAGGTTGTCAAACATAAATTCATTTACTATTTAGTCATTTACCATTTTGTCATTTACCATTTTGTCATTTGAAGCCTGTGCACAAAATGACTTGCAAAGGTACAAAAAAAAAATGATATTTGCAAGAGGTTTGTGATTTTTTTAGAATATTTGTATATTTAGTGCAGAAAATTTGCATTTGTCATTTTTTTTTTGTAACTTTGTGGGCTGAATTATGAAAGACTTGTTTGACATATTCCGTACGCGTGAAGCGGTGGAGGTAGAGGACTTGGCGGATTACCAAGTGATCCTGCTTGATACCGAGCAACCGACGCAGGCAGCGATGGCTATCACGGCGCTGACACTCTATCAGTTAGAGCACGGCTATGACCGTGGGCGCTTCCAGATGTTGCTGTGGGCGATGAGCAAGCATTGCGCGGACATCATCCGCGCACGCGCTATCGTGGGACTGCTGTTAGTGTGCGCGAGGTTGAAGGTGACCGACGAGTGGGCGCTGGATCAGATGGCTGAGTTGCTGTCCTTCGAGAGCGAACTGGCATTCGATGCATGGGTAGCAATCCTGCAGACCGGCAAGCCGAAGGTATATGACCCGAACTTGGAGATGGTCAAGCCTATCTACGGCATGCAACCGTTCACCAAAGCGCCGGAGCTGTTCTTTGAGCCGTTCGAGCGCGAGCAAGTGGGCGATATAGACGAGTTCGAGTGGCGGCTGGCGGATATGTTCTTTGAGACGATGAACGTATGCGACAGCGACAAATATGCGCTGTTAGTGATACTCAAGCAGTATCTACCGGTGATCGTGGAGCAACTGCGGGAACAAGAAATCGACCTCGAGCAACTGGAGTACGTGGATATCAACTTCCAGAAGATGATGATGATCAGCAACGGCAAGAACCATCTGCAGCGGCGCGACGCCGAGCTGACCGAGGTGGAGAACTACGTGCAGCAGCTGTACCGGTTCATTAGACTGTCACGCCACACGCCGCTCAGGCTGACCGAGGATCTATCGGAACTGCGGAACACAATGATCGACAGGATGGTGGTCGTGGGCGCAGAGCAACGGAATGTAATTGAGAACATATGATACCCGTATTGGAGAATAGGAAGTGGAAGGTCATTAAGTCGGAGAACATCCTGAAGATCAATGAATGGCTTAGTGTGCGGCAAGAGACAGTCGAGTTGCCTTCGGGACGACAGATACCTACGTGGTTTGTGCTGGAGTTTCCCGACTGGATCAACGTCATCGCCATCACCAAGGACGGTAAGTTCGTCATGGAAGATCAGTACCGCCACGCACTTGGGCAGACCTGCTACGAGATTGTTGCAGGAGTGATTGACCCAGGCGAGACACCTCTGCAAGCCGCACAACGCGAGCTGAGCGAGGAGACAGGTTACGGCGGAGGTACATGGGAACTATTCATGACGCTCTCCCCCAACCCGACGAACCATAACAACCTGAGTTACACCTTCCTCGCACGCGATGTGGAGAAGATATGCGAGCAACACGAGGAAGCCACGGAAGATATCAACGTGCATATATTCACACGGGATGAGGTGAAGGAGATATTGGAGAAAGGTATGATCATCCAGGCGCTACATGCTGCGCCGCTGTGGAAGTATTTTGCAGAACATACAATAACAAACAAATAAAATCATTCGAACAATGAAACCATCACACATCGAGCATTTAGGCATTGCGGTGCCAAGTATTGAGGAAGCTGCTCCCTTCTTCGAGTTTTTGTCAGGCGCACCCTGCTACAGCATTGAGGTAGTAGAGGATCAGAAAGTCCGCACGGCATTCTTTAAGGTCGGCGAGGTGAAGATCGAGCTCCTGGAGCCGACGTCGCCTGAGTCAACCATCGCGAAGTTCATCGAGAAGAACGGCGGTCGCGGCGGTGTACACCACGTGGCATTCAACGTTGAGGACGTAGCTGACGCACTGGCAGAGTGCGAGGCAGCAGGTATCCAACTCATCGACAAAGCTCCGCGCAAAGGCGCAGAGAACCTGATGATCGCGTTCCTGCATCCGAAGTCAACGAAGGGTGTGCTCACAGAATTGTGCCAGCAACCTAAATAATTTTGTTTTTTAGAGAAAATTTGCATATATTATGGATCAAGCTAAATTACAAAAACTGATTGACTCGCGTACTAAGGCTGCAGCCGGAGGCGGCGAGGCTGCTGTGGAGAAACACCACGCCAAAGGCAGTTTCACCGCGCGCGAGCGTATTAATATGTTGTTAGACCCGAACTCCTTCGAGGAGGTGGATATGTTCCTCACGCACCGTTGCACAGACTTCGGTATGGAGAAGAAGGTGTTCCTCGGCGACGGTGTTGCTTGCGGTTCGGGTACGATTGACGGCCGTCTGGTGTTTGTGTTCGCACAGGATGCAACGGTTATCGGCGGTTCGCTGTCGGAGACGATGGCACAGAAGATCTGCCACGTGATGGATCTGGCTATGAAACTCGGTGCTCCTATCATCGGATTGAACGATTCGGGCGGTGCACGTATTCAGGAAGGTGCATGCGCACTGGCAGGTTACGCCGAGATCTTCGAGCGTAATATCCTTGCCTCGGGCGTTGTGCCGCAGATCAGCGTTATCTTCGGTCCATGTGCCGGCGGTGCTGTGTACTCCCCTGCCTTGACGGACTTCATCATGATGACCGAGCAGAACTCGTATATGTTCATCACAGGCCCGAAGGTTGTGAAGAGCGTGACAGGTGAAGATGTGACGGTTGAGCAGCTTGGCGGCGCCAAGGTACATGCCACGAAGTCGGGCGTAACGCATTTCGTTGCCGCGACCGAGGAGGAGGCTATTGCCGAGGTACGTCGTCTCGTTTCGTTCATCCCTCAGAACAACATGGAGGAAGCTCCGCTCATGGAGTGCTCTGACGATCCTACACGTGTGGATGACGAGCTGAACGAGATCGTTCCTGACGATCCGAACAAACCCTACAACATGAAGGACATCATCAACAAGATCGTTGATAACGGCGACTTCATGGAGGTTCACAAGGACTACGCCAAGAACGTCATCTGCGGTTTTGCACGTTTCAACGGCCGTTCGACAGGTATCATCGCCAACCAGCCCAGCTGGCTTGCCGGTGTGCTTGACTGCGATGCCAGCCGCAAAGCTGCACGTTTCGTACGTTTCTGCGACGCATTCAACATCCAGATTCTGACGCTGGTTGACGTTCCGGGCTTCCTGTGCGGTACTGGCCAGGAGTATGCCGGCATTATCGATCACGGAGCAAAACTGATGTTTGCATACGGCGAAGCAACCGTGCCTAAGGTAACTATCACCGTTCGCAAGTCGTACGGCGGAAGCCATATCGTAATGAGCTGCAAGCAGCTGCGTGGTGATATGTGCTACGCATGGCCGAATGCGGAGATTGCCGTAATGGGTGCCAGCGGTGCTGTAGGTGTGCTGCAAGCCAAGGCGATCAAGGCTATCGAAGACCCGGCAGAGAAAAAAGCGTTCATCGCTGAGAAGGAAGCCGAGTACAAGGATAAGTTCGCATCGCCCTACCAGGCTGCTAACCGCGGATATATCGACGACGTTATTGAGCCGCGTAACACCCGCGCACGTATCATTCGTGCGTTCGAGATGTTGCAGACCAAGCGTCTGACCAACCCGCTCAAGAAGCACAGTAATATACCATTGTAATTTGTGATTTGTAATTTGTCATTTTAAATTTTAATTACTATGGTACTACTTGCAATCACCGCAGACACATGGATCATTACCGGCTTAGGATTCGGTATCGTGTTGCTGCTGTTGTTCTGCCTTGTGTTCATCCTGAACTTCTTCGGATGGAGCATGCAGAAGATAGTAGCACCGCGTGAGCCGAAAGCAGCCGAGGAACCAAAAGCCAAGGGCCAAAAGCCCGCAGCCAATGGCGCTCCCTCGGATGCCGAGAAAGCCGCGATAGCCATGGCGCTGTATAAGGCACACAACGACGACGAACTGGCCGCCGTTGCCTATGCGCTCTATTTGGCGCACAGCGCACATGATATACCCAACTCCGTGCTCAACCTCAAACGTCGCACGACAGCTTGGAATGATAAATCAATTGGTATGAACAATGTGGGATTCTGATTCCACGAAAAACTAAACAATAATGAAAGAATTCACATTCAAAATCAACGGTGCAGAGTACAAGTGCGCCGTAGAAGAGATCGAAGCCGGCAAGACGAACGTAACCGTTAACGGCAATGTATATACAGTAGAAACCGAAGCCCCTGCTGCTCCGGCTCCCAAACCCGCTCCCGCCCCCAAGGCTGAAGAGCCTAAGGCTGCCCCTGCACCCGCTGCTGCTCCGGCTCCGAAAGTTGAAGCCCCGAAAGCTGCTCCCGCTGCCGGCGTACAGGTAAAGAGCCCGCTGCCCGGATCGATCATCAAGGTGCTGGTAAGCGAAGGTCAGGCTGTTAAGAAAGGCGACACGCTGCTCACCCTCGAATCCATGAAGATGGAGAACCCCGTTCTTGCCGAGCAAGACGGCACGGTAAAGCAAATTGCCGTAACTCCCGGCCAAAACGTCATGCAAGACGACTTGCTGATTGTTTTGGGATAAATGACAGATCACAAATGACAATTCTCAAATAAAAATCCTATGAATATCATAGAATTTTTCCAAGGCATGGGCTTCATGCAGATCACGTGGCAACAGCTGGCAATGCTGCTGATCGCGTTCTTTCTGCTCTACCTTGCCATCAAGAAACAATACGAGCCGTTGCTGCTGTTGCCGATAGCTTTCGGTATGCTGCTCACCAACCTGCCCGGTGCGAACATGTTCCACCAGGAGCTTTGGTCGGCTTTCCTTGACCCGAGTAGCCCCGCATACCACTCCTACGGAGCCATCCTGAAGGAAGGCGGACTGTTGGATGTGCTGTATATCGGTGTGAAAGCAGGTGTCTATCCCTGCCTGATCTTCATCGGCGTAGGTGCGATGACGGATTTCGGACCGCTGATTGCCAACCCGAAAGCGTTGCTTCTGGGTGCGGCTGCACAGATCGGAATCTTCATCACGTTCCTCTGCGCCAATGCTATGGGTTTCACACCTGCCGAAGCCGGTTCAATCGGTATCATCGGTGGTGCTGACGGCCCGACGAGCATCTTCTTGACGAGCAAGCTCGCTCCGCATCTGTTAGGCCCGATTGCCATTGCAGCCTACAGTTACATGGCATTGGTTCCGGTTATCCAGCCGCCTATCATGCGCGCGCTGACGACCAAGAAAGAACGCGCCATCAAGATGGGACAACTGCGTCCTGTTTCGAAGACCGAGAAGATCATCTTCCCGATCCTTGTTACCACCGTTGTGGCACTCATCCTTCCCGATGCAGCACCGCTGATCGGCTGCTTGATGCTCGGAAACCTGATGAAAGAGTGCGGCGTAGTTGAGCGTTTAAGCAAGACGGCTCAGAACGAACTGATGAACATCGTGGTTATCTTCCTCGGTTTGTCGGTTGGCGCTACGGCTACCGGCGATTCGTTCCTGAACGCCAAAACGCTGATGATTCTGGCTATGGGTATCGTTGCCTTTGGTCTGGGTTCGGGCGGCGGTGTATTGCTGGCTAAGTTCATGAACCTGTTCCTCAAGGAGAAGATCAACCCGCTGATCGGATCGGCAGGTGTGAGCGCAGTGCCTATGGCAGCTCGCGTCAGCCAGCAGGTCGGTCAAGAGGAGAACCCGGGTAACTTCCTGCTCATGCACGCCATGGGACCGAACGTTGCCGGTGTGATCGGATCGGCTGTTGCCGCAGGTATCCTGCTCACAATGCTTGGATAAATATGGTAAACATAGCTATCATCGGAGCATCGGGGGCAGTAGGTCAAGAACTGCTGAAGATTCTGCAGGAGCGTCAGTTCCCGTGCAAGAACTTGCGGCTGTTCGGATCCGTTCGCAGCGCAGGTACATCCTACTCCTTCCACGGTGAGACAATCACCGTGGAGGAGCTTACTCCCGCCACATCGTTTGCCGGCATTGATATAGCCTTTGCATCCGCCGGCGCAAGTACCTCTCGTCAGTTCGCCGAGCAGATAACGCGCCACGGCACGATCCTGATAGACAACTCTTCCGCATTCCGTATGGATGAGGATGTGCCTCTTGTGGTGCCGGAGATTAACCCCGAAGATGCTTTGGGGGCGTTGGTGAATGGCAGTCGGCATATCATTGCCAACCCGAACTGCACGACAATCATCCTTGCCGTGGTGCTGAACGCCATAGAACCGCTGAGCCATATCAAGCGTGTTCGCGTAGCGACATATCAGTCGGCATCCGGTGCCGGTGCACAGGCGATGCTGGAACTGCAGGAGCAATACCGCCAGATCATCCATGGCGAGCAGCCAACAGTGCAACGTTTTGCGCATCAGTTGGCATATAACGTGATACCGCACATCGATGTGTTTGCGGATAACGGCTATACCAAGGAAGAACTGAAAATGTACAACGAGACGCGGAAGATCATGCACTCGGATATCAAGGTCAGTGCGACCTGTGTGCGCGTACCGACGCTGCGTGCGCATTCCGAGGCTGTATGGTGCGAGCTGCAAGAGCCGGTAAGCCTCGACAGCATCCGTGATGCGATAGCCCAAGCCCCGGGGTGCGAGATTGTCGATCCCTACCCGATGCCTCTTGATCGCAGCGGCATGGATGATGTGGCTGTCGGGCGCATCCGCGAGGATCTGACCGATGACCATGCGTTCTCATTCTTCTGTGTAGGCGACCAGATCCGCAAAGGTGCTGCTCTGAATGCCATACAGATAGCGGAATACCTACTACCGCATATAAGCCGATGACAAAAAAAAATAAGTTACGCAATTGAAGCGTAACTTATTTTTTTTGTTTGCTTTTGTGTCCCCCGAGGGACTCGAACCCTCGACCCACTGATTAAGAGTCAGTTGCTCTACCAACTGAGCTAGGGAGACTCGTGATAATCGCTTTCACGCAAACCGACTGCAAAAGTACAACATTTTTTTGACAATTGCAAATTATCAAGCTTTGTGGCCGTTTTTTTAGAGATTATTCGGAGCAATTGTCAAGTGAACCTTGCAACCGCTCGCAATATATCCGTACCGCCGATTCCACCATCCGCAGGCACGGCCGCTGGCGGTAATACTCCGCCGTGCGCTCATCAGGCGTAGGAGGCGTAGGTGCGTCTTTGCGCAGTTGCAGCAGTTCACGGCAGATATACGAGCCATTCTGCTCGGCAAAACGATGCACCAGTGCCTGCACATTCTTGTAGTTCGCCTGTTTGCCGGCAGCATCTTCAGCCTCGGTTGCTCCGGATTGCAAGCCCTCGAGCAGCGCCATTGCCGAGCAAGCGCCGCACATCTCGCGCAGCCTGCCTACCCCGCCGCCAAACGATGCAGACAGACGCGCTGCCTGCTGCTCGGGCACATCGTACAGGTCTGCCAAAGCCATAAAGACAGACTGCGAGCAGTTGTACCCGTTCAGGAACAACTCGCGTGCACGCTCTACGCGCTGATCAATATGATTAGCCTGCAAGAACATTTTCTATATGTCGTACACGTTGCCCAAGCACAACATCCGTTGCCAGAGTGCTGTTGAGCACATCAAGCGCATGCATTACCGTGGCGTGTGTGCGGTTACCGTGCGTGCGGCCGATCTCCGACATTGTAAGTGCCGTATATTTCTTAGCCAGATACATCGATACCTGCCGCGCGATGACCACATCACGCTGGCGGCTGTTGGATGTCAGAGCCTCGGGGGATACGTGGAACTCCTCGCACACAGCATCGGCAATATCCGCCATGCTACGCTCACGTGGTTTGATCTCTACGATACGCCCTACTACTTGCTCTGCCAGCTCCATGTCGATATCTTTGTCGGCAAGTGTGGAGTATGCCAGTAAAGCAGCCAGAACACCTTCCAGATCACGGACGTTGTCGCGGACGTTATTCGCAACGAACTCCACTATATCCATCGAAAGCGTCACGCCATCGCGGTGCATCTTGTTGAGCAGGATGTTCTTGCGGAGCTCGTAATCCGGCTTGACCATCTCTGCCGCTAATCCCCACTTGAATCGAGTGAGTAAGCGATCCTCCAAGCCATCCAAGTCTTTCGGGGCTTTGTCGCAGGTGAGCACAATCTGCTTGCCGGATTGCTGCAGGTAGTTGAATATATGGAAGAACGTATCTTGCGTTGCGCGCTTACCCGCGAAATATTGTATATCATCAACAATGAGCACGTCTATCGTCTGGTAGAACAGCAGGAAGTCGGGAATATGATTGTGCGCCGCGGCATCCTGGTATTGCAATTGGAAGGTGTTTGCCGATACGTACAGCACACGCTTCATCGGCAGCAGTCGCTTCACATCATTACCTATCGCATTCGCCAAGTGCGTCTTGCCTACTCCGCTGCCGCCATAGATGAACAACGGGTTGAAACTGCTCCGACCGGGTTGAGCGGCAACAGATAGCGCTACCGTGCGCGCCAACTTGTTCGCCTCGCCTTGCACGAACGACTCAAAGGTGTATGACGGATTGAGCTGGCTATCGAAGTCCGGCTCTTCCTTCAAGTCGGGCTGCTGTAACAATACAGGAGGGGCAGCAGGCGCTTGTGATATATTAGAAGGTATATTTACGCCCGCGTCCGTACGCGAGTTCGTGAGCGCGTAATAATAATCCAACTTCGTCTGTGGACCAAACTTACGGAACAAGACCTTGGATAGTAGAACAAGATAATTCTCCTCTATATATTCTACGCAGAACTGCGACTGAACCTGCAATTTGAGAACATTGTCTTCGAAACTCAACGCCTTGATCGGAGCGAACCAAGTATTATACACAGTTGGCGTGAGATTATCACGCAACACCTGCTGGCATTCAGCCCATATTACTTGTACATCTTTTTCCATTATGGCGCAAAAGAAATCGGAGTCCATTCTCCGAAAACCAATGCAAAGATAGTACTTTTTTTTGATATTTGCAAATTTCTTTGAGTGTCATATTTTGACATTTTGGAAACCCTTATAATTTCAATCAGTTACAAAATGCATGCTGAATATCAATCGTTTACTAAAGTTATCAACATTCAACTAACTGATTAATAGGGGTGCGAATGGTATGCGTTTTTCAGAGCATTCGCATGTTTTCATAGTAATTGGTCATAAAAAGGCGTTTTATGTTGTACAACACTTTTTTCTTATTTATAATTTGTATGAATAAGAGTCTTTAAAGTGTAGTTTGCAATACGAAAATATTGCCCTCGTTTACCCACTCAGGAAGGCATGCAACTTCTTGAAATCCAACGCTTTGGAATAGGCTTATTGATGTCTGGTTATCTTCTCTAACCAAGGCATACAAAAGTCGAAAACACAGAATATTAGTTACATACGATTTCAGTTTTTGGAGTGCATCCTGACCTATTCCTTTTCCGCGCCACTCGCGTGCTACATAAATAGCCACGGCTGCTTTCCTGTTTCGTATATCTACGTCATACAAATCCACACAACCGACAGGTGTTTTGGTGATCTGCTCCCCACTCTTCGTTTCTGCCAGACAAATCATCAGCCGCAGTTGACCATCCTGGTATATATCACCTGTCGTGCGCAGGATATAATCGCGCAGATCCGCCTCGGAAAGAGGATTATGCGTATCACCATCAAGCCACGACTCTACATCGTTCTCCCACTCGTAGAGTTGCGGCAGATCTTCCGGCTCGAGTTTGCGCAACACTATGGACTGACTATCAATCATGCAAACAGACGTTCAAACAATGACGGTTTACGACGCTGTTTCTCATCATCGAACTGATGGTGTTCTGCAGGCTGCAGCGGTTTGCCGCTATGGATCATCTGATAGATTACTCCCCAGTCAGGTAGTCCGCCAAGGTTGTGGTCATCAATGAACACATCGGCATCAAGCTTACGCGAGACACGCATGTCGGGTGTCTCTTCCGGAAACGCAGCATTCACCGCATAGAACTCCAGACCGCGCTCCTTGCAATAGTTCACTGCATCCTCCAACAGTTTGCCCTCACGGCAGGTATAGAGGATGATCTGGCACATATCTTCGCGCTGCAACTTCTTGAGTGTCTCGATAGCAAACGGAATAGGTTTGCCTATCTGCGGGTACGCGTGGGTGACAATTGTTCCGTCAAAATCTACAGCTATAGTCATGACATTTACTATTTAGCGATTTATAATTACAATTTGGCTCAACCAAGCTTGGTCGATGCACTAATATGTCAGGTTATTCTCGTCCTCCGGACGAAGTTCGGCTTCGGCCTTACCAGGCGTAGGCTTGGTGAATACAAACGCAATGGCGTTGATACCTGCCAGCCACAACATCGGGGTGTAGAAATCCATATACACATATAGTGCGCTGCTTAGAACCAGCCCTGCGGCTATCAGCGAGGAACGCATTATTGCCGACTGATAGTATTGTGCGTACTTCTGTTCGTCATCCTCAATCTTACTCAGTTGACGGCACTTGCGCTTGAACCAAAACAAGACTCCGGGAATACTGCACAGCGTATAGATAATGGCTATGTATTGCAGAATCATGCCCAATTGGTCGTTGGGGTTGAATATGGCGAATATTCCCTGTTCACCTTCCTCCGGCACATTGATTGAGTTCTGCCACATTGCGAAGCCCAAAAACGCTATCACACACGCATATATGGTATAATACATGATACGCAAATCGCGTTGCAGTTGGTCTGCTGATTTCTTTTCCATTATTGTTTGTTTTATCCGTTAAATATTGTTCTGTTGAGTATTGACCGCCCGAGGGTTATCTCATCGGTGTATTCCAACTCGTTGCCGATAGCTATACCGCGTGCGATAAGCGATACAGTCAACTCTTCTGTGGATCGTCCGGCTTGTTCAAGGCTGTTCATGATCCTGCGGTACAGGTAGAAGTTCGTTGTGTCACCTTCCATCGTTGTCGGCAATGCCAGTATGATCTCCTTCACATCACCTATCAGCACACGCTCAACGAGTTTATCCACCTCGATGTCTTTCGGCCCTATTCCGTCAATTGGCGAGATCACTCCACCGAGCACATGATACACACCATGATATTGCCCTGTATTCTCGATGGACATAACGTCCTGCACATTCTCCACCACGCAAATCGTTGCATGATCGCGGCGCGCATTGCTGCATATAGGACAGAGCTCGGTATCGGAGATGTTCCGGCACTCAGTGCAATAATGCACCTCATGTTTGAGCCGCGTAAGCGAATCAGCAAACCCTTGCACATCCGCCTCCGGCTGCCTGAGCAAGTGCAACACCAGCCTGAGCGCCGTCTTCCTCCCTACTCCGGGCAATGACGCAAACGAGTTAACAGCACTATCTAACAACTGACTTTCCATCTTCTTTCAACCTTCAACTTTCAACTCTTTTCCTTCCAACGAGCAGGGATTACACGGTACGGGAAGCGCTCGCGCATATTGATAGCGTTCGGGCAGTCGCAGTGGTGAATCCTGATACCTTTCAGTACACTGATGAACCCGAAAATCGGGTCGCCGGGCTGCGGGTTGCAGCACTTGGCGAGCGCATAATCGACGTTCTTGACATTGATATCCACCTCCAGCGCCAATGCTGTTGAAGTATTCGGCACGAACTCACGCTGCGGACTGATAGGTGCATGCACCGTTTCTGCCTCGTTGTACAACTCTTTGATGCGCGTCACATCTTCCTTGCCCAACGCCAGCGCCTGATAGAAGTCTGAGATTGCTTTGTATCCGAGTTTGAGCACCATCTTCGTCACATGTGCCTCGTCGTAGTCAATCTTCCAGTTCTTCAGGCGGCGAACAAGCAGTTCGCGTCCTTCGGCAGCTTGCTTGTACTCGACCTCCTTGAGCGCCTGACGGATCTTGTTCTTTGCCTTCGATGAAGCCACATAGTTCAGCCAGTCGGTCGTCGGATGCTGGCTCGGAGAGGTGTTAATCTCCACCTGGTCGCCATTCTGTAGCACCTGTCGGATGCTTACGTGTTGCCCGCGTATCTTACCGCCCACGCACTTGCATCCGACTTCCGAGTGTATTGAGAACGCAAAATCCAATACCGTTGCCCCGAATGGCAGACGGCGCAGATCGCCTGTCGGCGTAAACACATAGACGCTCTGACGGTCGGTATTCAGTTTGTTGCCATCCACACCTTTATATGCCCAGTGAGCAGCCACGCCTTTCTCTGCGATCTCATCCATCCGGCGTGTACGGATCTGCACCTCTACCCATTTGCCTTCCGGACCGAGCACCGTGGTATGCAGGCTCTCATAGCCGTTCTCTTTCGGTACGCTCAACCAATCCCTCAATCGTTTCGGATTAGGCTGGTACATGTCAGTGATGATCGAATACACCTGCCAGCAGTCCTGTTTCTCGCGTTCCAATGGAGAGTCGAGGATGATACGAATAGCAAACAGGTCATAGATCCGGTCTATATCGCAATGCTGTACTTGCATCTTGTGATAGATCGAGTGGATGGACTTAGGTCTGCCCTTAATAGTAAATTCAAACCCCGCATCCTTCAGTTTCTTCTCCAACGGCGCAATGAACGCGGCTATATACGCGTCGCGTTCGGCTTTCTTGGCGGCCAACTCGTACGCTATATATTTATATTTGGTATAGTCCGTGAACTTCAACGCCAAATCCTCCATCTCCGTCTTGATCTGGTACAAACCCAGCCGGTGAGCCAAAGGCGCATGCAACGTTGCCGTCTCGTTGGCAACGTGACGACGGCGGTCGCTATCGCCCTCTTTGTCCAAAGTACGCAATAACTCCAGACGCTCTATGAGGATATCGTACAAAACTTTGTTGCTATCTTCCATTTTTTTGTCAATTTTATGCGCAAGTTTTGACCTAAACTGCCATTTTTTGCAACAATTCTGAAAATACCTACGCAAATTTCATGCAAAATTAAAAAAAAATTTGCATATTTCAAAATATTTTTGTAAATTTGTGCCGTTTTAGTGTGAACTATTGCATTTTTGCCAAATAATTAAACAAAACAATACAACATGAAAACTACATTTCGTATTTTGCTGGCCGTAGCTATCATCTTTTTGGCGTATATCTGCGTGGACAGCGTTGTAACCCCTATTCAGTTTGAAGAAACGCGCGTTGCGCGCGAGGAAGCTGTGGTGAAGAACCTGATTCACATCCGCACAGCGGAGGTGGAGTTCAAGAATCAACACGGACGATTCATCGCCGACCCCGACTCATTGCTGATGTTCCTCAAAAACACGCCGAAGAAGGAAGTGCTCAAAGAAGGTTCACTCACCGACAAACAACTGGAAGCAGGCATGAACGAGCACAAAGCCGTGAAACTCATCGAGAAAGCCAAGGCGAAAGCCATGAGCAAGCTCAAAACCGACGATCAGGAGGCGCTCTATGCCTACATCTGGGAGAACGACAAGGATGTGATCGCTGCCGGTCTCAAAGGTTTCCGCCGTGATACCATCGAGCGCAACATGATCGAAACGATCTTCAAGGGTGAGTTCGATGCTGAAACTATCGACCAGATTGTTGTGATCCCGTATTCGGACAATATCCGCTACGAGATTGAAGTCAACGACAACTACAAAACTTCACAAGGCATCCATGTTCCTCTGTTCGAGGCGCGCGCACCATTTGGTACCTATCTGGCTGACCAAGACAAACAGGAGCTCGTTAACCTCATCGACAAAGAGCAGAAACTCGACCACTATCCCGGACTCAAAGTCGGATCTATCGACGCTCCGAACAACAACGCCGGTAACTGGGAATAATGAGAATAATCAGTGGAAAATTTAGGGGGCGTCGCTTGATGCCCCCTAAAAATATAACAGCTCGTCCGACAACAGACTTTGCCAAAGAGAGTCTGTTCAATCTCCTGACGAACCGCATCGATATTGAAGGTGCAGACGTGTTGGACTTGTTTGCCGGCACTGGCGGCATCGGCTTGGAGTGTGTCTCACGCGGAGCGCGTGAGGTGACTGCCGTCGAACTTGCCCATGTGCAACAGAACTTCATCATCTCCACTTGCAAATCTCTCGGCATTACCAACCTCCGCCTTATACGTGGCGATGTATTCAAGTTCCTGCGTAACAACAACCCGAAATACGATTTGATCTTTGCCGACCCGCCTTACGCACTGGAGGAACTCCCCACTCTCCCATCATTGATTGTCCCTGCGTTGCTCAAGCCCAGTGGACTCTTCGTCTTGGAACACGGCGATCAATACGACTTCTCCGGTCATCCGCATTTCATTGACTTGCGCACCTACGGTAGCGTGCACTTCTCGTTCTTCGGGCAAAGCGCCAAAGAATAACCAATCTCTTCTACCTTTCCTCGTATGTGCCGTCCGTATAATAGATGATTATACGAGCTATTTGCTTTGTTGCAGGAGGATTAGCTGCCAGACGCGTATTCTGCAGCATAACTGACTGTAGAGGAGCAGCAGGCACTTGAGAAGGCATTTCTTCACCTTGAGCGGCATCTATCGGTCGCATATCGCCAAACAATGCCGTCTGCGTTACACCTCCGTTAGGGCGGTACATACTGCCCGTGCCAAGCATCAGCCAATCCGAACTGATCGTACGGAATCGGTTCAAAATACGTACATAAATCTCCACACTGGGTTTGTTCCTGCCGCCAAGAATATTCGATATTGTTCCGGCAGACACTCCAATCTCCTCTGCAAACTGTTTTGCAGTGAGATTCTCAGATTCGATTATTTTGGCTAATCGTTCACGTTCTTCCATTTTATTCAATTCTCGCTAAAGTTACACAATTTAGACAAAAATCGAGCCTTCAGTCACCTCGAAATTTTCTGCAAAGATATGAAAACTTTTTCACATTTGCAAACTTTTGAAATAATTTATTTTCACTTCGTAAAATTCACATGTCAAAACAACCACTGCCTCACGCCTCAAACAACTGCAAGTTCACAAAACACTATTATACATACAGATACATTATTCTCAATTTAATTCAAGTAATCTTCATTATGCGCACTTATTCATTAATTTACATATTATTTAACAGCAACTATACTATGCGGCTTAGCATTAGCACAATCTTCATGGTTTAGCACAATCTACCACTTCAAGTACCGCTTATAAATATTCAATATCAATGAGTTGTGATTAGAAAATATGTCGCCGTGGAACATTTTAACCCTTAATTCACGTCTTATGCCTCGTGTTTTCGATTGTGTGCTGTTTGTGCATGAATTTGTTATTCAATTGTGTATTTTGATGCGTTTTGATTTGTAAAATTCACAGTGCAATACTACACGACTGTGGATTTTGTCTCGCTTGTAGTACACAAAAACAGTAGGGAAAAGCACTGCTCTCCCCTACTCTATGGAACGATGAGAAAATTACTCTTTCATCCTTCGAATGTAGTAATCGAAAATGATCGACCGTCTGCTTATTGTATCCGGATAAGATTGTTTTGCGAGAGTGAGATTCTTTCGTCTGAATTGGGTAAAATCCCGTTTCATGCGCAAATAATCAATTCTCGCGCGGATAATTGCAGCAAAATGGCGAGGCTTAAGCGTTACAAGTGCCTGTATAGCAGCCATATAGTCAAGTGCAAACCGCAAAATCATGATTCTACACAACTGCGGCTGCGGCATATTCTTATATATCATCAGCAGATTATTCCGAAAATTCAAGTAGGTCTTGCGTGGATTGTCATAGGCGAGTGCTCCACCTCCAAGGTGGTAAACCTTGCTTTCGGGCACACACACCAACTCATACCCGCGACAGTTCAACCGCCAACATAGATCAATCTCCTCCATGTGCGCAAAGAACTTATCGTCCAGACCGCCTATTTCATTATAGACTTTTGTCCGGATAAAGAACGCTGCTCCACTCACCCAAAATGTCCGAGTTATACTATCATATTGTCCTTTATCCTCAGCCTCATAACTCATTATTCGTCCCCGACAAAACGGATAACCGAGTTTGTCAATATATCCTCCGGCTGCACCTGCATGTTCGAAGGTTACTGGCTTTGAACTGTCCTTCTGATGTTCCAATAACGATTTGTATGCTAACACTTTCGGCTGTGCTGCTGCGACATTTGCATGTTGCTGCATATACGTGAGTACCGGCTTTAACCAATCTGCCGTAACCATCACATCGGAGTTTAGCAGAACAACATACTCGCTGTTCATTGAGGCTATGGCGCGATTATATCCGACAGCAAAACCATAGTTTTCGGTAAACCGAATTAACCTCAAATGTGCCGCTTGCGCTTGAGGTGTATGCTCTAATGCTTGCAGATACACCATTGAATCGTCTGTAGATCCGTTATCTACAACCACAACTTCCGTTTCCGAAAGCGTGGTGTGCTCCAAAACAGACGGCAGAAACCGGCGCATCATATCAGCGCCGTTCCAATTCAATATGACTACACTACACAGCATCTATATATTTAAAATTTAATCATTTACAATTTGATCATTGGGACGTTTGAATTTCCAACGGTTATGTGTCCAAAGCCATAGATGCGGTTGCTCTAATATATTCTGCTCTAACAAACGGACATATTCCTCGGTCAGATTATCCGACTGCATCGGGATGAGCCTGGCTGTATAATAGCCTCTTTTCGTGCTTGTTATATAAGCATAAAAACACGGAAAGCCCAACTTCTTGCTTAGCACTTCACTACCATTAAGAAACGCTGTATCCTGATTGAGAAATGTAGTCCACATATGTGCATTTCGTGGCGAGGGTTTCTGGTCGGATAACATCCCGTACATCGCATTGACATTAGCTTTCCGTAGTTGCAACATGCGTCGCAAGAGCACATCTTTTTCTATACACTCACCGCCGCGTTTGCTGCGTATATCCAACATCAACTGATTGAAATACTGATTCTTTAGATGTCTATACACATTACACTCTGTTATTCCTTGCGGAGCATATCTCCGACCGAAATCCGCTACCCACTCCCATGTTCCAAGATGTGCAAGCATCGTTATGGCTCCACCGTATTGCTGACATGCTTGGGCTACTTTGTCTTCGCCTACATAGGTCATATGTTCTTCCATCTCAGCGTCACTGGCGCCATAGCCGTATATCGTTTCCACAATCAGATCGGCGAACTGATGATAGAATCGTTTGCGTAGTGATTTTCGCTGCGCGTCCTTCCATTCGGGAAATGCATTCTTGAGATTCTTGTCCACAATCGTTCGACGATAGCGGGCAATATAATACACGAGCGGATAGATCAACCAATCCGCCAAGAAATGATGCACGCCAAGCGGTATCTTACTTAGTATCTTAATCCAGAAATACTTCATCAGGGCTGATTAAGCCTACTCGTCCGCTTCGGTGTAAAAACCATTCTCTACACCATATTGGTATTCTGCGTCTTGGATGAGTTGTACCTGTACCGATGTAACCGGACAATTGTCAGCTTTGGCTTGCTCCAGAACATACTGAAGCTGTTCAGTCTCATCTACATATCCCTCACCGTACTCAATATCGCCATCCTCTTCATTCTCCGATGCCAATCCTTTCATTATCAGATAGTCATCCATAACATCCAGAACATAGAGAATATCATCTTCCGTGAGTCCGTACAAGTCTTCTGCCGGCACTGTGCGGATAATATAATCAAGCAACTCGCGCTCTTGATCGTCAATAATTGATGATTCCAACATATTAAATAAACATTCTGATTAGTGTAAGAAACAATGCTATCACAGGTGTAGCAAGTAGCAGGCTGTCGAAGCGATCCAATACGCCGCCATGACCGGGAAGGAAACACCCAGAATCCTTGATGCCGAATGATCGTTTGAGTAGGCTCTCCATTAGGTCACCTAATGTGCCGGCTGTCGTAGCTAACAGACCAAATCCGATTGCTACCCAGTATTTCGCCTGTGGTTGTACTGCATATTGCCAACCATCCACACAGTCAAACCATCCGCAGCGCACCAACAGCCATGCGGCTAACAGCACAAACGCTGCCCCGCCAAACAATCCTTCCCAACTCTTCTTCGGACTCACGTGCGGTGACATCTTATGGTTACCGTTCTTACGCTTGGCTGTCAGCGAACCGACACAATATGCACCGGTATCATTCGTCCATAGTAGCACAAACAGAGCGAGTAACAGCCATTTACTATACGCAAGAACAATCAACATCGTAGCAAACGGGAGAGCAATCATCACTTGTCCGGCAAGCAAGTCGCCCCAATGTGCGACAGGAGCAGCTGACTGATAATGTGCTAGTTCACACACCAGTGCTATGAGTAGCACTAGTGCATAGACGAACGCAATAATCTGCGCAAGGCTCGTCTCGAAGACATAGTTTGTTGCTATCAGTTTATCACAGAACTGACATACTCCCACTCCGGCAAATAGCAGCAGATTGAGCAACATGCCAAACACACGTGTGTAGCGCTCATCGCCTGTGATGACATGAAACTCCCGCACAGCCAGTGTGCTCAGTACCGCAAACAGTGCAGCAAAAGCAACCGGATGAACAAGTATTGCAGCAACTACAACGGCCACATACACAGCGCCGGAAATAGTTCGTTGTATCAGGTTGGACATAATTTTTGTCTTTTTCAATTTATGATAGGTTTAGAAACCGAAACTCAGTCCCATAATTGCGGTAATATTCTTGCCTTGCAAATAGACAGGCGAGAACTTGTTCAGATAGTATGCCTGCAATTCGTCACCGCTCAACTCCATACTTGTGCCATCTGCATTCCAGCCTCGGTCTTCGCCTTCGATACGTGCGGAACTCGGACTATACGCGCGCGCGTTATTATATATAAGGTCTATATGCGCATAGCAGTTGTTGAACACCTCATATACGGCACGAAACTTCAGTTCGTCATTACGCCAGGTCTTTTCACTGAACGGCTTCTGGGCAATGATCGGATTCTCCACACGCGTGCCGGCAATATTATGGCGCACGTAGTCATAGTTGCGATACTTGGTATCTTGCGTATAATCAAGCATCAATCGCAAGCTACGTGTCGGACGATAAGACAGTTGCAGAAATATCGACTGCGCATTATCTCCCATATAGTGCCCCATGTTATAGGTGTTCGATGTGTAATCAAGCACCTTTATAGAATGCGTATAAGTAGCTATATACGAGCGCATAAACTCGCCTTTCAAGCTCAATCCGTTCACCGGCCAACCGCTCCATTGGAATCCGACCACGTAAGCCAACGGGTTGTTCTCTTTGTTCGAAGGCTTCAGACGTGCCCACTTGAACTCGTCAATATAGAATGTGCCATACAGCCGCAGGTGGTCAGTCGGGCGCACGGTGATAGATGCAAACACCTGCGAGTTCTGATTCTCTACACCCAGACCTTTGGTCATCAGGTGATCGAGCGACTTGTAGAATGCAATTGGTATGAAGTACGCCGCCTGCACATTGCGCTCGGCATAGACAACAGAGTTTCCGATAGAAAAATGGATGTACTTGATCGGTTTGAAAGTGATCATATTAGCCGCCATGAACTTGTTCATCGGACGGTAATGCGTCTTGGTCACTCCTTCTTCATATCGTTCGCTATAGTAATAGGTCGAATCAATGACATTGCTCACAAGCCAGGCATGAAACCAATCAAACTGGAACCAAGAACAGGGAGTCAGTTGCAGGGTTACCATCGGCACTGCGGGATTATGCGCCGACAGAATGGTCGAACTCAGTTGCGCATCGCCCCACTGCAGACGCTCACGCTCTACAGAGATCTTTCCCCACCACGTATATAGCGCTATACCTCCACGTGAATCGGAGAAGTCGCCGCCATAGTTCGCCTCTTTGTACTGCACTCCGGGTAGATTGTTCAAGTACCCGGGCTTAGTTATCCTTGCGCCATACATCTTGTCACCGGATGACGGAAAGTATGTGCTGCTGAGCATCGAGCCGTCCCACGAGTTGTCGCGCAGCGAGCCCCAGATACTCACGTGGTGTGCTATATCCATCTGGATCTCTGCACCATACCACCGTTTGGCTATCGCGCCTTTCTTCGAGGCATACAGATCCATACCAAGAATAGGACGCACACGCATCTTGAACATCTTGTTCTTCGTCATGAGATGCAGCGAGGGGTCTGCCAGCGAGAGGTTCGACACCGGTGTGATCCATTGCGTCACATGCCGATGTCCGTAACTGTAGTATTCCGGCAAAGTATCGCGCTCGAGGGCATAATCCTGCAAGTAGAACTGCAAATCATCCTTCTGGCGGCGGGACAGCAGACTGTCTTTAGCCTGCGCCGCAAGAAGCATTGTTGCTATCTGACCACGGCTATACGGACGAACGGCCTCTGTCAGTTCGATGACTCCACCCGTAGCCAACTCATCCAGAAAGTCATATACCTCTGTATATTCCAACGCCTCGGGGATAACCTGCGCTCTCACCGTAACCGTGAGGGATAGCAGACCGAGTATGACCAGCGACTTGAGACGCATAACTTACTTTTTAGTTTTCGCTGTATAGCGTGCATTTAGTGCAGATACGACCTCTGCCGTGATATCGTAGCCTTCTGCCGAGAGCAGGATATTATCCTTTGCGTTGTTGGAGAAGATCATCTGATAACGTCCTTCGGCATTGAGTTCCTTCAGGTAACTGAGGATAGTGTCTGCCAATTGGGCTTGAAGTTGCTGGTTCTCCAACAGAATCTCCTGCGTGAGTTGTGCTTCGCGGTTCTCCAGATCCTGTTGTTTCTTCAGGATACGCTGTTGCTCGCTCTCTGCACGCTGACGGCTGAGGAAGGCATTGTTCTCAAGTTTGCGCTGGAAGTCTGCCATCTCGTTTTGCAGAGTACGGGCTTTCTGGTTCAGTTCCAGGCGGGCATTCTCCTGACGAGTCATCAACTTGTCTTGTGCCTCCAATGCAAAGGTATAACCTTGCAGGATCGAATCAAGATTGATGAACGCTACCGGCAGCGCACCTTCCTGTTGAACAGGAGCAGCTACAACCTGAGGCTTGTCAGCCGGTTTGAGAACAATTACGAACAAGGCTGCCAAAGCGGCAACCAAAACAACATCAATTGCAATTTGAATCTTATTCATTGTTAATAAATTTTATGTTTCACTTCTTTATATTTTCTTGTTTTTGCATCATCACAGCTCATCCACATTCAGCCTTAACGGGTTGCCGCGCTGTGCTTGCCGGTCTTGTGAACGTGTACATCCCACTCCTCTCTCCCGCATTGCTTTGCTCTGGCCGACATCTTGCGAATGGAATGTTCCGTTCTTTTTAAACACAATTCGCACGCACATCCCGAGAATCCCCAATCCTATCAATGCTGCTGATATGATGATTGCTTTTATCATAATCTGTCTTTATTCTTTCAGCGTAGCTGTCTATATTGTATCAATAAACCGCTTCTGTTTGCGCTCGTACATCCAACAACCGACGAGCAACACAACAAGCATAAACGCAAAGCTGTATCCAAACGCTGCCCATGAGAATGAACCTGCGCCGTATGCACCGTACTTGAACGCCTCGATAGGTGCAGTTACAGGATTGAGCACCATCAGTTTGTGCAAGGTCGGATTAGTAACGAAACTCAGCGGATAAACAATCGGCGTAGCGTACATCCAAAGTGACACAAACACCGGGATGAAGTTCGTCAGGTCTTTGTACTTGGTGGTCATACTGGACACAATCAATCCAAGCCCCAAAGCTATACCTGCCAATATCAAAACTATCACCGGGAAGAGCAACAGATACCAGTTCGGGCAGAGATGTACTCCCTTAACAAACACGAAGAACAAGTAGATGATCACGAACATCAGCAACTGGATGCTGAAGCGGAACAACTTAGACAGTACCGTTGACAACGGGGACACCAATCGCGGGAAATACACCTTGCCAAACAAATTAGAGTTCTTGGCAAACGTTCCGGCTGTATCCGTCAGGCATGTGGAGAAATACTCCCACAAACATACGCCTGACATATAGAACACCGGCTGTGGCACATCATCGGTCGGGATTCCGGCTATGCGCCCGAACACAACCATGTACATAAACACCGAGAACAACGGTGATATAAAGTACCACGCCATGCCGAACACAGTCTGTTTGAACTGAACAATAATGTCACGTTTAACAAACAGCCAAACCAGATACTTCTTTCTCCAAAGTTCTCTGATACCTAATCCGCCTCCGGCATCCTGCGCGTCAATGACGGTTGTCCAATATGTATCGTTATACTTACTCACTATACCGTATCCATAAACGATTTCTGCACTCTGTTGAATATTGCCAAACCGATTATATCAATCACAATGGTAAACAGCAAACTATACAGCAGCCACATCCATGAGAACTGCCCTACTCCTAACAGGCTGTATTTCACAGCTTCCATTACGGGCGTCACCGGATTAAGCGACATCGCCAGGTGTAACTTCTCGTTCGTCACCATCGACAACGGATAGATCACAGGTGTAACATAAACCCACAGCGTGATCACTTTGGCAAAGATGATTTGCAGGTCACGGTACTTCGTAGTCAACGACGACACAACCATACCTACACCTACTGACATGAACGCCAGCATCACCATCAATAGCGGGAACAACACGATCTGCCAATGGATAGTCAGGTCTGTGCCGATCGCCAAGTAATAACAATACGCAGCAATGAAGATCAACAATTGGATGCAGAAATACAACAACTGCACAGTAACAGCCACCAGCGGCATGATGATTCTGGGGAAATACACCTTACCGAAGATGTCGGCATTCGTCACAAACGAGTTACTCGTTTCTGTCAAACAAGCAGCGAAGTATCCCCACACCGATATGCCCAACAGGTAGAACAAGATCGGTGGGGCGCCATCCGTGGATATATGCGCCACGCCGCCGAAAACTGCCACATAGACGATCACCGACAACACCGGCGTAATCAGGAACCACAACGGGCCAAGTATCGTCTGCTTGTACGCCGTGCGGAAAGCACGCTGCACGAACAGCACATACATATCCCGATACCGCCATACCTCCCGCCAGTCTATAGCCAGAAGTTTGTCTTTCGGAGTGATTACTATGTCGTTGGAGCTACTCAATTTACAGTCTTCTACGTTTGTAACAATCTATCGTATTCTGCATCAGCATCGTTACCGTCATCGGCCCTACACCTCCCGGCACGGGAGTGATGAACGATGCAATATCTTTGCATGCCTCAAAATCCACATCGCCAGATAGACTACCATCCGGCAGACGGTTGATACCCACGTCTATCACTATTGCACCGGGTTTGATGCAATCAGCGGTGATCAGTTTGGGTTTGCCTACCGCCACGATGAGTATATCCGCCTCGCGACAAACAGAGGGCAGATCACGCGTATGGCTATGCGCAATGGTCACCGTACACTGGCGATCCATTAACAACTTCGCCATCGGTTTGCCCACTATATCCGACCGCCCGACCATCACGGCACGCTTGCCATCCAACTCAACGCCCGTAGAGGCAAGTAGCGACAATATACCTTTCGGCGTGCAAGCAATGGTGCAACCGTAGTCTGGCACTGGATTATAGATGGAGGCCACATGGCTCTTCACCAGCGGCTGATGCAGCCACAGGTGAGCAGCATTCGTCGGATGAAAGCCATCCACATCCTTCTCCGCTTTGATGGCGCGGATGATATGCTCCTCGTTGATATGTGACGGCAGTGGCAGTTGTACGAGTACACCGTCCACATCCTCGTCAGCATTCAACCTGTCAATCTGCTTGCAGAGCTCCTGTTCGGTGATGGTCGCCGGAAACGGAATATGCTGCGAGCGGATATGGCAAAACGCTGCTGCGCGCATCTTATTGCGCACATAGATGCTCGATGCCGGATCATCGCCCACCTGTATCACCACAAGATGGGGCGTGTGACCGTATTCGGCTGCCATGGCATCCACCTGCTGCTGCATATCCGAGCGCAACTGTGCGGCTATGTCTTTTCCCGAAATAATCATTTCTTCTTTTTCTTCTTTCCCCAGATAAGTGAGTTCGGCTGTTCGCGGATATCCTGCATCAAGCTGTCGGCTGTCTGTATCGTGCCGTTGACATTGTGGTACAGACTATTGTCATGCAGTAGCATTCCCACCGTGCCATCGGTGCTGTTCACCGTCTCGACAAGTGCATTCACATTTGCTATTGTGGAGTCGGCGCGCGCGACGAGGGCTTCTATATCCGCTTTCGACGCATTCGCCGAAAGCTTCTTCACATCAACCAGTATACTGTCCACCTGCCGCATCACTACCGGAATATCGTTATTCATCAGCACCTCCAGTCTTGCAGAGGACACCTTGAGTGAAGCCACCATTGCATCCGCATTGGCAAGAATAGCCTTCAAGCGGTCGCCTTCCAGTTGACCGTTCACATTATCCACAAGCTCGCGGATAGAACACAATGCGCTGTCCACTGATGCTAACATCGAGCCTTTCAGCTCATCGACCAATGTCGGTTTGACGCTGGTCGGCAGTTCACTGCGAGCCGGTAGTTCTGCCAGATCCTTGCCGGCAGGCACAACAACCTCCACTGCCATTCCGCCCAACAACCCGTCGGGCACGAGACGCATGCTGCTACCCTGTGGCACAATGATGTCACTGTTCAGCGACACCACAACGGTGAATGCCGTATCCTGCGTGAAGTCATAGGAGATACTCTCTACCTGACCAACTTTGAATCCGCGCACATACACAGGCGCCTGCTCTACCAAGCCGTTCATCTCAACAAACCTTCCGCTATATGAGTGAATCGGATTGAAGATATTTACTCCTTTCAGGAACCGGAAGCCGAAGTATAACAAAAACAGGCACAATGCTGCCAGCAATCCTACTTTTACCTCTCGTGAAATCTTTATTGTCATCTTCTCTAAACTCTAAACACTAAACTCTAAATATTCAACTATTTCTGCAATTCTATAGCCCGTTTGACAGGGATCTGCTCATCGCCCTGGAATGCCACGATCACACAGTCTGCGAACTTCTGCTTGACGGTTGCCTGCAGTTTTTTTGCTTCTGCGTAGGTGTCGCATTCGCCGTACATATACTTATACCACACGCCGTCTTTCTTATACGTGCAGTTCTTCAATCCCTTGAATGTAGGGTCATTCTTCTTGAGCTGGGATTTTGTGCTGAATATCTGCACCTTGTAGCAAATTGATGCTTTTGTCTGCTGTGCAGCCTGAGCTATCTGCTCTTTCGTGGTCGGCACAACGATACTATCCGATGCCAAAGCCGGAATAGCCTTTCCCGGACGATAGAACTGCGAGAACGCGCGGAAGATCGATCGCGTGATTCCTAATCGACCGGCATCGCTCGCCAGGAATCGCTCCTCATCACGGTTGCTGATAAAGCCCATCTCAACAAGCACCGACGGGCAGGCTGTGCGTAGCAGCACAAGGAACGCCGCCTGACGCACACCACGGTCACCGCGTTTCAAGCTGTCAACGAACTGCTTCTGAACCATCGTGGCAAACTGCAACGACTGATTCATATAATCCGACTGCATCAGGTCGAACATGATATACGAATCAATGCTGTTCGGGTCAAAGCCTTCATACGAACTCTGGTAATCCGACTCCAACTTGATAACGGAGTTCTCACGCATGGCGATATCCAGATTATCATCCATCCTGTCTGTACCAAGCACGAACGTCTCTGCACCCGATGCACTGCGGTTATCCGAGGCATTGGCGTGAATGGAGATAAACAGGTCGGCTTTGTTCTTGTTTGCTATATCCGCACGCACATGCAACGGGATGAACACATCCGTGCTACGTGTATAGATGACATCCACCTCCGGATATGCTTCTTTGATCATATCGCCGAGCTGCAATGCGGCATTCAGGTTCAACGTCTTCTCACGTGCAACCCTGCCGATAGCACCAGGATCATCACCGCCGTGACCGGCATCTATAACGACCGTAAATGCCTGTACAGGCATACTCATAATGAGACATAGAACTATGTTTGCTATATGCTTTCTCATAACGTGTTTTTATATTAACATACAAAAAGCGTACAAAGTTACAAAAAAAATCCCACATTTGCAAATTTTTTTTTGCTTTTGCGGGATTTTTTTATTTTTTCCTTGCTAAAGCAAGGCCAAACCTGTCAAAGTCTTAGTCCACCTTGATATCTTTGTTCACATTCTTCGAACCTACCAGCGCGTAGAACAGGATGTATGCTACACTGATTATAGGTACAATGTAACTGAACAGAATATCGTGCGAGGCAATAAGGCTCTGAATCTGCGGAACGATACCGCCGCCGACAACCATCATCATAAAGATACCTGAAGCCTTGGCTGTATATTTGCCCAAGCCTTCAGTTGCCATATTGAAGATAGATGTCCACATAACCGATGTGCACAAACCGCAGAGAACGAGCAGAGTGGATGCCAACGGCACTTCGATCACACTACCCTGTACAAAGCTCTTGACCATGATGCTGTCGCCAATGCATATAGCCGCCACCATGAGTGCAATGGCTGCTGTTGCCACACAGATCACCATCGTACGGCTGCTGACTTTGCCACCGATAGCCGAACCGATAAAACGACCTATTAGCATCAATATCCAATATCGCGCTGCGATGAAGCCGGCAGCTGCAAAGCCTAATTTCGGTGTCAGATAACTGATCAACGTAGCAGGAATACCCACCTCTACACCTACGTAGAAGAAGATAGCAATCACGCCCAGTGTCAGATGACGGAATGCCCACGGGCTACGCTCGTAGGTCACTTGTTGACCTGCGCCGGCAGGCTCTGCTATCGGCGTCAGACGGATTACCAGATAAACGACTGCGAATACTGCCATTGCTATATACAGCACCACATTGACATCGTCAATCTGCTTGCCGGCAAGGCTCTCACCGATGATAGCACCCACCAACATTGGTGTCAACGAACCCGACAACGAGTTCAGCGTTCCACCTACCAGGTTCAACTGGTTACCACGGTTTCCACCGCCGCCGAGCAGGTTCAGCATCGGGTTAACAACAGTATTCAACATACATACACAGAAGCCACCAAGCAGTGCGCCGAACAGATATACATAGAAACTGTCAAACACGCCACTGAGCCACTGCACGCTGATTCCTATAAAACCGAGGAAGATTGCCGTCAAAGCGGTTTTCTTGTACCCGTACTTTGCCAAAAAGTTTCCCGCAGGGATACCCATAACCAGATATGCGAGGAAGTTGAACAGGTTACCCAACATACCCATGCGCTCAGCTTGAGCCGGGTCGTCAAACGATGCACCCCAAATCTTGCCTACAGGAGCTGCGAGGTTAGTTACAAACGAGATCATCGCATACAGAAACATCATAGCGACGATCGTAATAATGCGCAAGGATGCGCCGGAATCTTGTTTACTCATGATCAATATAATTTAATTAATTATTTTTCAAGGAATCGGATCAGTTGCTTGTGCAAGTGCTGGTAGTGCTTGTTCTTTTTCAAAAAATGATTGTCGTCCGGATAAACCAACATCTGATAATCTTTGTCGGCATCAATCAGTGCCTCGACCATCTTCCATGTGTTCTGCACATGCACATTGTCGTCGGCATTGCCGTGTACAATCAGCAGTTCGCCCTTCAGCCCTGCTGCCAAGTGCGTGAGATCGGCATCATTATAGCCGCTTTCGTTCACTTGCGGACGACGCATAAACCGCTCGGTATAACCGCTGTCATATAGCCGCCAATCCGTCACCGGCGCGATGGCTATACCTTTGGCTATCAGCGGCGTACCATCCTCCTGCAGCGGTTGTGTGCACAGGCAACGCAGTACCTCATAACCGCCGTAACTCCAGCCTGCCATATATATCTTGTGGTTGTCCGACCATGCTTGATCGGCGATCCATTGTGCTACTTTGAGTTGGTCATCCGCCTCACGTCCCATCTGCATATAGGCATAGTTGCGGTATTTGCGACCTTGTGCATCCGTGCCGCGCGGATCGGCAATAACCACTACGTACCCAAGATCCGCCAATCCGTAATCCCAACGTCTGCGCCACGTATCCGTCACACGCTGCGAGGCAGGACCGCTGTATTGCAACATCACTACAGGATATTTCTTCGTCTTGTCGAACGCTCGCGGATAGAAGATGCACGCCTGCAACTCTGCTTCGCCAATCGGAATCGTCATAAACTGCTTGGCAGGCAATTGTAGGCTTTTCCATTGCTTTTGAGTAGGTGTATTGTCTAGGATAACCTCGTTTTTCCCTGCTTTAAAGTCCGTTTTGCTATAGGTCACAGGCTGTTGGTCACTCTCGTGTGCAAGGATCGCCTGCTTGCAGTCCTTGCTTAAGCGCAAGCTGTTCCAACCGTGATCATCGCCGATAAGGGTGACGGTATTCTTTTTGATGTTCAGCGCATAGCACACACGCTCACGCGGGGTCGATGCCGCTTGCAAATACAAGGTCTGTGAGGCTTCATCGTAGCCGTAGATTGCGGTTATATCGCAAGGCTTGGACGCATCGGCAGGAAACGGCAGTTTTTGCAACGAACGCCCGTTCGCGGCGTACAAACACACACTTCGCCAACCCTCGCGCTCACTCAAGACGATTATTCGTCCGTCGCTCAACCACTGCCATTGATCGAACAATTCGTAGTCCACATAGTAGTCTTCACTACTCTCTTCGTAGAGCGATGTGCACACCAGCGAGGCGGGATTGCAGGCAAACACCTCCACCTTGTTCTGGTCACGGTTGAGCGTCAGGATTGCCAACTGTTGCGTAGGTTCCTGGTCTTTCTTTGCGGCAGGCAAAGTGCGCCATTGAACACGCGGGATATACCTCTCATCCACTTCCGGAAGCGAGGCTTCGCGGATATCCTTGTTGGAGATAGTATAGATTTGTACGCTCGCACGCGCATTATGCTCACCTGCACGAGGATAGGACTGCGAGATGGTCTCCGGATAACCTTCCCCGAGCATCATCTGCCACGACGTTTCCGGCACATCCTTGTCTTCCAAACGGATGAATGCCAACTGCTTCGAGTCGGGTGAGAACTGCATCAGGCAGGTCTTGCCGAACTCTTCCTCGTACAGCCAGTCAGCCACTCCGTTCCATGTAGTCGAACCGGTAGCCGTAACCGCCACTTCTGTGCCGAAATCGAGTTTATGCAGGTAGATATTGTTATCCGACTTGACAAACGCTATATACCTCCCGTTCGGCGAGATAATGGCATCCCGCACCGGCTTGTCGCTCAGCGGTTTGCGCGTGTTCTTCTGCGTATCCACAATCACATAGTTCGCATAGAACGAACGACGATAGACTTGCTGTTTGTCCGTAAACTCCAGCCTGTAACGCTGCTCGGGCAGGTTGCCGAGAATACTGTCCTGTTCATGCGCGCTGAGCGTCGTAGGATTATACTTTCCGTCCAAGATATCGTGCATCACATCCGCACGCGGCGTAGCCAATGCTGTTGCAGTCATCACAACAGCTATAACACTTAGGATTGTTCTATTCATTGATTTGCAGGTATTTCTTTCCGTTTTTGATTGTTAGTATATATGGTCCGATATGCATCTTATACGCCGGCATATCATCCGTATATTGATTGGTTACACCTCCGCCAAAAGGAAACGAGGTGTAATGCTGCTCTTCTGCCACAAGGTCATTCACGGCATATAGCAGTAGGTCATGCTGCTTTGCAGCATCACTGGTCGGACGAAAAGTCATTGAACTACTATTTCCGTAGTAGGTAAAATAGTACTTCACCGAACTGACCGTGCCGGAAATAACAAAATGCGGCATTGCCTCCTGCTCACTCTCTACGGGTGTTATAATCCATTTGTTTGTAGCACTTTGCGCCGATCCGAATTTTCCGCCTGATGCGAGTGTTACGGGAGTGTTTGTAGCCCTGTGCCGGATGGTGAGTGTGTCATGCGACACGCTGAGCGTATATACCGCATCATACGGAACATCCGCGGACATGGCCACCCATCCGTCTTCTGCTTCTTTTTGCGTATGCACCGCAGCTATCTCACCTTTATCCACTTCTCCGTAAGCATACAGAAATGTGCCGGATGTAGGCTCAAACAAAGCGATCACGTAATCGCCTTGGCTCAGGTCATCCGTCGGCCACCAGGGGTGCTCTTCTACGCGCTCCGCATACACGGCATGTAGCACGCAATCACGCGCAGGATAATAGATCTCACCGGCACTATATACCACCGGAAGTGTGCTAATTAATCCGCAAGGCGCTTCCCCCCATCCATAGAATCCCCACTTCGGATCATCGAGTTCCACGGACGGCAACACGATGCCCGTATTGGGCTGGGACTCTGTGACAGACGGAACATCCTGAGAGATATGCGTATTGAACGACACGGTATAACTCTGCGGCTGCGCAGGCTGGTAGTTGAGCTTCACCGATTGCAGATACAGCGAGTTTGCCGATGCCATGATGTGCAGTGTGATAGCCGCACCCTTGGGTACCAATCTGCCATCCAAGGAATGCGAGATCTCGATCCAGTCTGTGCTGTATTTTCCCGCCCATGACGAGGAACTAAACACCTGATTTGCAATGCTCCAAACCTCCGAACCGCCCACCTTCATCTGTAACTCTCCTGCGCCGGACGACTTGTTGGACTTCATCGTCAGTGTCACCGATTGAAGCGTCACGCCATCATACCCGTCAATCGTCAGATCTATCGTATTGCCAGCGGTCATCTGACCGTTATTCCTTGCCGTCTGCACATACGTGCATGTCGCTCCTTCAGGGATGTCGCCGGATGGCACTGCCTGCTTACCCGTGATCGTGTACAACGCTATGAGTAGAAACAACGATTTCATGATTTTGATTGTCCGGTTCTATTGCCACACACTTTTCCGTACGCAAAGATACAAAAAATATTCCGTTTTTGCAAATCATATTGGCATTTTGATACAATTTTCTACATTTTTCACCAATATTGAGAAAATTTTCCACAAATTGTTTGTTTTTTCAATTATTTTTTCGTAACTTTGTTGGCTGTTAGTGTGGGCGCGTGCGCTGCGCATACATGTACATCATAAAATTGTTGACAAAAGCAAAAACACAAAAATAATAAATCATTAATCAACATGCAACAAATCAAACTGACTCGTGGTTTGGACGTGAAGTTGGACGGCAAGGCCGCGCTTACCGATGGTAGCGTGATGAAGCCTGCTGTTTATCACATCGTTCCCGACCATTTCGCCGGAATCAAGCCCAGACTTCTGGTGCATGAAGGCGACAAGGTAAAAGCGGGTAGCCCGCTTTTCCAAGACAAGACGTTTGCCGAGATGCTGTTCACCTCACCTGTCAGCGGTAAAGTCAGCGCCATCGTGCGCGGCGAGCGCCGTAAGGTGTTGAGTATCGACATTGAGGCTGACGCGACGATGCAGTATGAGGCGTTTGACACGAAGCAGGATCTGAAGGCTCTGCTGTTGCAGTCTGGTCTGTGGGCGCTGATCAAGCAACGTCCCTACGACTGCATCGCCCTGCCTAACAAGACTCCGAAAGCCGTGTTCATCTCCTCGTTCGATTCTGCTCCGTTGGCTCCCGACTACGACTTTGTGCTGCAAGGCCACGAAGCCGAGGTGCAGGCTGCCATCACGGCGCTGGGCGCTATCGCTCCTGTGTTCATGGGTATCAAAGCCGGTGCGCGTGCGCCGTGGAAGGACTGCACGCTCTACATGGTTGACGGTCCCCACCCCGCAGGCAACGTAGGTGTTCAGATCAACCACGTGGCACCTATCGCCAAGGGTGAAACCGTCTGGACCGTCAACATCCAAGACCTGCGCCTCATCGGCAAGCTCCTCACCAAGGGCATCGTCGATATGCGCAAGCGCGTAGCCCTGACAGGTCCGCTGGTTCGCGAACCGAAGTACTACGACGTGATCGCAGGTATGCCCGTTAAGGCTATCCTCGCTTGCAACGTCGATGAGAGCATCGAGCCGCGTTACATCGCCGGAAATGCTCTCAGCGGTCACCAGATCACTCTCGAGGACGCCATCAGTCTCTACGACAACCAGTTCACCGTCATCGCTCAAGGTACGGAGACCCATGAGTTCATGGGTTGGATCATGCCGTGCTTCCTGCGCGAGGGTAAGCAGGATGCCCGCCTAAAAGGCGGACGCCGTGCTATCATCGTCAGCGGCGAGTATGAGCGCGTGTTCCCGATGGACATCTACCCCGAGCATCTCATCAAGGCTATGATTGCCGGAAACTTGGATCGAATGGAAGCGCTCGGCGCTTACGAGGTCGCACCCGAAGACTTCGCTGTTTGCGAGTACGTCTGCACCTCCAAGATGCCTTTGCAAGCTATCGTTCGCGCCGCATTGGATAACTTAAAACAGGAGATTGAATAATGTTTGAGGGTCTATATAAACTGAAAGAGCAACTCCGCCCGAACTTTGAGGAAGGCGGCAAGTTGCACGCATTCTGGTCCCTGTTCGACGGTTTCGAGAGTTTCCTCTTCACCCCGAACACCACCGGCAAGCGCCTTGGCTCGCAGATCCATGCGGGCAATGACTCCAAGCGCACGATGATCTACGTAGTGCTCGCACTCGTTCCGTGTATGCTTTTCGGCATGTACAATGTCGGCTATCAGCACCTGTTGGCTACCGGACAACTCATGGGCGGCTTAACCTCCGCACTGTTCTGGAAGGCTTTCGGCTTCGGTCTGCTGGCTGTGCTGCCGTATATTCTTGTTAGTTACATCGTTGGTCTGGGCATCGAGTTCACCGTGGCTCAGTGGAAACACGAAGAGATCGCCGAGGGCTTCCTCGTTACCGGTTTCCTCATTCCGCTTATCGTGCCTATCAACACTCCGCTGTGGATGGTAGCTGTAGCTACTGCTTTCGCCGTTATCTTCGCCAAAGAGGTGTTCGGCGGTACGGGCTACAACATCTTCAACGTAGCGCTCATCACCCGTGCGTTCCTGTTCTTCGCCTACCCGACTCACATGACGGGCGACAAGGCGTTCATCCGCACAGGCAGCACATGGGGCTGGGATGGCGGTCACACGCTCATCGACGGCTTCTCCGGCGCTACTCCGCTCACGCAGCTCGCTACAGGCTCATCGGCTGATGTAACGTTCATGGACATGGCTAACGGCCTTATCCCGGGCTCTGTAGGTGAGACCTGCGTGTGGGCAATCCTTCTCGGTGCTGCCCTGCTGCTCATCACCCGCACGGCGGATTGGCGTATCATGTTCAGCATTATCCTCACGGGCTGCATCACCGCTCTGCTGTTCAACCGTTTCGGCGCTGCCGACAATCTCGTTGCTCAGTATCCGTGGTACATGCATCTTGTTAGCGGCGGCTTCCTGTTCGGTGCTGTATTCATGGCTACCGACCCTGTTACCGCTGCACGTACGGATTGCGGCAAGTGGATCTACGGTGCGCTCATCGGCTTCATGGCTGTAGTAGTGCGCGTGCTCAACCCGGGTTATCCCGAGGGCATGATGCTCGCTATCCTGCTCGGCAACGCTGTGGCTCCGCTTATCGACTGGTGTGTTGTTCAACGTAATATCTCACAGCGAGCTAAAAGAGCGAGCGCTCTCACAGCGCAGCGGTCTAATAGCGAAAGCGGTCTAACATCTAAATAAGGAGGACGATATGAATACGAATAGCAATACCTACACGATTGTGTATGCTACGGTAGTAGTGATTATCGTAGCTGTCTTGCTGGCTCTCGTCAGCCAGGTGCTTGGTCCGCGTCAGCAGGCTAACATCCAGCTCGACCAGCAAAAGCAGATCCTCGGTGCATTGAAGCAGGACATCTCTAACTGCGCCGATCCCGCGGCGCTGTACTTCTCGCTCGTCAAAGATACGTTCGACATCGACGGTCACCCCGTATATGTCGCCGAGATCGAAGGCGAGACGAAGTTCGTGCTCAAGCTCAAAGGCGCCGGTCTTTGGGGCGGCATCGGCGGCTATCTGGCTCTCAATGATGACAAGAACACTATCTTCGGCGCGAACTTCAACCACGAGTCTGAGACTCCGGGTCTGGGTGCGCTCATCGTTGAACTGCCGTTCCGTCAGCAGTTCGAAGGCAAGCATATCCGCAACGCCGAGGGCGAAGTGGTCAGCGTAGCCGTGCTCAAAGCTGGCACACAGGCTGAAGGTCAGGAGCAGGTGGACGCACTCTCCGGTGCTACCATCACCTCCACAGGCGTTAGCGACATGCTCAAGGCAAACCTCGCCGAGTATGCTGCGTTCCTCAGCGAACTGCCGGATTATCAGCCGGAAGCTGAAGAAGCAGAAGTAGTAAATGAAGAAAATCAAACATCTAATCAAACGGAGGAGTAAGATATGGCACTTTCTCAGAAAACGAAAGAGACCCTCTTGGGTCCGTTGAATGCCAACAACCCTGTCGTTGTGCAGGTGCTTGGTATATGTTCGGCGCTCGCTGTGACCGTGCAACTCAAACCGGCCCTCGTCATGGGCGTGGCGGTTACGATCATCGTGGCTATGTCGAACGTTATTATCTCGTTGCTCCGCAATACGATACCTATGCGTATCCGTATCATCGTGCAACTGGTAGTCGTAGCCGCACTGGTTACGCTCGTTAGCGAGGTGCTCAAGGCGTTCGCTTACGATGTCGCAATGCAGCTGTCGGTTTATATTGGTCTGATCATCACGAACTGCATCCTCATGGGTCGTCTCGAGGCGTTTGCCATGACGAACAAGGTATGGGATTCGTTCCTCGATGGTCTTGGTAACGGTCTGGGCTATGCAGCCATCCTTATCATCGTCGCATTCTTCCGCGAACTCT
>Ga0310786_10001319_pt1 | contig 39779 bp, 36 predicted proteins | sample AusTroGonzalo_MG_FD_203881 | JGI IMG/M metagenome (GOLD analysis project Ga0310786, IMG submission 203881) | Bovine rumen microbial communities from tropical cattle in Woodstock, Queensland, Australia - Gonzalo_03 (v2) (version 2) | ecosystem: Host-associated > Mammals > Digestive system >... | reverse complement strand
AGATATTCATCATCAGACTCTTTTATTTCATTTGCATGATCAATCAAAGCCTGTGAAAACAGTTTTGATGCACAATTTGTTGGCTTTTTACTGTATTGTTCTTGGAATAATTCATCAACGGTTTTATATGTATTGGAATTTTCTGCTATTTTTTCAATTGCAGAGCGACGGGTGCTGGATTGACCTAATATTTCTTCTGTGGATCTGAAAGAAGAAGAATTAATTTGCGCAAAAAGATCGCTGTTAAATACTGTGATAGAAAAAAATAAAACGAACAAGATTTTACAAAACTTGGTAAAGAACACGTCACGCCCTCCTTTGCATGTGTGCATAAATTTGCAACAGGTATTATTAATTTGCGTTTTCTTGTTCCAAGAATTGCAATTCTGCCGCACGTTCGTTCATTTCTTGTTTCCATTCTGGAACGGTTGGAAAACTAACAACCTCTGACGTAACAGTTTTTGGATTTGGTGTTGTTGGTTCAGGAAACGCAACCGGAACGCTTGGAACAGTATCGCTGTAAAATTCAATATATTTTTCATATATACTGTCTATGTATCCAGAACATGCGGAAACATAATTAGCCCCCGGTAAATTTGATAATTGAATCATAACGTATGGACGAATATCAGCCAAAGAAGTATTCTTGCAATTATCACGCACCATACATTGAACAGAAACCAATGATTGAACAACGTTTATACAATCTTCCGCTTTTAAATCAGCACCCTGAACATACACCGGTTGTGGTAATTTTTTGTTATATGGTGAATTCGGCGTCCAAAAAGGATTGGTGGAATAATTTTGAACATTTTGAATTTGTCCATAATTCGAAAACAACGAAGTAGCCGCATCCGCACCAGATACGCAAAACATGCCCACGAAAGTATACAACAAAAATCTAAACGTTTTTAAATTCATCTTTCCTTTTCTTAAGCAATTATAACAAAAATGTGATTATAATTAAAGACAAAAATCCGCTCATCAGAAAAAATGGGGCAAAAGGAACATATTTTTCCCCGTTTTTTGCACTCCAAATGCATGAAAACATGCAGGCAAATAACATGCTGATGGCCAATCCGATAGTGCCAACCCAAATACCGCCTGCCCCCAATAATTTTATATCACCCAGTCCGATTGGCGGGTATTTTTTGTCTTTTTGTGTACGTTCAAAAATAAAACCGACAATTAAACCCAGGCAATATCCCAATGCGCCGCCAATAACGGAATCTGCCGTTGTGACAGGCCACGAAAAAAACGTCGTTATTAACAAGCCTGCAAACAGAAATGGAAACAAATAAACGTCAGGGATAATACGGCGTTTTAGATCTATTTTTGCCATACGGTAGGCACAGAAAGCGGCGCCGATTAAAATCAAACAAAAAAATACGTAATACATGTTTTTCTCTCTTGCCTTTCGATTCGTTTTTGTGATACAATTATACCAGATATAAAAAGTATTTGCTATTAAAATTGAAAACAAAGGTTGGTTTATAATGAGCAAGGGTTGGGACAGCAATATGCTGAAAAAATTGAAATCATTGATTGGCAAGGGTTTATCGACTTCTGAAATGGGTAAAAAATTAGGGATGTCGAAAAATGCTGTTATTGGAAAATTAAACCGTTTGGGTTGGAATTCAAAGACATCAGATGTTGTTGAAAAGAAAGCGGTTGAAAAAACGGTTGCTAAAAAGAAATCCGTTGAACCAAAAACTAAAAAGACATCTGTTGAAAAACCGACAAAGACTCTTAAACCAGCAAAAACTTTGAAAACAGAAAAAACAGTCGCTCCAAAAACTGCTGTGGGGAAAAAGACTGCAAATAAATTGGCGGAACCTGCTGTAAAGCCAAAGCCAGAGATAAAAACCGCATCAAAGAAAACGAAAAAAGATTTGGCTTTGCATGAATTGTTGATTCAACATGCGTTGCAAATGGCGAATTTAAAACCGAATCAGTGTCGTTGGCCAATTGGTGATCCTGATTCCAGTGATTTTCATTTTTGTGGTGAAACTGTTTTTACTGGGAAACCATATTGCTATGAACATTGTCGCCAGGCATATCAGTTTACTGCACCCAAGAAAAAATAAAGATGGAGAACAACGATGACAGAGGAGAGAACCACTCATAATGACGAATCGCAATTTGGCACATTGGTGATGCATTCGTATAATATCGCTGGTAATGTCATAGATGCTTTTTATGATTCTTCTGATGATTTGATTTTTGTTTTAGATAAAACCATGAATGCTAACAAACCAAATGTTTTGTTGGTCATCAATCCAGATGGTGATAAAAAATGGGATGAAATATTGGCTGGGCAATATGATGTTGATTTGGAAACAATCCGCCCAAAACAAGATAATAAATACCAAAAATTAGATATAGAATATTCCGGGTTGTCGGTGTATGAAAATTTAATCAACACCTATGCTGCATATGGTGATTTAGAAGATAGTTTGGTGCAATTAAATATTTTACGTGATTCTGCGGCGCGGCATAGTGCGATGGCACGTTTAGATGCTGCCAATGAAACAATATCAAAAACAAATGTGACAATCGTTAAAACCAAAGAAAGTATTGTTCGTTTGCAAGAACGTGTGAAAACTCTGCGTGCAAAATTATCAGATGCCAAAAAAGAAATTGGACGTGTTTCTACTAAGAAATCTGCGGCAAAGATTTTGCGTATTGAATCACAGATAGAGGCGGCAAATGAAAAATTAAAACGTGCAAAAAAACGTTTGGAATCTGCACAAAAACGATTGGAAACGGCAACTGTGGATGCAGAATTGGCCAGTGATTTATTAAATCAGCCGGTTATGGAGGTTCCACAGACAACAAAAAGCGAACCTTTGATGGTTGCACCAAAATATGAAATGCAGAAAACGGAACCAATAGAAGATACAGAATCCAATAACCAAGGATCAGATGAAATGTTTGATAAGGATATAGAAACAGAAGAAGAAAATACGACCACAGAAGAAGAATTTGATAGCGATATAAAACCGCTATTAAAAGAAGATCCTCAAATTGTAAATGATGATATTGCTTTTAAGCCCATAGATTTTTCTGTATCTGAATCCCCTGTTCCATTAGATAAAGAATCAAATGTTTCTTATCCGGAATTAAAAGAAGAAGCACAACCAGAAAAACCAGTTTTGGAAACATTTATGCCTGTTCCTGATTTTAATGATGAAAAATCTGAACCAGAAGAAAGTTTTGAAATAGATAATTCGTGGCAGGCAAAAACCGATTTTAACGATTCAGACAAAGAAAGTTTTGAACACTTTGATACAAATGAAATACATGATATAGAAAACAAAGAGGTTTTCGAAGATCAAAGTTCGCAAACATATGAACAACCTGAAAAAACTATTGTTGACATGGTTCGCCCTGTGCCACCTTTTGCATCAGAATCTCAACCAGTGCCGCCGGTGGTTTCACCCGTTCAATTTAATGAACCAGAGGTTAAAAATGCAAAACCAACGGCTGTATATTATTTCTTGTTGCTGTTGTTAATAGGTGTGTCTGTGTTCGTGTTATGGTTATACCAAAAGAATATTGTTACTTCTCAACCGACTGGTTTAGTGGTTGACACACCAAACGTTGTTCAAGAAGAACAACCAAAACCTGTCGTTGTTGACGAACCAATCGAAGAACAAGATGACGAAGTGGCAGAAGAAGTTTCAATAGAAGAAACCCCAGAAACAGAGACAGAACCAGCACAAGATGAAGAACCTGAGGTTGAAGATGAAATAGAAGAAGGTGTTTCTGTGTCGGAACCACAAAAAATTGAAGAACCCGAAGAACCTGTTGTAATGGGCGGTGTTTCTGCAAAGGTATCGGCATTTGCAGAACCTCAAGAATTTGATGACATCGAAGAACCAAAACGGGTTGTTTTGTCTGAAGAAGAGATTTTGGCTAGAAAGCCTGCGTATGGGACGGGTGATAAATACAAAGAAATGTTCGTATACGAAGAAGATGAGGTTGAAGAAGAACCTGCGGATGATTATGATGTGGTTGTTGAAACGGATGACCCTGCTATAATTTATCAATCAAAGACTGAAACTGTGTCACATGTCCAACAAAATAATGTGGTTCATGATGAAACGCCAATAGTTCAACAAAAACCGGTATTCCAACAATCTGTTCACAAATCATTGGTAGAAGAAGAACCTTTGGTTTCGGAAGAATATGTCGACCATAATGATGAATATTATGATGATGAAGAAGTTGTTTTTTATGATGATGAATATTTTGATCCAGAAGAAGCCGCATATCAGGCCGGTGATGATGGATATGACAGATATTAAAAAAAAACGCCGAAAAGGCGTTTTTTTATTTAATTGTATGCATTTATTTTTCGATAATTACGACCGCCGCTGAATAATCGGCTTGGTCTGTGATGGATAATAAAACGCGGGCATTTGTTCCAGCCAATTCTTTCAATACTGTCTTTGCCCCACCCGCAATCAATAATTCTGGGTGTCCGTTATCATCATGAATAACAGATATGTCAGAAAAAGATATGTCATCACTAAAACCAGTCCCCAATGCTTTCAATGCCGCTTCGCGGGCAGCCCAAAAATTAGCAAGGTGTTTTTCTGCACGTGCGTTATCTTCTTCTGCGTATTCCAATTCTTTTTTTGTAAAAATACGCTGTTTTTTAAAGGCAGACCAATCCAGGAATCTGTCGCTTTCCACTAAATCAATTCCAATTCCCACTATCATTGATATCCTTCCTTTTGTTTTTTGTTATTCGCTATGCGCATACTAGTAATATTTTGCCGATTCGTGCAAGTAAAAAATATAGCAACAACCAATACGTTGATTTTGGTTGTTTTTATGTGAATTTTTATGTTGAAAAATATTGATTTTTTATCGTGGTATGATAAAATTCCTTGCGTAACACGAACCGAATGAACCAAAACAAAGGGGGAATGTCATGTTTGATACACGGAAATTAAAAACATTCTCTTGGGTTAACGTTGGCAATCCAGATCATGAAGATTTTGAACGTCTTTTGACAGAATACAAAATTGACGAAGATAATATTATTGATATTTTGGATCCTGATGAACAGCCTCGTATTGAATTTGAAGATGATTACAAGGTTATAATTGTCCGTTTCCCGATTGCTAATCGTGAAATGGATACAACATGGCACACTGAACCTTTGTGTATAATATATTCTGATAAACGCGTCATGACCGTATGTCGCAAACGTTGTGATATATTGGATAAAATCAAAGATGACGAAATGGCAACACGTGAAATGTTCATTTTGAATATTATCTATTATATTGCTGAATCTTATTTGCGTGCATTAAAAGAATTAAATAAAAAGGTCGTCAATTCAAAAAAGACTTTGCAAGAACGTGTTCGTAAACCAGAATTAATGCAATTGTTAGAGGTTGAAAACGCGTATACTCTTTACATGGCGTCACTCAAAGGTAATGTTTCTGTGTTGGATAAAATTGATAAATTACGTGGTTTTACCAAAGATGAAGATAGCCAAGAATTATCTGAAGATGCCAGAATTGAATTTAATCAGGCTATTGAGGTTGTGACCAGTTACAGCAAAATGTTAAAATCTATCAAAGAAACATTTGAAAGTGTCATTAACATGGATTCAAACACTTACATTAATCGTTTGACCATTTGGAATATTGTTTTGATGGTTCCCAGTGTAATCGTTGGATATTATGGTATGAATGTCGCTTTGCCATATGCGCATCATTCGCATGCAGCAATAGTAATATTTATTGTTATTATGGTTTTGCTTATTGGATACGGTTTGTATACGATTGTTGGCCGTCGGGTTATTTAAAAAAAAACGCCCATTTGGGCGTTTTTTTATTTTATTGTTTGTAATATTAAATTGAAATTAAATTCTATATCATCACCAGGTAATTCAATATCAAAAAATTTGATATTTGAAATTGTTTTTAACCATTCTATCGCAGGTATAGTTGATGTTTTAAACGCGGCAATACGTTTCTGAACAGCGGCTTCATCTGTGTCGTCTTTGCGATTTTCGCCCATGCTTAAACGTTTTCTGATTCGTGCCAACATAGCCTGTTCGCTGATATCTAAAAATATAATTTGAATGTCAAATTTATCGGCATAATTTTCGATTAACCATTTTGCTTGTTCTAATGTTCGTGGAAAGCCATCCAATACTACATCTTTGTTTGTTGATAATTGTTCAGATACAATTGGAAATAAATCTGTGTCAGATACTAATTCACCACGTGCCATTTTTTGACGTAATTCACTGTCTTCGGGCATATCGCGTAAAATAGCGCCTGTTTCAATGTATTTATAATCATGTTGCTTTAATAATAATTTTGCAAAAGTGCCCTTGCCTGATCCTTGACCGCCCATAAATACAAACATTACTGGTTTCATTGATAATCCTTTTTTATTTTATTGGCTTTATTATTACACAAAATAAAAAAAATCCCACATAAAAATGCAGGATTTTTTATACAACAAAAAACAAATTATTTTTTGCTGTTTTCAATTGCAGCACCCAAAATGTCGCCAAGGAACGAACCAGAATCTGCTTCGTTAGCGAATTCTTTGACTGCTTGTTTTTCCAATGTTGTTTGCAATGCACGAACAGACAATTTTACATTGTTGCCATCAACAGAAACAACGGATGCTTCTACTGAATCGCCAACAGAATATTTAGACGTGTCTTGTTCTGCTTTTTCGCGTGACAAATCTGTTCTGCGGATTGTTCCACGAATATCGCCTGGCAAAGCCAACACTAATTCATCTGGAGTTATTTCAGAAACAGTTCCGCATACAACGGCACCTTTCTTGATAGAAGTGTTGTTATTATCAGCACCTTCTGTCAATTGTTTGATACCCAATGTGATGCGTTCTTTTTCTGGATTGATGTCCAAAATTTTTGCGGTGACTTCTTGGCCGCGAACGAATTTTTTCAATTCTTCTTCGTCCAATCTGTTCCATGATAAATCGGAAATGTGTATCATACCGTCCAAATCAGGTGTTAATGCAACAAACAAACCGAATTCAGTTGTGTTTTTGATTGGCCCGGTGATAACGTCACCAACTTTGTGAGATTCCGCAAATTCTTTCCATGGATTTGGTTGTAATTGTTTATAGCCCAATGAAATACGACGTTTTTCTTGGTCTATGTCCAATACAACAACGTTGATTTCTTGACCATTTTGCAAAACTTTGCTTGGGTGAATATTTTTGTTTGTCCATGACAATTCAGACATGTGAACCAAACCTTCGATATTGTTGCCCAAATCAATGAATGCACCATAATCAGTCAACGAAGTCACTTTACCAGAAACCGTATCGCCAACATTAAATGCCTTTGATGCTGTTTCCCATGGGTCTTCTTCTAATTGTTTTACACCCAATGAAATACGATGAGATTCTGGGTCGAATTGGATAACTTTGACAGTAATCTTTTCGCCAACATGAACCAATTCGCGTGGATGATTGATACGTTTCCATGACAAATCTGTGACATGTAACAAACCGTCAATTCCACCCAAATCAATAAATACACCGTAATCAGTGATGTTTTTAACCGTTCCTTCTAATACTGCGCCCAATGAAATGTTTTTCATCGCTTCTTGTTGTTGTGCAGCGATAGTATCCGCTTGGATAGCGCGACGTGAAACGATAGCGTTTGTACGCAAAGCGTCCATTTTCAATACACGGAATTTATCTTTCAAACCAATCAATGATTTTGCATCACGTATAGGTTTATGGTCAACCTGGGATGAAGGCATAAATGCAAACACACCATTGATATCAACCGTATAACCACCACGAACAACTTCGATAATAGTCCCTTCTGGATCAATACCTTCTGCAACAGTCTTTTCCAAATCTTTCCATGCTTTTTCAGCACGCGCTTTGGTATAAGACAACACAGCGGTTCCTTCGCGGGATTCATAACGTTCAACAAAAACGTCGATAATATCGCCCACAGCTGGCACAGATGCACCGAATTCTTTTAATGGAATACGGCCTTCTGATTTTAAACCAACATCAACCATGGCGAAATCACCACGAATATCTTTCACAGTACCTTTTGTAGCGTATCCCTGCAAAGTTTCTTGGGTTCCATAGTTTTGATCAAACAATTGGACGAAATCTTCGCCGGACACAGGATTAAATAAATCTTTGGATAAATCTTTCATAAGAATTAAAACAAAGTTTGCCATCGTCATATGCTTTAAAAAAGACGAGGTCTTGTGGGGTTAATCGGATTGATTTCACGCCCACCCGCGAAATCCTGCACATTATATAGAGATTTTTATGAAAAATCAAGTCATATTAAGATTTTTTTATATTGTCTTGATAATATCATATTTTGTGACATATTATATCCAAAGGAGTTTATAAATGTCACAAAAGCAACACAATCATAGATATGCCACCCCAATGACTGTTGGTATGATAGTTTTTATGTCTTTGTTGGTGGGGCTGGGCAACTATAAATTTGGCCAACATCTGCAAAAACGTAAACAAAACAAAGCGCGGCAAGAACAGCGTGGTAAAGATTTTGCAAATTATATTATCAGTGATATCAGAAATTCTGTCAAAGAAAATGTAAATGATACAAATATAATGAATGCTGCAAAAGAATACAAACAAGATTCCGTGGCATATAACACGCGTTTTGCACAATTAAGGCAAGATTCAACAAAATATGCCGACGCTATTTTTCGTGATGCAATTATCATAAACGGTATGGATAAATTACAGAAAACATCGATTCCTTTTGAAGAAGCCCTGGAATATGTCAATTCACAGCCCGCTGAATATCATGTTCAAAAGACAAAAACATATATTCATACAGAGCATGATGGATTTGGTGGGTTCACGTTTTGGACAGAATATATACCAACCGATGAAATTATTATTGAACCTAATAACAGCCCTGCGCGCATTATAAAAATAAACAAAAGACATTTAACCAGAATTTCTTTGGAATTGGCAACAATGCGTATGGGTATGCAACGTTAAAATTAAAATCCCCGTTTTGATAACGGGGATTTTTTTATCTGGCTACATCACCTGTCAATTTTTCGTGGCAAATGTAATCTTTTAATTTGAACCCATTTTGTGCCTGCCAATTCAGCATTCCGTTCCAGTTTTCGTCCGGAATTTCCATCGTTGGCAATTTGTGTGGTTCGCGTTTTAATTGTTCTTTGACTTGTGGGATATGGTTTTCGTAAATATGAACATCGCCCAGATTTCCACGCAATACACCGGGTTCATACCCCAATTCTTTGGCGAACAACAACAATAACATTGCGTACGAAGCGATATTGAACGGCACCCCAATGAACATATCGCACGAACGTTGATTCCATATTAAATTTACTTTGTTGTTGTGAATTAAAATTTGATACGAATAATGACATGGTGGCAACGCCATGCTTTCCTTATATGTAGGATTCCACGCATTAACAATTAAACGTCTATCATTAGGATTTGTTTTTGCGGTATCAATAACATTTTTCAGTTGATCAATACCCGGATTTTTTGGATCAAAATTGTCCAATGGGTTTTTGTGGATCGAATTTGTATTTACCGTTCCAATGACGCCATTGCCAACCGTACACAGGTCCCAAATCGCGACAATCATTCATCGCTTGGTTTTTTAATTCAGTTTCGCGCTCTTTTGTTATCGCTTTTGCCCCCATTCTGCGTGCTTCGTTAAATATTTTTTGTGCAAATACCGCACCCCATGCATTGGCATTTCCCCATTCGTCCCATATATGACAGCCGCGTTCTTGTAACCATTGTTTGTCGGTAATGCCTTTGATAAAAAATTCAAGTTCGGTAAATATAGTTTTTGGTCCCATTTTTTTAGTGGTCAAAAGTGGAAATCCATCTTTCATATCATGCGTAAATGTTGCGCCCCACGGAATACGAATTGTTGGAATACCAGTGCGATTGTCAGATATGGTTCCATTTGTTAAACAGTTATCGAGAATGTCTAAGTATGCTTTCATAATACACTTCCTTTCTTTTTTTTCAAGCCATTCTCTCGTTGCCCTGCTTTGATGGCGTAAATTGTATTAAAATTACAATTTTGTGTCAACAGTAAAATATGAAGTGTTGAGTGGTTGTCAACAGTGGCCCCCCCATCAAAGGAACATTGTCATCCAGAGGAACAAAATTGGTAACCAAGCCTGCTGTTATCAATTTTGTGACGTAGGGATCCAGGTTATCTTTATGTGTCGTGCCGGTTTGGCACGACTACTTTATTATAACCTGGATTGCCACAAGCATTCAACAACGAACATAGTCGTTGATTGAATGCTTTCGCAATGACATTGGGAAAATGCGAGATTATTCCAGATACTAAAATTCCCCGCCCGGGGCGGGGTACGGCGCCAGCCGGGGGGCGGGTTGAATTGTGAGTGTTCGTTTTTCAACCCCACCCCACCACTTCGTGGTCCCCCCCCCGCCCCAGGCGGGGAATACAAACTCGTTGGGGCCGAATATTAATTATTCGATGGTGCGACGAAGTGCCAACCGGTGAACGTATGTCCACGTTTTGTTGGGGCGGTCGTCGGGGTATCGATTGTTCCACCATACGTACATGTTGTTGTTGCGTGCGTTCCACCAGTTGCATTTTTCCAATTCAATGTAATTGTGTTCGCCTGACATGATGCAGGACCAGCAGGAATCGCACCGAACACCGCAGCACGGAACGTGAGGTTGCTCGAGTCGAAGGAAAGGGAGGTCGCACAGCCGAACGCGCAGTCGTACGCGCAATCCATAGCGCCGTCGAGGTCGGCGCGGAACACCCAAGGGGCGGACAAGGCAATGGTTGTTTGACTTCCATTGGCTGTATAGCCATCCAACTGGCAATAGCAGTATTGACCAGTACTGTCAGGCAAGGTTGCTGTTGTGCCATCCGATTGTAATACATAATCGCCATTACTACCAACCCATGAATTGGTTGCACTACGTGAAGAACATCTAGCGTATCCGTGGACTTTACCTTTGTTACCGTAATCTACCACGAATTCTCCATTATGTGTTATACCGTATGTACTTGTATTATAACTATCTTCGCCAGTGTTGGATAAGTATCCGTAAGCTGTTCCGCCTTCGCTGGCCCCGATCACTGTCATAAGGTCTGGGGCGGCAGCCACATAATGATATCCGCCGGCGCATTGTTGGGCGTTTGCCGGTCCGCATTGGTTATTATCGCCATAATAATATCCACCCGTCATTGTGCCACCGCTTTTAAGGTGCGGAACATCCGCCGCGGCACATGTGCGATAACATTGTGATTGGGCGGTTGCGTTTGCCGCAGAATTCGTATATCCCGATGGACATGCGGTTATACCGACATCGTTCGCCTCGCTATATTGTAATGTTCCACCGGCGCAATATGAACCGGCTGTACATGCCGCACAATTGTCATTGCCGTATTGGCTGTCCGAAGACCATGTATCACCGTCCGGTAAATATGTTCCCGCCGGACACGTATATGAATTTACGGACCATGTGGCATTCGCGTTCGCGGTGTTTTCATCCACACCCAATATATCAATTTGACACGATGGTTGATTGGTTTGGTTTTCGGTAAATATTGCGTCCCCCACGGTTGCGAATGCGGGCGTTGCCAACATTATTGCCGCTATGCTCGTTAAAAATAGTTTTTGTTTCATGTGTTTTTCCTTTCCTTTGTATTGTTTTTTCAACCCGCCCCGGGCGGGGAATTAAAACAAAAACCACCGAAAAATTCGAGTGGTTGGAGGTTAAGAACAATTCAAATAGGAAATTGCGTGCCTTATTCAATATATTCGGCAACCCTCCAACCTGTTTTGGGTTGGAGATTTTTCGTCTTTGATCAGACGCCTATTTGTCAAAGGTTCTTACGCCCCATTGGGACAACACATCCCAACAAGTTGATTTTATCACAAATCGAAAATTTAATACAAGCGAAAAAATAAAAGACCGCCGATTGGCGGTCCGTGGTATTTTTTATATCCGATTATCGGACCGATGCTTGTTTAAATAATTCATCGGCAGGAACAGATTTTTCCTTGGTCTTGACATGTGTCAACATTGCATCCAATGCCTTTCTTTCGAATAACATTCCGCGCAACATCGCCACAGCGTTTTGATTTTTATTATAAAATTCAAAAATCTGTTTTGGATCTGGGTAACGGGACGCTTCTGCCCAAATGGCCTGTTGCAGGTCATCACGTGTGACCTCAACTTTATTTTGTGTGCCCCATTCTGCCAAAATCAATCCCAATTTCACACGGCGTTCTGCATCTTTGCGTTCTTTCTTTTCGTCCCATTTATGGTCGTGGCCGTGTTCGGCGTTATGGTGTTCATGTTCAGATTTTGCCATATTTAATTCTTGGTCAACCAGGGTTTCCGGCAAATCCATTTTTACTTTGTCCGCCAAAACATCCAATAATTCGTTGCGCATTTCTTGTTGCGCTGCGGCGGAATATTGGTCTGTGATAATATTGCGGATGTGTTCTTTCAATTTTTCAACTGAATCTTGGCCGACTTCTTTTGCCAAATCGTCGTTTAATTCAGGCAAAATATGTTTGCGAACTTCGTGAACAAATACTTCAAATCTTGCATCTTTGCCCGCCAGATTTTCAGCATGATAATCTTTTGGGAATTTTACATTGACGTCGAATTTATCGCCAGATTTATGACCGATAACTTGGTCTTCGAATCCTGGAATAAAAGCCCCAGAACCCAATATAAGATGGTGTTTGGATGCCGCGCCACCTTCAAATGCTTCGTCGCCAATAAAACCTTTGAAATCGATAACGGCCGCATCACCAGATTGTGCTTTGTATTTTTCATCCTGTTTTTCGGCAACACTGCGTGATTTGCGAATGTTTTCAAGTGCGGTTGTGACCTCTTTTTCGTCCAATTTGGCAACTTTTTTTGTCACAGTGATTTTTTCCAAATCAATCGCCGGCAAAGTTGGCAAAATATCGAATTCCAATGAATATTCAACATCTTTTCCGATTTCATAGCCGTCTAAATCAACCTTTGGTTGTGCAGCCAAGCGAATTTTTTTATCGTTCAAATATGCGTTCAAATCATTGTTTAATGCTTTGTCAATTGCTTCGCCATAAGCGGACGCATTATATTTTTGACGCAATACAGACAATGGAATATGTCCCGCACGGAACCCCGGCATTTTTGCCGTTTTGCCGAATTCGGTTAAAACTTCGTCTGCTATTTTTTGTAATTCATCAGCGGCAATTTTGCCGTTCACTGAATAATGTAAATCTTTGATTTTTTCTTTTGTAAACATAAATTCATCCTTTGGATATGTAAATCGCGTCTGATTATACAAACTTTTTTTTGCAAATTCAACATGAAAGTATGGAAAATATTATAAACAAAAACCGCCATGTCGGCGGTTTTTTTTGATAAACAGTTTTTGCAAGATATTAACGTTTGCTGAACTGAGTAGAACGACGCGCTTTGTGGAAACCAAAGTGTTTACGTTCAACAACACGGCTATCGCGAGTAAGGAACCCGGCCGCTTTCAATGCTTTGCGTAAATCTGGTTCTGCTTTTTCTAATGCCTTAGAAATACCATGTTTCACGGCGCCTGCTTGGCCAGATAAACCACCACCCGTAACCATTGCAACAACGTCATATGCGCCATCGCGTTTCGTCACATCAAATGGTTGAACCAAAATCATTTGCAACACAGCACGTTTGAAATAATCTTTCATTGGTGTGCCGTTGACAGTGATGTTTCCTTTGCCCGGAACCATATAAACACGCGCAATGGAATCTTTACGTTTACCAGTTGCATAAATCGCGCCACCCAATTTAGATGTTGCAACAGTTTTTGCTGCCGCTTTGGTTTCGGCCGCTGGTTTTGTCGCTTTCACTGTTTTTGTGGTTTTTGTCGCTGTTTTCGTTGCAGTTGCTTTCTTTGCAGGGGCTGCCTTTTTTTCAGTTGTTTTTGCCGCTGTTTTTTTTGCGGTTGTTTTCTTTTCTTCTGTCATTATTCGCCCCTTTTGTTTTTACGATTCAATGAACCAAAATCAATAACGATTGGGTTTTGTGCAGCATGTTTGTGTTCTGCGCCCGCATATACGTGCAATTTAGTCAAACGTTTGTTCGCCAATGCAACGGTTGTGCGACGACCCATCATACGTTTTACCGCGTTGGTGATTAATTTTTCAGGTTTTTCATCGCGCATTTGACCCAATGTGCGTTCTTTGATGCCACCTGTCCACAAAGAATGCCAGAAAAATTTTGTTTTTTCCGCTTTGTGTCCAGTCATAGCAACCTTGTCAGCGTTGATAATAATAACATGATCACCACAGTCCATATTTGGTGTCCATGTTGGTTTGTTTTTGCCGCGCAAGATGTTCGCGGTATATGCCGCCAAACGTCCCAACGTGCAATTTGTTGCGTCAATCAGATACCATTTTGCTTCTAATTCGCATTTTTTTAACGATTTTGTCGTTGTCATTGTTTTTTACCTTTTTGTATTGTTAAAAAGAACGTGCCTATTATGTTTCAAACAGGCACAAATGTCAAGAAAAATCGATATGGTATTATAATACCGTATATTACATTTCATTTGGTATTTGTAATCCCATTAAATCGATAGCGGTCGATAATGTATCAAACGCCAATTTTGCAATATATAAACGCCCTGCTTTCGTTTTGGCATCTATGTCATCGCGCAATATAGGACAATTATGATAGAAATTATTTATTAATTGGCACAAATCATAAGCATAATTTGCAACCATATCTGTCGCACGATTTTCATATGCAGACAATATCGTATGTTCAAAATCCATAATTTCAATCAATAAACTGCGTTCTTCGACCGATAAATTAAATGTTTCTGGTTTTGCAATATTGTCGGTTGTGCGTTTCAATACAGAATTTAAACGCACCGCTGTATATAGTATATATGGACCTGTTTTTCCTTCAAAACTTGTTACGGCGGATGTATCAAATATATAATCTGATTTAACGTCATGTATTAAATCGTTGAATTTTACGGCTGCCAAAGCGATAGATGTGATTGTGTCGTCATCTAATTTTTTACCAGATTCTGCAACGCGAGTGCGAACCGCATCGTTTGCGATATCTAATATATCGTCAAGACCGGCCGCACTGCCGTCACGTGTTTTAAATGGTTTACCGTCAGCACCGTTTATAGTGCCATATCCAATGTGTTCGAATTTATCGTATGGATAAATTCCGGACATATCGGCCGTACGGAACAATTGTTCAAAATGTAATGATTGACGTAAATCTGTGAAATATATAATTTTATCAGGATTGTCGGTCTTTTTTCTGCAATACACAGCCGCCAAATCTGTGGAATCATAGGTGTCTGCCCCGCGTGAATCACGCCACATATATGGTGGAATTGGCGCCGTGTCTGTATCGCGTTTGACGTTTATAACCAATGCACCGTCGCTTTCATAAATCATATGTTTATCATTCAATATTTTTTCCACATCTTCTAAATACTTAGCGGCATTGCGTTCACCCAAATCATAATCAAAAGGCAAAATATTCAAACGTTTTACTGTGTCGTTCATCATTTGTAATGACACAGGTAAAAATTTTTCGTACAAAGCGAAATAGCCTGGATGACCAGCCTGGAATTTAGCTTTGATTTCTTGTGCGCGTGCTTGGAAATCAGGATTTTCTTTTGCAAATGCAGATGCAGATGGATAATAAGTATTTAATTCTTTTGCATCAATTTCATAATCAACAGGTGTGTCTTTGTTAAAATCATCTTTGAAATAAGGTAATTCAGGATGTAATCGTTCAATCCACGCAATGACTAACCCCATTGGTTTGCCCCAATCGCCAATATGGTTCCAAGAAAAGGTTTTATGTCCCAAAAATCTTAAAATACGATTTAATGTATCCCCAACGATTGATGTTCTTAAATGTCCAATATGCAAAGATTTTGCAACATTATATGCGCCATAATCCATATCTATGACCAAAGGTTTTTCTGCCTTCATCGGTTTTGGCGCGGTGGCATTTTGAAATATAAAATCGTCCTTGATTTTTATATTTATGAAACCTGGACCTGCGACAGAGACATTTTCAATAAAATCTAATTCTTGCAATTTTGGCATAATGTCATTTGCCAATTCGCGTGGATTTTTGCCAAGTGTTTTTGCACCAACCATAGCGGCATTTGTTGAAAAATCCCCAAAATCACGGTTTTTTGGAACTTCCAGTTTTGCTTCAAATCCCAATTTTTCGTTTATTTTATCAGATACATATTTGTATAAATTCATTATTAAACCCCTATTTAAACTTACAAAGGTAATACAACACGAACCTTTAATCCGCCTAAGTCGCTGTTTTCAAGGAACAATTGTCCGCCATGATTTTCAATAGCGGTTTGTGCAATTGATAAACCTAATCCTGTGCCACCGGTGGAATCATTACGAGATTCGTCCAAACGAACAAAAGGTTGTAACGCGGATGCTTTTTTGTCGTCTGGAATTCCAGGACCGTCATCTTCTATTTCCACAGATACAGATTCTGCGGAATCTTTTTCTGTTATTTTTAACATAGTTGTCGCGTATCTTGCAGCATTTTCAATGATATTAGTAAACGCAGATGTCAATGAAGATGGGCGCGCATAAAATTGTACAGGTTCTTCTGGAAAATCAAGAAGTATTTTTTTATCAGGCGCTGCATCTCGTGCAATACGTGTCAGCATGGCTGGCAATTCAACAGTTTGTTCTATTTCTGGCGTTTCACCACGTGCAAATGCTAAATACCCGTTAATCATTTCTGTCATACGGTCAATATTATGCAACAATTCGTCTTTTTTTGCAGAATCGGTTTCTATGGCAATACGCATACGGGTTAACGGTGTTTTAAGGTCATGACCAACCGCATTTAACATGTCTGTACGCGTTTTGTTGTATCTGTCAAGGCGTTCTTTCATTGTTATCATTGCAGATGCTGCTTCCCTGATTTCAGAAGAACCGCTTGGTTTGAATCCAGGTGCATCCATTCCACGACCAAATTTATTTGCCGCCTTTGCAATATTTCTTATACTGCGAACATGATATACAACAAATGGGGTAATCAATATTGATACAATCAAAATGGCACCAACAATCCATATCAAGAAAACCTCTGCACTGGTTGAATATACACGATGCATAGATGTCCCAAATGTTGTAATTTTTCCATCTTTTGTTGGTACGTCAACATACAATAAACGTTTGGATCTGTCTATATATACGGATACAGGTTGCTGAATTTTTGATTGTAAAGATTTGGCCAATTGACCCGCTTCCATTGATGAATTATCATTATGAGTCGGACGATTTAATTTATCGTTAATAGATACATTGATGCTGATGTCTTTGGCCAATGTGTTTAGCGATTCGTTATCGCCACGATCTATGAAGTGCATCATTGTGGCAATTTCGCCAGCCAATGTATTGGCCAATGTCGCGTGAACGCGTTTCCAATGATTACCAAAAAATGCATTTGCCACAATTAAAAGTGCGACAAGCAAAGGAATCAGCACCATTAAAATGGTTCGACCCAAAAAACTACGAGGTACAATTTTCATTTTTCTACCGCTTTGTTGTTATTATTTTATAACCCATTCCGCGAACGGTTACAATATCTATATCTGATAATACACTATTTATTTTTTCACGCAAGCGTTTTGCGACCATAGGTGTTGCAGGAACAGTGTTTCCAATCGGATTTAACAGATTCTGTAATAATTTTTTTTCTTCATTTGATAATGCCAATAATTTATTTGGTTGATTATCGCCAAAATTAACAAAAAATTCATTATCTATAAAAACCAATCCGTTTGGCATTTTAGGCTGTTTTATATCAATTGATGCACGCGACATAATATTGTTCAATCTTAACACTAATTCTTGTAATTGAAAAGGTTTCGCCAAATAATCGTTTGCGCCACTGGATAGGCCGTCAATAGTGTTTTGCGCGCCGGACAAAGCGGTTAACATAATCGTAGGCGTTACATTCCCATTTGCGCGCAGTTCTTTTAAAAAACTTAACCCATCTTTACCATCCATCATACGATCTAAAACGATGGCATCAACAGAAACCCTGTTTAATATTTCATTGGCCGTTTCCGCAGATTGGGCGTGCAAGATTTCAAATCCTGCCTTTTTTAAGCCTACTGATAATGCTTTTTGTAACATTAAATCATCATCAACAACTAATACTGTTTTCATCATCAAAGTTATCTATGGTGTATAATTCCTATTTATTTAACGGTTCTATGGAATATTCGCCAGGTTTCAAAGATCTTTTCGTTGCGTCCATGTTATTTATATCGCCAGACGTTGCATCACGGAATTTGTTGCCACTGGTGGTAAATTCTGTTTTGAATACTAAATACCCCATTCCGCCCCCAAAAGTAGCACCTTGAACACCAACAGAATAATATCCCCCAATTAAACCATAATCAAAGTCAATGTAATCTATATTAAGCAACAAAGAAACGTTTGCTGTTCCGTCGCTTGTAAAATTACAAGAAAATTCTCTGTTTACTAATGTTGCTTGGGAATTGTTTGGAACAGAAATATCCATAACGGTTGGTTCGCATACCCGTTGAATTCCGTTTACCAACATTTCATAGTTCATATCGACAGTTGCGCGGGATAAACCAGTTGATAAATTTACCTGGGAAATAGTGGCCTTTGGTATTTTTACCAAAGCATTTGCAATTCCCGAACGTACTGGGAAAGATATGCCAGATTGCAAACAACTGCGTGAAAATGGATCCGCTTCGCATATATAAAGACGAGAATGAGAATTCGTCATCATCATATTTGCCAAACTGTTGAACAAAAATGTACGTGTGATACGGTTGTTTAATCTTGTGCAATTAAAATCACGACAGATTACCACTGGTCTTTCCGCAAACGCAACGCCTGGTGTTTCATAAACAGCCTGTTGTTGGGTGTCATAAATCATTTGGTCGTAATCAATAGTATTGTCCAGATTCATAAATTCAGATTCAGGAATAAAATTCGGATCGTCTGGATACGCATAATATGATTGTACCGGCACATCGTTGTATATTGTTTGGTATTCTTGGTATGAATAATCCATGTAACCTTCTGCTGCGTGAACATTATTCACACACAAAGCCGTTATACCCATTAACAAAATAAGTTTTTTCATGGTTCGTAACCTTTTCTCTCTGATTATATGTTCATATTATTAAATATTTTAGGGGTGCGTGTCAAAACAAAAAATATTTTTATTGAAAATAATATCAAAATTGTTCTATAAATATATATGAAAAAGAAAAACAAGGTGAAACAATGGTAGATGTTATAATTGGTGGTGAATCTGGTAAATTACACGCAGTGTATCACAAATCGGAATTAGAAGCGGCGCCATTGGCGGTCGTTTTGTCAGGCAGCCCGCGCCAGAAATATCATATGAACGACCGCGTGTCGTATGCTATGTTCAGGGCTTTCATGGATATTGGGTTTTCGGTTGTTCGCTTTAATTATCGTGGTGTTAATGATTCAGAAGGTTCAATTGGAACGACGGCTGATAATATGTTGGATATTGCGACAGTGATTGATTGGATTCAAAACAAAAACGAAGATAGTGATAAAATTTGGTTGGCCGGGCATCAATTGGGTGCATGGTATGTTTTGCAAATTATGATGCGGCGTCCTGAAATATCTGGATTTGCGCTGGTGTCGCCGGATACTGGTATTTCTGATTTTGGATTTTTGTCGCCCCGCCCCAATCGTGGTTTGTTATTACAGGGTATGAACGAAGGTGATGAAGCAAATGCGTTTGGTGCGCATTTAACGCAAATTTTGAAAAAACAGGCCCAAATCGATTTGGAAACAATTCGTATCAAAAATTCAGATGCGAATTATTCTCAGCCTGCCGATTTGCGACAGATGTATAATGATTTAAAGGCTTATGTTGGACGTGAAAACGCAGATGGAAAATTGTTATAAAAAATGACAGACGAAAATAAACGTTTCTTAGATCCTAATATTCCCGATGAAATGGCGGCCAGTATTCGTCCAAAGACGTTGGGTGATTTTATTGGTCATGATGTTTTAAAACAAAATTTATCTGTGTTTATATCTGCTGCACGTAATCGTGGTGAAGCAATGGATCATGTTTTGCTTTATGGGCCGCCCGGGTTGGGAAAAACAACTTTGGCTCATATTGTGGCAAATGAATTGGGGGCAAATTTTCGTGCTACTTCTGCTCCGATGCTTACTAAACAGGGCGATTTGGCGGCCATTTTAACGGCGTTAGAACCGATGGATGTGTTGTTTATTGATGAAATTCATCGTTTACCAACGGCGATTGAAGAAGTTTTGTATTCTGCGATGGAAGATTTTAAATTGGATATCATGTTGGGCGAAGGTCCTGCGGCAAAAAGTGTTCGAATTGATTTGCCACCGTTTACGTTGGTTGGTGCGACAACCCGTACCGGGTTATTATCGAATCCATTAAGGGATAGATTTGGTATTGATTTAAGATTGTCTTTTTATTCTGTGTCTGATTTGGCAAAGATTATCATGCGCAGCGCACAAATTTTGGGCATGCAAATTGATGGGGTTGGTGCAAATATGTTGGCTAAATCATCACGCGGAACACCGCGTATTGCAAATCGTCTTTTGAAACGCGCTCGTGATTTTGCGACGGCTGCCGGAAAAGAGTTCATTGATTCAGATACGATTAAAACAACTTTGTTCCAATTGCATATTGACGACAAAGGTCTTGATGAAATTGATCGTGAATATATAAATACGATAATAAAACACTATGCAGGTGGCCCGGTTGGAATTGATAATTTGGCGGCGGCGTTGTCTGAACCTGCGGACACCATAGAAGATGTAATCGAACCATATTTAATGCAAATGGGATTCATTCAAAGAACGCCTCGTGGGCGTATTGTGACCGAAATCGGTTATGAACACGTCGGTCTTGAAAAATAACTTTAATTTGTTGGGATAATATTATGGAAAAACGACATATTTTTAAATTTGCTGTTGCGTATGCTGATACCGATATAGAAGGTGTAATGTATCATGCGCGCTATATAGAGGTTGCCGAACGTGCGCGTTCTGATTGGTCGCGCAATATGGTTATTCCAAACGGTGATTTGGGTTTTGTTGCGCGTGAATTAGATATTAAATATATGCGTCCGTTATTATTAAATGATGAATTTGTTGTTGAATCGTGCCCAATAAAAATTGGTGGTGCATCAATGACGATTGAACAAAAATTCGTGAAAGATGATAAAATTTGTGCTATAATGCATATCACAATAGTGTATTTGGGATCTGATATGCGCCCAAAGGCTATACCCGAAGAGATTATAAAAGAAATGAATTAAAAATAAAAAAAGGAAGGAAAAAACATGGAAGGTAATTTTTCTTTGTTGTCGTTGTTCAGCGGTCGCGATTTAATGACGTTGTTTGTTTCACTAATATTGGTTGTGGCCAGTGTTATGTCTTGGGCGGTCATAATTGAAAAAATTCGGTTATGGCATTATCAAAAAAGACACCCTGTGTCTGTAAAATCTGGTGATAACGCAGATACAATCATTGATAAATTGATGCGTCCTTTTGATAAAAATTTATGGTTTTTGTCGATGGTTTCATATGTGTCGCCTTTCATTGGATTGTTCGGAACCGTGTGGGGTGTCATGGATTCTTTTGCAGCAATCGGGGTAAATCAATCGGTCAGTATCGGTGTGATTGCACCGGGGTTGGCGGTTGCGTTGGGAACAACTGCATTGGGTTTAATCGCGGCAATTCCGGCGGCAATTGCCTATTCTGTTTTTTCTAAGAAATCAGACACTTTATATGATGAATTAGAAGAATCGGTCAAAGAATTAAAACATAAATAAAAAAGTGTACAGGAGTATACAAATGTCGCGCAGACGTTTTCGGGCTTCCGATGTAAATATGTCTTTGACACCAATGATAGACGTTATGACTACGTTGTTGGCGGTGTTTATGGTGACTACACCAATGTTGATGACGGGAATAGATATAGATTTGCCGCGTGCGGGCGTTTCGACTATGTCTGGTAATGACCACGCGATTCAAATCAGTATCGATGCACGTGGAAATTATTATCTGGCCGATCAAAAATTAGCGGCGGACGATGTGGTAAAACGCGCCATCGCTATGCGTGGCGAAAATCCTAATTTGGCGATTACTTTAAGTGGGGATTCGCATGCTGATTATGGTGCGGTTATGTTGATGATGGGCAAATTAAAAGATGTCGGATTTCAACGTGTCGGGTTAAGAACGCAGATTTATGATAAATAATGAACAAGCAAACGCAGTTTAACAGTGAAAATGTTTTAATGTCCGTGTTGGGGCATCTGATTTTGTTGGCTGGGTTGGTGTTTTCTTTTTCTGTGATTATTGAACGCGCTAAACTGGTCACACCAAATAGAGTTCAAATTGTTGAAATAGATTTAAAACACGTCAAAATTTCAGGCGAAGAAACCAAATTACAAAACACCAGTGCGCCAAAAATAGATGAAAAAGCAAAAATTGATAACAAAAATAATACAAAACAAAATATTCCAGAAGAAAAACAAGAATTAAAGCAACCAACCATGGTTGATAATGAAGAAAAAACACCAAAGAAAGAAAATACGAAAAAATCTGAATCTAAGAAAGAAAAGCCAACGCCTGCCCCGCGCAAAAAAACTGTTGTAAAGGTAAAACGTGAAGTGTTGTCTTTGGATAGAACGATGACAGTGTCGGTTGTTGATGCGTTGCGTGTTGCGTTGACACGTTGTTGGAACATAGATACCACACGTGATGATTTAGAAGATATTCGTTTAACGGCGCATTTGAAAATGTTGCCGACTGGCGTAGTGGACAGAATATGGTTTGAATCTGAAGCGCGCGCCCAAACAGACCCATCTTTTGCCTATGTTTTGGATACAGTTAAGGCGGCAATTCGTACCTGTTCTCCGTTTTCTATGTTGCCGCGTAAAGAATTTGAATCGTGGAAAAATATGACTTTGACGTTTTATCCATCTCAGGGCAAAGTTATGTAGTATAATACCGGGGAAAACGTATGGCTAACAAGGTGTTGATTTTTGGCAAACAGTATCCGATGTATTATGAACAAAATAATACGAAATTCAAAGATGTTGCGTCAGATTTTTTTAAAACACAGAAACATTTTGATGCAAAAGAATATTATGCAGAGGTTGTAAAACATAACCCAGAATACAAAAGTGTTTTTTATCCCTCAGAAAAACAAATTCAAAAAATGATTATTGAAAAATATGGCATTGCTTCTGTGGATGGCGCAACTTCTGTGCCGTTTTTTGAACAAAAGTATGGTATAAAAGTTGGTGGCGGGTATAAATATCCAAACAATATGTCTGATATAGAATATTATTTTTACATGTTGCAAAAGTTGGGTTTGGGGCTGATTTTGAACAATATAAAAGTGGTTGATGAAAAAAGTGCATACATTGTTGCATGGCAAAATTTACATTATGTATACAATGATAGATTAAAAACATTGCAGCAATTATATCGTGAAATCATAGAATTGAACCCAGATTTAAAAGCATATAAATTTGATACAAACGATTCAGGAAAATTAATTAAATTTTTAGGTGGTATCAAAAACAATTTTCCAATTGCGGATATTATGAAGTTTGTAAACGGTGATTTTGAAGTGGCAAATACAGAAATTTATAAGAATAAATTAAAATCTTTGGAAAAATATGGTATTCGAGGCGGAGATATTCAATGGAAGCTTTCTGATGAAACCATACAAAATATAGAACAACAGATTCAACATAAAAAAATACGACAGGTTGAAATGTTTGGTAATGGAAAAAGTAATGTTGTTAAAAAAGCGGGTATATTGAGAAGTATAACAAGTTTTCTTGGACTTCATAAAGAATAAAAAATCGCCGGTTGGCGATTTTTTAATATCACAGGCGGTCAATAAGCCGGATTCTGTGCCAGCCCAAAACCTGTTCAATAAACAAGTTAAGGGTTGCGAGCATAATTAATCTGCAAACTGTGTTACCACAATTCGTCAAGCCCCCTACCCGATTCCATAACGGCTGGGACGGGTCATAGGAATCCTTTTTGGGGTTGCTGCACATAGAGATTGCCCGTTTCACTGTGAATTGAATCACCTACGTCTCTGTTGCTCTAATCATCGGGTTACCCCGTGTGGCCGTTAGCCACTATGTCGTCCCAAGCAGTCCGGACTTTCCTCTGACCCAAGCTTTATTTGGGTCAGCTATGCTCTTTCGCACCTATGATACACGGTATTATAGTATAGAAATGTAAGTTTTCAATATTTTAATTTTGTTCGCCCATGGTTTTTGCAGAATTTAACACCTTTATAAGTGTTTCATTGGCGATTTTTTGTATTTTTTGCGAAAGCGAACGGACGTTCATTTCTTCTGCCACTGCATCACCGAACATTTTGGATATTAAATCAATCTGACTTGGTGCAATAACAAAGACATCGCTAGAGATTTCTGAAGTTTTTAATTGTCTGATATTGTCTTTCATAATGCCCCTGCCTTTTATATTTTATGTTCGTATCATATCATAAAAATGCGAATAAAAAAACAAAATTTATTCGAAAATAAAAAATAGCAAACTTGTTTTATAAAAAATCTTAATTATATAGATAAAGACGCTTGACCCGGGCGGGCAAAATTGCTATAAACCTATAAAATAATCGGGCAAAAATGGTTGCCTATGAACTGGTAAGGAAAAGAAATGAAAAATATATTAAAAATGTTGATGGGTTCTGCGAATGACAGAATTGTAAAATCTTATGAAAAAACTGTTTCTGTGATAAATGATTTAGAACCGAAATATGCGGCGATGTCCGATGATGAAATGCACAATTTAACAAATGTTTTTCGTGAACGTTTGCAAAATGGTGAATCTGAAAAAGATATTTTGCCTGATGTGTTTGCTGCTGTGCGTGAAGCGGCCAAACGTTCAATTGGACTGCGTCATTTTGATGTGCAATTGATTGGTGGTATGGTTTTAGGAAATGGGCAAATTTCCGAAATGAAAACCGGTGAAGGAAAAACATTGGTTGCAACATTGGCATTGTATTTAAAGGCTTTGCACGGCAAAGGCGCGCATTTGATAACTGTAAATGATTATTTGGCATCGCGTGACGCAGGATGGATGGGCCAAGTTTATAGATTTTTAGGTATGACAATTGGTATTATTCAACACGATATGTCAGACGAAGACAGACGTAATGCATACAATTGTGATATTACATATGTGACGAATTCAGAATTGGGATTTGATTATCTTCGTGATAATATGAAATTTACCAAGGAACAACAGGTTTTACGTCCGTTCTTTTATGCTATTGTTGACGAAGTTGATAGTATTTTGATTGATGAAGCGCGTACCCCGTTGATTATTTCGGGACCTGCCGAAGATACAAGTGATTTATACAACAAAGTTGATGCTGTTGTTGCCAAATTGGTTGCTGATGATTATAAAATTGATGAAAAAGACAGACATGTGACGTTAACTGAATCTGGTGTGGATCATATTACAAATTTATTAAAAGAATCAGAAATTTTGGTTGGTGATAATTTATATGCAGCTGAAAACGCAGTTGTTGTTATGCACGTTCAACAATCTTTGTTGGCGCATCATTTATACACTAAAAATGTAAACTATGTCGTGCGTAATGGCGAAGTTTTAATAGTTGATGAATTCACAGGACGTGTTATGACTGGTCGCCGTTTTGGCAAAGGTTTGCATCAGGCCATAGAAGCCAAAGAACACGTTATGGTTCAACCTGAAAATCAGACCGTGTCCAGTATTTCATATCAAAATTTGTTCAGAATGTATCCAGTGTTGGCTGGTATGACTGGGACCGCAATGACTGAAGCGGCCGAATTCGAAGAAATATATAAATTGCGTGTTGTGTCGATTCCTACGAATAAACCAGTAATTCGTGTCGATCATCATGACGAAATTTATCGTAATAAATCTGAAAAATACGATGCAATTATAAAACAAATCAGTGATTGTATGGAACGTAAACAGCCCGTGTTGGTTGGGACTGTTTCTATTGAAAAATCAGAAGAATTGGCGGCAATAGTTCGTGAAAAATTGGGTATAACGCCGGCGGTGTTGAACGCAAAACATCATGAATCAGAGGCCAAGATTGTATCACAAGCAGGTGCGCCTGGGGCCGTCACTATTGCTACAAATATGGCGGGCCGTGGAACAGATATTAAATTGGGCGGAAATGCGGATGATTTGATTGCAGAATTGGATGAAACTGCACCTGAGTTTGAAAAGAAAAAACAAGAAATAATAGACAAAATAGAAGAAAACAAAAAGATAGTTTTGGCGGCTGGCGGTTTGTATGTTATCGGAACAGAACGTCATGAATCGCGCCGCATTGACAATCAATTACGTGGTCGTTCCGGGCGGCAAGGCGATCCAGGAGATTCTAAATTTTTCTTGGCTTTGGATGATGATTTAATGCGTATATTTGGTGCAGAAAGATTGCAAAATATGTTAACTACTTTGGGATTAAGGCCAGGTGAAGCGATTACTCATCCTTGGATAACTAAGGCTTTGGAAAAGGCACAAAAACGTGTAGAGACTCGCTATTTCGAAGCACGTAAAGAATTATTAAAATATGATGATGTTATGAACGAACAACGTGTTGTTATTTACAAACAGCGTGATGATTTGATGACATCTAATGATTTTGGACCATTTGTAGAAGAATTGATAGGCGATGTTGTTGAAACGATTTGTGAAAAAAATATCCCAGAAAAAGCGCATCCAATGGATTGGAATGTTAATGGTATTCACGAAGATATGATGCGTATCTTTGCGTTGGATATCACAGATTTAGACAACTGGAAAACTGATGAGACTATATCTGAACGTGGGGCGTATGAAACTTTGGTCAGATTGGCAATGCATCGGTATAATCAACAGTGTGAAAAATATGGTCCAGAATTAATGCTGATGGCGCAAAGACAGATGATGTTGGGCGCGTTAGATTCTGTTTGGAAACGTCATTTACAACAAATGGATTATTTACAAGGCGCGATTGGTTTGCGTGGATATGCCCAGAAAAATCCGCTTTACGAATACAAAAATGAAGCGTTGGATTTGTTCAAAAATACTATCCAGAATTTTAAGACTTTGTCTGTGGCATATATTTGTCGTATGCAATTGACACGCGAAGATGTCGATGCAACCGCCCAAAAACAGGCGCAACATGATTCTGAATTAAATCAATCTGGGGGCGAAGGCAATATGTCAAATATGAATATTTCTCGTAATGCTTTGTGCCCGTGTGGTTCGGGGTTAAAGTATAAACATTGTCACGGCAAATTACACTAACTTGTGCGGCATAAAATAAAAGGAAGGATTGATATATGCCAGATTTCGTGCATCTTCGTGTTCATTCAAAAGTTTCTGTTGGAGGCAGCACTTTGTCCGTGGGCAGCAATAAAAAACTTGGCGTATTAAAGGGAATACCTGAATTATGCCAAGATAATAATATGTTTGCGTGCGCATTAACTGATACGAATATGATGTCTGGATGTGCAGAATTGTCCGATGTTATGCCGGCAAATAAATTACAGCCTATTATTGGGGTTGAAATATCTTTGAATCATCATAATGCAGATCCAAAAATATTACGGCAATCTTCGTTATCTAAAATTGTGTTGTTGGCAAAGCATCACACGGGATATTTGAATTTATGTGCGCTTAGTCATGTTATGTATATGCGCCAAGATAATCATCATTTGGGGCCGTATATTACGATGGAAGAATTGGAAAAATACAAAGATGATTTGATATGTTTATCTGGGGCGCATACTGGTCCTGTTGGGATGGCGATTTTGAACAATCAAAATGATTTGGCAATTGATTTATCAAAACGCTTTCTTGAAATGTTTGGAAATAATTTTTATATGGAAATTCAACGTCATGGGTTGGAAAGTGAAATCAAAACAGAACCTGTGTTTTTACAGATTGCGCGCGATTTGAATATACCAATTGTTGCGACTAATGACGTTTGTTTTGCGCAACGTTCTGATTATGAAGCAATGGATGCGCTTAGTTGTGTTTTGGGACAAACAAAAATCATAGATCCAGACAGACCACGTAAATCATCTGAACAGTATTTTAAATCTGTGGATGAAATGGTTGAATTGTTTTCTGATTTGCCAGAAGCGATTGAAAATACTGTAAATATCGCAAAACGTTGTGCATTTTTTATAAATGTTCATGAAAATCCACTATTGCCACATTTTGGAAAAGATTTAGAAACAGAATGTCAAATGTTGCGTGATGCAACTATGGCTGGATTAAAAAAAAGATTAAAACAGCATAATATTACCAATACGGCGCCCTATTTTGAACAGGCAGAATATGAATTGGGTGTTATTATTGGCATGGGATTCCCGGGATATTTTTTAATTGTTGCTGATTATATAAATTGGTGCCGTCAAAACGATATTTTGACTGGCCCCGGACGTGGTTCGGGTGCGGGATCTATTGTTGCGTGGGCATTGGGTATAACCCATGTTGATCCGTTAAAATATGGGTTGTTGTTTGAAAGATTTTTGAATCCAGATCGTGTTTCAATGCCCGATTTCGACGTTGATTTTGAACCGACTGGAATTGAACGGGTGTTAGATTATGTTGGTGAAAAATATGGCCGCGATTCCGTGTGCAGAATCATAACGTTTGGCAGTTTGCAGGCACGTGGTGCAATTCGTGATATTGGGCGCGTTTACGGTATACCGTATTCTAAATCAGATAGATTGTCTAAATTGATACCCATGGATGCAAAAACGTTAAAGGAAGCGGTGGAATCTTCGCCTGAAATTCAAGAGATTTTAGATTCTGATGCCGATATGAAAAAGGTTGTTTCTGTGGCAGAAGCATTAGAAGGTGCAACCAGAAACCTTGGGCAACATGCATGTGGTGTTGTTATTGGGGACAGACCAACCACAAAAATTGCGCCTGTGTATCGCGATCCTGCAAACCAATTACCGTCGTGTCAGTTTGATGGTGGGCATTATTTGGAACCGTCCGGGTTGATTAAATTTGACTTTTTAGGGTTGGAAACGTTGGTTGTGTTGAAATATACGGTAAAATTGATTCAAAAAACACGTGGTATCAATATAGATTTGGACAGTATCCCAACTGATGATGAAAAAACGATGGCATTATGGCAGGCTGGTTTAACAGAAGGTATATTCCAATTTGATGCCCAATTTGTACAACAAACACTAAAGAAAATGCACCCGACCAGTTTCTTGGAAATATCGGCTCTTAATGCGTTAAACCGACCGGGACCTATTGCATTTATTCCGCAATTTATTGCGCGTATGCATGGCGAAGAACCAATTGAATATGTGCATCCACGTGCCGAACCTATATTGAAAGAAACGTATGGTATTATTGTGTATCAAGAACAGGTCATGCAATTAACACGTGCATTGGCGGGCTTTACACGTGGTGAATCTGATACAGTGCGTAAAGCAATGGGTAAAAAGAAAATCGAATTGTTGGCTAAATTAGAGGTCAAATTTCTTGAAGGGTGTAAAAATGAAGGGACTTTGGATGAAGCGACCGCAAAAGATTTGTGGGAAAAATTTAAAGAATTTGCGAAATATGCGTTTAATAAATCGCATGCTATTGCCTATTCTATTGTCGCAAACCAATGTGCATATTTAAAAGCACATTTCCCGGCGGAATTTTTAGCTGCATCTATGTCCAGTAATATGAACGACACTGATCAATTGGCGATATTCTTTGATGATGCTAAATCTAATTTCAATATTCAAATAGTGTCACCTGATATAAATGAAAGTGAATCTTTGTTCACGGTACGTGACGGTAAAATAATTTATGCTTTGGCCGCAATCAAAGGTGTTGGAACCGCGGCCACTGATGCGATTGTTGCGGAACGTGAAGCGCACGGTAAATTTAAAAATTTGACCGATTTTGCCAAACGTTGTGCGCCGATTATAAACAAAAGAATATTGGAAGCATTTGCCAAAGTTGGTGTTTTGGATTCGCTTGAAAAAAATCGTGCGTTAATATTTATGAACGCTGATGCAATATTGGCGTATGTGTCTAAATCTCGAGAAAGTGCGAATTCTTTGTCTTTGTTCGCTAATACAACCGAAGACGATGTCGCCGAAGATAGATTGTTGGCTGATTTACCAAAAACAACGCCGTGGACATTTGCGCAAAGATTGGAAAACGAATTATCGGCGCTTGGGTTTTATATATCGGCGCATCCTTTGGATCAATACAAACATTTAATAGAACGTTTTAATTTGGTCACAAGTGCAAAGTTGACTTCGGTAGGCGATAGAAAACTGGTACAGATTGCCGCTAATGTAAATTCTTTTTCACGCAGAAAAACCAAAACAGGCAAAGATATGTTAACTATAAATGCGTCTGATAGTTATGGAAATATAGATTGCGTTGCCTTTGGCGATGCATCGATTGAATTGTCACAAATTTTGGGTACAGAAACGGAAGTGGTTATTTCTGGAAAAACATCAGTTCGAGATGATCGTGTTTCTGTATTTGTTGATTCTATCATGCCTTTGAACAAATGGATTGCCCAGGTTGCACATAAGATAGTTATAGATATTTATGACACCGCAGTATTAGCGGATGTAAAAAAAGCGTTGTCTGCATTGCCAAATGGACCAACTCAAATTGTCTTGAATTTGCATTCTGGTGAGAAAAATGCATCTTTGATGTTGAAAAATACTGTCGAATTGGGTGCAACAACTGCAAAAGATTTAATCGGTTTAGGAACCAAGGTGACCATAGAATGAAACATATTCCTGTCCTTTTAAATGCGGTTATTGATGCGTTGGGCGATATTAAAAATCGCACGATTGTGGATTGTACTTTTGGTGCCGGTGGGTATTCACGCGCATTTTTGGAACGTGGTGCAAACGTGATTGCTTTTGATCGGGATAAAAACGTTATGGCGGATGCTGATGCGGTTAAATCTGAATATGGCGATCGTTTTCGTTTTATTAATTCCGCTTTTTCAGAAATATCTGATTTGCCGGCGGATGAATTTGATGATGTTGTGTTTGATTTGGGTATTTCTTCTATGCAGATTGATAATGGTGATCGCGGTTTTTCGTTCCGGTATAATGCGGGTTTAGATATGCGTATGGATAAAAATATCGAATTAAATGCTGCTGATTTAATCAAGGAAAAAACTGCATCCGAATTGGCCGATATTTTGTATGAATATGGTGATATAAAAAAATCACATTTGTTGGCAAATATATTAAAAAAAGAATTGCCACAAACGACATTTCAATTGCGCGATTTAATAAAAAATCCACACGATGTTGCGCCTGTGTTCCAGGCTTTGCGGATTGCGGTGAACGATGAAATGGGACAAATTAAATCTGCATTAGAATCAATTCATACAAAATTGCGTCCTGGTGGGCGTTGTATTTGTGTCACTTTTCATTCTATCGAAGATAGATTTGTAAAGAATATTTTCCGTCAATGGACTTCTGTTGGCGGGGATCCGCGATTGCCGGAAACAATAAAACCTGAATATAAAGTTTTAAAATCAGTCACACCATCTGAATCAGAATTGGAACAAAATCCGCGTGCGCGGTCTGCGCATATGCGTGGTGTTGAAAAATTGTAAAATATGGTGTTGACCTGATTTTTAATTTTATGTTAAAATGGACGAAACAAAAGGGAAGGAAATGAAAAACACATTACAATATATGCTGTGTATTTTGGGTGGAATGCTGATTTTTGTTGGCGCGGCCGATGCCGTTTGTCCGGTGTGCACAATCGCTATTGGCGCAGGATTGGAAGGAATGCGCATGTTGGGTGTCAAAGATATTTTAACTGGTATTTGGGCCGGTGGTTTGACGGTGTCTTTGATTGGCTGGACCGCAAATTATATGAAAAAGCGTAATATCAAAAGCCCGATTTGGTACATTTTAAATGTTTTTGTTTATGTGGCTTTGTTATTAAGTGTGTATTTTGTACCGTCTGATAAACCTATTGTTAAATGGTGGGAAAATTGTATGTGGGGCATTGATCAATTTTTATTAGGAATAATAGTTGGTGCCATTACGTTCATTTTAATGGAATTATGGTATGTCCACATTAAAAAGAAAAACGGTGGTCACGCCCTGTTCCCGTTTCAAAAGGTTGTAATGCCGTTTGGTGGGTTGTTGTTTATGACGGGCGTGTTTTGGTTGATTATAAAATGGTTGCCAACCATCGGTATAGTTTTGTGTTAAAAATATAAAGGATAAAGTTATGAAAAAGACTGCTAAGAAATTATCTATGGAAGAAATGATAAAAAAATTAGACGCCGCAAAAAAGGTTAATCCTTTGGATTTGTCGTCTGACCAAGATTTGTCGATTGCATTGATGAATTTGGTTTCATTGGAAGAACACTTCTTTTTCAGTGGTGCAAAAACCGGCAAAACAGGTTTTTATGATTTGATAAACACTGTGCGTAATATGCGCAAAGAATTGATGGAACGCATAGTAAAAAAATCTGGTCCAGAAGATGGCGAAGTTTGGTGTATTTCCAAACATTTGCTGGCTGCATCCATGCGTTTATACGAAGTTGGCACCAAAGCACTTGGTGCAGGCAACAAAAAAGATGCGTATGAAATGTTTTCGCGCGCTTATGATTTGTATTCTTTGTTTTGGGGATTGAATATGCACTTGATTGATTTGGAAGGCGTTCATGAATCAATACCTGATTTTTACGAAGGCGCATCAAAAGCATGCAAAATGCCGGCAGAATCTGAAAAAATATCCGAAAAAGATGCAAAAAATGCTGCAAAAGTAAGTGGCGTAAAACGTTTGGGACAATGGGTAAAGAACGCAGTGAATTGTTGTATTGAATAAACGCTTGATTTGATATGCCAAAAAATGGTAGAATTAAAAACAAAGAGAAAAAGATAGTGGCGGGAATATTAAACAAATTTTTTAAAATATCCCTGATAATTGGGTTGTTTCCTGTTGTTGCGTTTGGTGTCCAAACACCCAACCCACGTGGTGGAAATGGTCGTGATGCGTCAAATACGCACGAAGTGCGCGCGGAAAACGCGATTCGTCGTTCCGCTACTTCTGTGATTGCTCGTTCTGTTGAAAAAAACGGTCGTAAAAACCGTACGGTGGTAAAGGCACGTCAAAACGCGTCAAATTCGCGTAATGCTGTGGCGCGCAATGTGCGTGATACTGCGCGTGTGGTGACATCCAATGTAAATGTGTCACGTGGTGCATTGGCAAACAGAAAAACACTGGGTTTATTACGTGCGGCAAAAAATAATAGCCTTGTACGGTCTGGGGCAAATGTTTCACGTGCGGGAACTGCGCGTGCAACCGCTGTCTTTAGCGATATAAGTAAAATTGGCGGTGGGTACGCGACATGTCGCGATTCATATGCGACGTGTATGGATCAATTTTGTGCAAATGCTAATGATACATATCGTCGTTGCTATTGCAGTGACAGGTTTACCAGTTTTCGTGATACATCCGATTCGTTGGATGCTGCATTGTCCATGTTGGCGGATTTTCAAAATAATAATTTAGAGGCTGTGAATAAAACCGCGGCGGAAGTTAACGCGATGTATTCTGCCTCAGAGGGAGAAGCTGCTATCAAACGTGATACCAGTGCATCTCAAAAATTATTGGATGATATTGGTGAATTATTGTCGGGTAAGAAAAAATATACCTCAAAATCAACCAGTACTGCACAATCTTCGGGTGGAACGTTGAATTTGTCCGGATTGTTTGGTTCGGGGGCAAGCGATGATGTTTTTGATGGTGGATCAATTTTTGATGGTGATGGCGGCTCTTTATTCTCTGATAATAGTAGTAATTATGAAAACATGGCGGATTTGGAAGGCGGTGAATTGTATAATTCTGCGAATCGTCAATGTTCTGCAATTTCACATGATGAATGTAGCAACGAAGCGATGTTCAATTTGGCACGTTCCGCCTATTCTATCATGATTACGCAAGATTGTAATTTATATGAAAAGAATATAAATGCAAAGAAAGAGTCCGTCCAAGAAACAGTGCGGACCGCGGAAAAATATTTACGTGAAGCGCGCCTGGAAGAATACCGTGCGCATAATTCGCCCGACGTTAATTCTTGTTTGGACAAGGTTGAAACTGCGATTCGTCAACCAACCGCATGTGGTGAAAATTACGAACGGTGTCTTGATTATTCTGGACGTTATATAAATTCGGTGACTGGTGAACCGATTTATTCAAAGGCATTGTTTGATTTGAATAATTTAATTGTTTTGGATGGCAGCGCTGACGTGGTTGGTGCAAACCCCGAATTTAACACCTTTTTGGAAGATAAAAAGATTTTTGTGAATCAGGCGTTGGACACGTGTCGGGCGATTGCTGATACCGTGTGGTATGAATTTAAACGTTCCGCCATAATTCAAATTGCCCAGGCCCAGGATGCAAAAATAGAAGAAGTTAAGGCCAGTTGTGTCGAAACAATAAGTGGATGTTATAATACTCAAACTGGGGCTTTGGATGCACTAGGTGGTGAAAGTGCTGCAAAAAAGACAGGTGCTATATCTGCGATTGCTGCTCATGACATGTGCAAAGATCAAGTTTTGGCTTGTGCTGCTTTGTATGGCGATCCAAACTCATGTGTTTATAATGATAAAGATAAAACATTGAAGGATAATGGAACGGGAACCTGTGGTTTAAAATCTTTGTTGGCGTATGTAAATACAGTTGATTCAGTGAAAGTGGCCGAAGGATGTGAAATTTCACTTCGTGATTATGCCAAAGAATTATGCGGTGATGGCACAGATTATCCGTGGGGATGCAGATTATATACAAAAACGAAGTTAGAAAATCTTTTGCGGGAAAAAGCGGAACTGTTCTGTGGTGAAAAATTGTATGCTTTGCCAGAGTCCGGCGGTTCTTCTGCCTCTGGTTCTGCTGGTGTTTCTGGTGGGATATCTGCACCAACGCAAACTTATAATGCGTCTGCACCAGCACAAACTTATAACGCGTCCGCGGCAAAGTTGAACAAAGTTGTGAAACGTAATCGTGCCGCGTCGAATATAGTAGGAACCCCAGTTACGGTGTCTGTTAATGTGCCGGCACAATCAACTGAACAAACTGTTACTGCTGTGGACATAGATCAAAATATAGTTGCGGGAATTGCGGATCCATCAAAGATTATTGAAAAGATAGTTAATGAAATAAAGAATGATTTGGATGTTCAATTAAGTGATGCGTGTTATGCAATTTCTGGTGAAGGTCGTTTGATGTGGGTATCAAGAATTGATCAGACGGAAAATGGAACATATTATGGTAACCGTTCTGGTTTGGACAAAGATGATATCTTGGAAATATCGCCGGGTTGGATGAAAACGGTCTTTGGAACCGATAATGATTTGAAATTCTTGGACGTTGGTTATTATTATGTGCATGGTTTCACAGTAAGCATTCCGGGAACTGGACTAAAGAAAAATATGTGGTCGTCTTCTGAAAATCGGTGGTTAAGCACTGGATGGGGATTGTGTATAAAACCAACAACACGTTTGATGTGTTTGGCCCAGAAAGGCGAAGATGGAACAGTATATGGAACGTATGATAAAAACACTGATAAATGCACACTTAAATCCGACTGGTATAAAAATAAATGTGCTGAAATTGGTGGGTACACAGCAGGCAGCAGTTGTTATATATCTAAATAATGGATAAAAATATGAAAAAAATATGTTTTGTAATTTTTTGTATGTTTGTGTCGTCATTTGCCATGGCCGGGGGACAATACAATCTTACAACCAGTGATATATTGAATGATGCCTCTATTCAGTCCAGCTGGGGCAGTCCCAAAATTGGTGAAACCATTCTTGAGACAAACAGTGACAACGGTAAATTTGTAATAAGGACTGGAAATTGGGCTCCAAAGTGTTTCAATGATACATCTGTGTTGAAACATGCAACTGCTGTTGCTGCGATGGTGGCGCATGATATATCTGAACATGGAGCATATTTTTGTTGGACGGGGATATTTGCGGCCAGTAATGGTGATAGTCGAAAAATAAACTTTACCAATATATACGCATGGGATTATCAATGCGCTTGGTTTTGTGAGCCGGGCTATGATGGTGATCGATGCGAATATAAATTGTCAGATTTGAATTATAATATGGCATGTAACAGCGAAAATTATGCGAAAATGTATAGTGATAGACAAGATGGTAATGTAGATAATTTTACATGTCCAAGTTATAGGGATGGTGTTGCTGATAAAGTTGTTACGTTTGATTTTGGTGACATAAGTGGTTATCCGCATGCGGTTGTATTGGGAGCATGGGATTTCAAGGATCATGGTATCATAGCGCGCCCAATGTTAATAAGCAGAATTGGTAATGTTGGTGGTGGTAATGATAATAATTATTGGTTGCCCAAAAAACCGGCATCTGGGGGTATTTCGAAAACCTTATGTGCCCAGGGGTATACTAAAAATGAAAAATGTGAAATGTCGTCACAAAATTGCACCAATGGAAATGCAAATATTCCGTTTTGTTATTATTGGCGGACAGATACAACATGGGGGCAATTGGTCATGAACAGTTTTAACCCCGATGTACACGTAAAGGTTCCAGCCACGGAATGTGTAAACAGAGATTCCAGCGGTAAGTGTGTGTCTGGTTCACCAAAACAGGCATGTTATAACATTGCATGCAAAAATGGTTTTGGAATGGGGGCGGATAGAAAATGCACTTCGTGTCCGTACAAGGTGCAATCTGGATATTGTGAAAAAAGTGGCCATGATAATTTTGGAAAATGTGTCACCTGTAATGATGGACAATATTTTTCGCAAACTTCATGTGACTGTGAACCAGTTGCGGCGATTGTGAATTTTAATGCTATGCAATACGGTAAAAATAATAATGTAGATTGTTGGATGTTGGATAAACCCGACGAATACAAAAAATGTATTGTTGGTGAATAATATTAAAAAAACACCGCCAAATTGGCGGTGTTTTTTTTAATGAACCATATATTTTTTATTTGGATCGTCGACGGAATTATTGTTTGTTGTTGCGTTGTTGCTTTCGCCGTTTAATGTTTTTAACATTTTCATTATCATTGCGCGTTGTTCGTCGGTTGCCAATCCCCAATATAAATTTATCAATTGTAATGATTCATTTTTTGCCAACGGATCAGATTTATTTGGTTCGCGAACACGACTACTAATTGATTGATTGCGTTTTGTTTCTGGTGGATAATTTCCCGGCAATCCAGAATAAAAAAATGCCACAGATGTTTCCAATGCCTGGCTTATATCAAACAGACGTGATGCAGGAATTCTATTCCCCGCCGTTTCGTATTTTTGAATTTGTTGGAAACTGATACCGCAATGTTTTGCCAAATCTGTTTGCGTCATCCCCAACATCATACGACGCAGTTGAATTCGTTTGGCAATGTGCCGGTCTACTGTTCCTATGACATGCGGTCTGTTGGACATGGGTATTTCCTTTTGTTTTTTTCATCCGTTTTGATGAAATGTTTCCTTTACCTATATTTATACAAATTTTCTTTTTATTTTGCAATCAAAAAACAGTTATGATATTATTTATCAAGATATGGAAAAGGATAAGGATTTTTTATGACTAAACCAGTTGTTTTATGTATTTTAGATGGTGTTGGTGTTTGTGAAAGCAAAAAACATAACGCTGTGGCGATGGCAAAGATGCCGTTTTTCAATAAATTGATAAAAAAATACCCTAATTCGTTAATTCGTGCCAGTGGAACCGCCGTTGGGTTGCCTGGGAATTTAATGGGAAATTCAGAGGTTGGTCATATCTGTATTGGTGCAGGTCGTGTCGTTATGCAATATTTGTTGCGATTTTCACGTGAAAATTGGGCAAAAAATAAACCACTGAATAATTTTGTGTCGGCGGTTAAACGTGACAAAGGAATCGTACATTTTGCAGGGTTAATGTCTGATGGTCGTGTGCATTCTGATATTCGTGATGAAATAAAAATTATGAAATATGTGTTGGATGCCGGTTTGCGCGTGTGTATTCATTTTATTGGTGATGGTCGTGACACCCCACCGCGCAGTGCGTTAAAATACGTACGTTTAATTAAAAGAACTTTGGCGCCCTATTTCGCCGATAATCGTGCGTTTTTTGGGACTTTGTCAGGGCGGTATTATACTATGGACCGTAATAAAAATATGGACAGAACACAATTAGCGTTTGATGCGTTGGCGTGTGGAAAATCTGAAAATCGTGCGGATAATATTGAAGATGCAATCAAATCAAATTATGCAAAAGATGTGACTGATGAATTTTTCAAACCGACCATCATTGTTCCAACAAAAATTACAAAGCATGATGGATTTATTTTTGGAAATTATCGCAGTGATCGCGCCCGTCAAATTGTGCGTGAAATACTTAAAACGAAGGCGCATATGTTATGTTTTTCACAATATGGCGAAGGCTTAAATGAAAAATGCCCCGCGATATTGGATGATGTTCCTGTAAATAATACTTTGGGTGATGTTGTCGCTAAACACGGACTAACCCAGCTACGTATTGCCGAAACAGAAAAATATAATCATGTGACCTATTTCATGGATGCGGAACGCACAATAGATTTTGATGGTGAAGAAAAAGTTTTGATTGATTCACCGAATGTTGCGACTTTTGATATGAAACCAGAAATGTCGGCACGTGAAATTACGGCCGCCCTGTTGCCACGGTTGTCAAAATTTGATGTGGTTTTAATGAATTTTGCAAATGGCGATATGGTTGGGCATACTGGTAATGAAAAAGCAACAATCAAAGCGATGGAAGTGTTGGACGAACAATTGTCGAAAATTGTGCCGGCTGTGTTGAAATTGGATGGTAAAATACTGATTATTGCAGATCATGGAAACGCAGAAAAAATGTGGGACGACAAAAGTAATTCACCGTGGACCGCACATACTAATAACAAAGTGCGTGCGATTATGGTTTCTGAGCCAGCAATGAAACGTATAAAAAATGGCGGATTGGCGGATGTTGCACCGACTGTGTTGAAATTGTTGGGAATAAAACAGCCAAAGGAAATGACAGGCAAATCGTTGGTATAAAAATGCCCGCAAATGCGGGCGTTTTTTTTATCTTGCGTCTTGCGATAATAAAAACGATGAACGCATATTATCAATAGTTATGTTTCGTAAAATGTCTACGTTACAAATATTAGTGCTGGGCTGGTATTTGCCTTCTAGTAATAGTTTGTCACCATATATAAAGGCAAATGATATAAAAATTGAAACCTGACATGCAAAAGACCAAATTTTTGTGAATTTATCAAAACTTCGTTAACAATAGTTGGTTTTTCCGCTTGTTCACATTTGGTTTTTCCCAATACAACAAAGTCTTGATATCCGGACACATTTGCATCATCTGGGTCATCAAAGTTGTCAATTTCTCGACCTGTGGTTAAATTTTTAGAAAATATAAAATATGGAACCTGTTCATCCGAATGTTTTATCCCCAGCGATATTATGTCGCCAAGATTGAAAAAAGAATCATCATAATGATTTGGTAATGCAGAGTAAAAATCACCATAAGAACCATTGAAAAATTTTACAAACCAAAATAATCCATTTTTGTCGTCATAACTTGTCAATTCAGAATATTTAACCGTGCCAATATC
>Ga0310786_10001318_pt1 | contig 39784 bp, 31 predicted proteins | sample AusTroGonzalo_MG_FD_203881 | JGI IMG/M metagenome (GOLD analysis project Ga0310786, IMG submission 203881) | Bovine rumen microbial communities from tropical cattle in Woodstock, Queensland, Australia - Gonzalo_03 (v2) (version 2) | ecosystem: Host-associated > Mammals > Digestive system >... | reverse complement strand
TTTGCCTTTCTTCTACTGTTAATTTTTCCATTGTTGACCTCTTTTTATTTTACTGTTTTTAGTGAATAAAAACGGTCAACCTATTTCAGGCATTGACATGGTCGTGGCGCGCCGCGACTGTACAGTTGAGACGCGCCATGGCACGTCTGTACAATGTTGAATCGCGCCATGGCACGTCTGTACAATGTTGATAGAATTTTGATTATTGATAATATGTTTAGATATAGTGTGTTGCATAATTAATTTTCTGTAATCTTTCGAACAACATCTATTGGAATATTGAGAAGAGCTGCTATCTCTGCCGCTGATTTGCCAGATGCTGCAATTGCGGAAACTGCAGAGGTAATTACGGTATCTTTCTGCGCCAACTGCTCCTGCTGTTCCTCCAACTGTTTCATCTGCGCATCAAGTTGCTCCATCTGTTCCTTTATCTTGTTTTGCTGGTCGGTGCGCTCCTTTACATAGTTGTCGTAAAGAGTCTGGTACTCGTCCATAATATTTGTAACTCCTTTTGTCATACCCTATTATTTCCCTGTTACTCTAAGAACATCATCTAATGGAATATTGAGAAGTGTAGCAATCTCTTCGGGAGTCTTGCCTGTAGCAACCAAAGCAAAAACTGCAGAAGAAACAAGAGAGTTCAATTGTGTATCCTTCGCCGCCAACTGGTCGTCCTTCGCGGCCAACTGTTCTTTCTGTTCCGCCAACTGTTTCATCTGCACATCAAGTTGCTCCATCTGCGCCTTTATCTTGTTCTGCTGGTCGGTGCGCTCCTTTACATAGTTGTCATAGAGGGTTTGGTACTCGTCCATAATTTCCATTTCCTTGCGCACATCCTCGTCGGAAGCGGCCTTCTGCAGGCGACGGACTATACGGTCGATGTCGGCATCGTCATTATAGGTGCTGTCGTCAACGGTAAGTTCACGCTGGCAACTTGGAACAATGTTGCGCTGGTCGAAAACGCTTAGTATGCGGTCGAGATGAGAAACAACCTTCGCACTTGTTATCTTCGGGATTTGAACCACTATCATATCGTGGACCAAGCCGTCAACAAACTCAACATCATTGACTTTCTTGTCGATTTTGTTCATATCCTGGTCGTACATGCGTGGATATACGTATGTGACGGCATTGTCAAGTTCCTCGACCTCGTGTCCGAGAAGATAAATTGTAATGATATGCAATGCCCTCTTGTGGTTTGGCCTGTCGCTGAGGACAATGGCGTTGCTATCATCCGAATAGTGCGCTGCCAAATAACGGCGAAAACGCATTATCTCGGTTGAAAGGTAAGTTTTCTGTATTTCAATGGTTACAAGTTCACGAGAACCGTCATCATTGAAGATTTCTGCAGCAAAATCTACACGAAGAACGGAAATTTCATCCTTGGTCTTGGTGCGGGTGTACTCGTTGCGCTTAAGTTCAATCTCGCCTATCTTGCGCTGCAAGAGTGCAGACAGCAGAACCCTAGCCGCTGGAATATCTTCCATCAGGTACTTGAATACCGAGTCGTAAATCGGGTTTGCTATGACTGTTCGTGACATAAGGCTATATTCAATATATAATGTTTAAAGTTTCTAGTTTAATGTTTAATGTTTCACGTTTCTAAGTTTCTATGGCTTCGCCGTTTCTCGTTGAATCGCGCCATGGCACGATTGTACAATGTTGATAGAATTTTGATTATTGATAATATGTTGAGAAATGGTGAGTATCATGGTAAATTAAATTTTTGCAATTTCTTCTTCTGAAAGGCCTGTTGTTTTAGCAATGTCCTTTATTGAGAATCCCATTGCTTTAAGAGCCTTTGCCACTTGGAATCTTACAATCCTCCTGCCTTTCTCAATGCCTTCTGCATAACCTATGGCATAACCTTTAGCATATTCTCTGGCATAAAGTTTTGCATCAGTTCCAACATAACCAGCAGCTTCTCCGCGAGCATATCCTTCGGCGAAAATATCATCATATTTATCACCCAAGTATTTCACCACTTCGTATCCAGTCATATCTTTGTTAATCAACATAATTCTCAAATTTTAGTTATTTCTTCTTCTAAAAGGCCTGTTGCTTGGGCAATGTCTTTTACAGATAATCCCATTGCTTTCAGATTACGGGTAATTTCAATAGCTTTGTTCCTTTCGGCCTCTTCCCTTACGCCATCGGTGAGTGCACGTTCGACACGGACAGAATCCCAGAACTTTTCGTAGGCGGTAAGCTGTACATCGGAGAAAGCCGACTGCTCCACAATGTCAAGGGCTTTCTTTATCTCTGGGTTGTCAAGCAGTTCGTCAGGCACTTCGCGAGTCTTTTCGTCTATCTCAGAAAGGAAACGCAGCCACAAGACTTGCATCTTCTTCTCCGCATACGTAACGGGCTTGAACTTCGGCAACTCAACGAAAACCAGATGCAAGCCGTCAATAATCTTGTTGCTATATTGCTCGTGAACAAGGCGATAGTAGTGGTAGTAGGTATTTACATCGGGTTCAAAAATTGCATCCACAAGGTTCAGCGAATACACAGGCTGCAACAGCTTGAAGTTCTCCTTACTATCGAGCTGGCGCACATACGCCTTCGACGCATTGAACAACACTCGCTGCTTGAACTCCGACGACCATATCATCTTCATTTCAACAAGGAACTGCCGACCCTTCATGTCCTTGCACCTTACATCGACTATGCTGTTCTTGCGAGTTGGTGTTTCTGGAACCATCTCGGGAGTCAGATATTCTACCGACTGTACCTCGTCGCCTTTTTCCAACGGAAGCAAGGCGTTAAGCAGACTTATGACAAGGTCGGGATGTTCGCCGAACACCTTCTTGAATGTCAAATCTGCTTTTGGGTCTAAGTATTTCATAGTCTAAATGTTTGATGTTTCTTGTTTCAGGTTTATAGTTTAAAGTTAAATGTTTAATGTTATTTGATTCTGACTGATAGAATGCCTCGTTCAGGTTTCATTACTGCAATATCCTTGAAGTAGTCGAAATCGGAGACATTGTTTATTATTATGGCATCGCATTTCATCTTCTTGCTGAGAACATAATGTATATTGTCCTCAATATCTTTGTTCGCGTATGAGAAACCTTCGGTGATGTCGCTGTCGGTAAGGTTTGTCACCATTATTTTCTGACGCAACTTTTCAATGTGCTCAATAGCCTGTTCACGCGAATACGCCTTTCTTGTTTTCTTCGCCGTCTGCAGATTTGCTATGGTCTGCACAATGGCAAGCGAAGATGTAAAAAGAACCTCCTTGCGCTTCTTCTTGAAAAGAAAATCCAGAGCTACCGTTTCTGCAGGTTGTCCCGTACAGTAGTTAATCAGTACATTTGTGTCAATATATATCCTTATAAACGATTTCATAAGGCAAGTGAATTAAAATGCTTGCGTTCGTCCGGTGTCAGCAAGTAAAGGTTTTCCTTTATAAATTCGCGAGTTATCATCTCATAAAGGTCCTGCTTCTTTACACCTGTTTTCTTCAATAACAAGACTAGCAGTTCGTTTGTCTGCTTCTTTACATCTTGCTTGAATTTCTTTTCCGATTCAGTTGTAGTTGCCATAATATTAATTTAATTGATAGTTTAAAGTTCAAGGTTTAATGTTTCTATGTTTCTCGCTACGCTGTTTCTAAGTTTCTAGGTTAATGTTTAAAGTTCAAGATTGTAGTGGTCGTGGCGCGCCGCGACTGTACAGTTGAGACGCGCCATGGCACGTCTGTACAAAGAATAGTCGTGGCACACCGCGACACCATAGTTATCTGTTTGATTATAAATAACAAAAGCCATAACATCCATTATAGCTATAATAAGCGCGCAAAGATAAAAAATTTTTTATTAAAAGAAAGTTTTTGTTGACAAAAAAAGGTGATGATGATTCAATGATTCAATAATTTGAGGATTTGAAGATTTGATGATTGGTAGCTGCGCAATGCGTTGCGGTGATTGAAATGATTCGGGCGATTGAAATGAATTGCAAAGATTGATACGCAAGATTTTGCACCAACACAGGAAAAATCGCAACATGGCAAGATAGGAACCACATAAATCATTTATAGGAATGGCGTCATATATAATGGCAGGTAGGTAATGCCATCTTTTAATTCCAAATCGTTGGTATGTAGCACCAGTGGGTCGGTTATTTGTGACGAAAATTTGCTGATGCACTTTTCCAGCGAAGTTGTAGTGTATCTATTTGTCGATTTTACCTCTATGGGGCAGATATTCTTTCGTGATGTTGCTTTGCTTTTAGCAATCAGAAAGTCAATCTCCATATTGTTCGATGCATCAACCTTGTCCGATTTTTGGTAAAAAAACAATCTGTGTCCAGCTGCACATAGCATTTGAGCAACAATGTTTTCCATCATTATGCCAAGGTTTGCCTCCAATTTGCCGTGAAGCAACCTTTCGTATATTTCCGCCGGCACCCTGCCGTTCTCGTTGAACGCCATACACAGAAGCAACCCAGTATCGGCAAGATAGCATTTGAGCGATGTGCGCTCCGTATTCATTCCAAGCCCTATGTTAGGAGCAAAGGTGTTGTAGCAGATGTTTATTATTCGCGAATCGCTCAGCCAGAAGAAAGAACTTTCGTAGTTGGTATATCGGGCATTTTTGTCGATGTCGGCAAGAGTGAAATGTGTTCCGTGCTTCTGAAGTTGCGATGGAATGGCCTCAAATACAGATGAAGCTTTTGTCTCAGCTCCAGTTGCATATTTGTTTATATCGCCATGGTAAAGCGACAATATGTCCTGCTTCAGTTGCTCTGTTTTGCGAAAGTCCTTTGTATCAACATATTCCTGCACCACCTGTGGCATACCGCCAATAATCATATAAAGTCGGAAAAATTCCATGGCCTTCCTGTGCATAGGTCCAAGCGGACAACGCCTATCGAAACAATCCTTTATGAAACTGAATAGCTTTTGCTGCCCTATTGCCATCATAAATTCTTCAAAATCCATAGGATACATCGAAAGATGTTGCTCTTCGGACGGGATGACAATATCTTTTACATTCTTCCTTATGCTGATTAACGAACCTGTTTCAATGTAGTCGTATCTGCCATCGGCGACCAAATATTTAATAGCAGCACGGGCAGGTGGATATTGCTGTACTTCATCGAATATTATTATTGACTTGCGCTCTATGAGTTCGGTGTCGTAATGCAACGAAAGCATTTGGAAAAACATATCCAAATCGGTAATGTAGTTTTCAAAAATTGCCAGTACTTCCTTCTTGACATAGTTGAAATCGATAAGAATATAGCTGTCGTATTCCTTGCGGGCAAACTCCTCTACAATATAACTTTTACCAATGCGTCTAGCTCCTTCAACCAACAATGCGCTCTTGCCTTTTCTATCTTGCTTCCACTCAAGTAGTTGTGAATATATTTTCCTATACATGACCATATTTTTTTAACGATTTCGGCAAGTTGCAGTAATCAAAATTTAACGATTTCGGCAAGTTGCATTATTAAATAATTAACGATTTCGGCGACAAAGATAAAGATTATTTACGATTTTAGATTTACGATTTATGGATTTTTTCTATGGCTTCGCCGTTTCAAGGGCTAAAGCCCGTTTCTGGGTTTCAATGGCTAACACCGTTTCTGGTTTCAGGGTTCAACGTTCAAGGATTTGAAAATTTGATGATTCGATTATTGTAGCGGCGCAATGCGTTGCACCAATTTTGTGCAATGCTGTGCCGAATGCAATACGTTGAAGAGATTGAGACGCAAGGAATTGCGCTGTACAAAAAGAATCGCTACATGACGCGATTGTCCAAGATGATGAGATATGCCAGTTTCTGGGTTTAAGTTTCTGTGGCTTCGCCGTTTCAGGTTTCAGGTTTAAAGTTTCTGGTTTCTAGTTTCTAAGTTTTTGGGGTCAAGGACTAAAGCCCGTTTATTGTTGAATCGCACCATGGCACGATTGTACAGATTGATGGGCTGACGCCGGTTCAGGGTTTAACTACGTTGAGGGCTTCGCCGTTCTTGTTCAAGTGTTCAAAGTTCAAGTGTTCAAAGTTCAACGTTTAAGGGTTTAAGGTTTAATCTACCTTTATCATGTCCTTTTCGAAGTCGCTGTGGAAATTCATGTTCTGCAATTTCCAGACATTGTCGGGACGATACATTGTTACAACAAACTCTACAGGCTGGCGGTCATACTTTAGCACGTACACATACTTGGCATACGATTGCCCGAGATAATATTTCCCGGCAAGTTCGTAACCATTGAAATTGCCGAGCAACTTGCGCGAAGCTTCAAACTTTTCCTTCATTGCTGTTGTGCCTTCCTTGTTAGACTCAAGCCATTCGTTGGTTGAAAACAAATAATCAATAGCCTTATTTACATCGTTGTCGAACATAGTGAAAAATTTTGCCATGATATCCTCAGGCGTATTTTGCGCTTTCGCTACGTTACCAGCAACAAGCATTGCCATAGTTGCTGCAATTATTACCAGAATCTTTTTCATTTTTGAGTCCTTTCTGTTTGATTTGCAAATTTAATAAAAATATCGGTACCGCATAAATGTTATGCCAAAATTGTTTTTAATTACCTTGGCCATCGCCCAGACTTGAGGCCTTTTCGATGAGCATTTCAACGTTTATAGGTACTACTCCTACCCTTTCGCAAACTATTCCCCCCGCCAAATTAGCAATACGCGCAATTTCTCTTATGTCGTCGGTAACGGTAAGCAGAAGCGATGCCACACTAATGACAGTGTCGCCTGCACCCGACACATCCACAATGTCACGTATTTCGGCAGGAATATGAACAAAAGTTTTCTTGTCACATATAAACACTCCATTTTCGGAAAGCGTAACCATAAGGATTCCAATGTTGTTCCTTGCTATAAAATCGGATGCATACGGTTTCAAGGTTTCAAGATCCGAGCATTTCTCGATGTTGCACCCTTCACAGAACTCCTTGAGGTTCGGCTTGAACATAGTTACATTCTTGTACGCATCGAAATTGCGTTTCTTGGGATCTACAGCCACCTTTATCTTGTTCTGCCTGCATAAAGCTACAATCCTATGTATTATGTCGGGAGATAGCAGCCCCTTGTCGTAGTCCTCAAAAATCAGCAAATCAATATGCTCATTTTCAATTATCTGTGATATTCTGAACATCATTATCTCCTTCAGTTCATTCGATATTTGCGAAGCGTCCTCGTCGTCGACACGGAGCAAATGCTGTCCATTGCTTATAACACGGGTCTTTGTTGTTGTTTTGCGGTTCTCGCTGCAAACTATTCCATTGTCGGGCAAATTATGCTTGTGCATAAGTTCACGGAAAATCTGTCCGTTAGCATCGTTGCCAATTATTGAACAAAGATATACCTCGTTGCCAAAGGCGGCAATGTTGAGCGCAACGTTGGCTGCCCCACCAAGCCTATAGTTGTGTTCGGTTATTGAAACAACAGGCACTGGAGCCTCGGGTGATATGCGTTCCACATTCCCCATCATATACGAATCAATCATGGCATCACCTACCACTATTGCCTTCTTTGCGGAAATATTTTTAAAAAGTTCCATAAAATCCTACTTTAATTTATTAGCCTTTTATTATCAATCCACTTTATTGCTTCCTGCTTAGTTTTCTGGCTCATGTTGACACTATTTTGTATTATAAAGTTCAGCACCCACTTGTGATTGCACTTTGAATAGTTTCGCAATGCCGTCCAGATGGCTTTGTTTACAATGTCATTGTCAGTCGATATGTTTTCGGTTATGTATTTTTGCAGAAGCACCGTATCGGTCTTTTCCTTGCAGGTACGCTGGAATATTATGGTCGAAGCTTTGAGCCACGGATTCTTCGACGCACTCCAAATGTCAAGAAATTTTGATGTGATACTTGGATATTTCTCATAGAATGGAAATATGATGTTGGAACTTATATATTCCGTTGTATCCCATTCGGGTCGACTGAGCAGCATGTTTTCGATAAATACTATATCAATTTTTTGCCACAACTTTTTCCGTCTTGCAAACAGGGCAATCCCAAAGTAAAGGTATTCGCGCTCCTCCATCGAAAACAACTCCCTGATTATTTCCTTTGTCTCATCGTATTGCGGAAGCGGATATGTCTTGAAAATGGTCTTGAAAAGCTCCTTCAGCTTATTCTTTTTAATGCCTAAGAATTTGTGTACGCCCTGCGATGCCATCGACATGCTTTCCGCTTGCCGCTCATCCCTGCGCCTTTCGAGAAATGACTGTACCTTTCTTGTATATTCTTTCATCTAATTCTTACGCATTTTTGTGATTGCAAAGGTATAAAAATATTTATTCCCGACCGATTAATCAAAAAAATGTACTTCATTTTAAATGCAATACTAATTTTATTATTTTTGAAAAATGTATCACTATTAAATAAATTTCTTATGAACAAGGTGTTTCTATTTTTTGTAACATTCTCTTTGTCAATTACTTCGTTTGCAGACTCTCCGCTTACGTCAACCTATTTTTATCTGCATTACCTAAACTATTCACTCGTGGCAGAAGCCCAAGAAACAAAGGCCATTACCCACGAGATGATAGTCTATATACTTGACACCGAAAACCCTATAGAGATAAAGGTTGCCATTATAAATGCACTAGGCTGGGGCAACAATAGCAATGAAAACTACCTTGAGCTTCGTGCATACGCAATGAACAAATATGATGTATATACCGACAAGAAACTGTTTGACAAAATTGACGGAAAAGTTATGGTTTGTTTCGCCTATATGAAAGGACTGAGCGATTATTTTGACGTAAAATACGCAGTTAAGATGTCGAAACTGGCACAGAAGAAGGACCAGGACAGCTATTGCGTAAATATTATTGCAGCACTTATTCAAGCACAGGAATATTTTAATAAAAACAGATGGGACATGATATATTCTACAGTAAATCAAGTAAATAACACAACATGGAGAAACGATGACATGTCGGATGAAGCAGCTGTTAGCCTGATGGAATATATTGGTTATTACAAAGAAGAATAGATTATTGTAGGTGATTTTTAGAATTATTTTGCATTTAGTTTTGTCAGTTCATGCGAAAGTGTTAATTTTCCCCGAAATTTTTTAGCTATGGTTAGTCACAAAGTTGGTTTTTTCAGATTCATAACACTATGGCCGTTATCGCTTATATATAAATTTATTGGCGACATTCGTAATTTTATGTACGAAAACGGAATATTAAAGTCGAAAGAATACGACTTGCCAATAATTTCGGTTGGTAACATAAGCGTTGGCGGAACCGGCAAAACCCCGCATGTAGAATACCTTATCCGCATGCTTAGATCCGATTTTAAGACAGCAATGCTCAGCCGTGGCTACAAGCGAAAAACCAAGGGCTTCCGCATTGTAGAAGCCGACGACGACTATACATTGTGCGGCGATGAACCGTTGCAGGTGAAACGCAAGTTCAACGATGTGATAGTGGCCGTATGTGAAAGCCGGACAAAGGGCGTTGAAAAGCTGCGTGAACTATATCCCGACCTTAACCTTATAATTCTCGACGATGCATTCCAGCATCGCCGTATAACCCCGGGACTACATGTGCTACTGATAAACTACAACTATCCTATTTCCAGCGATTACGTACTGCCTCTGGGAAGGTTGCGCGAATCAAGGTCAAATGTTCATCGCGCACATTTGCTCATATATACCAACTGCCCAGCAAAACTGACACCAATAGAAAGGCGGATCATGAACAAGGAAGTCGGAGTACGACCATACCAGCATTTGTCATTTACCAATATAGTCTACGAGGACATAAAACCAGTGTTCAGCTTTGCAAAAAAAATGGATTACAACAACTTGAGTAATTGCAATGTTCTGGCAGTTACAGGCATAGCCCATCCCGATGGGTTCGTCGAAATGCTAAAACAAAAAGCAAAAGGTGTAGTACACATTCCATATCCCGACCACTACGACTTCAGGGCGGTAGATATTGCAAAAATTCAAAAGACATTCGACGAAATGAGCGGACCAAAGACAATAGTTGTTACTGAAAAGGATTCTGTCAGGTTACTAAACAACAAATACCTGAGCGACGATTTGAAAAGATACATATACTACATTCCAATACGTATAGAACTGATTTGCGAAGAAGAAGAAAAAGAACATTTTAATAATCAAATAATTATATATGTCAAAAACAACAAACGATACAATAAGCTTTATAACAACTCGCTTTAAGGCTAAACCTGAAATAGGTATAATACTTGGTACTGGACTTGGCGGTCTTGTAAAAAATATTGACGTAATGGAAGAAATACCATACGCCGATATTCCCGATTTCCCAGTTTCTACAGTTGAAGGTCACAGTGGAAAACTGATATTTGGCAAGCTAGGTGGAAAAATCGTAGTGGCCATGCAGGGACGGTTCCACTACTACGAGGGCTATTCGATGAAGCAATTGGTTTTTGCAACAAGGACTCTTATCCGTCTGGGAATAAAATATTTGTTTGTGTCGAATGCTAGCGGTGGAGTAAATCCAGATTTCAGCATCGGGGATCTCATGATCATTAGCGACCATATATGCTTGCTGCCCAATCCACTTATAGGGAAGCATAATCCCGAAGATGGAGACAGATTTCCCGACATGAGCTGCGCTTATGACAAATCGCTTATAGCAAATGCCGAAGAAATAGCTTCCGAACTTGGTTACAAATTGCAGAAAGGCGTGTACCTTGCAACTACAGGTCCAACTTTCGAAACACCAGCCGAATATAGGTTTTTCCGCATTATTGGTGCCGATGCAGTAGGAATGTCAACTGTTCCCGAAGCTATAGTGGCACGGCAGATGAGAATTCCATGCTTTGCAATGTCGATAATCACCGACCTTGGTGTTCCCGACAAGATTGTAGAGGTATCGCACGAGGAAGTACAAAAGGTTGCCGCCACCGCCGAATCGAAGATGACGGAAATTTTTACAAAGATGATAGAAAGGCTCTAGTTGAATAAATAAGAATATGGATTCAAAAAGACAAACACAGGTAGCAGGCTTGGTTCAAAAGGAATTAGCCGGCATATTGCAATTCAAGTTCAACGGATTGGTACCGGGGAGACTACTCACAATAACCGGTGTGCGAATGTCGCCCGACTTAGGACTTGCAAAAATTTATCTCAGCATTTTCCCATCAACAGACGGACAATCGATAATCAAGGAAATTAATACACATGTTTCGAGGATACGCTACGAACTTGGAAACGCCATCCGCAACGATGTACGCCGAGTACCGGAATTAGTTTTCTATTTGGACGATAGTTTCGATGAAGTGGAGCGCATTGAGAAGGCTCTAAAGTCGTAGATGAATTTCCCATTCTACATAGCATCACGTTATCTGGTATCGAAAAAGTCGCGCAACGCGATAAATATAATTTCGATAGTTTCAATAATTGGAGTTCTTGTAGGTACTGCTGCTCTCGTAATTGTACTGTCGGTGTTCAATGGATTCGAAGATTTACTTACTAAACTGAACAACTCATTCGATCCTGACATCAAGGTTTTACCAGCCAAAGGCAAAACTTTTGTTCCTGACGAGAAATTCAACTCAACGTTAAAAGAATCCGACTTTATCTCGTCTTTTTCGTATACGCTTGAAGAAAATGCACTTTTGCAATATAACGACAAGCAACAGATTGCAACAATAAAGGGAGTTGATGAAAAATACATGGAAACCACAGGCGTGGATACCATGATAACCCGTGGAGAAGCCTTACTGCACAACGGAACAGTACCATGCGCCATTGCTGGTGCGGGCATCTCATACTCGATGGGCATTTCATGCGACTATCTCAATCCTCTCACTATAAGCATTCCAAGCCGCACCAAGGAAATCCAAGGCAATTTCAGCGATGCGGCAAACGACATACTTAATAGCGTCCATGTTTATGTATCTGGAATTTTTGCGATACAGCAGGAGTATGACATGAAATATGTCCTTATGCCTATAGACGAGGTACGACAGTTGCTGGAATACGACTCCGAAGTAAGTGCTGCCGAAATAAAACTTAAGCAAGGTGTATCGGAAGATGAAGCTGTGAAAAAACTTTCCGAAGAGCTTGGAGATAGCTTTGTGATATACGACCGCAAGCTGCAACACGAGTACGCCAACAAGATTATGCAGACCGAAAAGTGGGCTATTTTCATGATACTTATATTTATATTGCTGATAGCATCTTTCAATATTATCGCTTCCATTACCATGCTCATAATCGACAAGCGCAACGATATCTCAATTCTTCACAGCATGGGCGCAAACGACAAGACAATCAGGCGGATCTTTTTCTACGAGGGACTAGGAATAAGTATTGTTGGAGCAACTGCCGGGATAATTGTAGGAGGAATTGTTTGCTGGCTGCAAATGCATTATGGATTTGTAAAATTGGGCGGAGGAAGCGGATCCTTCATTATTGATGCGTATCCGGTTGCAATAAACCTCATCGATGTCTTATGGTCGTTTGTAGCAGTCATGATTATAGGTGTTTTTGCGGCATGGATACCAGTAAGGTTTGTAACAAAAAAATTAAAAACAGAATAAATGACAGAAAACTTTAACTACAAGATAGCACTGCTTATTGATGCAGAGAATATATCGAACAAGTATGCCGACGGCATAATGAATTGCCTGACCAGATATGGCAGAGTAATAGTAAAGAATGCGTATGTATCGGTTGACGACAGAGGAGCCGTAACTCCCAACGCATGGATAAAGACATGCAAAAACAAGGGTATGCACCTTGTAACTCAGACCCGCAATGCCTCTGGGAAAAATTGTGTCGATTCCAAGCTTATCATTGATGCCATGGACATTCTCCACCAGAACAACGATGTTGACAGCTTCTGCTTGGTATCAAGCGATAGCGACTTTACCACTCTTGCTGCCCGCTTGCGTGAAACAGGCAAGTACCTGATAGGCATGGGCGAAAAGAAAACCATAGTCACTCTTCGCAAGGTATGTGACGAATTTATAGAACTCGAAAGCATTGTGCCCGACGAGTCGCTAGACAAATATCGCAAGGCTGTAGCCGAAGGTGAAGATGTGCCTCCTGTATCCAAGGAGTTTATTGCAAGCGCAGTGCGGCGTATGGTTTCCGACAATATGGCAAATGACAGGATTACAAACCTCGCCGAAATTGGTTCCCGCCTGAAAAAAATGTATCCTGATTTCGACTCCCGAAATTATGGATTCATGCAGCTTGGAAAATTTCTTGCATCCCTTGACGGTTTAAGCGTAAGTGATTCGGAAGTAAAATTGGAAACAAGGAAAAAGACGATAAGACGAAGAAATAAAGCATAAAGGAGCAGAGGATACCCTTTGTCAATATAGACCTTGCGTAAACTACTCCAAAAACATGTAGACAAAAAAAATGGGCAACCATCGGCTGCCCATTTTTTCAATTATTCCACTATTGTTTAATTATCTGCTTTACGATTGTACCTGAATTTTCAGTTGTAATCCTTATGCTATAAACGCCTTCTGTCCAGTCGGACGAGTCAACGCTTATTGCACTCGAGTTCACTTCAATCATGCCCATTGACTGACCTACAACATTGAAGATTTCAATTGTGGTCATTCCTTCACATTCAATCATGAACCTGTCGCTTGCTGGGTTAGGATAAATTTCAACCGAAATGCTGCTTCCGTCGATACCTGTTTGTATTGCTTGTACGCTTTCCGATGGATCTGATTCACCATACTGGCAAACGGTTACAATGTAGTAGGTATCGCCTTCTGCTCCGTTCATATCAACATAGCTTGTTGTCGAAACATTGGCGAGTGCAGTTTCTTCGTTGTTACGGAAGATGTTGTACGATACTGCATTTTCGGCAGCTGTCCACGAAATCAAGTTTCCGTAAGGTTCAACCGAAACTTCCAATTCTTCAACAGCGTTGCATTCCGGAACAACAATCTGCGTGAATGTTGCTGCGATGCTGTGTTCATTGTCGGTTACATTTTCAAATGTGTAGCTTGTGATAACACCACGGCTCTGTCCGTCAACAACTACATCTTCAATTTCATAACCTTCGTTTGCTGCAATTGCGAATGTGATGTTTTCACCACAAAGAACTGCACCGTCAGCAGGAGTAATTGTTCCTCCTTCGCCAGCATTTACAGCAACCGTGTACGAAATTTGGTTGAAAGTAGCAACAACCGTCTGGTTAGCACTTACATTTTCGATTGTGTAAGAGCTGTTTGCATCAAGTGTTACTTCTGTTCCGTTGACGGTAACAGCAGCGATTGTGTAGCAAGCATCAGGAGCTACGGTAAATGTCTTGCTTTCACCGCAGGCAACCTCATTGCCACCTTCTACAGTTATTGAACCACCATTGCCTGCATTTGCATCAACCGTGTAAGTAATCTGGTTGAAAGTAACATTGACTGTCTGTGTCTCAGTTACATTTGCAATAGTGTAAGAGTTGTTAGCATCAAGTGTAACTGGTGTTCCGTTTACTGTAACAGTACCAATTGCGTAGCAAGCATCTGGAGTTACGGTGAAAGTAAAGTCTGAACCCTGCTCTACCGACTGAGAACCTGTAGGATTAACCGTACCGCCTTCGGTATCAGCATTTACAACTACAACAATGTGGTTGTCAGGTATTTCAACGAATGTTACCGAAATCGTGTGGTCTGCAATTACATTAGTAAACGAGTACGAACTTACCGAGCCAACGCTTTGTCCATCAACAGAAACATCAGAAATCATATATCCTTCGCTTGGGGTGATAGTGTAAGCCTGACTTCCACCGCAGTTAACTGTAGTATTGCCAGCAGGAGTAATTGTACCACCATTGCCAGCAGTTGCAGCGATTGTGTAGGTAATCTGGTTGAAAGTTACATTGATGTTCTGGTCAGTTGTAATATTATTAATGGTGTACTGGTTGTTTGCATCAAGCGTTACGGCAGTACCATTAACCGTTACAGAACCTATTTCGTAGCAGGGTTCGGGAGTAACTGTGAAAGTGAAGCTTCCGCCCTCATCGATTGTCTGTGTACCAGTTGGAGAAACAGAACCACCTTCTGCATCAGAAGTAACATCAATTGTAAGAACAGCGATAAATGTTGCCGAAATTGTGTGGTTTGAATCAACATTCGAGAATGTGTAGCTTTCGATTGCACCCATGTTTTGTCCGTCAACTGTAACTTCACTGATGCGGTAACCGTCGTTTGCTGCTATTGTGTAAGTCTGGCTTCCATTGCAGTTAACTGTTGTAGCGCCAGCAGGGGTAATTGTACCACCATTATTAGCAGATGCCGTAATCGTGTAGGTAATCTGGTTGAAAGTTACATTGATGTTCTGGTCAGCTGTAATATTATTAATGGTGTACTGATTGTTTGCATCAAGCGTTACTGCAGTACCATTAACTGTTACATTACCGATTTCGTAGCAAGGTTCGGGAGTAACTGTGAAAGTGAAGCTTTCACCCTCATCGATTGTTTGTGTACCAGTTGGAGAAACAGAACCACCTTCTGCATCGGCAGTAACATCAATTGTAAGAACAGCGATGAAGGTTGCCGAAATTGTGTGGTTTGCTGTTACATTCGAGAATGTGTAACTTTCAATTGCACCCATGTTTTGTCCGTCAACAGTAACTTCGCTGATGCGGTAGCCATTGTTGGCTGCTATTGTGTAGGTCTGAGCTTCACCGCAGTTAACTGTAGTATTGCCAGCAGGAGTAATTGTACCACCATTGCCAGCAGTTGCAGCGATTGTGTAGGTCAACTGGCTGAATGTTACGTTTACGGTATGGTTTGCGGTAACATTGCTGATTGTGTACTGGTTATTTGTCAAGTTAACATTGTTTCCGTCAACTGTTACCGAAGCAATTTCGTAGCAGTCGTTTGGTGTTGCTGTGAATGTGAAGTTGTTGCCTTCGTAAACGGTTTGTGTTCCATTAGGATTAACAGTACCACCATTGTTAGCATTAACTGTTATAGTATAACTTGGCAAGTTGCTTTCAACTGTTACGCATTGCTGTGCAGCAAGCGATTCGCTATTGTCATTACATACGGCACGAACGCTGAAGCAATGTTCGCCAACAGAAAGGTTGCTAGCAGTGTAAGTTCCGCCAGTAACATTGGATGCCACAAGAACACCATTGTCGTAGATGTTTACAGCAGCAGCTCCGGAGATTGCATTTCCGCTTATTGTAATGTCATCAACGCAGAAGTAATACTTGTCGTTTGACGCATATTTTATTGCGACATATTTTGCTGAGGAAGGAACTGTGTATGTTTTGTTTGTCCACTGAACATTATTTCCACCAGTTACTGTTGCTGATTCAAGAAGGTTAGTGAATGCAGATTTATCGTTTGTCGTTGTCGAATAATAAACTTCGTATGTTTCGGTGTATGAAGTGTTACTAGATCTATGACCACCCCTGCAGTAGAATGAGAAAGTAAAGTCTTCTGTAAAATTAAGTTCAGGACTAACAATCCAGTCGTCATTTTGCAGAGTTACGTTGTTTTGTGCGGTGTTATAGAAACTTGCAATAAATTTTGTACCAGAATGAGCTGTTACACCAGCCCTTGATGCCAGATTTTGAGATGTATTGTTGGTGTAAGGAACTTGTGTCGGATCAACAACAATAAATGCCATTGCGGATCCACTATTGGTTAATGTATAGCCACTAATACCTCCGGTTGGGCTTCCATCTCCATCAATATAAGTCCATCCTACAGTACCGGGCGAGTTGATTGTGAATGCCTCGTGGCTTTCAAAATCGTCGCTAATAGTTATAGCTTCAATAGTCTGTGCATCCCAAGTTATTGTTGCATCGGCATTGTTAACTGCAACCTGCAGTCCTGTTGGAGCATCGCAGGATGGACCAACAGCGGTTATTGTAATCGTTCCGTTCCAAGTGCTACTTCCGTCGGTGATTTCAACATTGATTGTTGCAACATGACCATCGGGAACGTTTTCTGCAAGCGAGAAGTTGAATGTACCATTTGCAGTAGCGTTGCCAGCTATTGCTCCGAGTATTGCCGATGTGCTGTTTAGTGTAAGATATTCGTCTGTTGTTGAGATAGTTGCTGTTGTGTTTGCACTTGTTGTACCAACTCCAGTATTTGTAAATACTACATTAAGGTCGTTGGTGGTGTTGTATTGTGCTGTTGTTGGAGTGTAGCTTTGAACTTCAACTTCTGGTCCCGGTATGTAGCAGCTAATTTCTGCAACCCATCCAGAAGAAGCAACAGACTGGTCGGATGTAAACATTATCGTCAATGCTCCTGATGCATTAGTTGCAGTTATTGTGCCAGGATTGTCGGTTCCACATACACCGTTGACAATTGCAGTTGTTGATGTAGTTACACCGTCATAGATGTATAACTTGTCGTAGCAAGTACCAGAACCTCCCCAACTTGAACTACTAGCTGCTTCAAGCGAGAATTCAGTGAATGTCAATCTAACCTTTGCGCCACTGGTAGCTGGATATATTGTCTGTGTATAAGATAAGCTATTACCATAATCATCATCGCCTCCCGGATCCTTATAAGTTCCTCCACAGACATAAACATTCTGGTTGCTCATTACAATGTCAGGATAGATGACAGTAATGTATTCAGTCTTTGTTTCAGTGTCGCTGCCATAGGCATTGTGTGCAACTAAAGTAACAGTATATTCGCCTGGTTCGCTGTAAGTAACACTGGGATTCTGTTCAGTAGAAGTAGCAGGAGTACCGCCTTCAAAAGTCCACTCCCACGAAGTTGGGATATTTTCGGTTAGGTCAGTAAAGGTTACTGTGCCGCCAATGTTTACTTCTGTTTCCGAAGCAGCGAAGTCGGCAACAGGAGGATTGGTGTTAGGATTAACCGTAATGTAGTTTGTGCGTGTCTTTGTGTCGTTACCAAGAGTGTTTTCAACTCGCAATGTTACTGTGTAAGTACCCGGTGTCATGTAGGTGTGAACAGGATTTGCTTCGGTTGAAGTCTGACCGTCGCCAAAGTTCCAAAGGTAAGATGCTGCGTACTGCGAGTTGTTTGTGAAAGTTACAGATTCTCTTTCAAGTATTGTTGTCGGGGTACCTGTGAAGTCTGCTACAGGCGGATTTGGTGCAATTACCGAGACCGTACCGAAATAAGGTTGATACTGCTGGCGGGTAACAACAACATAAAGGGTTCCAGAACCAGGTATTGCCTCGGTGAAGTTAACTGTTGCAACGCCTTGTGAGTTTGCTACAGCTACACCGTAGATTGTAGATTCATTGTCGGTAACTGCCACATACGAACCAGCCACTGCGTTTACTGTCAACGAAGTTGCACCACTAATTACCGATTCGGGATGTGTAACATTGTTAACTTCTGGCTTTGTTACGTATGGCATTACGGAACCATCACCGAAGGTGTGATAGAACTGAAAGTAATAATGTGCAGAGTTGTTGCAGTTGCCGTCGGTGATACTGGAAGTGGTATTGTTGTTGGTAACAGCCTGCTGAACAGCAAGGTTTCCGAGATACAACAGCGATGATGCCGAGTTCCAGTAGTTGTCAACGAACATTGCATCGTAAACACCCATTGAAGATGCTGAAGTCGTAGGAGCGTTACCTTGTGAATATGTGTGAGCACCTACTGCCCAGTAGAAGTCTTCGTACCAGTATGAATAAGGCGAGCAACCAACGTAGGCTACAGCACCAGCCTTTGGCACACGGATCATTGCTTCTGCAAAGCATGCATTTGTTCCAATTTCCGAACCTGGCGAATAATCAGTTGTAGTATTGTTGAAATTACCAGTAAGACAGCAGTTTCCAACACCGAAGAAATATTTTCCGTTATTGGTTAATGTAGCAACCTGTGTTGCGGATAATTTTGGCTGATACCATTCCTGCTTGTCTCCGTGTGCGGTATAGTTAAGGAAACCTACACCACTGTTGATGCCATTGTAGCAACCATTGTTGGTTCCAGAATAACCAGCGGTAGAACTTGAAGAAATAGTGGCGCTGATAGTACCGCTTTCAAATCCGCTGAATGTTGTGTTGTTAGAATTGAAGTAGTTGTTTGTACCATAGTTGATGGTAGGTCTTGCAACACGGCTTGTCCAGTTTGAATCCCAACCGCCAACAAGAATAATGTTATTAAGATATGCACCACCATCCGACATTTGGTACTTTTCGTAAGTGATGACCTTTTCTACATAGTTTGCAAGATGTGTTGCATTTTCAACCGAAATACGGCTGTAGAACATATCCGGGAAATAGTTGCTTGTGCTTGACGAGAAGTTGACAGAAGAGTAGCCAAGGTCAGAAGCACAATTACCTATGGATGAATCTATGTTTTTGTTCATATATTGCGGAACCTGTCCTGTGTCGCCAATCACTATCAGGTAAGTGTAAGCATTACCTGCTGATACAGATGCATTGTATTTGGTCTTGATGAACGATGCAATTGCAGATGCAGTGGTTCCAGTTTCGTCTGTGTAGAAAATGTCAACATAATAGCCTTTCTGCAATTTCCAAGTAAGCCACTGGTTTAACGCCGAAGTACCTCTAAATCCCGAATAGCATATAACCAGCATCCTTACAGGAGTGTTGTACAAGTCTGGATGGTCGCTATAAGCGTCCCTTGTTAACGTCTGTCCGAGAATGCTCTTGTTGAGCAACTGGTCGTAGATGCTGTTGAATGCAGGGCTGTAAGTGCGTGCAAACATGCTCTGCGTAAGTGCTGCATTGGCATTCTCGAAAATAACCGTTACATTGATGTCGTTGCGAACCTTGATGGTGTTTGCTGCAGCATTGTATGCAACAGGACGAATAGTAAGTTTGCCGATACGGATGCCACGCATTGTGCCCAGATACTCTACCGATGCAATTTCGTCGGTGGTGTAAGCGCTGCTAGCGTATGCAGCATTGTTTACAACATACTCAACGGTTGTAGGGTCGATGTCCTTGCGGACAGGAGCCTGCTGCGCCGACAGTGTCTGGATGCCGTAGTCGGCCAACGCGTATTCCGATTCGGAATATCCGTTTACCGTTACAGTTGGCGTTGCTCCCTCCGGAATTGCAATCAACCTTGTAACCATAGGAAGCGACGGAGAACCGACTTCACCGTATGGAAACGAACCGTCGATGTAGATTTCGGAGAAATTACCTTTTTCGTTTGAAATAGCTTCACTCTCGATGGAGCCGAATGAAAATGTGGTGCTAAATCCCGACATGCTGTTGGATTGAAGCGAACCACTCTTTGTTGCCGATGGGTTTAACGGGATACGCCCGTTCTGCGAAAATGCAAAGCTGCATATTCCACAGATGACCACTAATAACAATAGTCGTTTCATAAAAATTCAATTTAAAATAGCATGGCAAGTTATACTTTTTTATGATTGAATGGTATTGTTTTTAAGTTAAATTATACTTAATAGGTATCTTTTAAGGATGACATCAAGTTTTTCACAAGAATAATGCACCCATTATTCCAACTTTATTATGTCAAAATATCCGCCTATTATTTTGTATTTACAATCAAATTTAGTCAATTTTTTGGAAACATCATAAAAATAGCATTTTGCAGTTAGCAAAAAAACTATTACTTTAGCACCGCAAAATTTTAAACGTACGACATCATGAAAAAAGTATTCTTTTTCATACTCATAGCATTAGCAAGCGCATACTCGTTTGCACAGCACACATCACTGGCATTTGAAAGCGACAGGCACGAACGCTTCTGGATTTACATAAACAACCAGCAACAGAACCGCAACCCGGAGTCTTCGATACAAATTACCGGGCTTTATCCCGACTGGGACTACTCGGTTCGCATAGTGATGGACAACCGCAGGCATTCGGAAATGACAACCACCATGCGTCTGCATCACGGTCAAAACAACTATTCGCTAAACTGCGACCAGCGAAGCGGACAAATAAGGCTTACATCTATCAACCACGCCATAAATGCAACAGTAACACTTGGCGTACAAATGATTCAGAACATTGTGCAGATGGGAAACCAAATGGACGGCTACGGAAATAACACCTATCCACCACAAAACGGATACCCAAACCAACAGCACGGCAACCATCACAACAACCAGCAGTACCCTCCGCAACAAGGATATACCCATAATCATAACAACCAGCAGTACCCGCCACAGGGAAACCACCAATATCCCCCACAAGGTCAGTATCCTCCGCAACAACCACCTCACGGAGGACATCATCATCACCAGAATCCACCACAGCCAAATCAGCCGCCACAAGTTATAATAGTGGAACAACCAGCCCCTGCTCCCGAACCAGTTGTAATGCCTTGCTCCGATGCCGATTTTGAAGATGCAAAACGCACTATAGAAAAAGCAGACTTCGAGCAGACAAAACTTACAATTGCAAAGCAAATCGTAGCATCGGAACTGATGACTGCAAAGCAATTGGCAGAAATTGCAAACCTGTTCGACTTTGAACACACCAAGCTGGAGTTCTTAAAATTCGCCTACCCATACTGCTTCGACCAGAACAAATACTATATGGTAAACAATGTATTCGAATTCTCCTCGTCGGTTGATGAGTTGAACGAATTTATAAGCAGATAGTTACACCATCTAGCACTTTGCTAGAATTATGTTTATGCAGTAAGGTATTCAGTTTTTATAACTTTTCGATAAAGCTTTTTGGCAACCATACATTTTCAATAGTCTGCGCATCCTTGAACAGCGGTGCAATTTCCTCATCGGTAAACCCCGCTATTCCGCAGCCAATGCGGGTCACGAGAAACTTGTATTCTTTGTGAGCTTTGGCAAACTCTATGAACTCATCAACGTATGGCTTTATGGTTTCCACTCCGCCCTGCATTGTAGGTATTGCGTAGCTTTGTCCTTGTAAACCAACGCCTTGCCCCCAAACAGCACCGAACTTGTCCATTGCTATTCGTGCAGCACCGCCACCATGTGCACCAGCAAGGTTGCTTCCGAAGACGAAAATTTCATTTTTGTCAAGTGAACGAATGAAATCTGGTGTATAACGCTCTGATTTTGCTTCTTTTTGTTCCATATCTATATATTTAGGATGATAGTTTGCCGCATCGTATAACCGCTTTAAAGTTTCCTTGAAGTAACTAGGCAAAAAGCGCATTGCACGATTTGCTATTTCTTGTGGTATGTCCTTGTAGAACGCTTCGGCAATGCCACCTGCGATACAAGCCTGCGTGTCGCTGTCGCCACCTAGCGAAACGGCAAGGCGGATAGTGCTTTCGTAGTCGGTGCTATCAAGGAACGCGATGATAGCTTCTGGAACGGAACCTTGACAAGTTACGTCGAAATCGTAATCCAGTCTGATTTCATCGCAAGTGCGGTCAATATTATAGCCGTATTTTGCTGAAATGTAGTCCCTTATCTCGGTTTTACTTTTGCCGTTGCGAGCCAACCAGATAGCCGCTGCCGTTGCTTGTGCGCCCTTGATGCCTTCGGGGTGGTTGTGTGTAATGCTGGCGGAAATTTCGGCAACTTTTTCCGTCTCTTCCAAAGTCTCGAACAACCAGCCTACTGCACTTACACGCATTGCCGAGCCATTTCCAAAACTGTTGTACGGCTGACGTTTCCCAGACTCGAAAAATCTTTCAGGTGAAAACAGCCATCCGAAAAACATTCCTCCGTAACCTGCACCAGGATTCAGCGAACCGTACTTTACCATCTTGTCTTCCAGAACCTTGTGAGTGTGTTCCGCATCGTCCAAAAGCCATTCGGCTACGGCCATAGTCATTGCCGAGTCGTCGGTGTAGCGGCTTGCCTTCTCAAACAGGTTGAACTTTGTTGTCTTGATGCTGTTGAACTCGTGTGATGAGCCAACGATGTCTCCAATAATTGCTCCAATCATAAATCTTAATTTTTAATGGTTATTTTTGGTGTTTGATAATAATATATTTAAAAGTCGGGATTATTTTAATTCAATTTTTCTCTGATGTCTAAAATTCAATCATAAATATCCCTTCCCCTTTCATTTCATCATATTTCTTCCTATTGAACCTGAACTTTTTGTTTTCACTATCAGCTACTTGGTCAAAAATTCCAAGCTCCAACATTTTCTTCTCAAAAGTGCGACTGTCGAATTTCTGTTCCAATATTGCTTCATATAGCCTCTGCAAGTCTAGCATCGAAAATTCCTCGTCCATAAACTCAAATCCTATCGGCTCAAAATGAATCCTTTCCTTGAGAGTTCGTTGTGCAATGCGCAATATATTGTCGTGGTCGAAGGCAAGCTGTGGAATATCCTTTATATCAAACCATTGTGCCTTTGCAGCATCGTCGCTACCAATTACTTCCAACGGCTTTATAAGTCCTATAAACGCCACTGTAATAGTCCTTTCTCGCGGATCACGATTTACATCGCTGAAAGTATGGAACTGCTCAATGTTAGTGAGTTTAAGCCCTGTTTCCTCTTCAAGCTCACGTCTTGCACAATCCTCTACGGTTTCATCAATGTCCATGAAGCCACCTGGAAAAGCCCAACAACCTTTGCATGGATCGTGTTTACGCTCAATAAGCAGCACTTTCAGCTCCTTGCCGTTGAACCCAAAAATTACGCAGTCCGCTGTAACTGCCGGATGCGGATACTTATATGTATAACCTTGTGCCATTTTTTTATAATTTATATACAAAAGTAGAGTGTTTTTTGAACCGACACAAATACTGTGTGTACTTTTTACATAATTTTTTGCCAGCACAAAACACTGACATTCAAAAACATACACATTTGTCTACCAAAATTAAGATACGCAACAATGGAATTTTATCCAACTAGCGAGTAATAACGCGGAATAAATACGTATAGACAAAAAAAATGGCTGCGTTTGGCAGCCATCATTATTATTCGGTAACAATTGTCATAATCGTATCGCCTTCGTGAACCCAGTCGCCCTGCTTGCAGTAGAGCTTGCCGACAGTTCCTGCGTACTCGGAAATGACAACCTCGTAATTTGTGTTGGATTCAATGTAGAACAACTGTTCGTTGATTGGAATCTGGTCGCCAACCTTGTATTGGTCGGAAATGAAGGCGAACAGCAATCTGCCAGTTTCCGGTGCCTTGATTTTCTTAATCTTAGGATCCTTGTCGTCTTCAACCTGAATCACTTTGTTTTCCTTATGCTTAACAACTTCAAGTTCCTCGTTGAAACGCTTCTTTGCCAAGCCGCTCTTGTAGTCGCGATATTGCCTGTCGTGCATTGCAAGTTCAAACAATTCTTCATCGTCCTCGCCGCAATCCCAGCCCTTGGTTTGCATTTCCTGACGGTATGATTCAAGTGCATCTGGATATTCGTCCTGTGGATTGCCAGTGAAGAATTCGTAGCCCTTCGACTTTGCAAGTTCCACAATTTCGGGAGCAAGTTCGCCCGGGAGCTTACCCATACGACCGAGAATCATGTTCCAGCTGTCCTTGTCAATCATCGAGAAACGAGGCTGACCTGCCGACATTGCATATATGTTCATAAGAGCTATGTTCTTGACATACTGGCTGAAAGGTGTTACCAATGGCGGATAGCCGAGCTTAGGCCAAACATATTCCACTTCTTCGAAAAGCTGTACCAGAAGGTCGTCAATCGAAACCGTAGGCTTGCCCGACTGCTGCAACGATACATTGATAGCACTATGCATACTCTTGAGGTCGGACATCATCGAACCCATCATTCCGCCCGGAAGACCGCACCTTACAAGCAACGACGAACTCTGCCTGTTCTTCATTTCCATGAAGTAACCCAAGAAATCGTCCATATACTTCTGGTTGAGGGTACGAACCTTCATGTAGGCATTCATGTTGATTTCGGGAACATCGAAACCTGCATCGTAAAGCATTTCCCTTATTGTTATTACATCGGGATGAATCTTTCCCCACGACAGCGGTTCTACCGCCACATCAATGATGTCGGCGCCGTTGCGAGCCACCTCGAGCATTGAGGCTGGTGAGAAACCTGGTCCGCAATGTCCATGATACTGAACTACTATGTGCGGATACTTGTCCTTGATGGCCTTTGTGAGTTTGCCCAATGTTACGGGACGGCCGACACCAGCCATATCCTTCAGACCGATTTCGTCTGCACCGAATTCAACGAGCTTGTCAACTACTTTCATGTAGTATTCCACAGTGTGAATCTTCGAGTGAGTAATACTGAGTGCGCCCTGTGAAATCATTCCAGCCTCCTTGGCGTACTTCACCGACAGCTCCAGGTTGCGTGTGTCGTTCAAACCGCAGAACGAACGAACTACATCAACACCCTGCGCCTTCTTGACTTTGTACATCAACTGACGGACATCTGCCGGAACCGGGTACATACGCAAACCGTTCAGTGCACGTTCAAGCATCATTGTCTGGATTCCTGCCTCGTTGAAAGGCTTTGTCCACTCGCGGACGGCCTTGTTCGGATTTTCGCCGTAAAGCAAGTTTACCTGTTCGAATGCACCGCCATTGGTTTCAACACGCGAGAAACATCCCATTTCAATTATTGCCGGAGCAACCTCCTTAAGCTGGTCAATGCGTGGAACATATTTTCCAGCCGACTGCCACATATCTCTGTAAACCAAACAGAATTTTATCTTCCTTCCCATTTATAATTATTGTTTTTGTCTATAAATCAATAGTTTAAAAATAAAAAAATATCCGTTCAAATCTACAAAAGATTCCTGATATTAGGAATAGCTTTTTCCAAATATATCTATTTTGCATGATTATTAAGATTATGAATACAATTTGTTGTACAATATGATATGTTTATGACATCTTCTTTGTGTGAATTTTCATCGGATTATCGTCTAAAAACAATATCAACCGTAAAATTTGGAATTTACTAAAAATGTGAAACCCCTACAGTGTAATTCCAACTATTCGATGTTTTTATGGACTTTACAATTTCTGGCGATACTGTAAAATCATGGGTAAAAGTGTAGTTGAATGTAAATGCCTAGGACTTTAATAAAAACAACCGTTATGCCATAGGGTTTCACATATTGTCTTGATATTGCTCATTACACCTCTATGACAATTTTGACACCAATTTCGTTGCCTGCTTTTTTTGTATCGTTTTTGAAATTATCTTTATGGCTAGACAAATAATATTAATGAGCGAAATTTATTCAGAATCAGCATTATTTTCGGAATTTAGACACAAAAAAAATGCGCCAACGATTAACATTGACGCATTATTTTATACTTCAAATCTGAAATTTCAGATAGCGTTATTTTATGAAAACCTTTACATCATCCAGGAAGTACTTTCCTGCAACTCCTACAGGACTTTCAAATTTGAAAGCTATGCGGATATCGCCTGAATATTGTGCAAGGCTTACATCACCAGAAATTGCCCAGTCGGTCGATGCTGCAATATTTGCTGATAACGGTGTCCAGTTTGTGCCGTCGGTAGAAATCATGGCCGTCAATGTATTTCCTGAAGTCATCATCCTAGTCTTAAAGCTGAGATATGAATTTGCCTGAAGTGTAATTTCGGGAGTAATAAGCCATGTTTCGTTCTGTTCGCCACTGTTTCCACTGATGCTAAGGATGTTGCCATCAGTTGCTGCCTGACATATCCACTTTGCAGTACCTTGCACGGCATTGTTTTGCCATCCTGCATCGGCAAATTCACCAGCAGGCGAAGCATCAAAGTTGTTTTCAAAGATTTCGTCAACATCGCCAAAGCGACGACCAGTAAGTTGCACTTCATCGGTGTTGCGGATATACAATTGATATTCAGTATTATATCGGCTTACAATAGCAGTAAGCGAACCGCTTCCTGAGGGAATTGTATCTCCTGCAAAGTTGGCATAACCGCTTGTGCGGACAATCATGGTGTTACCGTACTCGTCCTCGATATAGGTATTCACTGTTTTCTGACCTTCCTTGTCGGCATAGGTTGTGCCAACATACTGCTGCTGGAACTGCACCTTGCGGAACTTGACAAGCTTTCCGACATACGAACCAGTGCCAATATTCTCAATGTCAACAAGTTCTGGTTCGAGGAAGCAACGGGTTTTCAACTTGACAATGTTATTGTCAACGTGAACCGAATCCAACTGTATCATACCGCTGTAGTCGCCAAGAACCAAGCCTTTGAGGTTTACGCGTACATAGTCGCCTTCGTATAATCCGCCCGACGAAAGCAGGTGCAAGTTGATGGCCTTGTCATCGTCGGCACCACCCTGCAAGTATGCCGACTTGTAGATGTTGCCAATCTTGTCGGACATAGTTATATATCCAAAAATGGAATGATCCTTTTTAAACTGGTATTTCCCTCCACAAGCAACCATCAGCGAATCGTATCTTCTCCAATCTATCATTCCAAGCGAGTCATACAATTCACAATCAGCCGCAATAAGCGAATCGCGTACATTAATTGCCGTTGTAAGAGATTCATAAATGTCCCACAAGCGGGTAATTGTAATGGTATCGCCAACAGGAACTTCGCTCACTTCGGGTGTGTCGAACTTGCCCTGAATGCAACCGCTGAACATAAATGCCGGCACTATTGCCGTTGCTATTGCCAATATCTTGATTATGTTTTTCATATCTTCCTATTTTTTTAGTCGCACCTTTCGTTTTCCATATTTACCTCATCGGTCGAACGGATAATTATCTGATAGGTTGTATTTGTTCCCGTGTTGCTAGTTCTAATGTAACGTGTCATAATTCCTATGACGCTGCCGCTGCCCTTTGGCAATGGTTGCCCAGCAAAGTCGGCGTAGTCGCTGTTGCGGGCGACGAGTGTATTTCCGTCGCAGCTTGTCATGTTACGGCTCTGTGTATTTGTTCCGTTTTCCACTGCATAGGTCATCGAGGTATCGCTTGCCGCAAACTGCACATTGTTGAGCTTTACAAGACGGCAGTCGTAGTATGCTGGATTTTCAACAACCTGAGCCATAGTAACTTCCTCTGGAGTAATCGGTACATTTGGTTCCTGAAGTATCACCTGCAGAGTGGCATCCTCGACATCGACAAAACTTAGTTCCATCTTGCCGCTGTAATTTACTATCTGGCTGCCTTTCAGATTCATGCGAACGCGGTCGCCAACCTTTACCAAACCTGCCGTGCCTAGGGCGTAGATGTTAATTCCGCCAGTGGAATCCTGCAGGTAGGCTTCCTTGTAGATGTTGTCGTGGCTGTCGTCCATAGTGATTGTACCGAACAGCATATAGTCGTCTTTAAACTGGTAGTAGTCGCCACTGTCGGCCCACATCTTGTAAATGTCGGCAACCGTAAGTATATGGTCCTTGTCCAACTCGGTTATTGCTGGGACATCGGGTTTCTCGCAGGAGCAGACAAGTGCCACGGCTGCAAAAAACATCGGAACTATTATGGAAATTATCTTTTTCATCTTGCAAGTGTTTTAGAATCTGAAATATAGGTTTGCGAAGTAATTAATTCCGTACATATAGTAGTACTTGTTGGGGAACTTGTCGATGTTGGTCTTGTCGAAACGGTACTGCTCGAATCCGCTGGTTGCAATCTTGGTGTTGTGAGTTACATTAGAGATGCTTGCAGTGAAACCGAGAGTGTATTTGTGCTGTATTCTCCACGACTTTCCACCGTAGATGTCGAGTGTGAAACCGCCTTTCAACTTTTCCTGACCGAGAATGGTTTCGAGCTGCGGGTCGCCGACAACAAAAATGTCGAGAGCCTCAACAGTGTGCTTCTCGGGATTGATTGTAACATAGTTTTCACCGAAATAATTTGCGTTAGCACCTATGTACCAATATTTTGGAGCGGAATACTTAACACCGATAGTTGCTGCTAGTTCGGGAGTTCCGCCGATGTGGTAGTTCTTTATATAAACGGTGCGGTCGGTTGCAAGCACTTCGGAACTGTTGTCCTGCGTAATGGTTACCGACGGACGGCTGTTGTACATGTATCTTCCGTAGCCCAATGCAGCAGTTGCGGTAACTGTCGGCGAAATCTTTACTTCTGTTCCAAATTCTCCACCGTAGTGAACCTTGTTTACGCCAGTCATCATATAGTTGACGAAGGTGTTAAGCTCGTCGTGGTAGAAGCTTGTGCCTTCGGTTCCGTTGCGGAATTCGGTGTAGTAGCCCGTAATCTTGAGCTGGAAGTTTGGCGAGCGGTAGAAATAACTGAGGTCGCCAGAGAAGATTGTCTCGCTCTTGAGGTTTGGCACAACATTGTCGCGTGTACGTGGCGAAACGTATGCATTGCGGAAATAAGGTGCGCGGGTAAGGTAAGCCACATTGGCAAGCAGGAAGTTGCGTCCTGTAATCTTGTAGTTGACGCCAGCCTTTACAGCATAGTTGAAGAAACGTTGGTGGTCCGAAGCACCGTAGGAGCCATCGGGGAACTTCCCGTTACGCATCTTTCCGTCGCGCCAGTATTCGGTGTAGGAAAGTTTCAAGGCTGTGAAGAACTCAACCTTCGAGTATTTGAATTCGGCTTCGGCAAAAGCATCGGCCTTGTGAATGTTTGCCAAGTAGTTGTAGCCGAACAAATCGCCTTCCTTCTTCACCTGGTTTGGATTGTCGAGGTCGCTTTGGATGTAGTCTTCATCGTTGAAGTCGCGTTCGGCAAACTGGTCAACATCGAGCCACCAGTCGGCACCGAGAAGGTCGTCGATTACCTTGAAGTAGTGCGTCTGGTTCATCATGTAGTTTACGCCAGCGACCATCTTTATTTCGTCGGTGAAAATCTTGCTCAAGCGCGACGAGAAGTCGAAGCGGCTGATGTCGTTGCGTCTTTCCTCGATGATGTATTTTGCGCGGTTACCTGTGATTGAATCGTTGGGATTTCCGCCCACATTAGTAACCGTATATAGGTTTTTCATATTTGCAAAGTAGAAGTGGTCCCAGTCGAGAAGACCTTTGTTCTCGTCGTTCTGCCATTCGTCGGTAAGCTGGTTGAACATATTTTCGTCGTCATCGTAGTACGACGGGAAGTTGCGGTAGTAGTCGGGACGCGGGTCGGGAGCGTCGTACCAGTTGAGGGCTGTTGTTCCGCCGCGACCGAACATATACGATGCCGAGGTCTGCAGTTTCATAGTGTTGTCGATGTCCCAGTAGTGCGAAAGGATTATGCGCGGCTGGTGGAAATATCCGACCTTGGCGTTACGGACCTTGCCGTTCTGGTATCCCCAGTTGGGATTGTAGTAGTTTGTGCCAAGAAGTTCGTAGGTTTCGGCAGTTGCTGCGCCCGACCTTCCGCTACGCGACGGCGAACCGAAAACGGTAAGTCCGAGGCTGTGGTGGTCGTTGAATTTCTTTTCGGCACCGAAGAAGTAGGCGTAGCCTTCGTAGAATGTGCCCGGAATGTAGCATTTTTGTGCCAGACGGGTTGATGCTGCCACCGAGAAAGCCCAGCCGTTAGCCATAAGGCCTGTGCTGTAGGCTGCCATTGCCCTGTGGCGGTACGAACGGTTGGAGTTTGCGTACGAAACGCTTCCACCCTGACGGAACTCTGACACGCGAGTTGAGATATTGGTAACTCCCGAAAGTCCGCCAAACGAATAGTCGGAGAAATGCAAGCCCGAAGTATTTGTCTTAAAGCGCATTACATCGTTCAGTCCGCCCCAGTTGCTATATACGGGGCGACCGTTTTCGGCATCGTTGACATATATTCCGTTCATCAGCACTTCGGCATTCTGGTTGTCGTAGCCGCGGAAACGGAAACGAGCCTGTCCGAAAGTGTAGCCTGCGGAATTTACATATACATCCTGCGACGACTGCAACAAGGTTGAAATGTCGTTGTCCTGCGAGCCCTCCTCAATCTCCGATTCGGTAAGTGTTATTGTTGGAACCGCTTGTTCTTCAAGATAATCGTTGTTCTTTGTCGTGTCGGTCTGGGCGTAGGCCGTTGCCGACAAGCATACGAAAATGAGTGGTAAAAATTTACGCTTCATACCCGAAATTAAAAATGTGGGGACAAATTTAATTTTATTATTTGGGATGAGGGAAAGAAATTTGAAATATTTGAAGATTCGATAATTCGATGATTTGAAAATTTGCTTGCGCGAGCTAAAGGTTGATGATTGTTGCGTCGTGGCGCGTCGCGACTGTACAAGGGTAAGGTTTAACGTTTGAAGATTTAAAAATTTAATAATTCAACGATTTAATGATTTGCGCCGAATGCGTTGCGCCAAATAATATACGCTCAATCTGTAGAGACCCGCCATGGCACGATTGTACAATTCAAGGTTCAATAATTCAAAGATTCAATATTGTCATACGCATTTGATTGTAGCGACACAATGCGTTGCACCGATTATGTGCAATGACATGGCTCATATATATGCAAATATTTATATACTAGTCTTCCTTATAAAAACAAATCTTTTTATAAGTATTATTCCTTTACAAACCTTCCGCTATAAACCTTATCGGATTTATACAGAACAATCATATACATACCGCTTTCCAAATACGAAACATTTATCATATCCGAATCCATCTTGCCATCTGCAACTTGCTTGCCCAAGATATTGTATATGGAATATTTGCATTCAGCATCAAAAATATCAGAATGTTCAATATTTAAAACATCATCTGCAACTGTAGGATAAATGTTTATGCTTTCCAAATAGGAATCGTTAATTTTCCCTAAACCATTATATGAATAACAACCATCTAATCCCTCAATTTCTGCATACGGCTGATATACCAACTCTCCGTCAATGTGAACGCAGAGAAGAGGTCCAACAAAACCTCCGTCAACAATACATGACTCAAGAGGCGTAAAAGGTCCATTAGAACTTCCAATCCCTTCTATCCAGCATAACTCAAACCATTGGTCGCTGTATTGGTCTTCTTTTGTAATCACTATTCTCTTTCTGTAATTGTCTCCAATAAGTATGGAGTCAACTTTCTCGACAACAGGGACTGGACACATATTCTCCCATTCCGGAGTGTAGCACAATTGCGGGCAAAAGTTACTCACTCGTACAGAATCTCCTTCTCTCAAGGTAAAATCGTATATTAGCCTTTCCATAGTATCTCCCAAAGCGAACATATATACCTTTTCTGCAAGTGTATCTTCGCGTATTGCCGAATAATATGACGCTCTACCAAAATCGGGAATAGAATCGTAAGATTGCATATATACCTTTTTGTATTTCAGGTTGTTTATGGTAGTGTCACCATTGAACCAAAACTTGTAACTTCCTGCCGAAAAGCAAGCGTTTGAATCTGGGAAAAAATACCTCAATTGTGCAAACGAAGCCGTACACAACATTAAAAGAAATAAAATTAGAACGATCTTTCTCATATTAAAAATATTTTTCTGCAAATATAAATAATAAATTTCTATAAAAAAGTAAATGTTAGAAAATGCTGTATAATTTGGAAAGTGTCTGTTTTAATGGCTAAAGCCGTTTCTGGGTTTAACTTTGTTGAGGGCTTCGCCGTTCAGGTTTCTATGCCTTCGGCGTTTCTCGTTTCAGGTTTCTGTGGCTGACGCCGTTTCTTGTTTCACGTTTCAAGTTTAAAGTTTCAATGTTCAAGGGGTTCGATTCAAAGTATCTGGTTCAACCTTGCCCGCAACTCTTAACTCTAAACTTTTAACTAACAACACACCCCTCCCGTTTTCCTGTACTCTTTCGGCGACATACCCGTGCAACTCTTGAAGAACCTGCTGAATGTAAGCTGACTGGAAAAATTTAGTTTTGCGGAAATCTCCTTTATGGACAGTTCTGATTGTGAAAGCATCTTCTTGGCATTGGCTACAAGAATGTGCTTTATCAATACATTTGGCGTATAGCCTATATGTTGGCGTACAATTTTTGTAAAATATATTGTCGAAAGATTCGCCTGCGCGGCATACCAGTCAACATCACGGTGGGTAGCATAATTCTGGTTGAGGGAATTTATAAAATTTAATGCTATGGTTTCGTAATCGTTTTCCTTTCGTAATGAAAGAGGTTTATCTTTGAAATAAAGCGATAAGAATTCAAACTCTGCGGCCACTTCCAGCGCAATTATATTCTGCCGGAGAATAACAATATCATCTTTGTTCAACTCGTTATCGAGCATACGTTGTTTGTCCTTTATCTTGTCCACAAAGAACATAAATTCTTCAATCTGCTTTTTATCAAGCTTAAGGCACGAATTTTTGAACAAATCAGAAGTTCTTATTTTTCCCAATACATACTTTGCATAAGGATTAAAAATACTTTTATCATCACATATCATTTCCCACTTGCAGTCGTCCGAGGAGGAGACTATCTCGGTAAAAATAAATGGACTGATAAGACATAGCGTGCCGTGCGAAACATTATATTCAATGCCGTTGGAAAGCATCTTCGCATTGCCATCTACATAGAAGTAATCCTACCATATCTGGCGAAGCCATCTCTTTTCTTGTCTGAGAGTTGAATACCGGCATAAGCCTATGATTTTATTGCAAAAATAATTAAAAAGACGGCAGATACAAAAATTCCGCATCTGTCGTCTAAAAATGTAAACACTATTCCTTTACAATCCTATCCCTAGCAATTATGTTGTCGCCGTTTACGATTCGGCACATATACACGCCTTGTGAAAGCGATGAAATGTCAATCCTTGCATTTGTGGAAGATATTTCCTGCGATAGTAACAGACGGCCTGCAACATCGTGGAACTCAATCGTAGTCCTGCCTTCGGGAAGCGAGTTGAGGAGAATATTGAGCTCGTCGTTTGCTGGATTCGGATATACATAAATCGCAAGTGGTTCCGCATCGGTGCTTTCTTCCGAAACTGCTGTTGTACTCTTGCTGTTCATCGGTGCATCAATATCGAAATCAATTTCCGGTTCTTCGTCGGGGCAGATACCGTAGAAGAAGCAGAGTACAGAATTTGCATACGCCGACGATACACCAGTGCTGCGTTCAGCAATTACTTGAAGTTCAGCAATCTCGTCCTCGGTGAGCCGTGCATAGTTGCGTCCATCCGTATAGACAGACTCGCGCAACGAGTGGTACTGGCAGAAGTTATCGTACTCGGCAAGTTCGTCTGTCGTGAGTGCAAAATGCTGTGGAATTGCTGCAAGTTCCTGACGGGCAAGTGCATATTCGCCAACCTCAAAGTAGCTGTTTACGAGCGAATACTTTGCAGTCTGGGTGTTTATGCGGTTGTACCATCCGTTTAGAGCATCGCGGTCGAATACAATGGTGTCCTGCAGTATTGCATTGATGTTGCGGTTTGCAATTTCCGCCATTGCGCGACGGAGTGAAATCAGAGTATCCTGCATTAGCCTTGCTGTAGCCACAATATCTGCATCACCTTCCTCAAAGTTTTCCAACAAGAAATCATATCCTGCTGCATTATAATCAGCCAAGCGCGATTCGTAAATCTGCTGTAGCGATTCGTATAGAGTGATGTCCTCGTTAGCAGATGCGGACTTGCCGAGGATGGGATTAAATCCGCACAATGTTGAATTACAGTTGTTGACTGTAGCAAATGCTGTTCTTGTTACATTATTTGATACAACCGACGGATAATAGAAATTTGAAGATAATGCTGAACCACTGTGATAATATGTATATGTAGGAGATGACATTGAGGTAGTTATATTATATGGTGTCTGTGTAGTGAATTTGTTTCCTGCACTTTTTGTTGACGAACCCTGCATTGGTGACATACTTTCGACATAAACATCCCTGCTGAAATTCATCTTGAAGTCGTTGCATAAGAACTGCAAACCAGTATTTGCATTGTTAGCCATCATAAGTGCATAGAAGAAACCTTCAAATGTATTCCTGTATATTATGTTGTAGTCGCTTCCAGATGCGCTGCAATATATACCGTTGTCGAGACCTGACGGATGGGTAGTATATAGAGTGTAGAAATTGTTTCCTTCAATGGTAAATCCAGAACTATTTTTAGTATTTATGCCTGCGGGACTTGTATTCAAACGGAAAGTTGGATATGTACTTTCGTCGAAATCGGATTCCGTTACAGAATAGTTGTTTACAGCATCGACAGCAACACTCCAGTAGCAAGTGTCGAATAGTGTACGGCTTACTGAAAACGAATAGGTTGAACCGTTATTTGTAGCCTTTATGCCCCTTCCCATGCGAGCAAATCTTGATTTTGTAAGAGTTCCACCACAAATGCATGTATTCATGTTGTATGCACCGCTGCAATGTGGACCTACGGAAAAACCGGAACCGATGGATTCGATGGCGTATTTCAGAGCATTTACAGTGGAACAATCGTTACGGAAATTGCAGGCTGTGAATCCGATTCCCTTTACGTTGCTCATCTTTACAAAACTTTGGAATGTTATATTGTTGGATGAGAAAATGTTGTTGTCGTCAATCGTAAACGTGCAGAAACTAAATCCGCTTTCATCATTTACTTGTGCCCCATTGGCGTTTGTGTTCATATATTCCACAAACTCTGCCGCACGGCCATTGTTGTGTAGTATGGAATTGCCACTTATAGTTATAATACCGCCCGAAGTATTGTCGTTGCTGCCGTCCCAGTTGCGTATGGCGCATTTGGCGTTCTCAATCAGAGAACCGTTTTTTACTTCGAGAGTACCCTGATACGATGCTAGCTGCCTCTGATTCTTATTGCCAACCACATAGATGCCGTTCCACATTTTGCCAGTGCATAGGTTGGTAAGAGTGCCACCGTTTACTATGAGTTTGCCGCCTGGCCAGATAATTATTTGGGCGGTTGGAGAACAATATGCAGTTGAGGATATGGTTACAACACCACCATCTCCTATTATAAATGACCCACTAATAATACAATTAGAAGGCATTGTAACTATATCATCCGTATAGTAGCCTTTATAACATATTGAATTGTTCAATGTAGAATTCACATCGATTTCCTTTCTTATTATAATGCAATGTCCATTATGATATAATTGGGCTTCTACCCATCCGTATCCATTTCCAACAGCACGGATAGTAACATTTGGAGAATTACCACCAGATACAATTTCTACGTTATCACTTGTTGACCAATACAATTGAACACACTCTGGAACAGATTTATTGCCAAAGTTATAGTTATATTCTCCGCATGCCTCGAGCAATGTCGGTCCACATACTTCATGATGTCTAAAGTAGGCTTCGAACACAGCCTTTTGCGCATCGATTAAACCATAGCCAACATACTGATTCCACGATCCATTGTCATGTATGCCATCATACCCGAAGGTATATCCGTTAAGTTTTTGTGCTGTTTCCTCAATTATCGTCTTAACATCTTCTGCTGTAAGATCGGGATTTGCCGATAGCATAAGTGCAGCAACACCTGATACATGAGGGGCGGCGGCTGATGTACCATTGAATGTTAATGTATAATCGGTATTTGAACAATCATTTGTCAATAAAATGCCATAATTATATGCATGCATAGATGAATAACCTGAATATGGACAGGGATTTCGACCATTATTCCCTACTAAATCAGTAGTAGGCACCAATACTCCTGGTGCTACAATGTCCAATTCATTGCCATAGCAACTTGCCCATTGTTCCCCGTCACAAGATGAGGAAGTCTTTCGCATTCCATTTGGAGCGATTGCTCCTACTGCAATAACACAATCTAATGTAGCTGGATATCTAACCATTTCATTTTCATAAGTTTTCTTTTTGTTTCCAGAAGAAAATACCACAACACATCCCTTGCCATTGCGACCATATATTGACGTTGCATTTATTGCAATTGATAATGCAGGAGCAGGACTTCCCCCACCCCAAGAACAATTTACAACATCAGCTCCACTATTTATTGCATAAAATAAAGAATTTGTGCATATAGTGTCATATGTAAAGTTGTCGCCTTGATACATTCTTATAGGTATAATTTTAGAATTATATGCAATCCCTTTTACTCCTATATTATTGTTTAATGCTCCTATTATGCCAGCACAACATGTTCCGTGAGAATCATTTCCTGTTTGCCCTCCATTCGTTGTATTAAATACAGCATCATAACCAGATAAAATATTTCCAGACAAATCGGGATGATTAAGTTGTACACCATTATCAATAACAGCAACTTTTGTTCCTGTCCCTGTTGAAATTTCCCATGCTTTTTCCACTTTTATATCAATTCCAGAAGTATTGCAATATTGTCCAGTGTTTTTCAAGTTCCACTGCTGATTATAATACGGATTTTGCAATACTCCTTTTCTATAGAAACTCGGTATGGCATATTCAACACTGCCAGAATTTAAAAGCGTACTGGCATATTCAAAAGCGTCATAATTAACTATAGAAACAATATAATCATGGGCATCATATTTGTTCCAATTGTAATATTTCGTATATGGAATTGGCAAGGATTCTAGCAAACCATTTATTTCCACCCCATCTTTTAATTGAACAAATATATCACTACCAGCCCATTGGACAACAGAATCAATCGGATATATTAGTTCTTCGCTCGAATATAGAACAATTTCATCGTTTAAGATTTCCGACAAACTACCGCTTAAATTTGAGTTTACTGAAGTTTTCAACTTTACGATATTTTCACTTACATATTCGCATTGGAGACCTCTATTTAAAAACACGTTTGTTAGTCGTTGTTTTTCTTCTGATGGAACTTTATCCTTAAATTGAACATAAATATTTCCTGTTTTTATGAAAACCAACGAATCCTCATCTGATTTGTATTTAAAGCAGAACCTTGACGTTTGAGCAAATCCACAAAATTGAAACAACGAAATAAAGAATATAAATAACCATAAATTTTTCATAATCTAATCAATTATTTAATTATTTGTTTTTCAAACATATAAAATCCACTAGCCGAACTTGGACATTGTGATACTCCTCCCAAAAATTCCAATGACATGGTTGTATTATTGTCATCAATACTAAATGTAAATGATAAATCACGTCCATCTTCGCAATGCAATGTTAAGGCATCATCTTTAAAATCATATCCTGAATACTTTTTGTCATCAAAAACCGAAGGAATAAATGTTGTATTAATTACTGTAACATTATTTCCTTTAAATATAAGCTTTAGTTCGCCATTTTTACTATACTCATAATCTGTACATACCCATTCTCCTTTAATGTGTTTTCTGGTTGATGTTTCTGTTTTTTCGCAGCCCATAAATGCTATCACTCCCATCATCCCGACAAGCAGTGATAATATAAAATTTCTTCTCATTTTATTAAAATTTTAAGATTTAACAAATTTATCATGGTTGTTTTTCTTTGTAACAACTTGATTTTATATTCTTTAAAAATCTCCGCAGCCATCTTTATCGTCCCCCTGCGGATTGGGGACAGAAAAAAATGCTTTGTTGTCGGTATGTAAGCATAAATGTCATATAGTTTATGTTTTTTTTGGCAAAATAAATGTTTTTTTTGGCAAAATAAAAAAAATTTTTGTAAAAAAAGCAAATGTTTGAAAGTGCTATATAATTGGTTAGGAATTGCTATATAATTTTTGGCGCAAAGCCCGCTTGGAAGTTTCAGGTTTCAATGGCTTCGCCGTTTCTGGGTTTCAATGGCTGATGCCGTTTCAAGTTTCATGGGCTGCGCGCGTTTCAATGCCTACGGCGTTTCTATGGCAGATGCCTTTTGTTTTGTGTGTTATTCAGCATCCTCTTTTTTCAGCGATTTCTCCACCCGCTTAACAACGATTCGACTGAATTCGTAGAGCAAAAAGAGAGGACCTGCAACGAGCATCATAGTGAAAATATCTGTGCTGGGGGTTATAATTGCCGCAGCGACAAGGATTACAACAACTGCATATTATAGTTCTATCTGTTTCGTTTATAAATGTTTATATTAAATTTGTTTTCTATTTCTAACTTTTATCCTCTGTTAGTCCAATTAATTTTTCGACAAAGGCTTCTACCTTTGGAAATAATTGTTCAACATCTTCTTTTGTTGCATCAATAAAGTCATCGTAATCGCTTCCTTGCCGAAATGAAAAAACTTGACCGAACAAATGCCCGTCATCCTTAGTAAGAACACCTGTCTTAACATAATATTGATTAACCAATGAAAGAGCTCCTTTATGTGTGTTCACTGGATGCGAATCCTTTGTTAGTAATGCTGAAACTGCATAATACAGAGCATAATACATTCTATTTGCTATCATACCCCAAACTTCCAATGGCATTACCTTTCTTATTTCGTCTAACGCACCACGAGCTTTTTCCACCCGATATGCAACTATTGCATTGCGTTCTTCCTGTGATAGACTCATAATAGTATCCCTTCCTCTCTAATATTGTACTTGAATAGTGACGGCGGCGCAGAATTCCACTGGTCGATGGTATATACAAACGCATTTATCTCTTCGCCTATGTCAAATCCTTTGTCCCACAAGTCGCAGGCAATTTCGTATCGCTCGGAATGTGACATAGGTGGCTTGTTGAGAATCACGATGACATCCCAGTCGCTATCCTCCCTGTTGTCTCCACGAGCACGAGAACCATACAGGATTATCTGCGCATCGGGGTCGGTAGCCCTTACCGTTGTGCGAATCAAATCCAATACCTTATCTCTGCTCTGGCGTTCCATTGCGGGAATTTTGTTTTCAATCGAGGCAAAAATACAAAAAATATTGCTCGTGTGCAAAATCTTTTGCCAGCGCTGTGATGGCTGACGCCGTTTCAAGTTTCACGTTTATATGCCTGCGGCGTTTCTATGGCTTCGCCGTTTCTGGTTTCACGTTTCAAGTTTCATGGTTCATGGACTAAAGCCCCGTTTCTGGTTTCACGTTTGTCGCGTCGTAGCGAGCCGCGACCGTACTCGTTTCTGGGTTCAATGTTCAAAAGTTCAACGTTCAAGGGTGTTGATAAAAACATTGTCAATGCCTAAATAAGGTTGACCGTTTTTCCCTTATTTTTCATTGTATTTTTATTAATCTTCTTTTCCATTTGTAGCGACCTTATTGGCTGCATTGATTGCAAAGGTAATACTTTTTTTCAAATT
>Ga0310786_10001316_pt1 | contig 39797 bp, 27 predicted proteins | sample AusTroGonzalo_MG_FD_203881 | JGI IMG/M metagenome (GOLD analysis project Ga0310786, IMG submission 203881) | Bovine rumen microbial communities from tropical cattle in Woodstock, Queensland, Australia - Gonzalo_03 (v2) (version 2) | ecosystem: Host-associated > Mammals > Digestive system >... | reverse complement strand
GACCGTCCGGCTTGCGTCGCTGGCGTGATGGGCGGTGTCGAATCCGAAATCGTCGATGCCACCAAGAACGTGTTCCTCGAAAGTGCCTGGTTCAATCCGACCGTTATCCGCAAGCAGGCCAAGCGCCTCTGCATTTCTACGGACTCCAGCTACCGCTTCGAACGCGAAATTGACTTTGCCACGCAGGACGAATACAGCAAGTACGCTTGCGCCATGATTCAGGAAGTCGCTGGCGGCCGCATTCTCAAGGGTTCTGTCGAATACACCGGCGAAGACCACAAGAAGGAATGCAACCAGGTGACGCTCCGCGTTGCCCGCGCCGCCAAGGTCATCGGCATGGAAGTTTCTGCCGAACAGATCGAAAAGTTCCTCACGGGTATCGCCCTCGAAGTCGTGAAGAAGGACGCTGAATCCCTCACGTTCAAGATCCCGAGCTTCCGCCCGGACCTCGAACGCGAAGTCGACCTCATCGAAGAAATTGCACGTCTCATCGGCTTTGACAACATTCCGTACAGCTTGCCGAAGTTCACGATGCAGCCGAACGAACTCCCGGCTATCGAAGTGCTCAACAGAAAGATCCGCAAGACGCTTTCTGCCATGGGCCTCCACGAATGCCTCTCCCTCCGCTTCACGAGCAAGGCACGTACCGAAGCTTTGTTCGGCACTGCAAACGACGACCGTCGCAGCAAGCCGGCACTTTTGCTGAACCCGCTCAGCGAAGAACTCGGCGCTGTCCCGACATCGCTCCTCCCGAACTTACTCAAGTCCGTAGCCGAAAACGAAAAGAACCGTCCGGGTTCTGTGCGTTTGTTCGAAGTTGCCAAGGGCCAGTTCAAGCGCGACCGCAAGGACGAACGCGACCCGGGCTTTGACGAATCTAACCTCGTCGCCCTCACCATCGCCGGTAACTTTGACACAGACCCGCTCAACGACAAGCCGAAGCAGATTGACTTTGCCGCATTCAAGGGCTTTGTCCAGAACTTCTTCAAGCGCCTCGGCCTCGTTGTCGAATTCCGCGCACCGGCTAAGCAGGAACTCTTCCTCCACCCGGGCAAGCAGGCCGAAATCGTCTGCAATGGCACGGTGCTTGGCACGATGGGCGAACTCCACCCGAACTGCCTCAAGGCTAACGAAATCAGCTACGAGACTTACGTGATGGAAGCCGACATGGACAAGATGGAAAAAGAAAGCCACAAGAAGATCGTGTTCCAGGCATTCAGCCGCCAGGTTCCGTCTACTCGCGACATTTCCATCGAAGTTGCCAAGACGATGACTCACGAAGACATCCTCGCCCGCATCAAGGGAATCAACCCGAAGAACCTCGCGAAGATCACGCTCAAGAGCATCTACGAAGGCGATAAGATCGAAGCCGGCAAGAAGAACATGGTCTACAGCCTCACCTACCAGGCTATGGACCGCACGCTCACGGACGACGAAGTCAACAAGGCTCACAACAAGCTCCGCGACAAGATCGTTGCAAACGGCGACATCGTGCTGAGATAAGTGATTAGTAAGCAGTGGTTAGTGGTTAAGAAAGCCACACACTGCACTTCGTCATTAAACTATCGCATCTCGTCATCCTGAGCAAAGCGAAGGATCTAGTAATTTCTAGTAATTACAGGAAACGCTCCCGATGGGAGCGTTTTTTTCATTTGTCATCCTAAATATAGCGACGGGATCTAGTGAAGCCCGTGTTGTTCGCAAAGAACAGGAATGTTACCGCCCGACAAAATCATGGCGGCAATCGAACCATAGCAAAGACCTTTTTCGACTTTAGACATAGCTTCGTTAACGTTCGTTCGATCTTCAGAGCCAATCAAAATCGTTGGGTTATGGAACCCTGCCGGAATTGTTTTCGGGCGCTCCGGTTTTTCATCGCGGAACTCATTTTCAGGAGCTTTGTAAACAAAATATTTTTCATCGATTACTGGGAGTTCATCAACCGCCGGGATTGAATCCATTTCTATCCTTCCCAACAATTTGCGAGTATACAGAGAATCTTGAGGATAAACAAAACCACAATACCATACCGGAAACACTAAACGATCAGTAGAATCCAATTTTTTCATCAAGACATTAGCGGCAATAGTTCCAAAAGAAGCTCCCAACGGCAAAAAAGTATTATTACCACCAAACAACAAAGTACAACTTTTTTTTTCATAAGGTATATAGAGCAACCGGGGCGGAAAATACCTAGCACCACGCTCAGACTCCTTAGCCGTATCCCGAGATGGCCAAAAGTGACCAGACATGTCATACGGATTACCGGCGCACACCAAGCAAAATGAGCATCCGACAAGAACAGCAACGGCAACAAATTTTACGAAACCCGCCACAAACACCTCCCCCATGCTTAGACTAGTTCAGTCCAAGCTGGTCACGGATGCCTTTGATAAATTCGTATTCTTCAGGCGACATGTTTTCTTTATTGTCGTCTTCGCGCGAGGCATTCGCAATACGCGTCATGCAGTTCGTCACCAGAATCTTGAAATCGTGGGACTCGGACTGGAGTGCTTTGACACAGGCCTTGGTGCGGTCGCTAGCCGACTTGAAACTTCCGTAGAGGTTGTTGAATTCGTCCCAACTCGCTTTGGGCGTCACTTCGTCATGAATTTTGTCGAGTTCAGCGCTTTCCGCTTCCGTTGCCGACGTTGCCCCCGGCAAAAGTTTTCCATTTTCGTGATCATGAGAAAGGCAGGCCGTCTGCCAGCACAAAATCAAAAGCGCCATTTCAGAATTCATAATAACCTCGTGTTTTTTATAAAGATACGAAAAACAATTAGCTATGGGCAATGAGGGCGCTCGTAAACTCGCTCTGAGCACGCTCCGCTTTGAGCAATACCCCACGCCCCAAAGCGTAGCGACCCCAAAGGGGCAACGCCCCGACCCCATCGCTCACTAGCCCCTATCGTTCCGTTCAGGACTCGCCTCTAAGTTCTAAGCTCTAAGTTCTACCAACTAATCCCAAACCACTTCCTACCGCCTACTACTTCACCCCACGCCCCAAAGCGTAGCGACCTCAAAGGGGCAACGCCCCGACCTCACTCCTCATTTACTATACTTTACACCATGGCATACATCGCAATGGCGCGTAAGTGGCGCCCGCAATCATTCAGCGATATGGTCGGTCAGGAACATATCGCAAAGACTCTTGAGAACGCCATTCAAGGCGGTCGTCTCCATCATGCATTCCTTTTTACCGGCACCCGAGGTGTGGGCAAGACAACCAGCGCCCGTATCCTCGCCCGCACGCTCAACTGCAAGGGCAACGACCCGCTGCACCCGTGCGGACAGTGCGACAGCTGCAAGGACATCGCTGGCGGAAACCCGATGGACGTCTATGAAATAGATGCGGCCTCCAACACCAGTGTCGACAATATCCGCGATGTGATTGACCGCGTGCAGTACCCGCCCGTCATCGGCAAGTACAAGATTTTCATCATCGACGAAGTCCACATGCTTTCGACCGGCGCCTTCAACGCGCTCCTCAAGACGCTCGAAGAACCGCCTGCTCATGTGATTTTCATCTTTGCCACCACCGAAGTCAACAAGGTTCCGCAGACTATTTTGAGCCGCGTGCAGCGCTTTGACTTTAAGCGCCTCACCGTAGACCAGATCCGCAGCCGCCTCCGCTACATTTGCGAACAAGAAGGCATCAAGGCCACCGACGAAGCGCTCGACATTTTTGCCGAAAAAGCCGACGGTTCCATGCGTGACGGTCTCACCTACTTTGACCAAGCGTATGCCTTTACCGGAAACGAGATGACCGCGGAATCCGTCCGCTCCGTTCTCGGCATTCCGCCTGTTGAACTTTTCTTCTCGCTCATCCAGTCCATCGAAAACCACGACATCAAGGGTTGCTTCCGCATGGTGGATGATGCCGTGAAAATCGGTATCGAGTTCATCCCGCTGCTCGACGGCTTTGGCAAGTTCCTCCGCAACTTGCTTTACGCCCGCCTCGATGCTTTCACACCGGATGCACTCAACATCACCGAAGAGCTTTACACCAAGTACAAGAGCTGCGCCCAAGGCCTCACGAACGGCGACATTTTGCGCATAAGCAAGATGCTCATCGACCTGCAGGGTACGCTCCGCTACAGCACGAACCCGCGTCTGCTTGTCGAAACGACATTCGCCCGAATGGCTTGGCTCGACCGATTGGTCGATTTGCGAAAAGCTCTTGCTGCGATAAACGATCCTAAAAGCGCCGAAAACGACGCGGTAAAAAAAAAAGTAACTGAAGTTAGCGCCATGATAGACGCCCAGGAAGAAGTCCAGGCGTCTTATGACGATCCGTTCGCCGGATACGATCAAGGTGGCGTTCAGGCTTTTTCGCGTTACGAAATTTCTGCGGCGTGGCCATCCATTCTTTCGGGAATTGCAAACGATGGTGACTACGTGTTTTCTGCAGCGATTGCAAACACAACGCTTGAAACGGGCGATCCCGAAATGAACCCGTTCCCAATTACGCTTACGTACGCGGGCACCACCGAAAATTCCGACAACTGGGGCTACCGCCAGATGATGGAACGCCAAGACTATGTCGAACGCGTAACCCGCATTTTGGAAGACCGCCTCCAGACGAAAATTGCGCTGTCTATCCGCACTCGCGCATTCACAGAAACGGAACTTGCCGAACAGCGCCAAGCCAAGATGAGCCCGTACGAGCTGGACTTGGAAAAAGAACCAGGGCTTGCAAAACTCAAGCAAATGTTTGCCACGGAACTCGTGTTCTCAAGAAAACTGAAACGAGCGACATTGGTAGAACAATCAGACGAAGAAGACTGCGACGCATAGTGGCGATGAGGTAGCTATGAGCCGTCAGCAATGAGCGGTGAGTAATGAATTTTATTAGGCGGCTATGCCGCGACTATTAAAAAGCTCATAGCTCAAAGGGAGCCGAAGGCGACCGACCTCATAGCTCACTACCTCAAAAATTCTATAATTACAAACGGAAAACAGTCATCCTGACACGCAAGTGGAAGGATCCAGTAACATTTAATACACTCAAAAAGCGAGGATACTTTCATGGATATGAGCAAGATGCTTAAGGACCTTCAGAAAATGCAGAGCAAGATGCTCAAGGCACAAAACGATCTCAAGGCCCAGAGCTTTGACGCAGAAGCCGGTGGCGGAATGGTGAAGGTCGCCATGAACGGAAAGGGCGTGCTCACGATGGTCAAGATCAACCCCGATGCCGTCGATAAGGACGATGTCGAAGCTCTCGAAGACCTCATCATGGCCGCAGTGAATTCTGCCGTCAAGAAAAAAGATGAAGCTACCCAGTCCAGTATTTCGGACATTACGGGCGGCATGAAAATCCCCGGATTGATGTAATTTTCGTCAAATTTCGCAAATTTTGCTGCATTTCATCCCCAAAATTTGCGCTTTATCAATTTCCAAAAAAAGCACCCTTATAGAAAGTGTGCTTTTTTTTTACATTTGGCGAGCTAATAATGTATTAGGAGAACGAATGTCAAGGAAATTTTTAGTCCTTTCTGCCCTAGCGTTAGGGTTGATGGTACCAGCCTCGGCAAAAACCTACACCCGAGAAGAAGCGGTTCAAACCGCTATTGAAAACTCGCCTGATGTAAAATCAGCCGAAGAAGATCTCATTAGAGCATCTTCCCAAGTAGAAGCTGGCTACGGCAATGCATACCCCTCTATTGACTTCAATGCAACCGTTACCCGCATTTTCGGACTTGACGATGTCAAAGGTGGTACGCCAATAACAAACACAGCGTCAGACATGTATGGCGCTAAAGATGACGATGGAAACCCCAAAGCAAACCTTTTTGACAAAAGTGTTCTGGCCCCAGCAATCGACAAAATGATTGGCATGGCAAGTGCCCAAGGCTACCGCTGGCAATCTAGCGTGGGCCTTACCTTGACCCAGGTGCTTTATGCCGCTGGCAAGGTCGGAACAGCAATCGACATTGCAAAAGCTTTTAAGCTAAAGCAAGAACTAGCTCTTGAAAACGTAAAGACAACCGTTCGTTACAACATCGAAAAATCTTTTGACAACTGCGTCATCATTGATTCTTCTATTGCTATTCTAGAAGCAACCATCAAGCTGACCGAACAGAATCTTGAATTCCTCAAGCAAAGCTACGAAAGCGGTCTTGCCTCAGAACTGGATTTACTCCGTCTCCAGCTGTCTCTTGACGCTTACAAATCCGACCTGCAAACAATAAAGAACAACTATGTCGTTGCCAAGAATGCGCTCCTCATCGCCATGGGACTAGAATGGGATCCGGACATTCAATTGCAAGGTGAACTCCGTAGCCCGGATTCGAACCTTCCCTATCCTGACACCGTAATGGCCAACGTTTTGCAGCGCCGCAAAGATGTCGCCATGCTCAACGCCGCCGAAACAATTCTCGAAAAAAATGTCGATATCGAAAAAGGCGGATACAAACCGACAATCGCTTTGGTAGGCGGTCTCAAATACGCCAATAACCAAAACAAAATTACCGAATGGGACGCCCCCAAGTGGGACAAAATCAATAAGTATGTGGCCTTGAACGTTTCCATGAACCTGTTCAATGGTATGCAAACCAAGGAAGCTGTAGTCCAAGCAAAATCAAATCTCCGCAGCGCACAAATTCAAAAGGAAACGCTCGAAAAAGCAATCCGCTTAGAAATTGAAACAGACGCAATCGCTCTTGCTTCAACAGAAGAGCAACTTGTCATTCTAAAGAACAACATCAATTTGGCTACGCGTATTTACGATATGACGGAAGCAGCCTACAAAAACGGAAGTGAAACTCAGTTGAACCTGATTGCGGCTGGATTATCGCTTCATCAAGCCAAGCTGAACTACATCAAAGGTGTACAAAACTGGAACACCGCCTATAACGCATTGCTCACAGTCACCGGCGAATACTAAGATTTAAGAGGAAGACAAATAAAATGAAAACGACAACAAAAACACTCATTACCATTTCGGCCCTGTCGCTCCTCCTGATTGGATGCGGCGATGCCAAGAAAGACGCCAAGTCCGAAAAGAAAGTTACAACCATCGAAGAAATCCAGAAGGTCAAAGGCAAGCCAGCCAAAGTCGTAAAAGCCGGTACAGTCAAGCTGACCGATGTCCGTTCGTTTAGCGGTACTATCGAAGGCAGCCAGCAGACCACAGCAACAGCAAAGCTCGGCGACCCGATTGCCAAAATCAGAGTGCACGTCGGTTCCAAGGTCAAGAAAGACCAGGTCCTCGCTGAATTCGTATTCACGGGCGACAACACCAGTTACCAGCAAGCAAAAGCAGCCATGGAATTCAACGAAAAGACTCTTGCCCGTACCAAGGAAGTGCAAGCCAAGGGTGGTATCCCCCAAAGCACCGTTGACCAGCTCGAAACCCAAATTAAAGTATCCAAGATGCAGTTGGAAGCCGCCCGCCGCGCAACGCTCGTGCTCGCTCCTTCTTCGGGAACAATTACCGAAATCAAGCACAAGGTCGGTGAAGTCCCGGGTGTAGGTGGTGCCATGTTCACCATCGCCAATCTTGACAAGGTGATCCTCAAGCTCAACGTCACGAGCAGCGAAATCGGATTCTTCAAGAAGGGCGCCAAGGCCGTCATTGAACTGAATGGCGAAAAGATCGAAGGCGAAGTCACCCTCATCCCGCTCGCCGCCGACAAGACCACGCGTTTCTTCCCGGTCGAAGTGACCTTCAAGAACAAGAGTCGTAAGCTCCTCCCGGGCATGTACCTCACCGCAAAGCTTGACGCTCGCGAAGTTACCGGCGTGACCGTCCCGACCGAAGCAATCGTCTATGGCAATGGCGTGAATGCCGTTTGGATCGTTGACGCTAACGGCAAGGCCAAGCGCAAGATTGTTCAACTCGGCGTGCAGACCAAGAGCGACATCCAGATTACCGAAGGCATCAACGAAGGCGATATCGTGATGGTCGAAGGCCAAAACCGCATGAACGATGGCGACAAGGTGCTGATTGTCGAATAATCGACGCAGGAGTTTATAGCCAATGATTAAAGCCAGTATTTACAAACCAATCACCATGCTCATGGTCATCTTGACCGTGGTGGTGTTCGGTCTTTATACCTATTCTATGATGGTGGTGGACTTGATGCCGAAATTCGAAGTTCCGGTCGTCACAGGCACCATCATTTACCAGGGCGCAAACCCTGAAGAAATCGAAACCACGATTATCAAGCCAATTGAAGAACAGGTGGAACTTGTGGACGGTATCGACTACGTTCAATCCATCTGCTTGGAAAACTACGGTATCGTGGTCGCCATGTTCAACATGGGCGTGAACGTGGACGTGGCCGCAAACGATGTGCGTTCCAAGATTGAACTTGCATCCGTGAACTTCCCGGACGCCGTGCAAGCCCCGATTATTTCGAAGGTCGATATTAACGGTCAAGCCATCATGGCCATTTCGTTTACCGGCCCGCTTAATTCTACAGAACTCCGCCAAAAAGTCGAAGACGAAATCGAACCGCTTTTCACCTCCGTTTCCGGTGTGGCTAGCGTCGATATTTTCGGTGGTACGACCCGCCAGATTTCAATTGAAGTAGACAAGGAAAAGATGAAGGACCGTGGTGTCGATATCGGCACGATGATGGGTCTTTACGGTCAATCCAACGTGAATCTTCCGGTGGGTGAAGTCATCGGCAAGCACAAGAATACGACCGTGCGTACCGCAGGTAAGTTCAGAAGCCTCGACGAAATGCGCAACATGGAAATTCCGACCGAAAAAGGCGTCGTGAAGCTCTCCGAAATTGCAGTTGTCAAGGACACGATCGAAACCATTACTTCGACATCTCGCTTTAGCGGTCGCAACTCCGTTGCTCTCGATATCAAGAAACGTTCCGACGCTAACGTAGTGGAAGTCTCTAGAGGCGTGCTCAAGCGCATGGCCGAAATCAACAAGACACTCCCTGAAGGATTCAAGCTGACGCTTATTTACGACAAGTCCGAAGCTGTGAACGAATCTATCAATAACGTTATCCAGAACATCATCATTGCCATTGTGCTTACCGCAGCACTCTTGCTTTTGTTCCTCGGTAAGTTCTCGACGATGATTATTGCCGCCCTCACGATGCCTATTTCCGTGATTGGTGCATTTACGCTCATGTACTTTGCTGGTTTCGGCATCAACATGATGTCCCTCATGGCTCTTTCGAGTTCAGTGGGTCTCTTGGTGACGAACTCCATCGTGGTGCTCGAAAACATCAACAATAAGTTGAATCAAGGTCTTGATCCGAAGGAAGCTGCTTACAAGGGTACTTCAGAAATTATGATTGCAATCATGGCATCGACGCTCACCAACGTCTGCGTGTTCGTGCCGATTGCATTCATGAAGTCCATCGTGGGTATCTTCTTCCGTACGTTCGGTATGACCATGGTGTTTGCAACGTTCGTGTCGCTCCTCGTGACATTTACGCTCACCCCGCTCATGGCCGCATACTTGTTCAAAGGCAAAAAGAAAGACGAAAACGGCAACATCATCGAAGAAAAGCCCGGTATTATCGAAAGCGCCTTGGGTGTATTCCCCAAGATTTTGAATGGCTTCCGCTTCGTTTACTTGAAAGCTCTTAGTTTCTGCCTTTCTGTCCCGGGCGTTATCTTCCAGGTTGTCGCACTCTGTTTAACACTTTACGGTGTCGGCATTTTGGCCAAGAACAACTTGACCGTGGAACTTTCTCCGAGACAGGACCAGGGCATGATGAGCATCAAGCTCGAAATGCCTGTGGGTACGAATATTGAAACGACAGACTCCGTCGCTCGCATAATCGAATCCCGCGTCAAGGACATTCCTGAAATCGTCCACTACAGCATGAACGTCGGTGGTTCCAACGGCTTTACGACAGTGAACCAGGCAACGATGCGTGTAAGGCTCTTGAAGGACTGGGAAAAGAAAAAAATGAAGGATTGGAAGGGCGGCCACCGCAGCACCGACCAAATCGTCGACTCCATCCGTCCTTACTTGGCAAACATTCCTGACGCTTACATTTCCGTGAAGTCCACCTCCGCCTCTGAAATGCAGAACAACTCCGCTGGCGACGTGGTGCTCGAAGTGAGCGGCCTCCATGCCGACTCCGTGATTAAGGCCTCGCAAATCGTTCTCGACCGCGTCAAGGAAAAGATGGAAGGCGTTGTCGATATCAAGACCAGTTACGAAGCTGGTAAGCCGGAAATCCGCTTGATTCCGAACCGTGCCGCCATGGCCGACTACGGTGTCACGCTCCAGACAATCGCCAACTACAACTACATTGCAGTGAGCGGTTACGAAGCAGGTCAGTACACCGAAAACGGCGAAGAATACGATGTGTACGTGCGCTTGAAAGAAAAGGATAGACAGAGCCATGCCGATATCGAAGACTTGCCCATCAAAACCCCGAAGGGTTATGTGAGCGCAAGCGAACTCTTCTACATCGAAGATGGCGCTGGCCCGACACGAATTGACCGTAAGCGCAAGATGAGACGTATTGATATTTCGATGAACTTGCTCCCAGGCCACACGACAGGTGAAATCATGGGCAAGCTCACTGAACTCACGAACGGCATGAAGGAAGAAGTTCCCGAAGGCATCAGCTTTGGTTTCGGTGGTAACGCCGATATGCAAAACGACATGCAGAGAGAATTCATGACAGCTATCGTGATGGCAATTATCCTCACCTACATTTTGCTCATTGCACTCCTCGAAAGCTTTGCACAGCCGTTCATTATTATGACGACAATCCCGATGGGTGCTATCGGTGTGCTCCTCGCACTCGTTTTCACGGGCAAGGCACTTTCCATGATCGCTCTCATGGCAATCGTTATGTTGATTGGTGTGGTGGTGAACAACGCTATTCTCTTGCTGGACGAAGCAAACCGCTTGTTACGTAGTGGAAGCATGGGCAGACGCTCGGCTATCATGACCGCCGCAAAGGCCAAGTTCCAGCCCATTGTGCTTGCAACGCTCGCCTCTGTGATTGCACAGCTCCCGCTGGCATTTGCTCTCGGTGGTAACGTGGCTGCAATGACCCAGCCGATGGGTATCGCCTCTGTGGGTGGTTTGATTGTGTCTGCAATCCTCACCATGTTCTTGGTGCCTACATTCTTCTGGCTCCCGAACGCACTCTTTAGCAAGGCTAAAAAAGGCGCCAAGAAAATCCAGAATAAATTAAGCAAAGCCTAATTGAAATTACATTAGAAACCCCTTAAAGCCTCCCATTCCCTTGGGAGGCTTTTTTTTTCAAAAACAGTCATGGATTCTATCGCTACGCTCCAGAATGACAATGCATAGTTCAGTCACCCTGGAGGGAGTGCAGCGACCGATAGTGTCCATTATTTTTGCAAACGGTAGTTGGCAAAATTTGCAGAAAAGCGATTTTTCAATTCTTTTAATTGTATTTTACGGGGATGAATCAAATAAACTTGTCTAAAAAATGGTGTCAGAAAAATGGGATTGCAATTTTATCTAGGGGCGAAATTGCGGATTGCAATAAGGATTGCAATAAGGAATGCGCAACCCTTAAGGTAGCCGTGCCAAATGCAAACGATGAATTTATGCTCGAAAAAATTCGTTTTATCACGCAACAAAGGATTGTAGCAGAGCAAAAAACGCCTGCAGAAATCCGCGCATTGCAGAACATGGGCGAATATATTGACGACGAAGATTTGCTCAAACACATCAAGCAAATCGATATTTCACGAAACACGTCTTGGGAATCGGAACCCATTATTAATTTTGTAGACAGCATTATCGTTAAGGCGCTACAGAAAAAAGCAACAGACATTCACTTGGAACCGATGGCAGACGCGCTCCGCGTAAGGTTTCGCATTGATGGTCTTTTAACGGAATACCGCACGTTCCCGCAATGGCTAGCCGAGCCCGTTTTGATACGCTTGAAAGTCATGGCCAATGTCGACATCACAGAGCACCGTTTGCCGCACGACGGGAGTTTTGCTTTTGAGGATTTTCAGCCAAAAATCAACGTGCGCTTGAGTACAATCCCGATTAGCAATGGCGAAAAATGCGTGTTGCGACTTTTGCCCGCAAGCGATTCCGCACAGACACTTGCGAATCTCGACTTTAGCGAAAAAACGCTCGTGGCGCTCCGCCGCATTTTTAGCGCACCGCAAGGATTATTCCTTGTTACAGGCCCCACAGGCAGCGGAAAAACAACAACGCTTTATGCAGGGCTTCGCGAAATCATCCAGCGCAAAATCAACGTGACAACAATCGAAGACCCTGTTGAATACGAGCTGCGCGGCGCCAATCAAGTTCCCGTGAACGAAAAATGCGGATTCACATTTGCAGTCGCGTTGCGTTCGATTTTGCGACAGGACCCGGATGTGATTCTCGTCGGAGAAATTCGCGACGCAGAGACTGCACAAATCGCATTACGCGCAGCGCAAACAGGGCATTTGGTTTTGAGCACATTGCATACGAACAGCGCCAAAGGCGCTACAACTCGATTGCTCGACCTTGGAGTGCAACAGAACGCTTTAAACGAAGCGTTACTCGGCGTTTTCGCGCAACGCCTCGTGAGAAAAGTGAGTAGAATTTCACCGCAGGAAAGCACACCGCAAGAAAACGTGAACTGTAACGAAAAAAACGTGCAAAATTACAGCGGCAGAACCATCGTCAGCGAATTGCTGTTACCTAACGGTACCTACGCCGACGGCACCATGCATGAGAACGCCCGAAAGCTTGTCGCAAAAGACATCACAGACGAAAACGAAATCACAAGAGTACTTGGAAATAGGTAATAGGTTTTAGGTTACAGGGATTAGGAAAAGAATCACGAGCTTCGCTCGTCTTTATAAGGAGGCGAAGCCTCGATTATCATCCTAACACCTAATACCTAACCCACTAAAACCTAATTCACTTTTTTCCGCCGAACCATGAATTAATATCATCGCCTTCTTTCATCGAAGAACTGATATTTTCAAGGCCTTCGCCAAGCACCACCGTACGGATTCCCGCCTGAGAAAAGACAGTTTGCAAGTACTCCGTGCCGCTGCGGCCCGCTTCGTCCTTATCCAAACAAAGTACAACGCTCTTGTTCTTGAAAAGTGGCAACCATTCCGTCTTGAACGAACGCACGCCCGGAATTCCAATGGCTGTAATGCGTTGCCCCAAAAAAGTGAGCGTATCAACCACGCCTTCACATAAATAAACCCAGCCCGGCTTTTGATCAAGAACCGAAACGTTGTACGGATACGGGACCGTCCCGCGCAAATTCAACTCCTTGGGAACAACGGAACTATTAATGGCTCGCGCCTGAAAATAAAACGAACGGCGTTTTGCATCGAGGTAAGGGAAAAAAAGCGGATGTTTGTAATACCTTAAATTTCCGTTTTCGTTGAAAAGCCCTACATACTTGAGGACTTCCAAATCGTAAGTTTCCTTGAGCTTATTGTTCAGCGCACCATAATCCGTAATCGTACGCAAAAGCATTTTATCCCAAATCGGCTTGTAAATGCGACGACGCGCAAGGTATGCTGCTGCGGGAGTCTTATCGACCGGACTCAACATTTTAAGGAACGAAAGGATAATCTTCTTGCGCTCATCTTCGCTAACAAGCTCTTTTGGCGGTTCTGGCGAAGAATATTCCAAAGCAGCCTCGCGCACAGCGACTTTCGCCACAAGCGAAGCATTTTGCGTTGCAGTATGGTTCTGCATAGGAGCGCCCGCCGGAGAATTTACAGGCGATGCGTTCGGCGCCATAACGCGATTTTGCACAGCGTTTTTTGCGCCCGGCACCAAGAATCCATACGTTTCCTTAAGCCAATTCAAAGCCTCTAGAAATGAGCAATTCTTAACAATCTGAACAAGAGAAATAACATCGCCGCGAACATCATCGCAAACCCAGCAGCGGAAAGTTCCACGTTCTTCAGAGAAAGAAACCGAAGGCGTTCTATCGCCGTGAGCATGGCGCATCGGGAAAAAGCAACGACAGCGGCCACGCACCACAGGCACGCCAAGCGCAGTCGCTACTGCAGTAATCGAGAGCGCAGCCTTAAATTGTTTGAGTTCCTCTTCTGTCATTGCACAAAGAATATATATATTTTCGTCATGAATATTCTCGAAAATGTACCGATGAGCGAGCACACGTCCTTTAAAGTAGGCGGCCCCGCAAGATATTTCGTCAAAGCAGAATCTGTCGATGAAATAAAAGAAGCCATTCAGTTTGCAAAAGAACGCGCGCTCCCCAGTTTTATTCTTGGGAAAGGCACAAACTTGCTCGTCTCCGACAACGGTTTTAACGGCGTTATCATCCAGCTCGGTAAATTTTTCTCAGACATCGAGAATCTCGGCAACGGTAAAATCCGCGCCAAAGGCGCCACACCGCTCGCCCGCCTCGCCCGCTACACCATCAACGAAGGCCTTGCCGGAATCCACAAGCTCGCAGGAATCCCCGGAAGTCTCGGCGGCGCCATTTATATGAACGCAGGCGCTTACGGTCAAGACGTATCGCAAACATGCATCGAAGTCGAGACCATCGACACCGCCGGAAACATCTGCACAAGAGCCGCCGCAGAATGCGCGTTCAATTACCGCCACAGCATCTTCCAAGAACTCGCGACTTCCGCAGCTTCAGCAGAAAGCGCCGAAACCATTCTCGCTGCCACATTCCAGCTCACGCAAGCATCAAGCCTCGACAAGACCGCCAAGGACCTTGAAAGCGAAATGCAGGAATGCATGACAAAGCGCCGCAATTCGCAGCCGCTCTCCATGCCGAACGCAGGCAGCACATTCAAACGCCTCGACGCAGGCGCCGCGGCAACACCCACACAAATCGCTCCCGGTTACTATATCGAACAGGCTGGTTTAAAAGGCTACCGCATCGGCGGCGCCGAAGTCAGCCAGGTGCATGCGAACTTTATCGTCAACGCCGGTGGCGCAACCGCAACCGACATCAAGCAACTCAGCGAATACGTTCAAAAAGTCGTCGCCGAGAAATTCAACATTCAACTGAAACGCGAAATTATATTGCTTGGGGATTTTTAGACTGCAGTGGATTTCAGCCTACTGTTCGCTGTTTACTTCAACAGGCAGCGGATCATACTTGTTTAAAATCCACACAATCAGCACGTAAACCGAGCCGCCAATAAATCCACCCAGCGAATCCGCGATCAAGTCCATCGCATCGCAGCTACGGCCTTCTACAAACAATTGGTGGTATTCATCGGTACAACCATAAGCAAGCGCCAAAAGCATCACAATCACGACCTTGAGCCACGGTTTTACGGACCACTGCCTACGGGCCCACCACATGCAAAAGCAACCTGCCAAAGTCGCATATTCGCAAGTATGCGCAAGCTTGTCCCACACATGCGGAAGCCCTTCCAACTCCGCAGAAGTCATAGAAGAAAGCTTGAATATAATCGCCATGCAAAGGATTGCAGGAACTTTTCTGAAAAACGGATACTTTTCAAATAAAGATTCAAACATGCGCGCAAATTTAGCTTTTTCAAAAAGCTATTCGTTCTTGAGCAGATGCTTGGACACGACGTTTTTGTATTCTTCTTCCGCCGTCATGGCATTGATTCGATTACTCTTCTTGCCGCCTTCGTAATTTTCAAAATAGCAATAAGTCTCGTAAACTTTTCTACCCTTGATGAGTTTGCCATTCACAAAATACACCAAGATTTCGATATGCGCAATTCTATTCTGCTTCAACCGGAGCGGAAGTTTGAAAGAATTCACCGTCAATTCATCGCCACTGAACGTCTTAATAACGGCACCTTTGCGCATTATCACAATTTTCTTGATTTGAGACAAGTCCGCTCCCATCAGACCTGCCACACGAAATCTAAGTGTCGCGGGAATGTCTCGTTCTTCGGGCAGCACATGTATTCTTTCACGCCCCGAACCTTCAACCACAACTTTGGGTTTCAGGATTTTTGGTTGTTGGGCAGTATCCTTTGCAACATTAGTCTTACGTTCATCCGCCCTTGTCAAAACCTCAGCCATTTTTGCCGAAACAAAATTCGTATTCCACGTATGGCAAATGTATTCCACTTCGCCATTGCTGCAATTTGCAACAAAATGTTTAGGTCCAAAAGCCGTGGAATCAGTCCATTCAAAAGAGCGTTTATACAATCCGCTTTCGGGAATCGAATCGACAATTCCCAAAACAGAAACAAAGTTCCCGGGAACAAACAGCGCTTCAAGCGAAACTCCCGGTTTCCCGATATACTCATTCAACACCATGGGCTTGAATTCTACCTGCGTACGTTTAATGAAGGCGTCCATCTTTTTCTTGTACGATTCATCAAATTCAAGCAACATCGAAGAAACCTTGTCAAGGCCAAGCCTTGACGCACGGACCCCAAGTTCCGAAGCCGTCTCTGTCACCATAGAATCTATGGCACGAGCTAAAAAAATCGTTCCCGAACTTGCTAGCGACAAGATTTTTTTGCCATTAGCATTGGCAATTAAAGTCTGTCCACCCTTGATAGGCCCCGCCGAATCCTTTTTTACAAAGACATCGAAAAGCCCTTCCTTGAGCGATGAGACTTCTAGGCCGTCAACATTTTCTACAAATCCGGCCGTTCCACGAACGATAGACGACACATTTTCCGTGCAGATTTCAAATTCATCCTTGACCGCCTGTTTCTGCACTTCGAACAGTAATTTTCCAGAGACTAGCGAAATAGAAATTTTTCGTTTAAGTTCATCAGCCTTCGTCACGTCAATAGCGACTTCGGAGCGGCCATCCACCTTGAGCGCAGAACCATCCGCCATCGAAATTACAATAGAAGAGCCAGGCTCTGTCAAAACCGAAGAATATTCATGAACAACCTGACCGACTTTCAGCGGTATTGCATCGTCATCCAAAACTTTAACGCGAGCGTTCCCCAAAATATTCCAAACAACACCTGTAAAAACAGGCTTTTCAGGACCAACATTCACTTTTTCGTTTTTACGAGAGGAAAAGGAATCTCCGCATGCAGACAAAGAGACAGCAAAAACAAAAGTGGTAACCCAAAATCCCACCCCAAATATTTTTGCATGAATCATTCCAACCATGTTTTTTAATCTAGTAATTAAAATTTCAAAAAAGAAATTTAAAATCACTTTTACCCCTCGACAAAAAACAAATATTCGCTCTCTACCACATACTCTTAAATATGCTCAAAAGAAATATAATATAAAAATTCTAAATTTTCACCCATGAAAGCAATTACATTGAAAGCCGGACGTGATAAGTCCGCCCTCCGTTATCATCCGTGGATTTTTAGTGGAGCCATAGATGAAGTTGTCGGCGACCCAGAACTTGGTGATGTTGTCGAAGTTTACAGCTACAGGAGCGATTTTTTAGGCCTCGCCGCATATTCGCCCAAATCACAAATACGAGGCCGATTCTGGACATTTGGAAACGAAGGAAAGAACACAAAAATCGATCGAGAATTCTTTAGCGACATTCTCGACCGTGCCATAGCCTCCCGCAAGAGCCGCGGATTCGACATCCACGATAAAGAATGCGCTTTCCGCCTCGTAAATGCCGAAAACGATGGCATTCCGGGCTGCATCATCGACAAGTACGCCGACATTTACTCCGTCGAAATTCTTGCCGCCGGTGCCGAAGTCAACCGCAAAATCATCTACGAGTTGCTCGCCGAAAAAACAGGCTGCCGCGGCATTTACGAACGCTGCGATTCCGAAGTCCGCAAAAAAGAAGGTCTCCCCCTCCGCACGGGAGTCGTGTTCGGCGAAGTTCCTGACGAGCCGGTCATCATCAACGAGAACGGAATCCTGTTCCCCATCGACGTGAAGAACGGCCATAAGACAGGCTACTACCTCGACCAGCGCGATGCCAGACGCCGCGTCGGCGAGCTCACCGCAGGCAAAAAAGTGCTCAACTGCTTCTGCTACACGGGCGGTTTTGGTCTCTACGCACTTCGTGGCGGCTGCGAAAAAGTTTATCAGGTCGATGTTTCCAAGGATGCGCTCAAACTGGCCAAAGAAGGCATCATGCGAAACAAGCTAAGTACAGCTCACGCCACGCACATCGAAGCCGACGTATTCCAGTACTTGCGCAAGTGCCGCGACAAAGCAGAAACGTTTGACTTTATCGTACTCGATCCGCCCAAATTCGTCGAAAGCAAGGACAACTTGCAGAAAGGCGCCCGCGGATACAAGGACATCAATTTACTTGCAATGAAGCTTCTCGCCGAAGGCGGCATGCTTGCCACGTTCAGTTGCTCTGGCCTCATGGAAATGGACCTGTTCCAGAAAATCATCGCGGATGCCGCCGCCGATGCCCACCGTCGCGTGCAGATTATCGAGCGTTTTGGCCAACCCGCCGACCACCCCGTGAACACAGCCTTCCCCGAAGGACAATACCTCAAGGGATTGCTAGTTCAAGTGGTGTAGACATTTTCACAAAAACGGCAACCTTTACTATTCAAACCAGTAAAGGTTGTCTTTTTTTTCTTTAGACGAAAGCTTTAAATTGTTTATATAACTCGTCTTTTTACCGTTATTTTTTTTCGCAATTTGCGAATATATCGACTCCACTTTATTTCCATCTAAACAACAATTTACCGGAAGGCTCACAACCGATTTCTTATTATAACTCATAACAACAGCATAGTCGCTAAGCCATTCGCTTGCAGAAACTTCAGTTTGATCCTCAATTTTTAGGGTATCAAAACGGAAGCTTTCTTTTTCTACGTTATTCGTATTTATAGAATTACTAACACGTTCGTCCAAAAAATCATAGCAATAATCATGCTGTGATTCATCGGCCGCATAACGCCCTATCTTTAGAATTGTTTTAAAATTTCGCATCACGAGTACAGCATTTTCCGCCTCATTTTTTGATTTAAATTCTTTCAGCGGAAAATTATCTTTACCTACAACAACCCATCGTTTTGAAATCGGATTATATTTAATTTCCAATCGGTTCGGATCATAATACATACATTTAATTGGAGATTCCAGATTTCTTAAAACGTAATTTTGTACGGAAAAAGAATCGATCCCCCCTAAAATATATGTAGCATTATTTTTCAATTTCAAGACATGCAAACAACCTTTAAGCCAACCGCAATCACTTTTCCCTGCATATTTTCTCAGGTCCCAATATGTAATTCCCTCTGGTTCTTCTGGGTAGAATAGGTATTTCCCGTCAAACGAAAAATCTATAGCGCTTTCATCAGAGCCGTCAGACTTCGTACATGCTAATCCGGCAAATGCAGGCCCATCAAACCTAATGAAACCTGATTGGACAGCGGAATTAATTTGCCAACTGGCCTCAAACCAATCCTTTTTTCTCTCTGCTTCAGATTGTAGAGGAGCACCTTTATCTTTCCATATGTAGTAAGCTCTTGTTTGAATAAATTCTTGCGTGGAGTCCTTATGATCACGGAATAAAACAAAAGCTGTAACACCATCATGTTTCTCATGAGATCCAAAACCGGCACACAAATACAATGTATCAAACGAATCAAAACATCCACCTTGCATTCTCGCATCAATTTCATAAGGGCGAGCCTTAAATTCACCAGAACCTGTTTTTTCGCCTCGATATAATATTATCCCATCTTTATTCACAGAAGTAAAAACACTTCCTGCGAAACTATCTCTATTTTTGACTTTTTCGAGCTTTTTAAGCAATGCGACATTAATTTTAAAAGCCATAATAGGAGAATGATCCCCTTCAAAAGAAGAGGATATAAAAGTATCGCTAGTATACAAGCATCCATCTAAAGGGTTTACCGCACACCATAAAAGCTTTTCAAAATAAACATTACCTTTCTTCTTCAATCTTTCACGCCAAACGCAATCAAACGTTTGTGTCGAAAAAACCAAAATTTGGGCATCCACATCCCCTTCTTTTCCACTCTGGAAAACAGGAACAAAAATAAATCCCTGATAATAATCAATATCCCCAAAATGAATTTCGCCCACCTTTATGCCAACAGGTTTTCCAGAATCCAAACTATAGTACTTGTAAAAACGGTGTTGCAAGAGCGTCCCTTTACTATAAACCTTGCACCCTTCAGAGAGCTGCTCCACCCTGTAATTGATTTTTTTATCTAGACCAAGTAAAGGGACCTGATGTATAACACCATAATTTCGCCCCCCAATTAAGCTACTATAGTTTAAAGATCCAGCACCATGGGAAATATACCAATACTCATCATCATGACAAATTCCCTGGACATCATCACTAAAATCAGTTACAACATTATCAGGAGAATATTCCAGATTTTCATATTTTCTGGTCGGCGTCCAGCGCATCCAATCCGATTTTCCATTACTTATCATGATATTTACTCCCTTTTTTATATTCAAAAAAATTATTTATACAAAACAGGATATTTAAAATTAAATTTATTTGTACAAGCCAATTTTTCATAAACAATATTTAACATTCCTAAAAAAAAGTTAAAATTTCCACAAAATTGGAACTTTTCACCTCATTTTTCATTCAAAAAACTTACCGAAAAATTATATACAGGTGACATTGACTGTTTATTTTTTTTATTATTCTAAAGGAGATATGTACAGAGAGAGATGAAGAGGTAAAAAATGTATCTAGTAACCTACGATATCGGCAATTCTTTTATAAAGGCCGCACTCACACAAATTACGGATACAATAAAGTTCGTAGGCGCTACGGTCACCAATACGCATAACACCTCGACTTTAAACGGCAAAGGCGTCGAACAGAACACCGAACAATGGTGGGATTCTATTTGCCGTTGTACAAAAGACCTCCTCAAAAACTATGGCATTACAAGCGAGCAAATTAAGGGAATCAGCTTCTGTTCGCAAATGAACGGAACTGTGCTCGTCGATGCCAACGGCAACACGGTCCGCCCTCCAATGACATTCCTCGACAGGCGCGCCGATGAAGAATTGAAAGAATATTTCAATCACGGAATCAAGTTTCACGGGCTAAACATCTGGAAACTCCTCAAGGCGATGAGACACACAAGTATGGTCCCGGTCGGAGCCTACAGCCCCATCTGGAAATACAAGTGGGTTCAAAAAAACGAACCCGAAAACTTCGCAAAAGTCGACAAGTTCCTAGATGTCGGGGATTACCTGCTTTTCAAGACGACAGGACAATTCGTACGCACAGAGGATTCCGCATTCTGCACAGCACTCAACGATTGCCGCAAAGGACACTCCGGCTGGAGCCACACCATGGCGAAGGCCTACGGCATCAGCGAGAAGCATTTACCTAAAATTGTACAAAGCACAGATATCGTCGGTCAAATTACAGAAACCGCAGCCGAACAGATGGGTTTGGAGCCAGGAACGCCAGTTATCGCAGGCGGCGGAGACGTTGCGTTGGTCGCCATTGGCTGCGGAAACACCCATAGCAATCTCACTGGAATTTACTGCGGCACATCCGGTTCCGTCTGTACCGTCGTAGACCACATCATCCAGTTTGCAGACATCATGATGATTGCCGTCAAAGGGCCGGAACCAACACAAAAGTACTTGTACGGCGAACTCGAGACCGCAGGCAAATGCTTTGCCTGGGCACGTGAACTTATCGGCAAGCTTGACAACTCCGAATACACTTACGAAGAATGCGCTTCGCTTGTATCAAAAGCAGAGCCGGGCGCTCGTGGACTTTTGTTCACACCGTTTATGAACGGTTGCAAAACTCCTTTTGAAGACGGAGAAATTCGCAGTTCGCTTTCGGGCATTGGACTAGAAACAACTCGTGGCGATTTGCTCCGCGCGGTCATCGAAGGCATTTGTTTCCACTTCCGCTGGTTGCTCGAATGCCAAGCCGAGAAATGCAAGATATCCGACACAATCCGCTTTGCAGGCGGTCTTGCAAGGCTCAATATCATGAACCAGATTCTCGCCGATATTACCGGCCATACGATAGAGTCTGTCAAGCATCCGCAGTACGTGGGTGCACTTGGCGCAGCCGCCGTTGCGGCAATTGGTCTTGGACAAATGAAATTCGAAGACATCCACAACCATATCGAGATTACGAACACGTACACGCCGAATCCCGAGAACCAAGCCATCTACAACAAACTCTACAAAAAGTTCCTTGAAAAAGTAAAGAGCGACAGGAAACTTGTTAGCAGAGCTTAGAGCGGCTAAGCCGCGATAGGCGGTTCGCAAGATTTAGATAATCCGGACTTCGGATTTCGGAATCAGAAATTTAAGCGCCAGAATGAGACAACTTTTATTCTAAGTTCTACCAACTAAATTATCGCTTATTGCGCGGGAGTTCGCTGGCGTGCTTTTCAAGCCATACGGCATCTTCCAATGCACGTTCGGCTTCCGTTGCCCAGTCAGAATCCGGGAATTCACGAACAACGTCACGGTAGCGCGTCACAGCACTGTGGAAGTCACGCATCTCGCGATAGATGTTCCCCATCTGGAGCATTGCGAAATAGCGTTCATCCGGCGTAATTTCATTTTCGAGCAAAGCCTTATACATCTGGAGAGCGGCTTCGTTGTAACCATCCGCGAACAAAGCATTGGCATTGGCAATGGAATTTGTCGCAGTCGGAGCCACATCCTCTTTCTGCGGAGCGGCTTTTTCAGCAGACCTCGCCTTGTCGTTCCCCGTGCTCTTCGCTTCCTTCATTGCTTTTGCTTCAGCTTCTTTCATAGCCTTTTCTTCGGCCGCAGCATTTGCAGCAGCATTGATTTCAGCCATGCGGTCTTCAGCGGCCTTGCGGAACTTGGCATCCGGAGCAGCCTTCTTCAAATACGCAGCGAGATACTTCTTTTCTTGATCGAGACGCTTCCCTTTCTGGTTGATTTTTGCCAAATAGAAATTAGCGTCATTACCGCGTTCCTTGTATGAAAGTCCTTTCTTCAAGTTGAACTCGGCCTTGTCGTATTCTCCCATCTCATAACGAGTTAGGCCTGCATAGAAGTACGCACCAGCATCGCCAGGCTTCTTCGAAAGAACAACTCTCCAGAGCGGAGCAGCTTCAGCATAGCGGCCTTCGGCAAGCAAAGCCTTGCCCTTTTCAAACGGATCTTCAGATGCGGCTGCCGTTGCGGTCGCCGGTTGTGTAGCCTTCGGGGTTTCAACCTTTGCAGGAGCGGCTACGTTTTTCGGTTCTGTCTTAGCCGGTTCAACCTTAACTTCGGCCTTCTTTTCCGCCTTGGCGGGTTCAGCCTTTGCGGTCGCAGCCGGCGCAGCAGCTTTAGCGCCCTTGATCTTTGCACGTTCAGCATCGGCCTTAGCCTGTTGCCCCATAGCCTCGTAAGCCTTGGCAGCACCTTCGTACGCTTCACTCAAGCTGGCGTCATAACCATAAGCGAGGCGGAAATTCGCAAGAGCACCCTTATAGTCCTTCATCTTCATGCGGACCTTGCCAGCCGCCATATAGGCTTCGGTATTCTTCTTATTTTCAGCCAACATGGCACGGTATTCACCAAGAGCCTTTTCATACTGACCCTTGGCCTCAAAACGGGCACCCTGTTCTATACGGGGGTCAACAGCCCAAGATTGAGACATTCCCAACAAAAAAGCAAGCGCAATAAAAGACAATTTCTTGTTCATAGCAAAAAAAATAGTAAAAACCATTGACTTTATGACAGAGATTGACGATATTACAAGCAGAGACGCGGATAATTTTACTTATCTGCAAAGGAGAAAAAATGAAAATCACTGAAGTTGTCGATAAATACAAACCGGACGAACAAGAGCTTATCATCGAAGCTTACGAACGTGAAGGCGGCGACACAGAAGATGTAGACCTCATCCTCCTTGACCGTATTTGTGCAAGACTCGGACTTGGGCTTGATAACGAAGACCTCGATAACGACGACATCGCAGAAGAAATTAATTTCGACGATTACGGGAGCCATTTCGGAGATATTTCCGAAGGGGACGACGAAATGTAAAAGCCTTTAGTGACATTTAATGACAATATCTTTATCTATTTTATAGACAAAGACAAACATTAAAGGTCACTTATGTTCAACATTAATTTTTCTTTCTGCCCGTCCAAAATTTTTCTTCTTTCTCTAACGGTGGTCGTCTTCGGGCTTTTTGTTTACCTTTCGGGGAGCTTCGCTTCTGCGACTGTGTTCTCTATACTGTACGCATTTTTCGCCATAAGCGATTAGCCCGCATTCCCAGCAAGCCACCAACAACCATCGGCCAATGGCCCACAACTAAAGAACTAATCCGCCACGCAACGAACGTAAAGTCCCTTGTAAACGCTAGCGTCGGTACGTTCGATATCACGGTCAGTGCGGTTGAATTCCCAAGAACGAGCCGTTTTTTCTTGAACAGACGTCTTGGACCAATAATGTCCGGAATTCATACCGTCGCAGTAATTGTCCCAATCCTGGCAACCGCCTTGTCCTAAATTGTCCCAATCCAGCGTTGCACGGTCTTTCTGGAAATCGCGCCATTCACCATCATCCGGCAAATGCCATCCCGGAGGGCAAGCATTGAGCGCTTCTTCGTACGTGTAATAGCGGCCGAACTTTTCACAATACATTTTATCTTCTACATAGCATTGCTTTTCAGAAGTCACGCTAAACGCAAGATTTTTCATCATCCAAATTTTACCGCCACGGACACCAACCTTGTATTTTTTATTATCGCGTTTATCTGTAAAAATCATATCCTTCGGCGAAATATTCTTTTCGGCAAACAGGTCACGCGCATACACACAACGGATTTGCACGGCATCCGCCTCTTCGATATCCACGATTTTCGTTGTACCGCGTTTTGTTTCAAGCCTTATCGCCCGATTGCCCGGACCGCGCAAAGCAAAATAGGCATAGCCCTTTCTTGCATTCACGACTTCATCAAATTCAAACTTGTAAAAGCCAAGCGAAGAACCCCCGACAAAGTCTTTCATATTCTGCAACTTGTCAGGACCATTGAATTTATTTTCGACTAATTCATCCCAATCCGTTTCATCCGGAAGATGAGAGCCTTCAGGGCAAGACGCTTGCCAATTATCGCTACGATAGAAAGGATGACCATTTTCATCTGTAAAGAAAGCGGTTTTGCTATACCGGAGGCTTTGTTTAAACCAGTTTAGAGAACCTGACGGAATCGCACGATATACACGCCCATCTCTATAATCCTTGAAATCTGCTGCGTAATTTTGGCTGACCACAGACACGGTCAAAATTGCTACGGCGCACAAAGAACGCCACACCTCATCCAACATCAAAAACCTCATATAACAAAACCGACTTACCAAGTAAGCCAATGAAGAATATATATACGCATTTTCAAAAAAAATGCTATAAAAAAATGTCAAAGGTAAAAAATAACGCCAAAATTGTTCGGAATCACCCAAAAAGAAATATTCTTTTTACAAATCTCATGCATTTTGATGATACCCATACTCACACCAGCCCCGACTAGCGATCCTACTACAACATCGGTAGGGTAATGCTTGCCCGCCACAACGCGCAAAGCACCAACACCCGCCGCAAGCGCAAAAGACGACGCCCAAACAATCGATTTGTACTTGGAATTGGGATAAATTTCAGAGAACCATTCGCCCGTAAACACAGCAACGGTAAACGCCGCAGACGCATGCCCCGAATAGAACGAGCCATAAGCTTCGCCATGCGCATCACGAGCCTTCTTGGCCCCTTTACCGCCTTTGGAATACATGTAAGGTCGGGGCCAAAGTTGAGACGAACGAACTATTTGGTTTAATGCATTTTGCAACACAAACGCTTCGGCAAGCATCAATGAAAATGAGCCAAAATCGTGCGCATCAGCATCGCCTTTGTACCAGGAATAGCCGGCCAATGCAAGCGGAGCCACTGCTAGCACCGCAGAATAATGGCTTACGTTTGTAGCCCAATCACTGTAATGCCCTGCAAACGGGCGGTCCCACGGCAAAAGATTCGATGAACTTTTCATTTCGCCTGCAGAAACGCGCTCCATGTTATAATATTGGTAAACTCCCAGCGCCGAGGTCAATGTGATTCCAAGCACAAGCGGCACATCGAGACGCACAAAGACTTCGTAATGACGTGATGGAACCGAAGACGGATTTTCGAGCAGAGATGTGTCGGGAGCGCTAAGAGCAAGCGGAGCCGAGCACAACACGGCAAAAAAAACTTTAAAACACTTTTTTTTCATGCACAGGATTCTTGTACTATAGTACCAAATGCCGGTCTCGGTCATGTCCAAGTAGACTTGGCCACGACGCTCGACTTTTGCATTTGTCGGGCAAAAGCCATCAGAACGACGAAAAAGAGAAATAAAACTCATCATCACTTAAATAAGCAAGCACAAACTTTTTTAAAAAATTATATTCACAGGGAGCCCATAAAGCGACCTTCACAAAGATAAACATAAAAAAGTATTGGCGGACATTGTGACAAATTCGAATTTTAACCAGAACCGAGAACCCATCATCCCGAACATGGAACTTTTTGGAGCCATTTCCGACGAAATGCGCCTCAAGATTTTACTCCTCCTGGACCAGTCCGAATTTACGGTCAATGAAATCAAGGATATTCTGGATATTCACCAAAGTAACGCCAGCCGCCACTTGGCAAAGCTTTCGCAGTGCGGGCTCGTGAAAGACCGCCGCGACGGCATCAAGGCTTATTACCGCTTGAGCGAAGAGCTCTATATGAGCAGCCGCTTGTTGCAGATTATCCGCGAAGCTTATGACGAACTGCAAGACAAGGACATTTTGAAATGCCGAGCCGCACAGGCACTTGAAGAACGTACGGACAAAACCAAGGGGCAAATCCACAAGCTCGACCAAGCCGGCGGAAGCCTCAAGGCGCAAATCAGTCTGTTCAGCAAGCTCATGGTGCCATTCGAAAACGCCGTGGACATAGGATGCGGCGAAGGCGGCGACCTCTCGCTCATGCTCGCCAGCCGTTGCAAGAACGTGACCGCACTCGACTACGATCCGAAAATCATCAGCGGGCTACAGCAAGTGCTGAGGCAAAAGGGCATCGAAAACGTTACGCCGAAAGTCGCGGACATGACGCAGACGGGCCTCCCCGACAACTATGCAGACCTCGTGCTTATGAGCCAAGTGCTCCATCACGCCACCGACCCGCGACTCGCGCTCAAGGAAGCGACCCGCATTTTGAAACCGGGTGGAAGGCTTGCGCTTTTGGACCTCGCCCAGCACAAGGAAGAATCGTTCCGCACAACGCACGGACACATTTGGCTTGGATTTGAACGCAGCCAGCTCGAATTCTTTGTGAAAGAGCTCAACTGCAAAGTCATGGAGAGCGAAATCATCCCGAGCGAAAACGAAGTAGACAAGAAACTCCCCGTGATTTGCATGATCATTACTAAGGAGTAGACAGTAGACAGAATTAGTTAGGCGGCTTTGCCGCGATGATATAACTTCCTACTTCCTACCGACTACTTCCTACTAAACCTCACCCCCTAAAACCTAATTCCTTTCATTTTCTTATTGACCTTTTACAAAAAATCAAATATCTTTAAAAAAAAATCTCAAGGAGAATTTTATGGGCAAATTTATCAAGTACACAGTTTTCATTGCTGTTTGCATCATTTCGGCATTCGGCATCTATAGTTTGGTCAAGACGGCCAAGACCGACGAAAACACGCTCGAATAAAACAATTCGCTCGAGCAAGTTCGTTCAAAACCGAATAATTTAATGGACCGCAGTGGGCCTCCGCTGTGGTATTTTTATATTTCCTTATATGAATTTTCTCAACAAGAAACCCGCATTCTTTGCGGCAATGGCCGCTATTTTCTTCGCGATTCTGCTGATTGTTTTCCGCGATTTCGCATTCGATTCCAGCCAACTCATGCTCAACAGCGACCAGCTGAACGGCATCGGCAGCCGCATTTTGCGCGCTTGGGACGTCATCCTCACGGAATGGGATGACAGCCGTTTGGGCGGCATCCCGACGATGGACGCGTTGTTTGCCGACGCCTACCATCCGCTCGTGTGGACACAATTCCTGATGGACCCGGCCAGGGCAGTCGGTTTCAAGTTCATCTTGACCGTCTGGGCGGCATTCATGAGCGCCATGCTCCTCGCCTGGAACTTGACCGGCAATAAATGGTGGGGAACGCTTCTTGGATTCCTTTACGCCTTCTCGCCAGAATATTTCACATACATTTACGGCGGTCACGATGGAAAGATGATGGTTTTCGCCATTGCTCCGCTTGCACTCCTCGCAGTCCGTAAGATTGTCCGTGACGGAAGCCTCCCCTACCTCATCGTTTTTGCGTTAAGCATTGTATGGATGATTCTCGGGAGCCACTTGCAACTCACGTACCTGTTCTTGTGGGGCGCCGGGCTTTACACGCTTTACGAAGCAGCATTCCATTGCAACACGCTCGCTGTTCGCGGTAAACGCATCGGGCTTGCCGCCGCTGCACTTGCATTTGGACTTGCCATCAGTTGCTTCCAGATTATACCGCCATACCTCTACACCACGACGCAGTCCGTCCGCGGTGAAGGCGAACACACGAACTACGGTCACGCCGTGAGCTGGTCTTTCCACCAAGAAGAAATGGCTCAAATGCTCATTCCAGGATTCATCGGAGTCGACGTATACGAGCAAGATGAAAAGACCGGCGATCTCAAGGGAAGTTCCTTTGTCAACGTGACCATGGACGAATACCGCAAGATGGCCGAATCCGGCAGTCAAGGCAGTCCGTTCTACTGGGGCCACAACAGCTTCAAACTCGACCACAACAACGCAGGCGCACTCCTCACGTTCCTCGGATTCCTCTGCTTGTTCCTCCCGGGCAAGCGCCGTTGGGCCTGTTTCTGGGGGCTCGGCGCCGTTGTTGCGCTCAGCTACGGCATGGGTGACCATTCACCGCTATTCAAGCTTTGGTACAATGTTTTGCCGGGCGTCAAGAACTTCCGCGCTCCGGGCATGGCACTTTTCTGGCTCCCGCTCTTGCTCGTGATGATGGCCGGCCCTGTGCTTCGCGCCATTAGCGACCCGAACGAAGATTCCGCCAAGAATCACCGTGCATTGCTTCACGGAACCGCGATGTTCGTTGTTTTACTTTTGCTCGTCGTGATTGCACGTTTCAACTGGACTCTGTTCATCAGCCCGTTCGGATTTATCGTTTGCCTCGCCTACGCCGCTGCATGCCTCGGTGTGATGAGTCTTGACGACCAAGGTAAGGACATCAATGTCAATAATTTCGTAGATGCATTCAAGGCCAAGTTGCCGGGCACATCCAGAGGCGTTCAGGCAGCAGTCGTCATCGGCTTTGCCGTCATCGGGATTTTCCTCATGAGCGGTCAAAAGCTCTTGAACGATCCAGTAACAGCCCCTTACTTCAAGCCGCTGAACGAAATCGTGATGAACGCAACAGCTTCAAAGATTATCCCCAGTTTCATCTTTATTCTCGTCGTGATTGGCGTAAGCATTGCCGTTTTCAAATGGAAAGGTAGCACGCCTGCAAAAGTCGGCATTCTCGCACTCGTTGCAGGCATCGAACTCGTGACCATCAATGGCGCATTCATCCAGAATGTCCCTGCAAATGAATACTTGCAGCCGAAAAACGGCGTTGTCGCAGCGCTCAAGGCGCCCTATAAAGCTGATTCCATCAACACGCCGCGCGTTCTTTCGCTCTCCCGCAACAAGGCCTTTGGCGCAAACATGTTCCCGCAATACCACATGCGCAATGCAGACGGTTTCCACGACAACGAACTTTCGAGCTACCGCGAATTCCGTGGCGGACAAGGCAACGCAAACTACTTGTTGAACATCAACGATCAAAATGCACCGCACCCGTTCCTTGACCTCATGAATATCGGAGCCATCATCTTCGATACGCAGCGCGGCACAAGCTACATGCCAATTACTACAGGCATGGGCGAAGCCTACATCTACGGGCAATCAACCACGATGGAAGATTCCAAGGCCATTGACGCGCTCAAGAACGGTTTTGAATACCGCGAAAAGGTCATCCTCTCCGAGGAACCGCAAAACAAAGGTGAAGGCGGTATCGCTGCAGGCAAAGCAAAGCTCGTCGCAAGCCCCAAGATGGATACGCAAGTGTTCCAGGTCGAAAGCGACCGCGCAGGCTTTATGGTCGTCGCCGGTAACTACCACCCCTACTGGAACGCCACAGTCAACGGCAAAGAAGCCAAGGTCTACAAAGCTTTTGGCACGCTCCGCGCTGTCGAAATCCCGAAGGGCAAATCCGAAGTCCGCATGGAATACCGCAGCAAGCCGTTCCATGCCTGCGTCAAGGTGAGCCTGTTGGCAACGCTTTTGCTCATCGCCTTCGGCGTATTCGTGTTCGTGAAGAACAAGAAAGCGCAAGCAAAATAAGAAATAAGTTTCTAAAAACACAAAACCCCAAAGTCATCCTTTGGGGTTTCTTTTTTTAAAAGAATCAAACATTCCACTTACCAGACTCGCACGTGCCTTACAATTCGTGCGGAACCGCTGCGTATCACAGCAATATATCGACCGGCGGGAACATTTTCAAAAACAATCGGTAAACGCGATTTGCCGACAGCGCCTTGCTTGCGTTTCGTGGCAACGACATGCCCCGTCACAGCAACCAAGCTGACATCTGCTTTTCCAGAAATTCCTTCGACGAAAACATTTCGTTTCTGCAAATAAATCACCGGCACCACAAGTTTTGCGGCCACCTTGCGACGCGATACACCCGTTGACTCGTTACCTTTAGACGTATCCTTTTTCGCCGTGTCGCCAACCGCATATAGCGGAGCCAAAGCCTCGGCCCACAAGTGATGCATCGCTTGGCCGCCACCTTCTGCATTCGGATGCACGCCATCGTTCCCAAGCAATTCGGGATGTTTTAAAAAGTAATTGTAGAAGTCTGGACCCTTGGGCAACTTGTTATCTTCAACAAGTTTATCTACAGCCTCCAAAAACGCCGAGTTGATTTGCCATCCCGACTTTTCAGGATTCGTTGCGACAATGCGCGCAATAATCGGCGTTATGTTATGTGCTTTCGCCGAATCAATAATCGTCTGCATGTTCTTGACGTACGCATCAAGATCCCAGTCTCCACCGCCCCATGCATCGTTCGTGCCCATTTCAATGGCCCAGAACTTCACATTGCCTGCGTATTTCAGGTAATCGTCCAAGTGCGCAACGACTTCGGTACTGTTGATGCAGCCGATGCCTCCACGAAGCATGGCAGGCGTGTAATCCGGGAAACGAGCGTGAATCAACTGCGCCGTTGTCGAATCCGTTTCTTGCTGCTTGATTCCCATTTGGCTAATGCTTGTCCCCATGAAGAACCAAGTATCATTTCCGCCAGCGCTCATGTCGAACGCCTCGATTTCAAGAATTTGACCTACATCACCATCGCTTACGAACTTGAACCAAGACTTACCTTCAAAATCAATCGTCACGCCGCGAGCCATCACGGGATTGTCTTTGACGCTCGCCGCCTCAACCCAATCACCATCCGTACCATTCGTTGAATTTGCCGATGTCAAGATTTTGAAGTTCGAAAGAGCAACACCGCTATGCGAACAATTGCTCGTAAAATTGGTAGCCCAAGCGCAATCACCATAGGACTCCCAGTTGATCAAAAGCTTTTTTGGTCCCGCGCCCACATTCAATGCGATTTCTTTAGCATTGCTACTTTTCCAGTTGGTCAAATAACCATCGGTGAGGTAATCTGTTGTCGTCGAACCTGTATGCGCTAGCACCCCACCCGAGACAAGTCTATTCGGCGTAATACCAAAAGATACGCCCGCACTGCATGCAACAATTGCTGTTGAAGCAATCACTTTTTTGAAGGAATCTTTTCCCATTACACTCCACATTCCAATTCAATGGCAATAAATATATCTAAAAAAGAGCCTCCGGAATCTTTTTTTTGCATTACGCAAACGGTTCTTCGGAGGCACTTCAATGCAATTATTTTTTGTTATACGGCACGAACATCATGCGGCCTTCCACTTTTTTACGGATCATATAGCGCCCCTGCGGGAGCCATTGTTCCTCCAGACCCATGTATTGGCCCTTCATGTCGAAAATTCCCGTTGTAACCGCGCGTTCGCTAAAATGAATTTTTTGAGCCATGCGCGTGGTTTGCCCCGGTTCGCTCGGTTCGTACTTGTCCCAGCCGGGCATGTCATCGATAGTAATAACACGAGCATCGTCCATATTGCTTTTCCAGACGCTATTGGCTGTTTGCCCAGGCCACTTACCACTCCAAGTGCTATACCAAGGCATCCACCAGCTCCATACGGCCTCATCATCGTGCATGTTTTTCACGTCAGGAATCGGGCCGTTTTCGGTGAGAGCGACAATCTTCTTGGCCCCCGTTGCCGTCTTAAACTTTTCAAACGCGCCGGAATTGCTAGAATGGTCATTGTCGTTATTATAGATGTCAATGGAAATCACATCGTAGTATTCCTCGCCCGGATCCCAGTCGTTCACGACCTTGCTTTCGGGATTATAAACCCAAATGAGGTTCCTTACACCCTTTTCCTTGACCATGCGGTCAAACACCAAGCGATACAGGGCTGCAAATTCCTTGCCCGAATTGATGCTCCACCAGAACCAAAGTCCACCAGCTTCATGCAGGGGACGGAAAATGGCCGCAACGCCTGCTTTCTGCAATTCAAGGAAGTAATCTGCAATATGGTCGATATCGGCGATAATACCCTTATAGGCTGCACTTTGCGTGTCCCATTCGGTCGTTCCGCTCTTGAACGCAGTCTTGAAATCGAACGTGGTGTAGCCCTGACCGTTATCGGCCCCCTTGATGTAGAAGGCATCATCTTGATCTAGAGGGTCTTTCCAATGCCATGAGAATGCAGGAATACCGCCCTTGTTCCACAAATCCTTCGCCAGAGAAATTCCCTTTTCCGTATATTCCGTGTACCAGGATTCACTTGCCTTCGGGCCCGTTGCGAACAAGAAATCTACGCCAACAAGCGCCGGGAACTTGCCACTACGCGTGTAGATATCTTTCACGTCGTCATGCGTCTTGAAATCGGCCCCCTTCGTATAATTGCTCATGTCGCCAGTCATGATGCCACTAATTGTCTTCTTGCCAAAATTCTCGACAAGGAAGCTGTAGAGCTTGACGGCACTTTCGGTCGCATTCGGCGTAACCGGTTTGGCGCTCAAGTTAAACGCAACCGACTGATAAGGAGAAACATCGATGTAATCCACGCTAATCCAGCCCCAGAATTTTTCAATCGTGACATTGTTTACGCCCGCCTTAAGATTTACCACGGTCGATACGTCACCCCAACCTGTAGTGGCGTTGAAATCGACCGTGGCGGCAGTTGTGCCATTAATCTTGATGTAGTTCGACTTGAAATCGCCCGCCTTGTAGTGTATTGTCAATAGGTACTTGCCTGTAGATTCGACGGTAACATTTTCGAAGGCAATATTACCTTCTTTCATATCGACATAACCCGTTCCCGAAACGCTAGTGCTGTTGACAATTCCTGAACCATCGGTAAGTATTGCCGATTCAGCCTCGTACTTGGCCGCAAGTGTTGCCGTGGCAAGCGCAAGCCCGCAAAAAGCGATTTTCTTTGCAATATTCATAGGAACTCCTCTTTTTCATGAATATATCCTTTTTTGGAATTTCCCTTTCGCGAAAAAAATTCAAGTGTGGACAAAAATGTCAACACTTCCATAAAAAATTCATCGCTCAATGCATTAAAACAATATCTCTTTATAAAAAAATGTATTTTTAAAGCAGGTTCGCCATGCTTGCAAAGAACAAGATAAACATCTACGATTTTTCTGATTACCGCAACTTCTTGCAGGCTTTTTATGAATTGGAAAAATCACTGGATCCATCGTTCAGTTACCGCGTTTTCGCCGCCGCTGTCGAAATGGATGCAAGCCTATTGCTCAAGATTTTGCAGGGCAAGCGCCACGTTTCAACAAAAAACATCGAATCGTTCGTGCAGTTTTTCCGGTTCAAAGAAGGCAAGGCTGAATATTTCCATGAGCTCGTTGCTTACAGCAAAGCAAAAACAGACGACCAAGTGCGCAAGCATTTCGAAACGCTCCAAAAAATGCGCCCTGCAGCATGCCGCGAACTTGACGAGGCCCGCTACCGCTATTTTCAGCAATGGTTCTACCCCATGATTCGCTCTGCACTCGATGTATTCGACTATCGCGGACCGGAACACGCCGCTGCTCTAGGAGATTCTTGCATCCCGAAGCTTACCGCAACGCAGGTACAAAACGCAGTCGATGCATTGTTACAGCTCGGCCTTGCCAACATGCGAAAAGACGGACGCATTGTTCCAACCGAAGCCCATATCAAAACAAAAGAACATTGGCTGAGCGCATCCATCAGCGATTACCAAAAAAGCATCACCGAACTTGCTCAACGATCCATTGCTGAAACACCAAAAGAAGAGCGCGACATCAGCACGCTCACCATGGCACTCGATTCTTCACAAATACAGAAAATCCGAGAAATCCTTGCCGAAACGAGAAAAAGCATCGTAAAAGTGGTCAACGCGATGCCCTCCCAAATTTGCGACAGCGTTTATCAATTAAATTTTCAATTGTTCCCGATGATGAAGAAAAAGGATAGATGATGAACCGTTTTTTTGCGACAATGCTTTTGACAGTCTTTTTCTGGGCATGTTCCGACTCGAATCCAGAATTTACCGGAGCCACGAGCGAAACCACAAACGGAATCGCATTCACTGTTGTTGATGCATCCCACTCGCCCATCATAAACGCACGTCTTAAGCTTTATTCCAAAGAAAACATTTCCGTCATCGATTCTGCCGCCACAAATTCCTTGGGCGAAGCCTATTTTGATACCGTCATTTCGGATGGATTTATCGAAGGCATTGCAGGCAGCGATTCATCGCTCATGACCTGGGCCCCACTCGATACCCAGCAAACCGAAATTTCGCTTTTGCCTTCGGCAAGCATCACCGTACGCACAGGCGCAACCGAGGCCGACTACGCAAAGCTTTACGAGACTATCGCGCTTGACGCAACTCCTTACGCTGCATACCTCAAGAACGGAGAATACACATTCGCCCACGTGCCCGCAGGCCTATTCAACGTGGTCGCAGGAGATTCGCTCATTGCATCCGTTGCTCTAGAAAATGGAACATCAGCCGATACAATCATCCGCGTTCCAGGCGTTACACGCGAGTTCGTATTCGAAGACTTTGACGATGGCGATAGTTTGAACAACATTGCAAGATCTTTCCCGAATTACGGTTGGTACTTCAACACCAGCGATGGCGGACAATGGATTACTCCCGACAGCACCATGAGCTTTGCATCCGCCATTAAAAATGACCAGCAAGGAAAACACCTTTCATTAAAATTTGCATTAGGCGAATCCGGAACCGTGCTCATAGGCACGCACATTGGTCTCGATACCGGTTATTACGATTTGAGCAAACTCACCGCCGTCCGATTGAAAGTTCGCGGCGACTGCGAATTTTCCGTAGCGCTAGAACATTACAAGGATATCGGCAACAACAACTTCCACAAGGCATTGTGGAAAGCCACGGCAAACGAGAACTGGCACGAAATCATATTCCGCCCCGGCGATGAAACTTTGGAAAGCGAAAGCTACCAAGTCCGTTTCAGTGAAATAGCGAACGAAATCGGATTCTTCACAATATTCATGAAAAATGGAACATTCCTAGACGTCGATGAAATCGTTTTCGAAGGAATGGATTCGATCTAGCAACATCTAAAACGCACAAAGCTCGCCTTTCGGCGGGTTTTTGTCATTCACGCAACTTCAGTACCGGCCAATAATCCGTCGGCTTTTGATTCAAGTAAGTCAGCCGCGTCCAAGTTTCATCACGGTAGCAACCACCAATCATTAATTCGTCGAGTTTGCCTGTAAAACCGCCCACCTCGAAATAAGCACGAACATCACCGGAATCGCTTATGTCGGACGGTTCCAGCGAAAACGAAACTTTCGTATCATCCCAACCGAATTTTTCCGGCGAAGCAGAAACTATCGAATCGTTCAAATAAAATAACGAATACTCAAAAGCACGCCTGCTGAACGATACATAAGTCCACTCGCCCGCCTTGATTCCATCAATTCCAGAAGTCCAAGAAATCTTGTAGCTTGCTGTATCCTGAGCATTGGTCGAATCAGCAACGTGATAAAATTCCACAACAAAGCCCTTTTCGGGAACATAAAGCAAAGCGTATTCCTTAGCTTTTTTAAAGATGGTCTGTTTCTTTTCAAGCGACTCTAGCTGCAACCACAACGAAAAGCAGAAATATCCGTCATCATCAAACGACATATTGACTTTGCGTGTCGAATCGACCTTAGCCGATTTTTTAACATAAAACGAGCCCGCGGAATCCAAACGAACTCCAAGCCCAACAACGCCATCGTCTATCGCATCCGAATCGACCGAACCAAAAGCGGTTCCCTCAAAGTATCTCTTCTCGGCATAATCAGTCTGGGGAGAAACCGAATAACCGAAATGCCACACCAAGGAATAGTTGCGATTTGTCGGGAACACGTCAAACGCATAAACAGGGCCCTGCAAGCCATCATACACAATCTCCAGCGAATCTTCTACGTTCAAGGAATCCACGCGAACCCACACCACTATTTCTTTCGAATCCCTATCATAGACATCATAGTTGATCGGGAGTTTCTTGCTGCGGCTTCCGTCCTTCGAAATGCGCACGGCTTCCCAACGGCCATAGTTTACATGCTCGAGCGAATCAAAATTGCAGTTGCTCTCCGTCAAGCGCAGTGCAATTGGAATGTCGGTCACCACGGAATTCAGCGTATCAATTCCTTCGGGGAGCGCAAGCGGAGCCACAAAAGTAAGTACAACAGAATCCTGAGGAATTACAATGTCGGGTTCAACAGGAATGGGGCTCACCATAAGAAACGTCTCGGTATCGCCAGGAGCGACATCAATAAGACCTTGCATCCAAAGCTTTTCGCCCAATTCTTCATCAAAGAACACCCGCAAATCAAGCGTTCCTGCAGGCAAGCTATCAATAACAAAAGTCCAGCCGTGAACAACGATATTTCTACGAATAGTTGTCCCCAAAACGGTCGCAACCCCTGTCTCCCCATCTTCAAGATCGTAAACACCTTCGAATTTCACGATTCCCGGTTCACGCAAGGTATCGTTTACAGCAAGGAGATCGTCTTCTGTAACTTTAACGTTTTGCACTAGGAGGCGTTTGCCCGATTCTTCGTGATAAGCTTCGATTGCATAAGTCCCAGCGGGGATAGAATTCAGACTATAAGCACCATCAGCGTTTGTTTCGGTCGTAAAAGCGGTCGGCAGAACATCGCCAGCCTTGGCGTCAAAGTTCTGCGGCACGCATTGGACACGCGCATAAGCGGCAGGATAGCCCCCTTCTAATAGCAAAATACCAGCGAGTTCCGGAGAACCCGTCTCGGCACTGTTGCCTGCCACATGGCTATCGGAACATCCGCAGAACGTCGCTACAAATGTCGCCATTGCAGCAAGCGTCAAGGAGGCCGATGCAGCCATTATGTTTTTGCAGAACTTCATTGTTAACAATATATATAAGAATTTCAGAAAGCGAAAGTGATATTATCCGCAAAGGATGCCGTTATCGCAACATCATTGCCGTTTTACCGCTATTGGATGTAGCGACGTTTCACGGAGCCCGCCTTGGTGTATTCCACAACAACAACACGCATACCCGGCATTTTTGAGGGTTTCTGGAGGGATGTGGACAACGGGCGACCTTGCAAGTCAAAGACGCGATAGAATCCTGCTTCCGCTTCCGTTGCGATCCGCACGGAACGAGGTACGAGACCCGTTGAGGCACTTGAGCTAGATCCTTCGACTTCGCTCAGGATGACACTAGAAGAGGACTCCGCGGGACCTTGGATAGCACTGGAGGACGATTCCGCGGAACTTTCGACAGAGCTCGACGATAAGACAGCTTCACTCGAAGAAGACTCTGCCGCGCCTTCCACGGTAAATGTCACGGATTCGCTCATCCATGTGAGGCCGGAATTATCCGTCACCACCGCCACTGCAGAATGCGTTCCCGCTTCAATATCCTTCGCCGTCACCTGATACGGCGAGGCAGTAGCAGTCCCTACCAGCGTATTGCCGACATAGAAGGCGACACTCTTGACCGTTCCATCGTTATCCTTAGCGTCGGCCTTCAAAGTTACAGACTCGCCTGTTTTGAATTTAGTACCAGCCGCTGGAGCAGTCAGCGAAACGCTTGCCGCCTTGTTGCTTTGACCAAAGCCCTGGTTGTATTCAGGCATTTTGCCGTAACGTCCACCTACCCCCGAAAGGCTCGGGATTTCCTTGGGGAGATTCGCAACTGTACGCTTTTCAAAGGAATAGCTCGGATTGAACGTTTCTGCCGTTGGGATTCCGCTTTTGACCGTTCCATTGTAACGATGCTGTTGCTTAGTGCCATTCCCGAACGAAACACCGCTAAAGTACACATAGCCGTAATCGCCCCATTCGGCGAGGTAACCTTGTCCGTTATCGATGTAGCTGTTTTCGTAGCGCACATAAGCCTTCGCGCTTGCGCTATGGCCGTTTGCGCCTGCCACAAAGAATCGGTTGTAATCCACATACTGGTTGTACAAATGAACTTGCGAGCCGTTGTTTTCGCCCGTCACCTTGGGCACGCGGCCGTACGTGTTATGCCAATAGTTGTTCGCATAAGTCAAGTGCGCATCTTCGACAAGCGCCATGTAAGGGTCCGTACCCCAGCAGTTGTATTCGTTGGCACCATCAAAGTCCAAATAACTAATCGTCGCATTGTCAACAAATTCCATATCCATGCCATCGCTAATCCACTTGTAGCTGATATGGTCTGCCCAGAACTTGTCGATATGCTTTGAAGCAGTTCCGACAGTTTCAAGGCCATCGCCGCCTTCAATCAAATGAGGGTTCACATCGTAAATGGCGAGATTGCGATAAATGTGGTTCCCGGAACCTTCGTTGCTACGCACGGCAATGGCGGCTCCGCGGAGGTTTGCGCCACGACCCATTCCCACCAAGCTCTTGTTCGCCTTGGTCGTAATCCAGTTTTCCCACTGTTGCAGATTTTCGCTTTCTTGCACAATCTGCACGCCCGCTTCCGTCAAATCGCTGCAACTGTTCGCCTTGAATGTTATGCGATAGAAAGTATTCGTCTTGCCCGTCACACGGTTCTTTTCGGTGCATGTCGTTTTGCACCAAGTGCGATTTTTGCGTTTCGCTTCGGTGACTGCATTACGGAATTGCCTAAAGTCATAAGTTCCTTCGGGAACAAGAATCGTCACCGCATCGTTACTTTGCAAGTACTTGCGGATACTCGCCGAATCGCTCGCGACTACAATTTTTCCAGCATCGCCGCCCGTCGTCGACGCACCAAAACCTTCGGCCTTCACATAGAACGTGTAAAGCAAAACCACCGTCGGGTCAGATTCATCGCTCGTCCAAATCCACTTGGCCTGCGTATTTGCATCAAAGCCGTTCAAAGCGCCGCCACTCGGGAGTTTGTTATTTGCATAGCTAAGCGTTGTTGCACCGCCCCACTGCGAAAGGTCGCGGCCCTTATTTTTCCACGAAGCGTTCCCCACAGTCGGTTTCGATTTCCAACCGGAGCCGGAATAATACGACTTGTCGAGATCGTCTATTTGCACCATTACACCGGGAGCACCAGCGCCATTCACGCCCACAACCGAGATAGCATTTTCGCCCGGCAAGAACGTCATCGGGATAAAACGCACACGGCCCGCCTGGTCATCTTGAGCCAGGAGCTTTCCGTTGTGATAGAGCCTGTAGCCGCCATCGGCCACAATCCAAATGCCCGGGCCTTCACCCGCATTGTATGTTGCGGCAATCAATTCCGAGCCCACATTATCGCCGCCACCGTAAGCAGCATCAGTCGGAAGATTCACAACTTCAGTTGCCGGAATCGCCGCATGCACCGCAGAAA
>Ga0310786_10001315_pt1 | contig 39842 bp, 22 predicted proteins | sample AusTroGonzalo_MG_FD_203881 | JGI IMG/M metagenome (GOLD analysis project Ga0310786, IMG submission 203881) | Bovine rumen microbial communities from tropical cattle in Woodstock, Queensland, Australia - Gonzalo_03 (v2) (version 2) | ecosystem: Host-associated > Mammals > Digestive system >... | reverse complement strand
TGACTACAGGCAACGTGGGTTGGGGAAATGCAATGGATGCTGAAGCCTATGCTATTCGCCCTGTGTACCCAAACTTTTTCTTCGGTACCAAAGGGGCGGGGGTTCTTCGGCTTGGTGCTGGCGGAATTGAGTTTTCTCCTTCTGGTTCCTACTGCAACATGGGGACTAGGCTGAAGTCGTCGAACGTGCTGCACTTGACTGCGTCGCAGACTTGGACGGTTGCTGACGGCAAGCAGGCGACGCTTCGCATGAACAATTCGCTCACCGATCAATACAGCGTTGACGACAGTCCGTTTGTGCTGACGGCCGAGGACGACATCACGCTTTCCCTCGCCGGGAATCTTACCTGGGACATGAACCAGTCCGCCGCCTTTCATAAGGTCGACGTCAATGTGACGACGCCTGCCAAGATATTGCTCACGGCGACGACGAACGTAAACGGTGTGCTCCAGGGCGGAAGCCTCAACGCGAGGACTCTGACGAGCGACGGCGGCTATGTACAGGTGAAGTCGATGACTGGAGATCCCTGCAGGGTTGCCGCGAACGTCGTCCTCAAAAACGACGCGACGCTGGCCGTCAACGGCGACAACAGCTCAACGATGGCGGCCGGGCTTGCCCTGGCCGACGTCGCCGACTTCATCTCGGCTTCCGCAGGCACTGGTGTCGTGAAGGGCTCCGTCGCTCCGTCCGCGACGGCATTCCCGGTGTCCGCTGCTGCAGGGGCGACTCTGTCGCTTCGGGCCGCATGGCGCGGAGCGCCGAGCTTTGCCCTGTCCGGGGCGGGCACGATCGAGTTTGACGGCAGCGGGGATGCGCCGAACATCGCCTCGGCCGAAGGTTTTACTGGAACCCTTGTGCTCAAACAGTCCTGCACGTTTGCGTCGGGCATCCTGGAGAGCTTTGGCGGCTCGATCATTTACCGTGCCAACGCCGTTATCACGGGCTGCTATCCGACTCCTGTCGATTTTTCGCACATATCCGTAGAGAACGGCGCGAAGCTGACTCTCAACTGGTATTCTCCGAACGCACCTGTCAGCTACACTGGCGGAATGACGGTGGCGACTGGGCTGGGGTCAGGCGTCACCATCGACGACCTGACGGTTTCCTATCGGCAGGAAGCAGGCGACAAGGCATATCCGACCTCACTGGGCGTTGATGCCGATGTTGTCAATGGAACGCTGTCGACGACGCCGCAAGAACCGCGTCCGCGGCTTGTCTATCAGGGGACGTATTTCGACCACGCCAGCAGCTACTGGAAAAACGAATCGGACGAGACGGTCGGTTGGACAGACGGCGCCATTGCTGTGTTGTCGGGTCAGAACGGCCGCATCATCAACGGCACATTCTCCCCCTATCAGCTTTTCATGCCTTCGACGGCGCCGGCACAGGGCGGTTTCATAGGCGGGTCCTCTTCAGGGGACAATGTCTCTCGGCTGCATCTCGGCGCCGGCGGCCTTGACCTTTACAAGAATGGCCCGACGCTGTGGAATCTACTTGAGTTTCGCCTGACCTCGCCGCAGGTCTGGTGCCATACGAACTCGGACGCGACGGTTTCCTTTACGATTGGAAACCATGATGCGGCCGACCGCATTCCAGCCCTGACGACGGCCGATCCAGATTGCGATCTGACGATCCTCGGTTCCCTTTCCGTCTATCTGAACGCGAAGGGCGATTTCCGTTATTCCGACATAACCCTCGACGGCACGAAGGCGAACAACGCCGCAAAGCTGATTCTCGACAGCGTCAAGTCGGCGGCTTCCACGGCGACCGACATCACGCTCAATGCCAAGACATTGACGATAAAGGGGCACTCCGTTTTGACCGTCAATTCAGACGACCGCGTGGAGGGCGGCTATACAATCGCCAAGGACCTCGTTCTCGTTTCGAACGCCAACGGCACGCCTGAAGTCGCCTTCGGGACTGACGCCAACAATGCGGTGATGGGCCTCGACGTCGCGACGATATCCTCGACTGGAACGGGGTCCGCCGCCAAGATGACCGGCACGGCGCGAATCGTCTCCGACGCGCTTCCGGTGACAATCGCTTCTGGCTCCTCGCTCAATTTCGCCGTTGGCCTTGCGAACGCGGCGGAGAAAAGCGCAGCGGTCACGCTCCACGGCGGCGGCGAGCTTGTCGCTGGTTGCAAGAACGCGGCGCAGGCGCTTCGCCTGACATCTGCCTCTGTTGCGGACTTCACTGGCACCGTACGCGTTCCAAACGGAGGCATCCTGTCGCTCGATAGCACCGTAAACCTTGCGGGAGTGACACTTGAAAGCGGTGCGATTGTAGATATGAACGCCGATGCGGGCGCGACAATCGCCGACTGGGGCGATGTGGCGTTCCCTGCCTCCGGCACGGTGACGATTTCACTCCGTAGCGGCGTTCCTTATGCGGCGGCAATGCAGAGCGTCGCGGTCCCGGGGAACTTCAGCGGCGTGTCTTCCGCCGACCGCGCCAAGATACTCATAGTCGTAGATGACGGCCAGGGCAACTCGCCTTATTCCGTAAACGCCACACCGCGCTTTGACGGCGACACTCTCTACGCCGACCTCTCTGCAAGCATGGTAAATGGCAGCGTGTCAAACGGCAGGACGGTCTGGCTCGGCGAAGACTTTGGCGACGCCAGGGTTCTTTCGAACTGGACGAAATACGAAAGCGACGCGACGTTCGATCCGTCGCTCCACCCGGATTCCGTGTCGACACTTGACGGGACATGGCTCTCTTATGGCCTCTGCTCGGCCATGAACTGGAAGATCGACCTTGGCGGGCTTGAGCTGCATGTCAACGACATGCGCAACAACTCCTCCAGTCCGCACTACTACGCCATATCCAATGGAACGATGCATGCGCAGTCGGCGATGCTCTGGGACGGCGCGTTCGACGTCTGGAACGGCGGGTGCCTTCTTGTTGACGCCTACAGGCAATTCTCCGGCATCGCCGGCTTCTGGCTGAGGACAAACAAAAAGACCAGCCCGTTCCGCCTGACAGTCCACGATGGTGGCGAGATGAAGGCTACGGGCGAACATCAGGGTTTCAACTTCGACAACCTCGAATGTGTCGTGGAGGATGGCGGTCGCCTTGAGATGAGCGCAAAGAGCATGGGCGTAATGGGCAACTCGAGCAAAAACTCGGCCTTCATAAACTACGGCACCATGTGCCTTCCGCAGGGGTGGATTGCGACGAACACCAATGTGTACGGCGAATACACGGCGACGTGCACCGTTGCGCAGTGCGCCGGCCGACTGGAGTATGCGGGGGCCTTCGACGTCGCGCAGCGGGACGGCTGCCATTCAAACGTCACGTACCGCATCGCGGTGTACGGAGGCACCCTCGCCCCGCAGGGAGATGTCTCGTTCGCGGAGTGGGACCTGCAGATCGCGCCGGACGCCGACTTCGGCGTGGAGGTGCGCGCCGGCGAGGTGGCTACGCTCGGGGACTTCAACTGGGGGGATGCCTTCACGCTCACCAAGACGGGTGCGGGCGCGTTCGAGCTGACCGTCACGAACAGCGTCGAGAGCGGAACCATCGTCGTCAGGGATGGCTGGCTCGTGAACGGCGGCGATCTGAACGTCGGCTCGCTTGCGGTGACGTATGCGGACGACGGCTGGCTGTCCGCCGACCCGGATGCGACCGGCGCGGCGGCGGACTACGGCCTCCTGCTGACGAACGCCACGGTCTCCGCCGCGGCAGGGAAGTACAATGTGCGCTTTACGAAGACCGGCTCGCCCGTCTGGATCAACATCCTGACGGTGCCGGCGTCCGCGGATCCGGGCCTTGCCACGGCGAACGTGCACTTCTCGACGCAAAGCGGGCTTGTGTCGATGGGCCGGATTTCCCGCGACGAGGTCGTGGTAGGCGGCATTCCGTGCGTGCGCTACTCCGCTTGCCGCAAGCTGGCCGGAATGTCGATAATCTTCCGCTGACATGGTGCGGACGGTTTTGTCGCATGCGCGGCGGCTTGCTGCGCTGTAGCGGGCAAAACGAAAGGTACAAAATGAAAAAGACGGTTGTCACATGCGCGGCGGTATGCTGCGCTGTCCTGTGTGCAAATGCAGGAAAGGCCTCTTCGCGTGAGGTTGCAAGGCTGCAGCCTGGACGCGTCGAGGTCGTGGTTGAGCCTGGGGCGAAGCCTGTCGTAGCCTTCGCCGGCGACGAGGCGACGAATTTCCTTTCCCGCGTCCTGGGCGCGCCTGTGCCAATCGTGTGCTCACCGTCCGGGCATGGCATTGTGTCGCTCGTCCTGGGCGAGGGCGCGCTTGCGAAGTCCGCCGGAGTGACGGTCGAGGGGATGGAGCGCGATTCGTTTGTCATCGCGGCGAAAGGCGACCGCGTCTACATTGTCGGCCGCGACGATCCGGCGTTCGACATCAGGGCCAACATCGAGAATGGCGAGGGGTATGGGCCTCTTTTCGTTCAGGGCTGCGAGCGGGCGACCCTCTTCGGCGTATACGACTTCCTCGAGCGCTACGCCGGCTGCCGGTTCTACTTTCCCGACGAACTTGGCGAGATAGCGCCGCGCATGGACGCCATCGTCGTGCCGGAGGAAACGCGCACCGTCGCGCCTTCGTTCCTCGTCCGCAATCCGTATTTCAACGGTGACGGCCGGTGGTTCAACGAGACGGACGCGGTCAAGGGGCGTGCGCGCGTCAAGTCGCTCGAGTGGCTGCGGCTGAGGATGTCGACGATGACCATCCCGTGCTGCCACGGCTCGCAGTGGTTTCGCTACATCGAGCGCTTCGCGAAGACGCACCCGGAGTATCTCGCTCTAAAGAAGGACGGTTCCCGCTGGGACGACCCGACGGTGTTCGCGCCGCATCAGTACTGCTGGTCTGATCCCGGCCTTCAGGAAACGCTCTACCAGGACGTGAAGGCGTACCTGACTGGGCAGCCCGCCGCATCTCGCGGATTGAAGAGCTGGGGCGTCAACTGCAGCGGCCGGTATGTCGACATCATGCCGGATGACTCCTTCCAGGGCTGCCAGTGCGCGCGTTGCCAGGCCGCATACCATCGCGAGAAGGGGCCGCATTACGCGACGGAGCTTCTCTGGGGCGTGACGGCGAAAATCGCGCAGCGGCTGCTGGACGAGGGCATAGACGGCCAGATATGCCAGATGGCCTACTTGCCCTACGGGCGCGTGCCCGACTTCAGCCTTCCTACGAACGTCCATTGCATGGTCGCAGACGCCGGGCCGTGGGCCACGGCCAGGCCTGACCTCCTTGCGGAGGGCGAGGCGCGGATTCGCGCCTGGGCCGAGAAGCTCGGACACAAGATCTGGACATGGACGTATCCGAACAAGTTCGGGCAGCTGGCGATTGACGGGCTGCCCTCGATGGCGCCGCGCACATGGGGCGCCTACTACAAGCGCATGGCGCCGTGGATCTTCGGCTCGTTCGCGGAATGCGAGAGCGAGCGCTCGTTTCACAACCACCTCAACTACTACGTCTTCTCCCGCGTCTGCTGGGACAGTTCGACAGACGTCGATGCCGTCGTCGACGAGTACCACCGCCTGATGTTCGGCGCGGCGGCGCCGGAGATGAAGGCATTCTACGATGCGCTCGAGACGAACTGGGTCTATCGCGTCGCGGGCCGTGTCGCAGAAACGTCGCTTGGGCCCGTAGCCTCGCCCCCGTCCGCGCGCGAGCTCTGGACGAAGATATACTCGCCGGACGAGCTTCGCCGCTTCGCTCGGCTCTTCGACGCGGCTCTTGCGAAGGTTCCTGACGGGTCGTTGGAGTCGCGTCGCCTCGGGCTGGTCCGACGCGAGCTATTCGATACGCTTGTCGCCGCCGCCGCCAAGTGGGAGGAGAAAGCCGCGACGGTCGAGGGCGACGTCTATGACTCGCGGCTTGGCAAGCCGCTTCTCGCGACCGTCAACACCTACGGCAAGACCAGGGGGACGCCTCCGCGTACGCGTACGGAGATCCGCATGTGGCGTACGGTGACGGACTTTGTCGTGGAATGGGACTGCGAAGAGCCGGAAATGGACAAGGTCAAGTGCATCGCGCGGCCTGACGACGACAAGGACATGTGGCTTGACAACGGCGTCGAGTGCTGGCTCAATCCGTCCGACGACGGCAAGACCGTCTACCATTTCATCCTCACTTCGAATGGGGCGTTCCTCGACAGGAAGTGCCTCTTCCATGGTCTTCGCGCGCAGAACGACATCTCGTGGAGCTCGGGGGCGAAGCGCCGCGTCGAGCGGACGGAGAGGGGATGGAGGGCCCGCCTTGAGATTCCACTTGCCGCACTGCCGTGGATCAAGGAGCGCTTCCGCGCGAACTTCTGCCGCGACCGCAACGTCGAGGGCTCTTCGGAATATGTCCAGTCGAGTCGCTTCGCCGATGCCGGCTACAACGACTTGGAGAACTACGGTTCCGTCATCGTGCCGGAGGCCGAGGCTGCACAAGGTGTCGGCGCGACGTTCGCGCCCGGCAGGTCGGAAGTGGTAGTTGCGCCTGACGCGCCTAAGACGGTCCTCTTCGCAGCGTGCGAGGCGACGAATTTCCTTTCCTGCGTCCTGGGCGCGCCGGTGCCGATCGTGAACGCGCCGTCCGGCAACGGTATCGCTTCGCTCGTTCTGGGGGAGAACGAGTGGTCGCGGGCGGCGGGCGTGGCGTTTGACGCGGACAGGCGCGATGCGTTTGCAATAGCCGCGAAGGACGGTTGTGCGTATGTCGTCGGGCGCGACGATCCCAAGGCCGACCCGTTCCGCATCGTCGATGCGGGCGGCATCTGGAGCCTGCGCTTCGAACGGGCGACGCTGTTCGGCGTCTACGAGTTCTTCGAGCGGTATGCCGGATGCCGCTTCTTCTTCCCGGGATGGTACGGCACGATCCTGCCGCGTGCCGCCGAGGTGCGCGTGCCTGCGGGAACGATTCGCCGCGCGCCGGACTTCACCTCGCGCAATCCCTACATGGGGGGGGACGGGCTCTGGTACGAGGGTGGACACAAGTCGCCTAAGGAACCATGCCCCGGCAAGGCGCTCGACTGGCTGCGCCTCAGGCTCGAGACGGAGAACGCGCCGTGCTGCCACGGCTCGCGGTTGTTCCGGTACATCGAGCGCTTCTCGAAGACGCACCCCGAGTATCTCGCGCTAAAGAAGGACGGTTCGCGCTGGGACGACCCGGCGGTGTTCGCGGCCTACCAGCTCTGCTGGTCCAGCCCGGGGCTCCTTGAGACGATGTACCAGGACGTGAAGGCGTACCTGACGGGCCAGCCCGCAGCATCGCGCGGCCTAGAGAGATGGGACGTCAACTGCAGCGGCCCGTATGTCGACATAATGCCGGACGACTCCTTCCAGGGCTGCTGGTGCGCAGACTGCCAGGCTGCATACGACAGGACGAAGAAGCACTACGCCGACAAGCTGATCTGGGACTTCACGGCGAAGGTCGCGCGCCGCCTCAAGGCCGATGGCGTGCCGGGGACGATCACCCAGATGGCGTACATGCCCTACGGCGACGTGCCGGATGCCGACCTCTCCGACAATGTGCTCGTCGTCGTCGCGCAGACGGGGCCGTGGAGCATGGCGAACGGCGGCAAGGTCAATCAGGAGGCGGCGCTCTTCAGGGCGTGGAAGGAAAAGACGGGACGGCGCGTCCAGACGTGGACATATCCGCACAAGTTCGGCCACACGGCGATCCCAGGAGTCCCGGACGTCGCGCCGCGCGCCTTTGGCGAGTACTGGAAGCGCGTCGCGCCGTACGTCTGCGGGGGCTTCCTCGAGTCCGAGTCGGAGCGGGCCATCTACAACTACCTCAACTACTACGTCTTCTCAAAGGTGGCGTGGGACCCAGAGGTCGACGTCGAGGAGCTTCTTGCGGACCACAACCGCAAGATGTTCGGCGCGGGCGCGGGCGAGATGGATGTGTTCTTCCGCACTTTGGAGGAGAAGTGGATTCGCGACATCGTCGGCAACATCGCGGACACTGCGCTCGGCCCCGTTGTGCATGTTCCGCCAGAGCATGAGGTATGGACGCGCATCTATTCGCCGTCAGTCCTCCGCGGCCTGGCGGGGAACTGCGAGAGGGCGGTGCAGGCCGCAGGCGAGGGGTCGGAAGAGGCTTGTCGCGTCGCCTTCATGCGAGAACAGTTCCTCGGCCCCCTGGATGCGGAGTCGAGGCGCTATCTCGACCTTGTCTCGGTCGAACGCGAGCAGGCGCGCCGCCGCGCGGCCGGCGCCGTCTCCGACCTAGTCCCCGAGGCGGACTTCTCCGAGGGCAACGGACGCGGCGGATGCCGCGCCTGGAGTTCGCTGCACCGTGACGAGGGCACGTTCGTCTCGGCTCCGTCGTCCGGTCGCCTCTCTCACACGAACCGCCTGTATGCGATTCGCTACTTCCGGAACGGCGAGCTCAAGCCAGATACGCGCTATCGAGTCTCGTACTTCCTCAGGCTTGCGGACGTGAAGAAACATGGCCGTCCGCATACCGGCGTCCACATGGCGTTCTCGGACGGCATGGCGGAGACGCGCTTTCCTTCCGGCAGCGCGCTGGACGGCACGATCGACTGGATACACCAGTCGTTCGAGGTCAGGACGGGCGGCGATGTCGAGAAGCTCAAGAAGGGGTTCCTCTGTCTGCGCCTGATGGATGCGTCGGGCACAGTCTGGATCGACGACGTGCAGATGACAGAAATGGAGTAAATTGCTGAGATGGTAGTTGCCCTGTCATGTTTGTTCGCGCTTGCCGTCCCCGCTTCGCCGGGCGACGCCAGCTGGACTGGCCGCGAGCGCCACATTGCGGTAGTGAACCCCGTCTCGCGCCCTGCGGACGATTCCGACTCGCTCTCGTTGCGCGGCACATGGACGTTCGTTCCGTGCAAGACTGGTGGATATCGCCAGAGCCAGATGCCGAAAGGCCGCACTTGGTATTGGGAGGACGATCCGTCGATCGTGCACGAGGTGTCCGTTCCCGGCTGCTGGGAGGCGTCGGGAGCGATTCCGGCAACGGGCATGAGCTGCCCGTGGACGTGCTGGGACAAGTCTTCTCTCCAGATCCACGGCCTACATGTCGGGGCCGGATGGTACAAGCGCACTGCAAAGATACCGGCGGAGTGGAAGGGCAAGCGCATCTGGTTCAAGCCGGGATGGGTCAACAGCGTAGGCTCGTTCTGGGTGAACGGCGAAGCCGTGACGATGGAGTACGACAACTACTGCGGCACCTACAAGTACGACGTCACCGACCTCGTCGCGCCTGGCGAGGAGGCTCTTGTCGTCGTAGAGGCCATCAACGACTTTCCGTCCTTCCGCGGATGCTTCAACTTCGTCAACCGCTGGGGCGGAATCCTTCGCGCTCCAGAGTTCGAGGCGACGCCGAAGGACGCATGGATAGACGACGCGTGGGTGCGCGGCGACTTCGACAGGCAGTGCGCCGAGGCGCATGTCGCCATCGGGGAAGAATTGAAAGTTGAAAGTGCAAAGTGTAAAATGAAGGAATTGTCGCTTCGCGTTACCGTCGACGGCAAAACGAATGCCGTTGAACTGTCTCGCTGCCAGTCTTTCGATTCTCAACTCTCGGCTTTACATTTTCAACTCGCGGTTCCGCTTGCGGAACTGCGCCCCTGGTCGCCGGAGGCGCCGAACCTCTACACTGCGAAGGTCGAGCTTGTTTCGTCGTCGGGCGAGACGCTTCAGACGCGTTATGAACGCTTTGGCGTGCGCAAGTTCGAGCGGCGCGGCGGCGAGCTTTTCCTCAACAACCGCCCGTTCTTCGTGCGCGGAGCCGGATGGCACGACATCAATCCTATAGAGGGCGCGGCTCCGTGCGACCGCGAATATTGGCTGAAGGCAGGGCGGCGAGTCAAGGAGGCGGGCTTCAACTACATCCGGCTGCACACGCAGGCGCGTTCGCCGGAGTTCTTCGAGGCATGCGACGAGCTTGGTCTCATGGTCCAGCCGGAGCTTCCCTACTATACCGACGTTCCCGGCGACAGGCAGAGGTTCGATCCTCTTGGCGACGCCGAGCAGCTTTATCTCGCCTACCGCCGCCATCCGTCCTTCGCGACGTATTCCGGCGGAAACGAGGGCTCGTTTGGCCCGGTTCTCGGCAAGCGCCTCTACGACGAGATCAAGGCGCGCGACCCGGACCGGCTAGTCATGGGGCAGGACTGCTACCCGGGCGCGTCGTACAACAAGCCCGGCACGAGCGACTTCGCCGCCGCGCCAACTACCGTCTGGCCGCGCGGCTCCTTCAGGGACGACCGCCCGTTCATCGCCCACGAGTACATGAACCTTTCGATCAAGCTCGACTATCGCCTCGAGGGGAAGTTCACGGGCGTGTGGGTGCCTCCGGTTACGCGAAAGTTCCGGGAGGGGTTCATGGCGAAGAGCGGACTTTCCATGGAGACCGGCGACCGTCTCCAGGAGTCGCAGCACGCGCTGCAGGCAGTGTGGCGCAAATACGGGATTGAGTCCGCGCGGCTCGACCCCGAGTGCGACGGATATTCGTTCTGGTCGCTTCAGGACGTCTGCGTGCTGAACAAGGGCACGCCTGCGGCGCAGGCGCTCTTCGATCCGTTCTGGGGCGACAAGCGAGGCGGCGAGACCGCCGCGCAGGTGGCAGTCTACAATTCGCCCAGCTGCGTGCTGTTGCGCGACGGAACCGATCAGGAGCGCTGGGAGAAGGACCCGCGCAACCTGCGGGGCTGGCACAAGCTGTTCGCGGACTCGATGGCCACGAACCGCGTGCGCCAGGCGGGCGAAACTCTGCGCGCGCGCTTCTACCTTGCGCATTACGGGGCGTCCGACCTTCAGGGGGCGGCGCTTTCCTGGCGTCTGACGGCGGCGGACGGACAAGTCCTCGCATCGGGCTCTTGGGACATCGGCGCACAGCCGGTCGGCGGAGTCCGCCAGGTCGGGGCGTACGACATCGTCATTCCGGAAATCGAGGCTGCGACCAAGGCGATCCTTGCGGCCACTATAACATCGAAGTCCGCGGAGGCGATCTCGAACTCGTGGGACTACTGGCTTTTCCCGAAGCGTCGGCCGCTTCCCGCGGACGGGGTGGCGTGCGCGGACGAGCTTCGCCCGCATCTCGAGGGACGGTATGCCAATCTCGTGCATGAGTCCGGCTGGCGTTCTGCCCATACGGTGATCGCCATGCGCGACAGCGCTCTTGAGGCCGAGGCGCTGGCTGGCGGAAAGAACGTCATCTCGCTTTCCGGGCAGTCCGGCGAGCCGAACATACTGCTGGGCTGGTGGTGGATGGGCAGCCAGATGGGGTCTGTGCTGAACGACCATCCGTGGCTCGACGGATTTCCGCATGACGGGGTGTTTTCGCCTCTGTTCTTCCGCATTGCCAAGGGCGGGCTGAAGCTTCCGGTGGCGGACGTGTCCGAGAAAGACATCGTCATGGTCGGCGAGGGCGCCGAGGCTTGCTACCTCTATCTTGCCGAGTCCAAAGGCAGTGAAGGGAGCCGTGTCTGCCGCATAGCTGGGCTGGACGTGCTGGCCGACACCCCAGAGGGGACGATGCTCCTCGACGGCGCAATCCGCCGCTGCGCAGAGACCATGCGCGAGGGATTGTGATAATCCCTGTTTGTGATGCGGCGCCAGGCAGAGGAGAGGCTCCGAGAAGGGTTTAGCCGGATGGCTGCGACTTCAGCAGGTGGCGCTTTATGGCGATTGCGACGGCCTCGGTGCGCGTGGCGGCGTTGAGCTTGGAGAGTATTGCGTCGATGTGGACCCTCACGCCGCTCGGCTTCAGCCCGAGCTGAAGCGCGATGTCCCGGTTTGTGAAGCCGCGGGCAAGGGCGTTCAGGATGTCCAGCTGGCGCTCTGTGAGCTTTGGTGGCTCAGGCTCGTTCCTGATCATGTGCTCTATGTCGGGCGAAAGCACCGTTTCGCCCTTGGCTATGCGGCGGATGGCCGAGAGGAGCTTGTCTTCGGGGGTGTCCTTCATCACGGCGCCGGTGGCGCCTGCGTCAAGTGCGCGGGAAATGTCGGCGGAAGTCCCGAATGTCGTGAGGATGAGTATCTTCGTCTGCGGGGATGCCGCTTTTATGAGGCGTGTCGCCTCGACTCCGTCCATGACCGGCATGACGAGGTCCATGACGACGATGTTGGGCGAAATGGCCTTCGCGAGCTGGACGGCGGCCTTTCCGTTTTCTGCCTCGCCGACTACTTCCATGTCCTTCTGGTACTTGATGATCGACTTCAGGCCGTGGCGCAGAAGCGCGTGGTCGTCGACTACGAGTATGCGTGACTTCATGGCAGGCCTGCCTTTCGCGTAGTGGCTTTCTGCAATGGGAGCGTTGCGACGGCCGTCGTGCCTCGTCCGGGCGACGAGACCACGGAGAACTCGCCGCCGAGGCGGCTGATGCGGCTGCGTATCCCGTCTAGGCCGAAGTGCCCGTTTCCCGAGTCTGGGCGCGACGACGGGTCGAAGCCGACGCCGTCGTCCGATACCGTGACCTTCAGCCTGCCGCCGGAATGCTCCCCTGAGATGCGGATCGACCTGGCGTGTCCGTGCCGGATCGCGTTGGCGACGAGTTCCCGTATGACGCTCAGGATGGTATGCGCCGTAGAGTCGCTGACGATGCGCCGCGGTATGTCGAAGGAGATCGAGACCGGCGTGCCGTCCATGATCAGCTGGAGCGTCCGACGTATCGCCAGCTCGAACGTCGGCTCCTCCAGGGCCTCGCCCTTGAGGTCCCAGAGGCAGCGCCGCAGCTCGGTGCGGCTTGAGTTGAGCATTGTAGCCACGGTGTCGAGGTGCTGCAGGGACGTCGCGGGGTCTTCGTCGCGCGCGAGCCGCGCTGCGGTTAGCTGGTACGACATAGCCGTGAGGTTCTGCGCGAGGTAGTCGTGCAGCTCTGCGGCGATGCGCGTGCGTTCGTCCGTCCTGAAGTCGGACTTCAGTTTGTCGACCTGGGCCCTGATCAGCTGGCGGCTGCGCCGCTCCACGAGCCTTCGCAGCGAGGCGTTCCACACGAGGATCATGGCAAGGACGAGGAGAAGTCCGGTGATGGCGAATATGAACCTCTGCGGGGTCCACCAAGGCGGGTAGGACATGATGCGGATGTCGCCGGGAGACCTGATCACGAGGAAGAATCCGGTAATGGCCGGGACGACGCGCTGGGGACGCCAGCTCTCCGATTCCATAACGCAGACGCCGGTCGCCTCAATCTGGCAGCCTATCTCCACGTTGTCCAGGGCTTCCGTCGAGGTCCCGGCGTCTATCGGGACGATGATGCCGTCGCTTTCGATTGTCAGCCGCCCAGGCTCGTTCTGCGGTCTGGAGATCGCTCGCACTATCCCCTTGAAACGGACAAGATGCCCGTAGAAGTCCAGGTCGTAGCGCTTGGTGGACGGCTGATGGCTGATTCGATATGCCGAGACCTCCTTTGGCGCTTCGTCCGAGGCGCATCCGTTCGTGGACGGCCGGATGCGGGCGTTGGCGAGGTTGACGGTGAAGAGGTCGGTTTCGGGAAAGCCCACGGCGTCGATCCACGTTCCGGCATCGGGAAGCCGCTCGCCCTCTGCCAGCGTGACCTTCGAGATCAGGTTCGTCCCGTGGCTTACGAGCAGGTTCCGCTTCCGCCAGGCGGCGATGACCCTGCCGTGGATGGCGCTGCGCTTCATGCCCGAGATGTTCTCAGCAAGCGTCCGGCCCGTCGTCTTGAGGCGAGGGGCCGCGAAGGGGTCGTCCGCAGGCGGAGAGAGCACTCTGATGTCCTCCGAGACGGAATCGAACATGATGAGCGGCCCGCCGAAGATGCGCTTTCCCCCGATCAGCGGAGAACACGTGCAGGAGACCTCGATGTCGGCGTCTATGAGTGACCGCAGCTTTTCCAGCGAATTGCCGCCTTTCGGCACGGCGGTGTGCAGTATGCGCCCGCCGACGTTCAATATGGCGATCAGGTAGTTGTCGTCGATGTCGTCGTTGAACGCGTCGGTGAAGAACCCCCTTAGCCGGATTCGCCTGTGGTCGCCCCTGCCGGCCAGAAGCTCGTCGAGCGTAAGCAGCGGCGGCTCGGGTATGTCGGCTCGTCCGATGACGGCGATGTTCGTCGCCTGAAGAATCGGGTCGTTGGCGAAATAGTCTTGCGCCGTGAATCCGTCGGCGCGTACGACGCAGCCGGCCTCGGCGGCCGCGTCGGCGTTCCAGATGCTGCAGCCGCCGTCGGCGGCTTCGACAAGCATGCTCTTTGATGAGGCCTTTGTCACGAGGCCCGTGAGGCAGAAGGGGATTGCGCGGGCGTAGTCGTCGTCCGCGAGCGCCCGTACCTGAGAGACGGTCGTGATTGTGCCGGCGGGCCCGGCCATGCACAGCCCGCACGCGAGCGCGGCGAACGGCATGGATGCGGCGAATGTCCTCATGCGGCTTGTCATCTTCCGATAGTATAGCATTTTTGCGCACTCGGGGCATACCGCCATTTGGCGGTGTTGTCTTTTCGCGGTGGTTCGGCTATAATCTATTGATGAAACTTTCATACCTTATTGTCGTGGCGGCGGCGGTCGCTCAGTCATTTTGGGTGGCGGCAGACGACGCTTCTGGTTCGCTGCAGCCTCGCTGGGAGAAGCCGAAGACGACGCGCAGATGCCTTCACGGGCCGCTTTCGGAACGGCAGCTCACGTTCTGGCGCGAGGGAAAGCTGACATTCGCAGAGAACGAGCACAATTCGGACTGGAGCTTCCCGTATGCGCAGCAGTCCGCGCACGGCGCGTGGCTCGTGCGCGGCGACGGGACCCCGCTCGACTTCAGGGAGGCCCGCCTCAACGTTACCCGCGGCGGCGAACCCGACCATTCGCAGACATGGCTGGACGGCGGCGTGTGCGTGACGCTTTCGGCATGTGCTCCGTTCGGCAGGAAGCCGTCACTCTTCGCGCGGGCGTCGTTTTCCTGCGAAGGCGGCCAGCCGGAGACGCGCGAGTTCCTCGTCCTCCTGAGGAGCGCGACGGAGGAAGCCCTTGTCCACTCCGGCCCTGACCTGTATTCCATCTACGAGGCCGACGTCGAGAAGTGGCTGGATATCCCTGCGGACTGGGCCCGCAGCGGCGATACCTTCCGCAGCGGGGACCGTTTCGCGTCCTTCAGGCCGTCGGAAGGGGTTGCTCTGTCGTGGGACGCCGAGAAGGGGGGCGTGAGGCTCTCCGTCCAGCTGAAGCCGGGGGAGGCCCGGAGCGTGGACTTCGCCCTCGGGCGCGGCGACGAGCCGGCAATCGGCTACGACGACGCGCGGCGGTCCATGAAGGACTCGTGGAAGGCCGAGCTTTCGCGCGTCGTCCTCCCCGAGGCCGCGCGTCGGGACGACGAATGCAGGACGCTCGTGCGCCATCTCGCGGTGCAGATGCTGCAGTGCATCGCCATGCCTGCGAACGGGGCGGACCACGTGCTGCCGCGCCAGGGCGGGCTTCAGCGCCTGGTCTGGCCCGGTGAGTCCATCCACGTCGTCGTCGCGCTGGACCTCCTCGGCCTGGACAACTATGCGGACGAGATATGCGACTTCTACTGCTCGCACTGCGTGCGCGACAGCGGCGAGGCCGGGCCGTTCCGCAACAACTGGGCGGGCGACACCGCGTACGTGCTGCGGATGCTTTCCCAGCACTGCGTGGCCACGCGCAACACGGCGCTGTGGCGTAAGCACTCCGCCAAGGCCGCCAATTCTGCGGCATGGATCAAGTCGAAGCGCGGCGCGGACGGCCTCTTCCCGCCGATGAAGTCAACTGACTCCGAGTCGGGGCTCCAGCACTGGGGGCACACCGACCTGGTGAACATGGCGGCGCTCGAATGGTACGCCAGGGCGTGCGAAATGTTCGCCGAGCCGAATGCCGCCGAGGCGCGCGCGGAATGGCAGGACTATCGTTCGGCTGTCGTGAGGGTCCTTGACTTCTGGCGGGAAAAGTCCAGGGGAAAGGACGAGCTTTTCCTCCCGGTCACCGCGACTGGGGAGCGCGAAGAAGAGCTTGTCTCCCAGGGGTTCTTCTACCTCCACCCTGCGGGCTTCGCCGAGAGCGGGATGCTTTCGGCGGATGAGCTCCTGCGGCTCAGGCGGAACCTGCTGCGGCGCGGCTTCGCGAACGAGAACGGCCTCTACATGCACCATCCGTCTCCGGTGGCCGAGCTGGGCGGGCACATCTGGTACACTACGTGGTGCGAGATGCAGTGGATGGCCGCGTGGATGCGCGCCGGCAGACTCGACCTCGCGGAGAAGGCGCTTGAAGCCACTCTCAGGTTCTCCGTCTCCGACGAGTATGTCGTGGGCGAACGCTACCATGACGCGAACCCCTGGTATTTCCCGTGGTGCCCGAACGCCTCCGGCTCCGCGCGCATCATAAGGATGCTTTTTGACAGCCCGCCAAAGCCCCGGGAAAAGTACCTGATCGCCTGCGGGCACGACATGATGCATGCGCGCCTTGAGGACTACGAGCGCAATGCCAAGTCCCTCGCGGCCCTTGGCGTCGACGGAATTGCCGTGAGCATCTCCGGCGTGTGGCCCGGCGAAGTCGTCGAGAGCAGGATGGTCGATCCTCTGCACGGGCGTCCGGGCGAAGCCAAGCCGGTCAGCCTCCGTCAGGCGGACTTCTCCAGGGCGCGCAGGATCGTGTCCGGGCTCGCCCGGGAGCATGGCCTCCGCAAGTCGATGCTCCGCGTTGGGCTTACCTCCGGCAGCAGGATCGACTGGCGCGACGACGCCGCGTGGGAGACCGCTGCGGACAACATCGCGTTCCTTGCGGAGTTCGCGTACGACACCGGGCTCGCGGGGATTCTGTTCGACGAGGAGGACTACTCCAACGGGCGGCAGTTCGTGAAGGTGCCGGGCGATCCGCCGCCGGCGGAGCTCGCCGAACTTGTCCGCCGTCGCGGCAGGCAGGTGTTCTCCAAGGCGTTCCGGGCGTATCCCGACATGAGGTTCCAGTGCTCATGGCTCTTCTCGACGATCCAGAAATGGGATTCGTGGGTGACGCCGGAGTTCGGCCTTGACCAGGCCGCGCTAGTCGAAGCCAACGGCGAGCTGTGGGGCCTGTTCATGAACGGGGCGATCGACGAGATGCCTCCCGAGGCCGCGATAGTGGAGGGCAACGAGGAGCGCGGCTACCACGGCAACGCGAACCAGAACGAGTTCGCCGTCGCGGGGTGGCGGACGTCCAGAGGTGTGGTCGGGCAGATCGCGCCGGAGAACAGGAAGAAGTTCCTTTCGCAGCTTTCCGTGTCGTTCGGGCAGTACCTTGACTCCTACATCAACCCCGAGTCGTCAAGGTACTACTTCCCGCCGCTTGGCGGGTCGCGGTTGAAGCGGCTGCACGAAAACCTCCAGGGAGCGCTAAACGTGGCCGACGACGGCGTATGGCTGTACGGGGAGGGCGGCACGTTCATAGACTGGGGGATGGACGTCTCCGTGGCACCGGACGTCAAGATCCCGAAATGCTACTACAAGAGGACGTGGGAGGAGCAGCTTCCGGGCTTCCTGCGCATGGTCAGGATCGTGAAGGGCGACTACTCCCCGCTGGAGGAGGACATCATGGCGGGGCGCATGGTCAGGGTCGGCGGGCTTGACGACACATGGAGCGGCGACAAGGAATGTCCCGAAGGCAGGTTCGAGCTCAACGTGAAGCCGGGGATGTCCGAGTCCGGCTGCGCCAAGCTCAGCGGCAGCGGGTGCTTCTACTCCAAGCCGGAGGTCAGGCCCGGCGACGATCTGTACGTAAAGGCGTTCGTGAAGGGTGGGAATCCGCAGATAGGGATATCGTTCCTGGCCGACGGCAAGTATGACGAGAAAAGGTTCGGCAGGCAACGCTGCATAGTGCCTCCCGCAGGGTGGAACCACGGCGAATGGCATGAGCTGAGGTTCCACGTGCTCGTGCCGGACGGCGCGACGGGAGCCTCGGTGACGTTCGGCGGCCCGGCAACGCCGGAGAATCCGAACTATTATGACAGCGTCGGAATCTACGCTTCAGGGCACTGATGAACATGAAAGGAACACGACAAAGAAGACGGCAGTAAAGAAAGTCCGCATTGCGTTGGCGTTCGGCACGCTACTGTGTGCGCTTTGCGCGTCTGCCGACGCGCCAAAGTACTACATGAACGCGGATGATACGAACAGCGGAGACGCTTTCGTGAATGCGAAGTGGTGGAATGACGAAGGCGGAACACCAGGTGTGCCCGGCGCCTTGCCTGACGCAAACGGCGATTTCTACGTGGTGGGCCACAAAATCTCCACTACGAACGAGATGCTGGGCGCGACATGCCCAATCAACTTCAATTCCCTCCATATCGGAAAGGTGAATGGATTGACATCGTTTTTTCACGTGCGCGTGAGCGATAAATCAATCCTAAAGGTGCTTGGCGAGGGACTGTACCTTCATAACGGGCAAATGCCGTTGCAATGGCATCCGATCACCATTGACGGAATTGTCACAGTCGATGCGCTTGACGCATATCCGTTTCTCATCTACAGTGCGTATTCGTCCACGACGCTCAACATCCCCGCGACCTTGCACGCTGGTGAAGAAGCAAACCTGCAGTTCCGCGCCATCCACAACAACCTTGCGAACGACAAGGAAAAGGATACTCTTCACGTTAAGCTGCTTGGAGACTATTCGGACTACAGGGGAAGGATGATCGTAGGCGCGGACAATGACACGGTGGCGCGCTTCGTGCAGCTGGAGTTGTTGAACGGCGATTTCCCGGGATCGCTTGTCGTGAAGACAAACGGCGAGATTTCCGTCGGGAGCGACGACGTTAAGGTCGGAAGCTGCGTCTTCGAGGACGGGTCGGCCATCGTGGCACGCGGCGGATGCCTTGTCGTGACGAACGATTTCCAGGCCGAGGGGACTGTTGGCGTTTCCCTCGCCGGATGCGACACGCCCAATGTGGAGAATCCAAGGGCCGCCATAATCTCGGTGCCGGCGGGGGTGTCCATCTCGTCAGGAAACTTCCGCGTCGTAGAGACCGCCGCCTCCTTGTCCTGCAAGGCCGTGTCGTTCACGGTGGAGCGCGATGAAAACGGCGGCAGCACCCTGTATGCGTCGTTCGAGCGCAGTTCGGTGTATGTGTCCCCGAATGGCAGCGACGACGACACGGGCGCCGACGAGGACCATGCGTTCGCCACGCTGGCACACGCGGTTTCGGTCCTTGACGACGGCGTGATCTATGCCCTGCCCGGGACTTACGCGAGCGGTGTGTGCGACCTAGGGGATGCGTGCACCCATTCCCGCGTCCACATTCCGGCGAAGGTTGTGCTGAAATCGACCGAAGGTGCGGAACAGACGTTCATCGTGGGCGATGCCGGTGTTGCGCCGCAGGGCGATGCCACTGCGCGGGCGGGCGCAACGCGGTGCGCCAGGCTTGATTCCGGCGCTGTGCTTCAGGGCTTCACCCTCACAGGCGGCTATGTCTACAACAACGACAAAGACGACCCCTCTTTGAAGTACGAACAAACAGGTGCGGGCGTTATCGGCGAAGTCGGGAGCGTTGTGCTGGACTGCCGGCTCTACGAGAACACGGCCGTCTGCGGCGGTGCCGCGCAGGGCGGCGCGTATGTGAGGTGCCGGTTTGGGAATATTCGCCTGCGCCGAAGGCGTCAGGTTGCCCGAAGGAGCGTGGCGACTGAGCCACGAAGTGGGCGCAAGCGGCTGAGGGGCGAAGCCGAGGCCGCGCGCCTCCGCGCAGAGCTAGCTCATGAAACTGGTGGAGAAGGTGTAGCGCATTGGATTTGCCGCAGGCGGTCTGCGGTCTTACTTTGAGTCTTACATACACACCGGTCACATATTGCAATAAGTGACGGGCAGGTGAGGTAGCGGTGGCAATTTCTCGCGGCGGTTTTCTCGTCGACTTTCAAATTTGGGGTGGCGCTGAGCCGCGTTTTTTGAGACAATACGCAGGTGAAACAGCCGCAGAGGGGCTTCAGGGCTCCTGGCCGGACGACTGGAGGAAGACAGCATGACCGACGACAAGACGCGCAGCGGATTCTCATGGCATCGCCCCGACGGCGTGGCGATGTCCCAGCACCTCGCCTTCACGGACGAGGCGACTGCGGCGGTGGGCGCCGGGAACGTCGCGCTGCTGAGGGACATAGACCTCGCGATGAACGAGAAGGGGCGCCTGCCGCGATGCCTCGACGTGACGGAGGACGAGGCGCGGCGCCTTGCCGCGCAGTCCGGGACGCCGGAAGACCGGTATCGCGCGTATCTCGCCTTCCTCTACGAGATAGAGTACCGCAAGGCGCGCGGGCCGGCGCTGTGGGAGCGCAAGGCCGGCGTCGTGCCGTGTCCGGACTTCCTGGCGCCGACGTCGTGGCAGGTGCGCAAGTCCATAATGCCCCTGTACCTGGCGCTGTGCAAGGTGTGGAACTGGTCGGTCATTGCCGTGGTCGGCGGGATGTTCCCCTTTGTGATACTGCCCGTCTGCGGAGTGTCGTTCCTGGGCGGCAGGCGCATCAACGAAGTCGCGCTCTGCATGATGGGCCTGTGGTGCTGCGCCATCATCGCCGGGGCCTTCTGCTACGTCGCCTGCCGCTTAATGCGCGGCAGAGGTGCGCGGCGCGGCTTTTTTTGGTATAATGTCCGCAAATGAACATGCACTTCCTCCTCCCCGTCGCCGCAGTGCTTGCCGCCGCGGCGCCTTCCTTCGGCGACGACGTCTACGACCTTGTAGTCTACGGCTCCTCGCCAGCCGCGCTCACCGCCGCCATAGAGGCGCAGAACCACGGAAAGACCGCCGTCATAGTCTGCCCCGAGACGCGCATCGGCGGACTCACGACCGGCGGCCTAGGACAGACCGACATCGGCAACAAGTCCGCCTTCGGCGGGCTGGCCCTCCAGTTCTACAAGGACATCGCCGACTACTACAAGAGCCCGTCCAGCTGGAAGTACGAGAAGCGATCCGACTACATGCCCGACGGCCAGTGCGCGGGCTCGCTCGGTGCTGACTCTATGTGGACGTTCGAGCCGCACGCCGCGCTCGACGTCCTGCTCGGCTGGGAGAGGCGCCACAGCCTGCGGATAGCGCGCGGCGAGTTCCTCGACCGCGGGCCGGGCGGCGTCGTGAAGGATGGCGCCCGCGTCGCCGCGATCAAGACGCTCTCCGGCAGGGCGTTCTCCGGCAGGATGTTCGTCGACGCGACCTACGAAGGCGACCTGCTCGCCGCGGCCGGCGTCGGATATGCCGTCGGGCGCGAGGCGAACTCCGTCTACGGCGAGACGATCAGCGGCGTGGAGAGGGCGCTTTCGCGGAACCACCAGTTCAACCCCCGGGTGTCCCCGTACGTAAAGGCGGGCGACCCGGCTTCCGGGCTTCTCCCCGGAGTCGAGCCCGACACTGACGAGCCGGAGGGCGCGGGCGACCGCCGCGTGCAGGCGTATTGCTTCCGCATGTGCCTGACCGACGAGCCGTCCAACCGCATCCCGTTCGTCAAGCCTGAGGGGTACGACCCGCTCGACTACGAGCTTCTGCTTCGCAACCTCGAGGCGATCGACCCGAAGGTCTTCGTGGACAACCGCAACAAGCCCTGGGCGTTCATGCCCTGGATAAACTCCCGCATGCCCAACCGCAAGACGGACACCAACAACCGCACGGGCGTCTCCACGGACTTCATCGGGCAGAACTGGCGCTGGCCTGAGGGGAGCTACGAGGAGCGCGCCAAGATGCTGAAGGCTCACCTCGCCTACCAGATGGGGCTGATGTGGACCCTCGCCAACAACCAGCGCGTCCCGGAGCCCATCCGCAGCCGCGTGGCGCAGTGGGGCACATGCAGGGACGAGTTCTCGGACGGGCTTGGCAACGGATGGCAGTCCCAGCTGTACGTGCGCGAAGGGCGCCGCATGGTCGGCGAGTACGTGGTCACGGAGCATGACGTGCTGCGCAGCCGCGTGACCGAGCGCCCCGTGGCGATGGCGGCATACGGAATGGACTCGCACCATGTCCGCCGCTACGTCGGCAAGGACGGTTTCGTGCGCAACGAGGGCAACATCGAGGACTGGCGCGCCGGCGGCAAGCCGTATCCCATCGACTACGGCGCGATTCTGCCGAAGAAGGCCGAGTGCGAGAACCTGCTCGTGCCGGTCTGCGTCTCCGCCTCGCACATGGCGTTCGGGTCGATCCGCATGGAGCCTGTGTTCTTCGCCCTCGGACAGGCGGCCGGCGCCGCGGCGGCGCTGTCGATCGACGATTCCTGCGCAGTCCAGGACCTGGACTACGCGAAGCTGCGCAAGGTGCTGCTTGACGAAGGCCAGGTGCTGTGAGCGCAGGGCCGGATTGCGCCGCGTGCGCGCCCGTGCGCCCGGAATATGGTATAATATTCAGCTCAAACGAAGGAAGGTACATAAATGGCTAGTTCTCTAGATGCTCTTTCGGCGCTCTGCAAGCGCCGCGGTTTCATTTACCATTCGTCCGAGATATACGGCGGGATGCCCGGCTTCTGGGACTACGGTCCGCTTGGGTGCGAGCTGAAGGCGAACGTCAAGCAGGCTTGGTGGCAGTTCACCGTCCGAGGGCGCGAGGACGTCGCCGGGCTCGACGCGACGATCATCATGCATCCGAAGATATGGAAGGCGTCCGGGCACCTCGACACGTTCGCCGACCCGATGACGATGTGCAAGGAGTGCAAGAAGCTCATGCGCGCCGACCAGCTCGACGACATCCGCGCGGAGCTCGGCAAGAAGGCCGCTCCCGTCAACCCGGCGTTCGCGCTCTCGTGCCCACACTGCGGCGGCGAGATGACGGAGCCCAAGCCGTTCAACCTCATGTTCAAGACGGTCGTGGGGCCGATCGACGACCCGTCGAACGTCGCCTACCTCCGGCCAGAGACGGCGCAGGCCATCTTCGCCCAGTTCCAGAACGTGACCGCGACCTCGCGCATGTCCGTCCCGTACGGCATCGCGCAGATGGGCAAGAGCTTCCGCAACGAGGTGACGCCCCGCAACTACACCTTCCGCAGCCGCGAGTTCGAGCAGATGGAGCTTGAGTTCTTCATCCGCCCGGACGAGGCCGTCGAAATACTCCACGGACACGTCGTGACGCTCGCGGACAACCCCGACCTGAGCGGCCCGGTGCAGGACGACTGGGGATGGGAGGTCTGGCACAAGTACTGGGTCGAGCAGCGCAAGAAGTTCCTCAACGCCGTCGGGCTCCCGACCGAGCGCTTCGTCGAGTACTGGCAGAAGCCCGACGAGCTAGCGCACTACGCGCGCGCCTGCGTCGACATCGAGTACGACTTCCCCTTCGGACGCCAGGAGCTGGAGGGCATCGCGGCCCGCAGCGACTTCGACCTCTCCCAGCACCAGAAGTGGTCCGGCGAGTCGCAGATGGTCTTCGACGACCCGCTCAAGCAGGCTGCCAAGAAGATGGACGAGGCGGCCAGGAAGGCGTTCGTCGAGAAGACGAAGGCCGACTGGCTCGGGCGCAAAAAGGGAACGCCCGAAGAAATCGCGGCGGCGGCTGAGAAGTTCTGCCAGAACCTCTTCGACGGCAAGTACGTCCCGCACGTCATCGAGCCTTCGGCCGGCGTGGACCGCCTGATGCTCGCGCTCCTCTGCGAGGCGTACGAGGAGCAGAAGCTCACGGACGAGAAGGGCAAGGAGGACGTCCGCACGGTCCTGCACTTCAGCCCGAAGGTGGCGCCGGTCAAGGTCGCGATCTTCCCGCTCATAAAGAAGGACCCGGACCAGGACCGCATCGCGCGCGACATCTTCACGAAGCTGCAGAAGAAGGTCAACTGCCAGTGGGACGTCTCGGGCGCGATCGGGCGCCGCTACCGCCGCCAGGACGAGGCGGGCACGCCATGGTGCATCACCGTCGACGCGCAGACCGTCGCCGACGGAACGTTCACCGTGCGCGAGCGCGACTCGATGGAGCAGAAGCGCATGTCCTACGGCGAGTTCCTCGCGATGATGTACGACGCGCTGGAGTTCTGAGCGGCATTTTTGGTATAATACGTCCCAAATTTCATGCGACTATAGCTCAATTGGATAGAGCGTTGGCCTCCGAAGCCGAAGGTTGCTGGTTCGATCCCAGTTAGTCGCACCATTCACGGGGCAATGGCGCAGGCGATAACAGACGCGGTAATAGAGGACATCAAGTCCCGCATAGACCTGGGGGACCTGATAGCGTCGTACGGCGTCACCGTCAGGCACGCGGGCTCCAGCCTGAAGGCGTGCTGCCCGTTCCACAACGAGAAGACCCCCAGCTTCAACATCAACGTCGCGAAGGGGTTCTACCACTGCTTCGGATGCGGGGAGTCAGGCGACGCGATCAAGTTCGTGATGAAGCAGGAGGGGCTCTCCTTCGTCGAGGCGGTCAAGAAGCTCGCCGCGCAGTGCGGCATCGAGATCGAGGAGCGCGCCGACCCGGAGGCTGGGCTGCGCAAGCGCCTCTACGCGCTGATGGCGGAGCTCGCCCAGTTCTACCGCCGCTGCCTTCTCAAGATGAAGGAGGCCTCCGCCGCCCGGGAGTACCTCGCGAAGCGCCGCCTTGACGAGAAGGCGCAGGAGGACTTCCTCATAGGCTATGCGCCGAACGGCGTCGCCGCCATGTTCAAATGGGCCGAGAAGTACCACTATACGCCGGAGGAGCTGGAGGCGGCCGGCGTCGTGAAGCTTCCGACGCGCCCCGGGGACCTCGGCTACCACCGGTTCGGCGGACGCCTCATGTTCACGGTCCGCGACAGGCAGGGGCGCGTAGTCGCGTTCTCGGGCAGGCAGCTCGTGGAGAAGAAGAACTCCGGCAAGTACGTGAACTCCCCGGAGACTCCGATCTTCAGGAAGTCCGGCGTCCTTTTCGGCTTCGACAAGGCCGCGGGCGAGATCGCGCGCTCCCCGCACCGCGAGGTCATCTGCTGCGAGGGCCAGATAGACACGATACGACTGCACGTGTGCGGATTCAAGACGGCGGTCGCGTCGCAGGGGACGGCCTTCACCGAGGAGCACGCGAAGATGATCAAGCGCGTCGCGGACGCGGCCGTGCTGATGTACGACGACGACGCGGCGGGGCGAAAGGCGACGATACGCGTCGCCGCGATGCTGCTCGCGATGGAGATGCCGGTGCGCGTCGTCAGCCTGCCCGACGGAGACGACCCGGACTCGTACCTGTGCTCGCATCCGGCCTCGGACCTCCAGGCGCTCATAGACGGGGCGGAGTCGATAGTGAGCTTCCAGTGCCGCGTGGAGAGGGCGAAGGAGCGCGACCCCGGTTCGATAGACGCAGTCTCGCGGACGGCAAAGGCCGTGCTTTCGACGATTGCGTCGTGTCCTTCCGCGATACTGCGGGCGACGCTTGTGGACGAGGCCGCGAAGAAGCTTGGGCTGCCGTCCGCGGCGATGGCCGAGGAGCTTTCGAAGACCGAGGCGCGGAGCGTCCGTCGCGAGGCCCCCTCCGCCGCCGAGCCGTACGAGCCGGAGTCCGTGGACAGACTGCCCGATGACGACGGGCCGCCCGTCACAGGCGTCGACGCGGCGTCCGCGCTGCCGCCGCCGGATCGGGAGTTCGCGCTGGTCGGCTTTCTGCTGGCGAACGAATACGACAAGAACCTGGCGGGCGTCGTCGGGGCGATGCTGCCGCCGTCGGTGTTTTCGCACGACTTCACCCGGCGGTTCGCCCGCGTCTGGCTGGACGAGGCGACGGACGGCGAGGACCTTGTGGCGGGGTTCGCGGATGCGCTTCCCATGCACGAACGGGCGTGGTTCGACAGGGCGCTTTCCGAATCCGGGCGCACCGGCGCGAGCGGCCTCGGCGCGGAGGAGATCCTGGAGGACTTCGTGCGCGCGATGTGGTGCGCCAGGCTCAGCCGCGACAGGGGGGCGCTGCCGGAGTCGGACGGAGACGAATCCGTTGCCAGGCGGCTCAAGATTTCCAGTGACCTGAAGCGCCTCCGGCAGGCAAGCTGGGGCGAGGTAAGGGAGATGGTCACCGACATAATGAAAGGAGAAAACACACAATGGACCTGAAGGAAGCGCAGAACAGAATTGCCGCGCAGAAGGAGCTGATCGCGGGCATACGCGACGAGGTCGGCCGCGTCATAGTCGGGCAGGAGAAGCTCGTCGACAGGCTGCTCCTCGCGCTGGTGACGGACGGGCACATACTGCTGGAGGGCGTTCCGGGCCTCGCCAAGACGCTCTCGTGCAACACCCTCGCCAAGGCGCTTGGGCTTGAGTTCAAGCGCATATCGTTCACGCCGGACCTGCTGCCGGCCGACGTCGTAGGCACTCTCGTCTACTCCCCGAAGACCGGCGAGTTCACGCCGAAGAAGGGCCCCGTGTTCACGAACCTCCTGCTGGCGGACGAGATCAACCGCGCCCCGGCGAAGGTGCAGTCCGCGCTGCTCGAGGCGATGCAGGAGCGCCAGGTGACGATAGGCGACGAGACGTACCGCCTGCCTGAGCCGTTCCTCGTGCTCGCGACGCAGAACCCGATCGAGCAGGAGGGGACGTATCCGCTTCCCGAGGCGCAGGTGGACCGCTTCATGTTCAAGTGCCTCGTCGAGCCGCCGTCGATGGCCGACGAGCGCCGCATCATGCAGCGCTTCGCGGAGTCCGCGGAGAAGCCCGTCGCGAAGACCGTAGCCACGCCCGAGTCCGTCGCGTCCCTCCGCGAGTCACTCAAGCAGATATACTGCGACGAGAAGGTCGGGGACTACATACTGGCGATCGTCTTCAAGACGCGCGAGCCTAACGCCCACATACAGAACGGCGCAAGCCCGCGCGCGACGCTGGCCCTGAACCTGGCCGCGCGAGGGAACGCGCTCCTGCACGGCCGGCCCTACGCCACGCCCCAGGACGTGAAGGAGGTCGTCCACGACGTCCTCAGGCACCGCATACTGCTCACGTACGAGGCGGAGGCCGAGAACGTGACGAGCGACAAGGTGATCGACGGGATCCTCGACGAGGTCCCGGTTCCGTGACATGGCCGTCGACGTCAACGAACTGATGGCCAAGGTGGGGAGGATACGCATCCTCACCAACCGGCTCATAGACGACGAGCTGAGCGGCAACTACCACTCGACCTTCAAGGGCCAGGGCGTCGAATTCGACGAGGTGCGCCCGTACGAGGTCGGGGACGACGTGCGCACCATCGACTGGAACGTCACGGCGAGGACCGGCATGCCGTACATCAAGCGCTTCAGCGAGGAGCGCGAGCTGACGATCCTGTTCCTTGTGGACGTCTCGGGGTCGCAGAGCTACGGAAGCGGCGGGCGCACGAAGGCGGAGCTCGCGGCGGAGGTGACGGCGCTCCTTGCGCTGACGGCCATCCGCAACCAGGACAAGGTCGGGCTCGTCCTCTTCTCCGACAGGATCGTGAAGTACATCCCGCCGCGCAAGGGACGCGACAGCGTCATGCGCCTTGCGCGCGAGGTGCTCGCGGCCAGCGACGGCGCGGAGGGCGGGACGGACATCGCGGAGGCGCTGAAGTTCCTGAACGGGGTGCAGAAGCGCCGCGCGGTCGTATTCCTCGTGAGCGACTTCATGACGTCGGGGCGCGCCGCGCGCCCGCGCGAGTCGTTCGAGCGGATGATATGCGCGACCGCGCGCCACCACGACATGATATGCGTGTCGGTGAGCGACCCTGCGGAGGGTGCTCTGCCGGACGCGGGGCTCGTGGAACTCGAGGACCCGGAGACCGGCGACCTCGTGCTCGTGGACACGTCAAGCCCGCGCGTGAGGCGCGAGTTCGCCGCCCGCGCGGCGGAGGACGCGGAAGAGCTGGCGAGGTTCTTCCTCAAGTCGGGGATGGACACCCTGACGCTTTCCACCGACCGCCCGTACATCGACGAAGTGAGGGCGCTGTTCAAGCGCCGCGCAAGGAAGAGAAGGTGACATGCTTGGTTCATTGGTGATGGCTGCGGCGCTGTGGAGCGGAGGCGCCGGCGGGGTCGAGCTAAAGGTCGACTCGGACACCGCGCGCATAGACCCCGGCCGCAGCGTGTTCCTGACGCTGACGCTAAGGACGCCGAAGGGCGCGTCCGCGGAGCCGCCGGACCTCCGTCCGCGCGTGCGCGGGTTCTCGCTCGCGGAGGACTTCGCGGACGAACCCGTGACCGGCAAGGACGGATACACGACGAAGGTCGTCAACTGGAAGCTCGTCCCGGAGCCTTGCGCGGACGTCTACAAGGTCGCGCCGTTCGCGGTGACGGTCGTCGGCGGGGAGTCATTCGTCGCAGGGCCCGTCTACTTCGAGCCCCCGGCCGACAGGCCGAGCGCGGAGGGCGGGATCGAGATCGACCCGAAGAAGGACCTGCCCCCGCTCAGCTGGCGTCTCGTCGCATGGTGCGCCGCCGCCGTCGCCGGGGCGCTGCTCGTGCTGGCGCTCGCCGTCGTGCTCGTCCGCTATGTGGCGCGCCGCGTAAGGGAGCACCTCATGAGCCCGATAGAGCGCGCGTGGGTCGAGCTCGACAGGCTGATCAAGAAGGGTCTCCCCGGGCGCGGCAGGTACAAGGACTTCTATGTGGAGCTCACCATGGTGGTGAGGCGCTATGTGCAGCGCAAGTACGGCATAAGGGCCCCGCACCTGACGACAGAGGAGTTCTTCCGCGAGCTCGCCGAGTCAGGGAAGGGCGCCGCGGCGTCCTCCGGGCTCAGGGAGTTCCTTGAGTCCGCGGACCTCGTCAAGTTCGCCGGGGTCGAGGCGACGCCGGACATGGCGGACGCCGCCACCGACTCCGCGCGCACGTACCTGAAGAGCGACGACTCGGCCGGAGCCGCCGGGACGGAGGCACGGAGATGAGCTTTGCATATCCATGGTCGTTCCTGTTCGCGGCGCCCCTCGCGTTCGCGGCGTGGCGCCTTCTGCGCCGCGGCCGCAGAAGCGGGCTCAGGTTCTCCGCCGTTTCGCGCCTTCCCGCGCGTCCGTCCGGCTGGCGCACGTTCCTCTCCGCCGCCGCGCCGTGGGTCATGCTTGCGGGCCTTGCGGCGCTCGTCGTCGCGGCCGCGCGGCCGCGCGAGCCCCTCGCCAGCGAGAAGCGCAACGTCGACGCCATCGCCATAGTCATGACGGTGGACGTGTCCGGCTCGATGGAGGCGCTGGACCTCACGCCGAAGGGGGTGGAGTTCTCCAAGGACACGACTCGGCTCGCGGTAGTCAAGAAGGTGTTCGCGGACTTCGTCGAGAAGCGTCCGGACGACCTCATCGGGCTTGTCACATTCGGCAGCTACGCCTCCGCCCGCGCGCCGCTCACGGCGGACCACGTCACCCTGCTGAATGTCCTGAAGGGCGTCGAGATCCCGGACGGCGAGGGGGAGGCGGAGACCGCCATAGGCGACGGGCTTTCGGTCGCGCTCCTCCGGATCAAGGACGCCAAGCCAACCTCGAAGGTCGTGATACTGCTTTCCGACGGAATGTGCAACAACGGCGTCGTGTCGCCGGACGAGGCCACGGAGATGGCGGCGAAGATGGGCGTCAAGGTCTACACCATCGGCGTGGGGACCGGCGCAAGGCTCGCGCCGAGGCTCGTCACGGACCTGTACGGACGGCAGTTCGTCAGGAACTTCCCGTCTGGATTCGACGAGGCGCAGCTGCGGAACATCGCACGCAGGACGAAGGGCCAGTACTTCCCGGTAAACGACCGCGACGCGCTTGAGAAGGCGCTGGCGGAGATCGACAAGCTCGAGACTACGCCGATAGAGGCGGACGTCTGGAACCGCTGGCGCGAGCACTTCGCGCCGTTCCTCGCGTCCGGAGCCGCGCTCGTCCTCCTCGCCGTCGCGTTCTCGATGCTCTCCGCGCGCCGCATGGCCTGACGTGTCCGCTTGCGGTATTCTTGTGCGCCCCTCCGCGCGGCGCGGGGCCAGGCCCGGCGCGCGTCCGCCGAAAGTTCGGCTGGCAATGCCGTATTCTCGGTCGGCATGTCGAGAATTTGGTATAATATCCGCTGCATGGAAAGTCAAGGTCGAGGGACTCAAATGAACGAATCCGACACATCAAGGCATTTTCTCAGGCAGTGGATCGAGAAGGACGTAGCCGAAGGCAGGACCGGCGGCAAGGTCGTCACTCGCTTTCCGCCCGAGCCGAACGGCTACATACACATCGGCCACGCGAAGGCCGTGTGCCTCGACTTCGGCATGGCGGAGCTCTTCGGCGGCGAATGCCATCTCAGGCTGGACGACACGAATCCGACGAAGGAGTCAGACGAATACGCCGAGAACATCAAGAAGGACATCCGCTGGCTCGGTTTCCAGTGGTCGGGCGAGGGCGACGGCGGGGAGCCAGGCTTCTACAACGCGTCGAACATGTTCGACAGGATGTACGAGATAGCCGAGAACCTGATAAAGGCGGGGCAGGCCTACTGCTGCAGCCTCACCCAGGACGAGTGGAAGGAGTACCGCGGCGTCCCCGAGCGACCCGGGCGTCCGTCGCCGTCGCGCGACACCGACCCAGAGCGCAACCTCCGCATATTCCACGAGATGCGCGACGGCAAGTACGCGGACGGCGAGTGGTGCCTCCGCGCCAAGATCGACATGGCGTCGCCGAACATACACTTCCGCGACCCCGTCCTCTACCGCATCCGCCACGTCTCCCACTACCACCTCGGCGACAAGTGGTGCGTCTACCCGATGTACGACTTCGCGCATCCGATCGAGGACGCGCTCGAGGGCGTGACGCACTCCATGTGCACGCTCGAGTTCGAGGTCCACCGACCGCTGTACGACTGGGTAGTGGACAGGCTCGACGAGATGGGGATGCTCCCCGCCAGGAACGGCGTCAAGATACGGACGCAGCAGCGCGAGTTCGCCAGGCTCAACATAACGTACACCGTGATGTCCAAGCGCCTTCTCCTCCAGCTCGTCACAGAGGGCCACGTCGCCGGATGGGACGACCCGAGGATGCCGACCGTGTGCGGAATGCGCAGGCGCGGATACACCCCTGGCGCGATACGCGAGTTCTGCGATCGCGTCGGCGTGACCAAGGTCGAAAGCGAGAGCGATCCCGCGCTCCTGGAGTGGTGCGTTCGCGAGGAGCTCAACAAGACGGCGCTCCGCCGCATGGCGGTCCTCGATCCGGTCAGGGTCGTCATTGACAATTGGGGAACGGGGGACGGGGGAACGCGCGAGGTGGAGCTGCCCAACAACCCGCTCGACGAGTCTGCGGGCACCCGCAGGATTCCTTTCTCCGGCGTCGTCTGGATCGACCGCGCGGACTTCATGGAGGTCCCCGAGAAGAAGTTCTTCCGCATGGCCCCCGGTCAGGAGGTGCGGCTCCGCGGAGCGTGCATCTTCAAGTGCACGGGCTGCGTCAAGGACGAGTCTGGTAAGGTCGTCGAGATACACGGGACGTGGGACCCCGAGTCCTGGGGCGGGAACGCCGCCGACGGGCGGAAGGTCAAGGGGACTATCCACTGGGTCGACTGCGCGACCGGGCGCGAGGCGGAGTTCCGCCTCTACGACAGGCTGTTCACGGAGAAGGATCCTCTCAAGGACGGTCCTTCGGAGTTCCTCAAGTACATGAACCCCGGTTCGCTGGAGGTCGTTCGCGGCTATGTGGAGCCGCTCCTCGCGGAGGCGCCGTCCGGCGGGCGCTTCCAGTTTGAGCGCACGGGCTACTTCGTGGCGGACGAATACGACCACAGCCCGTCCGCGCCAGTGTTCAACCGTACCGTGTCCCTCAAGGACTCGTACAAGCCGAGTTGAAGCAATGCGCGGATTCCATGCAGTGATACTCGCCGGCGGAAGCGGAGAGCGCTTCTGGCCCCTGTCCACGCCGGAGCGGCCCAAGCAGTTTCTCCAGGTGTTCGGCGGCGAGAGCCTCATACGCCAGAGCGTGACCCGTCTCGGCGGGATGGCGGCGGCGAAGGACATTTTCGTCATCACCTCCAGGGACCTTGTCGCGGCGACGCGCAGGGAACTGCCCGAGCTGCCGTCGTCAAACGTCGTGGGCGAGCCCATGCGCCGCGACACCGGCGCCGCCGTCGCGCTGGGCGTGGGCATCGCGGGCGGCGGTGGCGACCCTGTCGTCGGGTTCTTCCCGAGTGACCAGCTCGTCGGCGACCCGAAGGGCTTCCGCGCCGCGCTCAAGAAGGCCATACGGCTCGCGAAGGAGCGCTCCGTCATCGTCACGCTCGGCATCCGCCCGTCGTTCCCGGCCACTGGCTTCGGCTACGTAGACCCCAAGACCGGCCGGTTCGTGGAGAAGCCCGACGAGCGGAAGGCGAAGTCGTACCTTAAGGCGGGGTATCTCTGGAACGCCGGCATGTTCATCGCCCGCGCGTCGACATTCAGGCGGGCCGTGGTAGCGCACGCCCCGGCGCTGTCCGAGCTGACGATGCCGGGCTTCCCGCTTTCTTCGCTCGCGGCGCGCTACGAGTCCCTGCCGAGGATATCCTTCGACTTCGCCGTGATGGAGCCTGTCTCGCGCGGGACGGGGCGCGGCTCTCCGCTAGGCGTTGCCGTGGTGCCAGGTGACTTCGGGTGGGACGACGTCGGTAGCTTCGCGGCGTTCGACACGTACTTCCCGCACGATTCCCGGGGCAACGTCAGGGAAGGGCCCTGCACGGTCGTGGAGTCTGACGGGAACATCTGCGTCGCGCGCTCCGCGCGAATCTCGCTGCTCGGCGTCAAGAACCTCGTCGTCGTCACGACCCCGGACTCGGTGCTGGTCGCGGACAAGGCGCACATCTCTCAGATGAAGAAGCTCTTCAAGAAGAACTGACGGAAGTGGAAGGGCGCAAGTACAGGGTCGTGATCGCCTACGACGGCACGGGGTTCTCCGGATGGCAGTACCAGGAGAACGCCGTCGGCGTGCAGCAGGTCGTCGAGGAGGCGCTCGCGTACCTTGAGGGCGGGCCCGTGCGCGTGTTCGGCTCGTCCCGCACGGACGCCGGAGTCCATGCGAAGGGGTTCGTGGGGCACTTCCGCCTGACCAAGCCGATTCCGCCGAAGAACCTCGTCAGGGCGACAAACTCGAGGCTTCCCGACTCCGTGCGCATAATGAAGGCGTCGTACGCCGCCGAGGACTTCGACGCCAGGCTTTCCGCGAAGGGCAAGGAGTACCGCTACCAGCTGTACCAGTCGGACATCATGCCGCCGCACCTTGCGCCTTACTGGACGTTCTGCCACCGACCGCTCGACGTCGAGGCGATGCGCAGGGGCGCGTCGTTCTTCGTGGGGCGGCACGACTTCGCGTCGTTCTCGGCGAACCCGAACCGAGAGCTTGAGACCACCGTGCGGACGGTGTTCTCGTTCGACGTGAGGAAGGCCGGGCCGCGCCACACGTTCATAGTGCGCGGCGACGGATTCCTCTACAAGCAGGTCCGCTCGATGGTGGGGTTCCTGATTTCCGTCGGCAAGGGCAACGAGCGCCCGGAGGCCGTCAAGGAGCTCCTGGACGCGGCGGCGCCCCGGACGGCACGCGTAGAGACCGCGCCTGGCCGCGGGCTGTTTCTCTGGAAGGTCTTCTACTAGTTTTCAACGAGGAGGTAACCGGAATGCTATACTATCTTTCACAGCACCTGACGCGCTTCTGGGGTCCGTTTCGACTGCTCCAGTCCCATGCGTTGCTTCTTGCGGGAGGCGCTTTCACGGCGGCGATACTGACGTGGGTGCTCCTGCCGCGCCTCTGGGGCCGTCTGCCGCGGGACCGCGGCAAGGCCGTCTGCAGCGACATCGGCGGAATGAAGTCCGCCGGCAAGCCCACCGGCGCGGGGTTCTGGGTGTCTCTGGTTGCGCTGCCCTCCGTGCTGCTGTTCGTGCCGCTGTCAGTCTGGGACGCGCTGGTCGTGGCCGCGCTCTACGCGGCGATGCTCTTCGGATATCTCGACGACAGGGCCGAGCATCCGTGGGGCGAGCTGAAGAAGGGGCTTCTGGACGCCGTGTGCGCGCTGGCGATAGCGTTCTTCCTCGCGAAGGGGCATTCGACGCTCGTGTGGCTTCCGTTCTGGAAGGGCGAGTGGGTCATGCCGATGTGGCTGTACGTGCCGGTGGCCGCGTTCGTCCTGTGGTTCACCATGAACGCGACGAACTGCTCCGACGGCGTGGACGGGCTGGCGGGGACGCTGACTGTCATAGCCCTCGTGATCCTCGCGGTGATGCTGTACGTGGTTGTCGGCTACAGCCCGGTCGCCAGGTACTTCCTGATTCCGGCGCGTCCCGAGGCCGCCCGCTGGGCGATACTAGTCATGACCGTCGCCGGGGGATTCTGCGGATACCTCTGGTACAACGCCGAGCCGTCCAAGGTGCTTATGGGCGACGCCGGGAGCCGGTTCCTGGGGATACTCGTCGGCGCGGCGTCGCTCGTCACCGGCAACCCGGCCATCGTGCTGGCGTTCGCGCCGGTCGTAATCGTGAACGGCGGCGGCGGGCTCGCGAAGCTCGTGCTGCTAAGGTTCGCGAAGAAGGCGGGCTTCGACATAGGCGAGGGCAACGTGATACGCCGCATACGATTCCCTCTGCACGACCACTGCAAGAAGAACCTCGGCTGGACGAACGCGCAGGTCCTGATGCGCTTCACGTTGCTTCAGATAGTCGTGATGCCGATACTGTTCCTCCTGCTCGTGAAGATCCGCTGACGGAGGGGGGCTGCGCGCAATCCGCGGCAGCGGGCCCATAATGTGGTATAATATCCTATCCAACCAAGGAGAAGACGAAAGATGAAGAAGTTCCTAAGCGCCAACGAAGCCGTCGCCCATGCGGCGGCCCAGGCAGGCTGCGTCGTGGCGTCCGCCTATCCGGGCACGCCGTCCACGGAGATACTCGAGAACATAGCGAAGTTCAAGGACACGGTGAAGTGCGAATGGGCCGTCAACGAGAAGGTCGCTATGGAGACGGCCATAGGCGCGTCCATCGCTGGCGCCCGCTCGCTCACCGCCATGAAGCACGTCGGACTCAACGTGGCGATGGACCCTCTGATGACGTTCACCTACGTCGGCGCGACGGGCGGCATGGTCGTCGTCTCCGCCGACGACCCTGGGATGCACTCCTCCCAGAACGAGCAGGACAACCGCAACCTCGCCAAGTTCGCGCGCGCGCCGCTCTTCGAGCCCGCCGACAGCCAGGAGGCTTACGACATGGTGCAGGCCGCCTTCGAGGTTTCGGAGAGGTTCCAGGTGCCGGCGATCATCCGCCTGACGACGCGCACAAGCCATTCCGCGTCGCTTGTCGACCTCGGCGACTTCGACCCCACGCCCCATCCGGCGATCCCGTACGTCAAGAACATCAGGAAGACGATTCCCGTGCCGATGTTCGCTCGCGGGCACCGTCTCGCCGCGCAGGAGCGCACGGCCGCCATGACGGCCGAGGCGGAGAAGAGCCCGTTCAACAAGATCTTTCCGGGAAAGACCGACATCGGCATCGTCACTAGCGCCGTCGCCTACCAGTACGTGAAGGAGATATTCCCCGAATACTCCATCCTCAAGCTCGGCTGGACGAACCCGCTGCCGAAGGCGCTTGTCGCAGAGTTCGCGAAGGGCGTCGGCAAGGTCGTGGTCGTGGAGGAGCTGGATCCGTTCCTCGAAGAGCAGATCCGCGCGATGGGAATTGCCGTCGCCGACCACAAGACCGAGCTCAACATGCTGGAGCTCAACGCCGACCGCGTGCAGGACCTTCGCCACGAGCTCCTGGGCGACGTGCCCGCCGCGAAACAGGCCGCCGCGCCCGCAGGCCTCCCCACCCGCCCGCCGGTCCTCTGCGCTGGCTGCGGGCACCGCGGGGTCTTCTACGTGCTCAACAAGCTCAAGGCGACGGTCACGGGAGACATCGGGTGCTACACGCTCGGGGCGTTCCCGCCCCTCGACGCGATGGACACCACGATCTGCATGGGCGCGTCCATCGGCAACGCCGCGGGAATGAAGAAGGCGGGTCTCAAGGGCCGCATCTGCGCCGTTCTCGGCGACTCGACGTTCTTCCATTCCGGCATGACCGGAATCCTCTCCGCATTCTACAACGGGACGCCGGTCACGACCGTCGTCCTCGACAACCGCATCACGGCGATGACCGGCCACCAGGACAACCCGGGCACCGGTAAGACTCTCGCCGGCGACCCTGCTCCCGTAACGGAGATAGGCGACATCGCGAGGGCAATGGGCTACAAGAAGGTCGTCAAGGTGTCCGCCGACGACCTCGGCGAGCTGGAGAAGGTCCTGACGGACGCCATGGACGGCGACGAGGCGGCGCTCGTGATCGCGTACGCGCCGTGCCGCATCGCCGCGAAGCTCACGAAGGAGGGCCTTTGCGAGGTCGACGCCGCCAAGTGCAAGGCGTGCGGCGCCTGCTTCAAGATGGGCTGCCCGGCGATGACGCGCGGAGCCGAGGTTCGCCCGGGCGCCTTCCAGATGGCCATCGACCCGAACCAGTGCGCCGGCTGCAGGCAGTGCGGCCAGGTCTGCAAGTTCGGCGCGATCAAGCGCGTGAGGTGATGGAGAGGGTCGTTCTCAGGAAGGGGCGCGAGAGGAGCGTCCTGAAGGGGCATCCGTGGGTGTTCTCCGGCGCAGTCGCCGGAGGCGAGGCCGCCTCGGGCGAGCTCGTCGAGGTGTGCGACGCCTCCGGCGCGAAGCTAGGGCAGGGCTGGTTCTCCCCGTCTTCGCAGATTCGCGTGAGGATGGTGCCGGACGCGCCCGTCGCCGACCTCGTCGCGAACGCCGTAGCGAGGCGCGGCGACTACTTCGTCAACTGCTACACGAACGCGGTGCGGCTCGTGAACGCAGAGAGCGACTTCCTGCCGGGCGTCGTCGCCGACTACTACGCCGGGCACGTCGTGTGCCAGTTCACGTCCGCAGGCGCGGACGCGCGGAAGGGCGAGATATCCGCGGCGCTCATGAAGTTCGCGCCATGCTGCCTTGGGGTCTCCGAACGGCTTGACGCCGACGTGCGCAGGAAGGAGGGCCTTGCGACGGAGCCCTGGTTCGCGACGCTTGCAGGCGAGGAGCCTCCGGAGCTTGTGGAGATCACGGAGGGGCAGGTCAAGTTCCTCGTCGACGTGAGGCGCGGGCACAAGACAGGCTTCTACCTTGACCAGCGCGAGGCCCGCGCGGCCGTAGGCCCGTTCGCCAACGGGGCGGACGTGCTCAACTGCTTTTCCTATACCGGCGGGTTCGGGCTCTTCGCCCGCGCCTGCGGAGCGGCGTCCGTCACCCAGGTCGACGTCTCGGCGGAAGCGCTCGCGCTGGCAAGGAAGAACGAGGCGCTCGAGCACCTCTGCGGAACCAAGATGGAATATGTCGAGGCCGACGTGTTCAAGTACCTCCGGCAGTGCCGCGACGCAAACCGCACTTTCGACATGATCGTGCTGGATCCGCCGAAGTTCGCCGAGACGAAGGGCCAGGTCATGAAGGCGGCGCGCGGCTACAAGGACATAAACCTCCTGGCTATGAAGCTTCTGCGCCCCGGAGGGACTCTCGCCACGTTCTCGTGCTCCGGGGCTATGACGCCGGAGCTCTTCGACAAGGTCCTGGCCGAGGCTGCGGAGGACGCGCGCCGCAGTTTCCAGGTCGTCGTGCGGACGCACCAGTCGGCCGACCATCCTGTCGCGCTGTCATTCCCGGAAGGCCTCTACCTGAAGGGGGCGATCCTTCGCGCCGTCTGAACGGCGTCGGCGCGTTCACCTTCCCGCAGCGACGTCTTCGGCCAGCTCCCGCAGACGCGGCAGGGCGTGGGCGAAGAACTTCCGCCAGCCCTTGCATAGCCTCTGGCGGCTCCGCGGGCAGTCTCCGTTGCAGAATTCGAGGAACTCGCAATCCCCGCAGCGCGACGGCAGGTTCGCCGTCTTCGCCGAGGCGAAGCGCGCGTACGCCGGCGAAGCGGCAATCTCCTCGAAGCCGTCCGTCATGACGTTGCCGAGCCTGAGGTCGTCGCGCACGTGGAAGTCGCACGGATACACCGAGCCGTCATGCTCCACCACGAGGTAGTGCCTGCAGGTCTCCGCCTGCGAACATAGCGTCGGGCGGCCCAGGACGAGCTTCGAGACGATCGAGTCGAACAGCCTGACAGACACCGTGCGGGTATCGTTCGTCACCCATTCGTCGAACAGCCCAACCAGGAAGTCGCCCCATTCCTCTCCGCCGATGTCCTCGCTCGGGCCGGTGCATTCCACATACTGGTGGAAGTGCGTCGAGAAGTTGTCGCGGAGGAATCGGTAGACTTCGCGTGGGCACGAGACGTTGGCCTTGGACACGACCGTCAGCAGGTTGTAGTCCGCGCCCGCCGCCTCCAGACGCCGGATCCCGCGCACCGCCGCGTCGAAGGAGTCTCCGCGCAGCCGGTTAAGGCGTCGCGGGCCGTCGAGCGACGCGCCTACCAGCCATCCGTCCCGTGCCAGGAGCGAGGCGACCTCGTCCGTCACGAGAGTCGCATTGGTCTGCAGGGACTTGTCCACCGGAAAGTCATTGAGCCGCTGGAAGAGCCCGGTCTTCCATGCGAGAAGGGGTTCGCCGCCTTGAAGAGTTATGGATTTTTCCGCAAACGGCAGCGAGGCGTATGATGAAAGCATCCGGTCGGCTGTTTCGGCGGACATCAGGCCGCCCGGATGATCTTTGTAGAAGCAGTATCCGCAGTCTAGGTTGCAGGCTCCGCCAACAGGCTTGACAAGTAGGGAGAATGGTTCCATCACTATGGTTGCGTCCGGTGCCTTAGCCTCAGCTGGCCGCAGGCCGCGTCGGCGTCCTTGCCGCGAGAGCGCCGCAGCATCGTCTGGACGTGGCGCTTCATGAGGACGTCCAGGAACATCAGCATCGTCTCCTCGTCCGGCGTCTTGAAGTCCGGGCGGTGCGATACCGGCGAAAGGGGTATCAGGTTCACCTTCGCCATCGGGACTCGCCGGACCTGCCGCGCGAGCTCCTCCGCGCATTCGCGCGAGTCGTTGACTCCCTTGATCACGGTGTACTCGAAGGTGATTATCCGCTTGGTCGTCTCGGTGTATTCGGCGCAGGCGGCGAGCAGGACGTCGAGCGGCCACTTCCTGTTGACGGGCATGAGCTCATTCCGAAGGGCGTCGTTCGGCGCGTGCAGCGAGACGGAAAGCTCGAACTGGATGCCCTCCTGCGCCAGCTTCTTGAGGCCGGGGACGACCCCGCACGTCGAAATTGTGATGTGCCGCGCGCCGAGGTTCGGGCCCTTGCCGGAGTTTATCAGCTTCAGGGCGCGCATCGTCTCGTCGTAGTTCGCGAAGGGCTCGCCCATGCCCATGACGACGATGTTCGTTATCTCGCCGAGGCGGCGCCCGGCCATGTACTCGGCCACGATTTCGTCCGCCGTCAGCGAGCGGACCACGCCCTGCGATCCGCTGGCGCAGAAGGCGCAGCCCATTGCGCAGCCGACCTGCGTCGAAATGCACTGGGTGAATCGCCCCGTCGCGGGGATGAGGACCGTCTCCACTGAGCATCCGTCCTCGAATCCGAGAAGGAGCTTGCGCGTTCCGTCGGACGAGCGCGACTCGTCGAGCGTGCTGCATTCGGTCAGCGGGAACTCCCGCGCAAGCGTCCCCCGGAAGTCCTTGGGCAGGGTAGTCGCCTGGTCCCAGCCGGTTATCCAGTCGCGGTACAGCGCCTGCAGTATCTGGTCGGCGCGGAAAGGCCTCAGCCCCCGTTCCGCAAGGATCGGCTTCCATTCGTCCGGCAGTATGCTCCATGCTTTTCTCATCGCGCATATTATACCAAAATCGCGGCGCGGCGGGCTGGAGTCAGGTTTTGCAGATTTTTTCGCAGACCCCCTTGCGCGTCGTCGTCAGAAATAGTATAATATCACCCGTTTTCTTCACCTGCTCGGGTGGTGAAATTGGCAGACACGCATGCTTGAGGTGCATGTGGGTAACTCCTTGCGGGTTCGAGTCCCGCCCCGAGCACCATCTCCCCGCCAGTCCCACGCGTGGTGGATTGTATCCTCACATCTAAAATCAGCTGAAGGCCTTGCGGGTTTCGCGGACGAACTCACCGCAAATATGGTATAATACGCGCCCGTATGAGCGAAGGCGTTGGAATAGTGGAACCCAGGAAGA
>Ga0310786_10001314_pt1 | contig 39848 bp, 60 predicted proteins | sample AusTroGonzalo_MG_FD_203881 | JGI IMG/M metagenome (GOLD analysis project Ga0310786, IMG submission 203881) | Bovine rumen microbial communities from tropical cattle in Woodstock, Queensland, Australia - Gonzalo_03 (v2) (version 2) | ecosystem: Host-associated > Mammals > Digestive system >... | reverse complement strand
AGAATACCTCGCAATAAAATGATTATTTGCTACGGGCACTTCCTGCCTGCCGAACACAAGCGCGACCTTTGCGGCAATTGGGATTTACATTAACTAACCAAATAAACGGACAACAATGGAACGATTGATTAAGATTCAGCAAGGCCTTCGTATTCCGAAGAATAAGGAAGGCGACAAAGGAAGATTCAAATTCCGCAGTGCGGAGGACATCCTTGAGAAAATTAAACCGCTATTGGACGAAACCGAAACGGCGGTAGTAGTAAGTGACGAACTATGTGAGGTCGGCGGTCGCTGCGCACTCAAAGCCACGGCTTCGTTATTCGGCAAGGACGGAAGTCCTATCGCCACGGCCAACGGGTGGGCATGCATGGACAGCCACATTGTTATTGACAAGTACTCCGGGCAGGAGAAAAAGTCCATGAGCAATGAGCAATGTACCGGAAGCGCGAGCAGTTACGCACGCAAGTACGCGCTTGGTGGACTTTTCGCCATCGATAATGACGAGTTGGATCCCGACCAACCGGAAGTAGGAACGAAAGACCCGCAGCCGAAACAAACACCTGCGCCAACTCCCAAACCCGCACCACAGCCTGCGGTTCAATTGACACCGGAGCAGATAGAGAATAAGAACGCAATCCTCGCGGACATAGATGCAACGGAGAACTTCGGCCAACTGACGGCCTGCGTGGTATTGGCTACCGGGCAACCTTACGAACAAGAAATCCGCGCCAAGGCGAATGCCCGCGCGAATGCGAAAGGATGGCATAAATGAAAGGACAACTAAAATGAAAGAGAACGTTTTGACATTGAGTGAACAAGTCACTCACATTCCAACTAAAGTGGAAATTCAAGAAGCAGCCACGACGATGGTTGCGAGAGTAACCGAAGGTTATATGAACCCGCTCCTTGCGCTCGGCCAACTGACGGCATTGGAGGAGATGATCAAGATCGCCAAAGGAAGCATAACGGAAGCAGCGCTTGCCGAGGCAGAGAGATACGAGCAGAAGAACATTGCGGCTTACAATTGCGATTTTCAAATTAAAGAAGCCGGAGTAAAGTACGACTACTCGGGGAACGAGCATTGGTGCCATCTAAAGGAGGCGGTCGATATTGCGACTGCTGAACTTAAAGGCCATGAGGCGACATTGAAGGCATTGAAGCAATGCGCCAAATCTTCAACGACAATCGTGCAGGTGACTTTGAGAAAGCAATGAAAGCGATGCAGTTCATAAAGTCCAAGGGAGCCGTGGAAAACGAAATCGGTGTTGTCAGCCAAGTACGCATGTGGCTTGGCGACATCACCAACGGCGAGTACATGCTCACCTTGGAGCGCGCGAAAAAGCCGCGCAGCAACGAGCAGAATAAACTCATGTGGGTGTGGTTTAACTGCATTGCGCAGAGTTGGTCGGAAGCCACCGGAGCCGGGTTCACGGCGCAAGACGTACACGATGCCTTCTGCATCACCCTGCTGCCGAAGACACTGCCGAACGGCACCCGCATTCCCGGCAGCACCAAACTGCTGACCACGGATCAAATGACGGAGTTCCTTAACAAGGTGCAGGCCGAGGCGGCAACCGAGTACGGAATAACCCTATTAAGTGCCAACGACCCCATGTACGACTTGTGGGCACGGCAATATACAACGTATTATTAACAATCAAAATTTTAACAACAATGGCAATGAAATTTGTGGGCAGTTTATGCCTATCGGACATTCCGAAAGAACTAATCAAGGTAGTAAAGTGCAAGGACGGAGTTGAGCGAGCATTCCTTAACATTTCCATCCACGAACTTAAGGAACCCCGCGTTGACGAAAGCGGCAAGGTAACAAGCGACCACTTCGTTAGTTGCGCCCCGCGCAAGGAGGAACGCGACGAGAAGAAGAACTACATCTTCGGATCGCTCCGCAAGTGGAACGAGCAGGCCAACAGCGCTATGCCGAGCCAAGAGGACATCAACAACGCACCTTCCTACGTGGACGGGCAAAACACCGGACTTCCATTCTAAAGCCAAATGAATAGCAAGGATACCTACATATCGTTCTTACCTCACAAGGCTATCCGCGTGCTTGGTGCCGACAAGGCTATCCTTGCGAAAACCATTTGTGAGATGTGCGAATCTTCCGAAAGTGGCAGTTGCGAAATCTCCCAAGAGTATCTCATCGAGATAACCGGGTATGAAAAACGCAGCCTGCAAAACTACTTAAAACACCTCCGGTTCATGGGGATCATATCCTCCACCGGGGGTGTCGGAAGAGGGCACAATGCTATATTCGTAAAAGGCGAAAATTATGACACCTTTTTTGCAATAAATGACGAAAAAAATGTACCCTTTTATGACCAAGAAAAGGCGAAAAAAAATGCAAGAAAAGGCGAAAATTTTGCGCATTACTATAATATAAGCAATAATATAAGCAGCAATGCGCCCGCGCAGGCGCGCGAGGCGATTGCTAAAGATGCTGCTGCCGATGGCGACCTAAAAAAGGGGTCGCCCCGGCAGGGAGAGGATAAAAAAGAGTGCAAAGAAAAACCCACAAAAGAAAGCGAGAAAATGATACAGCAACAATTCGAGGAATTTTGGAGACTATTCCAACCTAAAGACGAGTACCAAAATCGCAAGAACCGCTGCGAGGGCGTTTGGTCGAACTACTCCCCGGAATGGCGCGAATCGATTTTGAAGGAATTGAGCGCCGGGAAGAAGCACCGCGACAACCCGCTGCACTACTTGCAGTACTACACCCCTGCCGACGTAACCCCCGAAATATCAATCTTCCGGAATCACGAGGCTGCGTTGGGCGACGCGATTAGGGAAGCCTACAAGGGCGGTCGAGCATTGGCATTCGTAAAAGGCGAAGGCCTGCACATACAAGACAACTTCGTGTACGTGTACCTAACGGACGCGATTGCGCAGGGATTGGAAATTATACGAACCATCCCGGCGGCAGCAATAAACCAAGTAACTAACCAATAAAAAGCAGACAAAATGACAGCAGAACAATTAGCAACGAGGTCGGCACTAATAGCAGATGCTATTGTAGGAGCAGACGAAATGACTGCGATAGAGATCTTAGGCGAAGGATTAAACATCGCACTAAAAAGCGAAAGATGCCAATTCGCTCCATTAATCCCGATTTGGTATATCGCCAAACTCGTCAGCGGCATGAATGGCGAGAAGGGAATTGTCAAGATTAACAAGGACGGCTCGGTATCATTCGAAATCCAAGCCGGACGCGAAAAGAAAATGTCAATATAACTAACCCCAAAAACTAAAAGATTATGATTCTCAACGAAGTGAAAATCAACTACACCCGCCAAAACGGCGGTGACGAACCCGCCAAGGTACGCGAGACCTACCTTGTGCAAAGTGTGAACTGCTCCGAGGCCGAAGCCAAGGCCATCGAGGAAATCAAGCCGTTTGTGTTCGGTGGCGAAATAGACACCCCGCAGATCCGCAAGCGCTCCATCTTCGACATCTTCCCGGCAGAGAAATCGTCCGGCAACGAGCAATGGTTCGAGGCCAAGGTGGAGATGATCGTGGTTGACGGCGACCGCGAGATCCGCAAGGGTGTGACTATCCTTGTCGAGGAGGGCAGCATAGAGGACGCGCTCGATAATTTGAAGTACGGCTTCCTTAAAGAGTACGACTGCGAGGTTATCAGCATTAAGAAGTCGCCCATCCTCGCCATCATCATGTAAAAGGCCACCGCCGCAAGGTGCTGCCGGGTCACTCCGGCACACCAAGCGGCAGCGCCGGATTAGTACCCCGCTTTTGCTATGCTACATGTAGCAATAGTGACTAATATCGACTTATTATCCCATATAACTTGCACGTTCCGAATAGTAGTGTTACCTTTGCAGCAACAAAACGAAAACAACTGATTATCAACCCTTTAAATAGCAAAGATTATGAAAACTTACAAGACAATCATTCCAAAGGCTAACTACTGCGACGAAATGGCAAACGGCGGTTGCTGCCTTTGCGGAAGACAACTCAAGAACGAGTATGAGTACATGCTACACATGATGCCGGACGGAACCTTTGTAGACGACAAGGACGACCCGATCACCGAAATCGACGAATGCGCAGAATTGGGATATTGGGGAGTTGGAGCAGACTGCTACCGGAAACTCATGCGGAGCGGCAAGGACGAGACCAAGGACGAGATATTGGCAAGACAATAAGTACTAACCCGGCACGGGGCGCAAGCCCCGGCCACAAAACGAAAAGACTATGTTTGAGAAGTTTAACATCAATCCCAAGGGGCGCAAAACGGGCGACTGCACCACGCGCGCCATCGCAACAGCCGCAGGCATAACATGGAAGGAAGCGCTGCGGATGCAGTACGAAACCGCGCTCTACTCCGGCTACTCGGTAGGCAGCACGGAGAACACCGACCGGGTGCTACAGCAACTCGCATTCATTCCCTGCAAGGTAGCGCCCGCACGCGGCGAGAAAAGGCCAACCGTACACGAATTGGCCGAGCGCCACAACAAGAACGCGTTGGTGATCTCGGTCGCCGGGCACCTCACCTGCGCCATCGACGGCACCTACTTCGACCTTTGGGATTGCGGCAACAAAAGCGTTTACAAATTTTGGATTAAATAGAAAGGAACACCATCATGGCAAAAATCATTGTATTGGCCTTTGCGGCCATCGTGCTTGCAGCACTTTTCCTCTTTTGCGCACTCACCCACGAGGATCCTACGTTTTGGCTGCCGGAAGATAAGGCAAACGAGTTGCAGAAGCGCTTGAGCGCTTTCCAAGACAAAGATGTCAACCTTGACGGGGAGGAATAATGCCACGCAAGATTGAAAAACAAACGGATCGTTGTTGGAACTGCGCTTTCGCGGAGTACTACGACGTGCAATGGAACCGGACTCCGGCGGGGGTGCCAATCACGAAGCACTGCCACCGGGATCCGGCTTTCGTCAAGCGCGGAATCATGGAACGCGACCCCGCCTGCGAGTACTACAAATGCAAAAAATCGTGAAAAACAACGAAAAATTCACTTTTTTTGAATAAAATTCGAAAAATTATTTGCGAGTTCAAAATAAAAGTATTATCTTTGCAGCCGAGAAAAACAAAAAAAACTATGGCAACTCCAACATCGCAAGACAAACTCGTCGAGCAGAAAGTAAGAAGTGCCCGGGTGAGCCTTACGGCCGCAAAGGATAGCCTTGCGGAAATTTACTCGGGCAACAATAGAAAGGTTCTCGAGGCAAGTGTCTATGGCAATTTCCACAACAAGAAGGGGCTCAACGATTGTATGAACCTTATTGTTGATGCGTTGATGAAGATCAACCACCTTCAAGGTATCTAACAAATAACATCAAAACTCATATAACTATGGCAACGATGACAACGGAAGACCGCAAGGTCGAGCAAGATCTCAAGATTGCAAAGGAGCATATCGCGCGCGCCTATAGAGTAACAAATGCTCTCTTTCTAAATAGACGGACATGGTCGAACTCGAAGTTCGCGAACGGATTCAACGAACTCGAAGAGATTGTCTCTCATTTGGACAAAGCACAACGCGAAATCAACGTTTTAGTATAACAACCCACAAAAGACTATGTTCGAGAAAGTAAACACACCGGAAGATGCACGTTGGAAACCAATAGATGGATACAACGGGTACTTGGTGAGCGAAGATGGCCGCGTGTGGAGTTTTAATAGAGGAATTGAACTCTTGCAAGAGGAAAAGAAAGGTTATCTATTTGTTTACTTGTATAACGGAAAGGGGAGAAGATTTTTTGCAGTCCACCGACTCGTTGCGCAGGCGTTTATTCCGAACCCGGAAAACCTACCGCAAGTAAATCACAAGGATGAGAACACCAAAAACAATGCCGCGTGGAACCTCGAATGGTGTACGGCAAAGTACAATTCCAATTACGGATCTCATCCTAAAAAGATGAGCGAATCGGCAAAAGGAGCGAATAATCCATTCTTTGGCAAAAAACACTCGGAGTCCGGAAAAGCAAAAATGCGCGCTGCAAAAATAGGAAGGCCGTCAAATCAGCGCAAACCGATAGTCGCAAACGGAGTAGAGTACCCCTCGATGACTGAATGTGCAAAGGCGTATGGAATTAGTCTAACGCAACTGCACAACATTAAAAACGGAAAACGTAAAAACAATATTAACATAAAATTTGAATAGACTATGTTCGAGAAAGTCTCACCTTCGCACCCTGACAAGATCGCAGACCGCATTGCAGGCGCGCTTGTCGACCTCGCATACAAGAAGAACGACACACCCAAGGTGGCAGTCGAAGTATTAATCGGCCACGGCCTTTGCACCATCATTGCAGAGACGAGTGTGGACTACACCGAGCAGGAGGTGTGCGATATCGTTCACCGCATTGCAGGCGCGCAAGAGGTCAAGTTCATCTGCGTGAAGCAAGACATCCACTTGGCCAAGAACCAACACGGAGCCATTCGCTGTGGCGACAACGGCATCTTCAAAGGCTCGCCATTGAGCGCAGAGCAGCGCAGCCTTGGACACATCGCGCGCAAACTCTATGAGAAGTTCCCGACGGACGGAAAGTTCATCGCGCACAACGGCGGCATCATCGTCTGCCAATCGCACGCGAAGAAGCGCGACATTGAGAAGTTCCTCAAGGACGAGCAGATTAGACCGATTGCCATCAACCCTCTCGGTGAGTGGGACGGCGGCTGCAACGTGGACTCCGGCGCAACCAACCGCAAACTTGGCAGCGACATGGCCGACGGAGTGACCGGAGGTGGACTCCACGGCAAAGACCTCTCAAAGGCTGACGTGTCCGTTAACATCTTCTGCCACCTCATGGCACAAGAGACCAACCGCGAGTTCAAGGCCTGCTGCGCAATCGGCGACGAACGTGTCGCAGGCATACCTTACGCGGAGATCGTCAAGACCGCAAAGGAGTACATCGACAAAATCGGTGGATTCGAGAAGTTCGCGGAGTGGGGATTGGTATAACAAACAATCGGGTAGAAAGGACGCATGGAAGGCGCGTCGACGTGGTCTCATGGTCTGCCACGCAAGGCACCCTCGGTGGTTCGATTCCACCGCTACCCCCTAACAACAATTGCTTTAGTCCCATAGTAGAATTAAGTAGTAGAGTTGTTTTTTCGATTAGATTAGACACCGCTCCGGTATCGTCGGGAGATAAGGCCGGAGCAACATCGCGGGATGGAGAAGTGGTATCTCACTTGGCTCATATCCAAGAGGTCGGCGGTTCAATCCCGTCTCCCGCAACTAAACAATAAAACCAAACGAACATGGCAAGTTACGTATTTGAAACAGCGCTATTGGATAAAGCAATATCCGGCATCCGCTCACTTAAGTTGGCGGAACTGAAAGCGCGCAAGGAGGTGAGTTGGTGGCTCGACAAACGCCACAACAGCGCAGTCGTCGCAGACTACCGAACACTCGGCAGCCGTGGCGCAAACATAACCATCGACCTCGACCTCGAAACGGCAGACGGATACTCCGATAAGAAGAACATCGGAAACGAGACCGCCGGGACCGGAACCGCAACAGCCAACAGCGAAGAGAAAGCCTTCGACCGCGTAAAGCAATCCGCATTGCGCCGTTTGGAAGTGCTAAAGGTAAGAGGAACAATCTAACCAAACCAAAAACAAAAGACTATGGCACAAGAATTATGGCAATTAGCAAAGCCGTTCGGTCGCCCGGCGATGTTCAAGTCCGCAGAGGAATTGTGGGCGGCTTTTGAACGTTATATCGAATGGTCCGTCAACAACCCAATGACGATACAAGACACCAAGCGGCAGACCGCGAGAGGTGCGGCAGGGGAGAAAACGCAGTACAAGCAAACAATCGCCCGCCCGCTTTCCATCACCGCCTTCTGCCTGCACGCGGGAATCAAACGCGAGTGGTACGCGTTCAAGAACGACTACTCCGCTAAAAGCGAGGATTTTTGTCGGGTCATCATCGCGATAGAGAAATCCATTCGCCAACAGCAGGTCGACAACGCGATGGTTGGCAACTACAAGGAGAATCTCGTCGCACGATTGAATAACATCGCGGACACCATCGAGAACAAGGTGACCGCACAAGCGAGTGTCAAGGGCATGTCGGTGTCCGAGGCACAAGCGTTCCTTGATAAACTGAACGAGGAGATATGACACCGCAAGAAGTAATACGTGCCAAGTGTATCGCTGATACTCTATGGGCGACGCGATACTTCTTCAAAAACCAATGGGGGCGCAAGTTCAATGTGGGCAACCACCACCGCCTTATTGCGGAGAAACTTGACCGCGTTTTCCGTGGCGAATGCACCCGGCTGATAATCAACCTGCCGCCGCGCTACTCCAAGACGGAAATGCTCAAGACCTTTGTGAAGAAGGGATTTGCAATCAACCCGCAGTCCAAGTACCTCATGCTTTCCTACTCGGCGAACCTCGCGCTTGATAACTCGCAGGACATCCGCGATGCCATCAACAGCGCTTGGTATCATGAACTCTTCCCGTGGGTGGAGATAAACAAGGACAGCAAGGCAAAGCAAACGTGGAAGACCACGGCAGGCGGCGGTTTGTACGCAGTCTCGTCCGACGGCCAAGTCACCGGATTCGGTGCCGGATTGGTCAAAGAGGACAAAGGCGACGGACTTGACGATTTCTCCATTGAGAGCAAAGAGGGTGTGTGGGGCGGTGCAATCATCATCGACGACCCGCTCAAACCACTCGACGCGGACTCGGCGGTGAAGCGCGAAAAGGTGAACTACCAATTCGACAACACCATCCGCTCCCGTGTCAACGACCGCAGCACGCCGATCATCATCATCATGCAGCGCCTGCACCCGCAGGACCTTTGCGGTCACCTCCTCGATATAGAGCCGGACGAATGGGAGGTGCTATCCTTGCCTGCCTTGTCAGTCGATAGCGACGGCAACGAGGTGGCACTCTACCCATTCAAGCATACGGTCGAGGAACTGCACAAACTGCGCGACGCGAACCGCTTCGTTTTCGAAACGCAGTATCAGCAGAACCCGAAAGCGCTCAACGAGAGCCTTTGGCTGTTCGCCTTCGACCGCGACAAGCACACCGGACATGTGGAGTACGATCCAAACCAACCGCTTGTGATGTCGTGGGACTTCAATAGAAACCCGATGACATGCACGTTGTTCCAACACGTGGACAACCAAGTGCGCGGGATTGAGTGCTTCCGCATAGAGAACGCCACCACGCGAATGGTCTGCCAAGAGATACACCGCTCTTACCCGGACGCGTTTTGGCTCGTCACCGGAGACTGCGCGGGCAAGAACGCAACCACGTTGTCGCTGCTCAACAACTACGACGTGATAAAGGCTTACTTCAATTTGAGCAAGAGCCAAATGCAGTACTCCGGCAATAACCCAAGGCTATCCGACAGCCGTTACTTCATGAACGCGCTGTTTGAGCAATACGACATCGTCTTTGACAAGGAGAAATGCAAACACGCGATCTTCGACTTCGAGAACGTCAAGGCCGACGACGAAAACAAACCCGTGAAGACCTCCCGCGATAATGTAGCGCAGCAGGCGGACTTCCTTGATAACGTGCGCTACTATTTCCATCGGTACTTCCGTGAGTTGGTACCGCAAGAATGACAACATGCTAACACGCATCTTCATATTATCACTCGTTATCACCGCCGTTCACGTCACTACGTGGGACGGCATGATCTTCCATCGCCCGGCAGAGTGGCTCGGCAACGCACTTGATTGTTTGCATATTGGTATACTCCGCAAGCCGTTGTACGAATGCCTCATCTGCATGGGTGGTGTGTGGAGCCTCGTCCTCGACCCGCTTCTTTTCGGAGGTTGGTCGTGGATCGTCCTTGTTGACATGTTGTGCGTGATTGGACTGAACACATTAATCTCGGCAGCCATCTGCCGTTTAAACGAATGATAGAGCAAGCAGAACAACTCGGTTTCAAGTATAGCCGCAAAGGCTGTCCTTGCAGCGGAACGCCCCTCATCTACACGACGAAGAAGGACGGCACGTTGTACACGTTGACCATTTGGGAGCGCCGGAACGTTTGGCAACTCAAAAGCAAAGGCTATCTGCTCGCAACGGGCAAGGCCGAGAATCTAACCGACAAAATTAAATCGTTATGGGATTTATAAAAGACCTCGCAGAAGTGTGGCGCGTCGAATTGGACAAGCGCCGCAAACAACAAGAAAAGTACCGCATTGAGTACGCGTTCACGTGCGGCGGCACCAAGTACTACCGCTACGCAGACATCACCAACTTGCCGTATGAGCGCGGCTTCATGGCGCTCGAGGTATACAACGAGTTGGAAATGCGCTGCGAAAAGAAGTTCCTTGTGTACTACGCAGACACGATGGACAAGATCCTGCACACGAACCCTATCGACGTGTTCAAGATCGAGAAACTGAACTCGCTACTCAAGCAGCGCCTGCAACTGCCCACGCACGTGGACTTGATGTACAAACTCGCCTCGGTGGTCTTCTTTGACAAGACCGAGAACCCGGCAGTCTACGAACCCGCGTATGCGGAAAAGAAAATCGCCAAGTGGAGAAAGGATAAGAAGGTGACCGATTTTTTTTCGCAGAAGCCGTTGAGGGAGTTGCTTCCATCCTCCGAGAGTGCCGATATCGATTTAGACATCTATTCGCAAATGCAGTCGGAACTCGACAAGATACACTCGGAGTGTCTCCGTATAGCGAACTCGGCAAACAAATAGACGAATTCGAAAAGTGGAAAGACATCGTTGCAGAGGGCAACACGGCCAACCTCGAGAACATGACGTTCTTGGAGTTCATGGCAAAACTCGACCGTTTCATTGAGAAATACGAAAACGAGGCGAAAGCCGCAAAGGAACGCGCGGAAGCGCTAAAAAACAAGCACTATGGATAACAACATTCTCATAAAGATTACGTCGGATGTCGACTTGACGACTGCGAATGTCGCGTTGGAGGAAACCTCGAAGTTGAGCGAGAAGATTGGCGAGGAAATCGATGAGTTGCGTAAAAAGTTCCGTGAAGCCAAGGCGAGTATTATCAACGATGTCAAGGCCGGGAGGGTTGCCGCAGAGGAAGCAGCCAAGCAGATAGCCGAGTTGACCGGGAACTACATCAAGGAACGCAACGAGTTAGAAAAGGAGCAGAAGGCAGAAGCCAAAACAATAGAAGCACTCAAAAAGTCAATCAAGACGTACCAAGCCTTCAACGGAGAGGGCGGCAAGATGGTCCAACAACTCCGTGCAATGCGCGAAGCCTTGCAGGAGATGGAAGATGCCGGGGAGTTCGGTTCGCAGGCATTTATTGAACTCTCGATACAAGCCGCAAGGCTCCAAGACCAAATGGGCGACACGCAGGAGATGATCCGTGCGATGGCGAGCGACACGCGCGTTCTTGATACGGCCATGTCACTCGGCCAAGGTCTCGCGGGGTCGTTCTATGTCGCCACATCCGCAGCCGAGGTGCTTGATGATAACATGGAAGGCCTGCAGCAGGCATTCTATAAAGTACAAGCGATGATGTCCATCGTTTCCGGTGCGCAGCAAGTATACGATAGTATTTTGAAGAAGCAGAGTACACCCGCTCTGCTTCTCAACCGCGCCGCAACCGAACTGAAAAACAAGGTGGAGGCGAAAAACGTAGTGCTGCAGGGCGCGCTTGCTACTACCACCAAGGCCGGAGCCGTGGCAGACGGAGTGAAAACCGGATCCACAAAGATTCTCACCAAAGCGCAACTCGGATTAAATAAGGCCATCTTGGCCAACCCGATGGTGTTGGTGATAACTGCTGCTATCGCGGTTATAACTGCTGCCGTTGTCGCGTGGGTGAAGTTGTCGAAGGTATTCGACGATTCGAAAGAGCGCGCCAAGGCCATGAATGCCGAACTCGAGCGCTCAAACAAACTGCTCAACCAACTGCAGAAGGACACCGATTGGGAAATCGAGATCATGCAGGCCGAAGGCAAGACGGAGGAAGAGGTGCTGAAGAAGAAGCGCGAATCCAACGACCAACGTGTCAAGTTGGCCGAGGAAGCCTACGACCGCATGCAAGAGGAATACAAGAACGCCAAGAAGCATACCGACGACATGAAGCAGGCGCTCGAGGAAGCCAAAAACAACCTGCAGGCTGCTTACGACGAGCAGGGCGCACTCACCACGGAGGCTGTTGTTCTCCAAAAGCGCCGGGAGAAAGAGCGCACGGACGCGATTAAGGACGCGGCCAAAGAGCGCAGGGAGCAGATAAAGGACGCGGAGAAACAACTGCAAGACGCGATCATTGACAACATGGCCGAGGGCCTTGATAAGCAAATAAAGCAAATCAACCTCAACTACGACCGCCGTATTGCGGAGATAAAGGGTAACTCCAAGGCCGAGGTGGAACTCCGCAAGGAACTCGAGAAAGCGCGCGAAAAGGAACTCGAGAACGCACGCAAGGAAGCAGCCAATGCCGAACTTGCTCAACTCGACGAACTCGCCCGTTCGCGCAAAGAACGCGAGGTCAAGTTGGCCGAGCAGCAAACGCAGACCCTGCGTGGTGACGAGGGAATTGAGTACCAAAAAGAGGTGTGGGCGAATTACTACGAGGTTCGTGCGCAGCAGATAGAGGACAATGCCAACCGGGAAGCGGAGGAAATCCGTCGCACCGAGAAGAATGCGGAGGTGGCAGCCGAGAAGATAAAGACCATCTATGCGAATATGAACGCAGACCTCAACGCGAATAGCGCCGAGGCACGCGAGAAGGACTTGGAGATTGATTCCCAATACCTCACCGACCTCGAAATAGCGGTGGCGCAGGCCGAGGACAAGTTGAGCCGGGCGCAGACATCCGGCGACAAGTTGGATGCACTCCGCGAACACTACGACGCGCAGATGGCGCTCTATGACGAGCAGGAGAAGGAGTTGCAGGCCAAGTACGCAGCCGGATTGATTTCCTACCAAGAGTTCAAGCAGCAGGAGTGGGAGATAACCAAGGCCACAACCGACGCGGAGGTGCAATACCAAACGGAAGCCATGCAGGCCATTGCCGAAGGCTTCGAAACGGCACTCGGTTACATGCAGCAGACGAGCGACCTTGTGTTCGAGGCGCTCAACAACAACGTGCAGGCCGAACTCGATGCGCTTGACCAAATGTACACCACGGACTTTGAGGAAGCGCAAAAGAACGCCAACAAGAAGTACATAACCGAGAAGGAGTACGAAAAGAAGAAGGCCGAACTCGAACTCAAGCAGGCCAAGTACCAAAAGGCGCAGGCGCTCATCAACGCGGGTATCAACACCGCCACGGCTATCGTGACGACCCTCGCCCAACTCGGTGCAACTCCGTGGGGTATAGCCGCAGCGGCTCTCGCGGGTATCATGGGAGCCGTGCAGATTGGCATCATCGCTTCCAAACCTCTCGCGCAGTATGCCAAGGGACGTAAGGGCGGCGAAGGCGAGTACGCACTCGTCGGTGAGAAGGGACCGGAAATCATGTACGTGCCGAAGGGCGCAAGCATTATCCCAAATAACAAGATTGACCGCCCGGAAACGTGGCCGCAGTACGGAGTGCCGCAACTGCCGCACGCCAACCCGGAGGTTTTGCACTACGCGGCCGAGCAGACCGCAGCCGGGTTCTCTATCGACTACACCCGTTTGGGCGCAGCAGTGGCCGCCGCAATGCCCGCACAGCGCAACGTGACTGTCAACGTCGACCGCAGCGGTGTCCACGTTAACAACGGCGGCGAAAATCACACATACCTCAACACTAAATACAACGGAACATGGAATTGACGCATAAGTTATATAAAAAAAAGAGCGAGAGTGTCACCCTCCGAACGAATAGATTGCACCTTGGAGAAAATGATGGCATTCTCAATGACGATGATAATGGGTATGTCGTTTCGGATCCTATCGAGTTGTCGGCAGGGCAAAGCGCAATACTAAAGGCAAACATCAGTAATATCGGTCGCGTTCACAGTCCGCTGTATTATTGGCAGGCCATCTATTTGTGTGATAGCACTTTTGAGGTTGGCGAGCATTGCACGTTAGCAGTCAAAACGCAGATAAACGGCGCGGAGATAAAGTACACGGCAGAGAGCGACTGCATTCTCATTGTGGTCTCGAACTATTGGAACGGAGTCAACTTGGCTTCCTTGAGAATTGAAGATTACGATCAATACGACATAGACGAGCCTATTGGATTTGACGGATTGCGAATGCACATTGAGCGCAACGACTATCACGGGATGGGTGCCGAGGTTTCACTTGATTCGCTTGAGTTCTATGGGATCGCCTACAACGTAATAAAACAATCCTACGAATCGAATATAGACCAAGAGTTGCTCTATAGAATACTTGACGAATCCGGAAATGCCATCTACTCCGGAAGCATTGACCTTACTACGTGTAATTTCAACGCCAATGAGTACGCAAGTGTAAAAGCGAAGATTGGAGAAATCGGAGTCTGCACAATTTTTAACAACCGGACAAGTACGGAGATTGACGTGAATAAATCGGATTCGGTTGGAGGTGTCGCATTTGATACCCCGGATTGGTTGAGCATGGTGATTCCAATGAGGCACCTTTTGTACACGAACAAGTCAAGACAAACTACTGTAGAAACAATTGACTTTGCAGGAGGAGGCCCCGGAACATATAGCGGAGGCATTCAAATCAGTCCTTCCTTCAAATACGTATTTCTACCAATTGGGAATAGCACTATTAACGAGTACGGCACATTCGCCCAAGTTTCGCCATATGTAGTAAGTGACATTGAAAGTATTGCTCCGCAGTACTACGCAGACGAAGATCACGCAGCGAAGTACGGAAATGATACAATTGTAAATATCGACATTAAATTTTCTGCAGAGGCATACGTGATGGCATTCTCAACACCCGGCGAAAGCGTAAATTTAACGTACAAGTTGGTAGCAGTTGATGGAGACGGACACAGCATAGAGGGTGAAGAAATAAGCAAAACTTACTTCAAGGAACAATGGCTTGATTTTGACTGCAAACTCAAAGGCTCTCTCCCCGCAGGCGGTAATATTAAGTTCTACTTGCAGATTGACGCTAATTTTGTAGTCGCATTTAAACTAAAACTTTTCACTGACACCTATTCGAGTTTCCTTCTCTACGATAACCTTGCAGAAGTCCAAACAAAAGCGGATATGATCCTTGTACATGACGCTCTAAACGTTGTCTCGCATGCAATTACTGATGGCAAAATGGCAGTCAAGAGCGAGTGGTATCGTACTCCGGAAAGCAAGTGGAATCCCGGAAGTGTTGGTGGCGGAGCCTGCAAGGCGCTGACGAACGGCTACCACATCCGTGGCTTATTCACGAACGGGGAGTACGAACGAAATATGCCTCTTTCGTTTAAGTCACTCATCGAGAGCCTTGACGCGATGGACTGCATAGGTTGGGGATTCTCCACGGAGTTGGAAAACAACGTCCCCGTAACCTGCATTCGCGTTGAGAGGTGGGATTGGTTCTACAAGGATTCAACCATTCTAACCTTGACCGATGTGGCAGAGGTGAACACTGACATCTACACCGACCGCATTCCAACCGAACTGAAAATCGGCTACAAGAAGTACGCGACGCAAGAGCAATACAACTCAATCGACAGCCCTCACGGCACTCGCACGTTCACAAGCGGCATAATGGCGTTATCCAAGACCATCACAAAGGAAAGTGACTTCATTGCAGACAATTATGCCATTGAGGAAATTCGACGCGCCAAATCGCAAGTTAACGAGACCGAGGAAACAACCTACGATGAGAACATCTTTGTTTTCGAGTTGTTGAGGGCGTTGGATAATCCGCAGTACGAAGTCGGACACACAGCATACGACGCGACGAATGTAGGCTGCGCTGACGAGTTTATCAACGCAAAACTGACACCGCGTCACATGGCAGCGCGTTGGAGGCCGTTCTTGTTCTCGACAAACAACACGACACCTTTCCGATTCACTTCGGGCGAGATTAATTATAAGTCGAGTTTTTCAGTTTACTCGCAGTATGCATATGGCAAGGTAGGCCTCGCTCAATACGACGGGACTTCCGGAATGGCCGAAAACAAAGATATCGACTACATCCACGCGAAATTCCAAGCGGAGAAGATTACGTTCTCTTGCCCGATTTCAGTTGAGCAGTACAAGGCCATCAAAGCCAACCCCTACGGCCTTGTGTCGGTCAACGGAATACTCGGATGGATCATGGATTTCAAGTACAAGTTTGAGGACGGCATGGCCGACTTCACCCTGCTTGCTAAATATGTACCACAAAATAACTAACCACTATGTACGAAAACCAAATTATACAATTCTTCCCGGACTTGGCCACGGCCAAGAAGCAACCAATCTTTCCGGTGCAGTTGGACGCGGACGATATCAACAAGTGCGTGGCGGTGTTCGCGCCGATGGGGAGTTCGGATGAACTCGGCGATTGGTCGCTTGTAAACGAAGCGGGCGGTGTCATTATAGGAGAGCAAGCAGAGCAGTATGAGCGGATTGGCGTTTTGTTTGTGCAAGGCGGCCATTTGGCAAATGCCGACCAAGAAATCAGCATGGGGCAGCATTTTATCTTGCGCTGCAGTCTCTACCTAAACGGAGCAAGTAGTCCTACATACAAATACTCCCAACCCATCATTCGCGTGCCGGACGATTTCACGTTCATTTCCGTCAAGTACCGCTGCGACGAGGACGCGTTCGGTTTTCCGTTTGGATCCAACCCGGGCAAGTACGCAGTCATCAGCCTGCCGATTCGTATGCACTCGCCGCAGAACACGCAGGACGACAAGACCTACGAAAAGCGCGACGGCACCATCGTCACCCTCTATGCCAAGTACTACAAAGAGTGGGAGTGCGTGACGGAGTTCCTTTCCGAGGCCATGCATGACAAGATTGTGGCTGCGCTCGCCTGCGACGAGGTGTACTTTGACGGCAAGCGCGTAACAAAGTCGGACAAATACTCCGTCGATTGGGAGAACTACGACCTCGACTGCGACGGCGAAACCAAACTCGCCAAGGCGACGTTCAAGGTGCGCGAAAACATAACACATAGAAACTCAAACTTCTAACGATATGGACTTAACGAAGATTAGCGATGTAGTTGCAGCCATCACGGGCAACTATCCCAACAAGAAGGCGTGCATGGATTTGGCGCACGCGATTGCGGTTCATGCCAACGGCGAAACACCGGACGACAAGATTATGTCTCGCCGTCCATCGGAGCCGGAGGAAATAAAGACGTACCGCAAAACCATCTACGTGCCGAAAACCAAGCAGGCCGTTTCGAAGGTGATCCACTCCCTCGAGAAGATTCGCCGCGCGCAGGATTGGAGTATCAAGTACAACGACGAGGCCGTGCCGTCGCAGATTGCGGAGAATGAAACCCTGCAGAAGTATTGCGAGTTCAATTACCCGCAGCACACCTCGCTGACGAATTGGGTGTTCTCGGAACTGCTCAAGCGCTCGCTCATTGACGCGAACGGAATCGTGGCGGTTATCCTCGAGCAACTGCCAAAGAGCAAGAGCGAGTACTGCAAACCCGTGGCGCGCTTCTTTGGCTGCGAGCAGATAGTTGAGTTCGTCGAGGGCGAGTACGTTGTTTTGAAGAGCAAGGACACGACCACCTACTACACCAACGTGAAGGGCGGCGGTCGCCGTATCAACACCAACGGAGCCATTTACTACATCCTTACGCAGACCGAGTTCGTTAAGTATGAGCAGATTGGCGCAAACAAGTACGATCCAAAGCAAGTGTTCCAACACAACTGCGGCAGGCTCCCGGCATGGAAGGTGGGCGGTCTCTACCACTCCCGCGTGAACAACGACACCATCTACGAGAGCCGTTTGGCAGGCATGGTGCCCGACCTCGACGAGGCAGCACGCGAGTACAGCGACTTGCAGGCCGAGATTGTACAACACATCCACTCGGAGAAATATGCGTACACCACCACGGAGTGTAATCATTGTAAAGGCACCGGATTCGTTAAGGACAACGACGGCAAGCAGACCACCTGCCCGCACTGCAACGGAACGGGTCGCGTTCTCAACACCTCGCCTTATGGAATCCACCTTATTGACGCAGGCCGCGCCGGGGAGAACCAAGTGCCCGCACCGCCGATTGGCTACATCCAAAAGGACACCGCCATCGCCACCCTGCAAGACCAACGCGTGCGCAACCACATCAAGGACGCGCTTGCCGCAGTCAACATGGAGTTCCTTGCCGAAACACCTATCGACCAAAGCGGTGTAGCCAAGGCCTACGATGCAAACGAACTAAACAACTTTGTCAACTCCGTGGCCGAGGACTTGGTGCGCAACATGGATGACATCTACTACTTCACCAACGAGTACCGCTACGCGACGATTGTGCCGGACGCAGAGAAGCGCAAGGCCATGCTCCCGGCTGTGAACGTGCCGACCAAGTTTGACATCGCCAACACCACCATTCTTATGCAAGAACTGCAAGGCGCGCGCCAAGCGGAAGCCAACCCGGAAACCCTGCGTGTGTTGGAAACGAACTATGCCAAGGCGCAGTTCAATACCTCCCCGGAAGTGTCGGAGCGCTTGGAAGCCGTGTTTGACTTGGATCCACTCTTTGGCGTGAAAGAGGACAACAAGATGACCATGCTGCAGAACGGCGGTATCACCAAAACCGACTACATCATATCGTGCAATATCCACGCGTTCGTGCGCCGCGCCATCTTCGAGGACAAGGAGTTCACCTCCAAGGATTACGACCAAAAGATGAAGGTCCTCGAAAAGTACGCAGCCGAAAAGGACAAAGAGGCAGAGGAAACGGCCAAGGAAGATGCGCAGAAGAACGCGGACAAGGGGTTGCAGAACGACGATGACCACGGCGGCCTTGGAAAAGAACCAAAGAAAGACGAACCGAAAAAAGGTGAAGAATAATGGCTGACAAACTCAAAAAAGTAATCGACAAACTCGACGAAGCCGCCGATTCGTTTGACGGCATTGCCAACAAGGAGCAGAGAAAGATATTTGACGAGGTGGTCCTCCTTGCCAAAGACCTCGACACGGACATCTTCGGCCGCGTCAAGCAGTCTATTGGCAACCTCAAACGTCTCACGGCAATCAAGGCCAAACTTGCCGCGCTCTCCAAGGACAAGGAGTGGGTGGACGGCATCGCCGGGTTTGCACGATACTTTGGCGAGTTGCAGCGCCTGCAGAACGATTTCTATTCGGCCAACTTCCCGCAGCAGACCCTCTCTGCCCGCGCCAAGGAGAAGAACGACCTACTCCGGCAGATGGCGGTGCAGAACACGATGGAAGCGCTGATGGGCGACGGATTGAAAGCCAATGTCACGGACAAATTGAATGACATCCTATTGCGTGCGGTCACCACGGGTGCCAAGTTCGCAGACCTCCAAGAGGAACTGCGCGGCCACCTATTGGGTAAGGACGGCGGGCAGGGTGCTTTCGCGCGCTATGCCACCACCTACGCAACGACCGCGCTGTCGCAGTACACCGGGCAGCACAATAAACTCATGACGGACGACCTCGGCACCGAGTGGTTCATGTACACCGGAAGCAACAAGGAGACAACGCGCGAGTTTTGCGAACACCTCACGGCCAAGAAATACGTCCACAAGTCGGAGATTCCCGAAATCCTCAAAGGCAAGATTGACGGCTACCAATGCGCCATTTATGACAAGACCGGATTGCCATACGGAATGATTGCAGGCACCACCCCGGAGAACTTCCAATGCAACTGCGGTGGTTGGAACTGCCGCCACCAACTCGTCCCCGTGGCCGATGCCGTGGTGCCGGAGAATATTCGTAACAAGTACAAGCAGATTCGACCTATTCCTTATCCTAAAGAAGGTAAGGAAGGACTGAAATTGGGGCGCGCGCAGAAAAAGGAAGTATATCAACAAATCAATAACATACCACTTGCGGTTTTAAGTGATAAGCAGACGGACAATATAAAGAAGGCTGCTTCCTTGTTTGGCATTAAGTACGAAAAACCGATGAGTTTCATGGAAGCGGACGGAAACAAATCAAATCTCGACTACAACAAGGTGGAGAAAGCAGATGAAAACTGCGTAGAGTGCATAATTGTATATGAAATGCGTCGCCGTGGTCTTGACTTGACGGCAATGCCGTATGATGAGGAAAACGAGGAGATGAAGGAACTGCAATCGAATTTCGGTTCAATTTGGAGAAATGAAAAAGATAAGATTGCGCAAGTCACAAAGCACAAAGGCGGAACTTATGAAGAGATGAAAAGGAAAATGCTCAACCAATGCAAGGCTCCCGGCAGATATCATATTGGATTAAATTGGAGAGTAATGGAGGGTGATATAGAAAAAGAAAAGGGGCATGTGTTGGTGGCGGAAAGGCTCGAAGATGGAAGTTTTATATATCACGATCCGCAAGACGGGTCTTTCACAACGCCGGACGAATACAATGCTATCTATGGGATTGACTACTTGGAAAGCATAAAAGTTGACAAGTTAATAGTGGACGAGAAAAAACTAAAGGCTATTGCACGTCGCGCATAGCATATCGAAAAGCACGACCGCGTTCCTCGAAGTCAGTCACTATTTCGATTTTCTCACCATCCAACTTTACTATGTGTGGAAGACCGGAGTAGTGGCAATCGTAAGGGCGGTAGTAGTAAAAGTACTGCACACCGTCGTACTCGCCTGCAAATATCGCGCCCGCATAGCCTCGGCTCTTTATGTCCTCGAGGATAATATTTGGAATTTGATTGTCCATTTGTCAAAACAAAGAATTTGTCGCCGCAAAGATAATACTTTTTCATGAAACACGCAAGTAAAATGCAAAAAAAACGAAAAAAATGCAAAAAATTCGAATTTTTATTTGCGTATTCAAATTTTTATTACTAATTTTGCGAACTGAATAATAAAATTTAGCACTATGGCAAAGTTCATCAAAGTAACGCCGAAGGGCGAAAAGGAGTCGCGAATCGTACTCGCGACCCTCAAATCATTCTACCTCGCGCAAGGCGCGAAGATTGAAATTCCAACCGACGAGGAGGTGTGGGCAGCAGAGCCAAGTGAGCGCCCGAGAAACGCGGGTGTCCCGGCAGGCAACACCGCTGCGCAGGCCAAGGAGGTTGCAGAACTGAAACGTACCCTTGCAGAGGTGCGCAAGAACGCAGAGGCGACTATCGCCGAGCATGAAAGCACCATCAAGGAGCAAGCAGAGACCATTGCCGAACTCCGCGAGAAACTCGATGCGGCCAACTTGGCACTCGAGGAATCGGAGAACGTGATCGCTTCTCTGCAGGAGAAGTCCAAGGCCAAAAGGGTCAAGGGCGATGCGGCTGAATAAGCAACAATCATAAAATTTCAATATTATGACACTCGGAGATTTGCTCAACAAATTGGCCACCAAGATTGGTGTGCAAGAAGATCAAGACCTTGTCGACATCCTTTCCAACTCGGAACTCGCTAACCACGAAATTTCCGACGAACTCGGACAGCGATTTGACACGGGACTTATGTCGCTCGAAGGAGCGAAAAACAATCGTGATGTACTCAATCACCTCAAACCAATCATTCTCAAAAGCGCCGACGAGAAGTTCGCTGCTCTCGCAGAGAAATTCGGATTCGGTGACGAGATCCTCAACGAGAAATCCACGTATGCCAAGTTTGACATTTTGGAGCGCTCGTTGGCTGCGAAGATTGCAGAGTTGGAGCGAAAGGGTACACCATCCGGCGACTCGGAAAAGAAACTGACTCAACAAATCGAAGAATTGCACAAGCAGTTGGCCGAAGTTACTGCGCTCAAAGACAAAGAGATTGCAGACTACAAGGCTTCCGCTGCAAAGCAAGAACTCGACTTCTTGGTCAATTTCGAATTAAACGGCAAGCGCTATGCTAACCGCGAACTCGGTGACACGAACGTGGAAATTGCCCGCGCTCTCATCACCAAGGCGCTCAACGAGAGGGGCGCAGTCCTTGTTAACGAGGGCGGCAAACTGAAACTCAAGCAGTCCGGCAGTCCGGAATTGGACTACTACGACGAGAGCCACAAGGCGGTTTCCTTTAGCGACTTCACAAACCGACTGCTCGCTGATAAGCACTTGTTGGAGGTATCGAACGACACCGACGACATTGACGGCGGAGGCAGACGCGCCCCGCAGTACCGCCCACCCGTGGATGTGACTACGCAACCGAAGGTGGACACAAGCAGGGTAGATGCAGCCGTTGCTGCTTCACTTGCTGATTTGAAACAATAAAAAATCTTTACGATTATGCCTATTACATTAGTTGGGTTTGCGCAAGCCGTTGTGAAAAACATCGGTCTCATCAACAAAGAGAATGACCCGCAACTGAAACTCACTCCGACCGGATTCTTGCGACTGCTGTTGGAGAACAACGCAACCACCGAGATCAACAACATCGAGGCGCTGCGTAATGGTCAAACCCGCACCATCAAACTGCGCTATTTGCAGCGCGGCTTGGAGAGCGAAACCTCGCAAGTCGACGACTGCGAAACTCCGCTCGGAGTAACGTGGAAGGAGAGCGAGATTACCCATCCTCTCTACGAGAAGATTGGTATCTTCATTTCGGACGACGAGTTCCGTCAGTATGAGGAGGAAGCCATCCAAACCCTCTCCCTCGGCGATGCACAGCAGGCACCGCTCATGCGCGGTTTCTACGAAGTGCTGCTGACCAAACTTGTCGGCTTGATTAGCAAGATCGACACTGACCTTGTTGCTGCTCAAGCAACCAAGTGGGGCAAGAATGCTGCGTACGGCTTGTCGCAGTCCGCTCAAACGCTGTACCTCGGCAAGTCTGCCGACTTTAACAGCGGCTACGTAAAACTGCTCGAGGATGCACAACTGAACGAGGTGAACGAGGGTCTGCTCGTCTGCGGTAGTGGTCTTATCACCCGATATGACATCTACAACCGCTTGAAGACCAACCCGGATTCGCAGGGTATCAGTTCTCTGCCTCTCAACGCATACACCGACGTTCGCACCATCACCGGATGGGGTCAAAACCACTTCGGTGTGTTCGCCAAGGGTTGCGTTGGCTTCGTAGATTGGAACGCATTTGTTGGCTCGTTCGCAGGCGAGAAGGGCGGCAGTGTATTCTTCACCCTCCCGGTTCCGGTAGAGTTGGGTGGCGGCGTTTTGTCGTCCATCGTATTCGACTGCCAATTGAAGTACATCGACTGCCCGGAGTACGACGGCGAAGGCAAACTCACTCAACCTCGCGGTTGGAAGTTGATTGTCGGCAAGCACTTTGGCTTGTGGAATCAGCCTGCTGACGCATTCCAAAGTAGCGACCGCCTCAACGGCGTAACGGGTGCATTCCACTACATCGCTGCAGAGCAGGAGGAGATTCAATCCGTGGCTCCGGCTGCGGGAGCAGTTTTCCAAACTTGCTCAACGGAGTGTCCGGACGAGCCGGGTTCCGGTTCGGAAGCATAAGGAAGCAAAAACTGAACGGCTATGCTTGACGAATTGAAAGGATATATCGGATTGTTTAGCGGCGACACACCACCCGCCGAGAGTGGGTTGTATATCGACGCGCTGCCCGACATATTCACGCAGATACTCGAAGACATAGCACGTGGGGATGAGAAAACGGCTGACACTTGGGAGCGAATTGAAGAACGCGGTATTCTCAAATTCCGCACGCTCTTCATTGCGGAAGTCAACAAGTGCCACAAGATTTCGGATATAAGCAAGTGCGAGTGTCTTATCATAAGCAACAAGGAGGTGTTGGCCACGGCATTGTGGTACCTCCTTGGAGCCGAGGTAATGCTCACTCGCCGCGCTTCCTCCCGAATCAATGCGGCCACCATTGACCGAGGCAAATCGAAGGAACTGCGGAGTTATTTCGAGGACCAATTTGCCAAGGAACTCTCGACGGCCGTTGCGAGCATTGACATCCATGCTTCGGAGTGCTTCTTGGAAGAAGATCAGCCGGAGCCGAGACAATTGATAACTTTTGAAACACCAATCCTATGAACTACGAAAGCAATCTCCCGGAGGTGATGAACTCAATCGGACTGAAATTGTCCGCGTTGCAGGGTGACGCACTGACAAGATTGCAGGCGACTTCGCTTTTAGCGGTTCTCAAAGACCGCATACACGTACAAGGATTGGGAAGCGACGGCCAACCGATAGGAACCTACACCCCTGCGTATGTCAAGTATGCAAGGAAGAAGGCGGGCCGTGGCGCGGACAACAAAGTCATTATTTCTCTTACCCGGCAACTCGAAAGCGGATATGAGATTCGACCCATTGAGCATGGGCACGCAATCTGTCTCCGCACAAACGAGGACATGGAGAAGGCGCGGTGGTGCGAGGAAACGTACAAAAAGCCTATCTTTGCACCGACGGCCGAAGAGCGCGCAATGTTAATGGAAATAGCACGCGACTTTGTCGCTAAACACACAAGTTAGAATGGAAGCACACATCAAAGGAATAAATGACCGGATCCAATCCATCCTCGATGATTGGAGTGAAGGCGAGTTCGATTTGCAGGCCTACGGCATTGCAGAGGGAGTCGCCGTGTACGATCAAGACAGCGACAAAACATTTCCGGTGATGGTTCTTCCGTCCGGCGAGTGCTATGACGTGTATGGGGAGACTGACAAACACGCGGTTACGCTTTATCACCGCTTGAACGAGATAACGTTCCAAGAGGTCGATAGTATCGGAAGTCACAAGCAGTACCAAGAGGTGGACAGCCTCTCCCTGCTCGTTTTCGGCAAGCGCGCTATCATATCGCAGTACCAAATGGAGAAGATTGCACGCAAGGCGATTGCCTTTGATAACAGCCAAACCATCGAGCGCAGCGATTTCAATTCCCTGCAAGTCTTTGCTAACGAGTATGTTGGTGTGCGCTTTTTCCTCACACCTGATTACTTCCTTTTTAAGATCAACTATCGTATAACAAGCGCCTACGATGATAGGTGCGCAAATATTTAAGCATTATGAGTTTACAACGAATCACATGCCAAGAGGCAAGCGGTGAACAATTAGTTCACACGTGTGACCCTTGCGGTCGTGAGTTGGGTCGCGTTCGCGGTGTCGCTCTCGTTGATCCGTCCTACGACCTCGCATCGCTTATTCTGAAACTGAAGGCAGGCACATCGGAAGCGGCTACGCAGGCTGCAGCGCAGTTTGAGCAGGCCATTGCCGACGGCCACATTCACCTCATCAGCGAGACGAACGGCACCTTTGACGGCGGTTCACCTCAAACGGGTGACGGCTACGGCGACGAAGAGAACCGCCTGCTCGGCTACCTCTACACCCTCGCATTCAAGGATCCGTCCTATTCGGGCAACAAGGATTTCTACGAGCGCGTAGAGAACGAGCATTGGATTCCAATTTGGCGAACCGAGACCCTGCTGCACTTTGGTGACAAGCCTGCAGGCATTCAATCCATCGCTCCGGTAGAGGCAGATTTGACCTCGTCCGTTGCATGGAACGTGACCGCTACTTGGAAATCCAAGAATAAACCGGACATCGCTCCGCTCGAACCACTCAAAAAGTACTTTGAGGGTTGTTGGGCTATCGAGGACGCGTCCGGCTCCGGCAGTAACTAATCGGGCATGGGGTGTTGGGTCACCCCGTGTTCTCTAAATTGTCAAAACAATGAGTTTGCAAAGGATCATATGCGAAGAGGGGCAGGCCGTCCATACCATAGACGACTGCTACAAGGAGTTGGGCAGGGTGCGCGGAGTCATCCTCTTTGACGATTCCGTTGATGTGGACACCTTGATTGCTAAATTGGAATCGGAGGAAGCCGCCGACGCGGCCACGGCCAAGGCAATCATGGACGCGGGTATTGCGGCAGGCACTATCCACGTGGTTCCACAAACAACGGGTGAGTATGACGGCGGCACTCCGCACACAGCAGACGGCTACGAGGGCGACACGCGCGTTCTATGGCACGATTACAAGTTATCGTTCAAGGACCCCTCTTACAGCGCCAACAAAGCCTTCTATGAGGACGCGGAGCAACGTCAGCGCCGCATTGCATGGCGAACGGAAACGTTGCTGCACTTTGCGGACAAAAAAGCAAACCTAACGGCCACCGACCCGGTCGAGGACAACCTCTCGTCTACGGTTACGTGGAATGCCGAGGCGACATGGCGGTCGAAGAACAAGCACCACATTGTGAAGATTGGTGTGATGGCCGAGTACTTTGACATGGCAGCGGGTTCGGTTCCGTCCCCTATTGGCAAGTGCTACATCGGGCAGGCCGCGTCCGTCACCACGGAAGCGAACGTGGAATCGCTCGATTATGCATACAATCAAACGTCGCTCATTGGCAGCACCAAGACCATCAACCTTGGCAACACGGCCGAGTACGTGTGGTTCGCAATGCCGAAGGTGTCGGCGACGAGCATTTCCGTTTACAGCCAAGGCTTCGAGGTTCCGTTGCAGTCGAACTCCGGCACCATCGTTGGTCAGTACCGGGTGTGGCGAACCCTCAACCGGATAAAAGAAACGTTCCACTTTACATTTAGTGTGCTATGATAAATATTGCAGACAAATTTCACGCGGCCACCGAAGAGGGCGTTGTTGCTTCCGCAAAGGAGATAAAAGACTACCAACTCGGCAAAGACCAAGAAACTCTCAATCAAGAGTTCAATGCCTACATGAACACCCCGCCGGAGAAGGAGGTGGTGGGAGTGCTGACCGCAGCGGACGAGGCTCCGTCCTCGCCGTCGGCCGACGATTTGTATATCAACACCGACGAGAATAAACTCTACAAGTATTCCGGCAGCGCATGGGTTGAGGAAACCCCGATCGAGGACATCGTGTATGTCACCGCCGATACGTCGCACTTGTACCTTTGGAACGGCACCGAGTTCACCGACGTAACCGGGCAGATTGACGGAGATATAATCTATATTTCTAATCTTCCCGATCTCAACCCGTACACAAATCCAACATTCAAGACCGTCGCGTGGGTGCAGAACGGGAAAGTCGAGTACTACACGTTTGTAGTTGATATCACGGCAAACGACCTATCTCCGAAGCAACTATTGCAGAACAAGGACGGATATCGCTACCGCACCTATCGAACTGCAACAAGTTCGTGGAATATGTGGATTACCAAGGAGTATGCTTACAAGGTGAAGCAGACTGAATATGCCGACGGCGTGTCGGTACTCGCTCTATCGGCAAACTCGGTTGCTATTTTCAAAAACCGAACGCAAGAATTGACACTGAATATGTCCACATCGACCTCCGGCGAGGCATGCGAGTATCATTGCGTGATTGAAGCAGGGTCAACCGCGCCTACAATCAATTGGCCGCAGAATATTGAGTGGAACGGCGGATCAGAGCCAACCATTGTAGCGGGCAAAACCTATGAGGTGTCGATTATGAACGGCATCGCTCTTTATGTAGAAATTGAACCTCAAACACAATCGCAGTCATGACGCAGAGTTTTATCAAAAACGGACAAATCCAAACCTTCGACGTTAGAGGCGGCAAGGTAGTGGCGACAATCAAGATAGACGGCCGTTGGGTCTCCAATCCGTCGTATGAGGATTTTATTGCGGACGGTTGGCAGCCATACACCCCGCCTGCACCCGAACCATACCTTCCGACGAAGGAAGAGTTGGTGGAGAGCAAACTGCGCGAGCGATATAGTATCAATCAAGAGTTTGAGGTGAACCGCAAACGCGATACCGAACCGCAGGCTTTCGCGGCCTATTATGCCTATGTCGAGGAATGCATCGCATGGGCAGAGCAGCAGCCGCACCGAGTAATAACCGAAGAAGCAACAAGAGAATGAGCACACCATTGCTACATAGAAGACGGCTGATGATGTCACAAGTTGGAGGTTCAAAGCCCACACCACTTCCGAACGAGGTGTGGGTATGGCCTACCACGCAGACCCCCGATGTAAACATGGTGCAGAACGTAACCCTAATCGGTACGGGCGAAATAAACGGAATTAAGATTTGCAAGTATGACAACCCCGTTTTGACCGCAGGGCGTTTGATACTGACAACGGAGAAACTATATAGTATTATAGTATTCCCCGAAGGTTTTCAAGGACAAAACATTAATCAGTATTGGATATTCAATCAATACATTTCGCACCTATATCTTCCGTCAACCTTCCAATATATCGGGCAGAGGAACTTCAATATAGGCATTGGAGGTCGGCTTGATAATGTGTGGCTTGCATGGAATGAGCCGCCCACATACGCGCCTATCCAAACGGGCTACGACCGCGTAGTTACCTACCACGTCCGCGCAGGACTGAAAGCCGCGTATGTAGCCGCAGGGTGGCCGTCTACCAAGATACAAGAGGATTACGAATTTAATCCGTGGGCGAACATTACGCGCGGAGGGTTTGGCGTAGAGAATCCGAGTTCCGAAAATAACGATAGGTAATAACACTATGAAACCAAACGAATCAAATAGAGCATGGACATTGGTAGTTTCCTTTGTCGTTGTTGCTGTAATAGTCCTTATTAAGCGGCTGCTAAAATGGAAGTGAATAAATCGCATATTATCACCGCAGCGGTCAGTCTCGCTATTGGACTGATTGCAGGCCTGCTTCTCCGAGGCTGTGGCCACGACGAACCCGCCCCGGAGCCGATAGTGTTGTCGGACACAATCACCATCACCGACACGTTCCGGATTGCCGGGAAGACGAAGATTGAGTACAAGACTTTGTGGGATACATTGGTCGTCCGGGACACCGACACCATCGCCGTGACGATTCCCATCGAGCATAAGGAGTACCGCGACACGTTCGTCACCGATAGTAGCCGCATTGAGTTGGGAGTTCGTTTCCAAGGCTACAAGGCGAAGATTGACAGCATAGACTTGCAGTACCGATTTGAGGTCGAGCCGCGAACGATTGTAAAGAAAAAAGGATTCGGGCAGTTCGTCGGTGTCGGTGTCGGGGTTGGCTACGGCGCGAGTGTTGTCGAGCAGCGGGTTTACGCAGCGCCGCAAGTCGGAGTGACCTTTGTTTATGGATTCGGCTATCATTGGTAGTATGTGCCTAAAAGATTTATATAATGCTTGCCGTGGATTGAATGATTCCGACCGCAAGGAAGTGATGATATTTTGGAAGATATGTCGTACATATAAAAATATAAGTCAGTTATGATTTGGAAGAATTGGAAATTTTGGGTTGCAGTAGCAGCCGTGGTATTGGTGCTTGTCGCCGTTGTGTTGTTCTTCACCGTGCCCAAGTTCGCGCAGATCGTGGGCGGTGCATTGGCAGGAATCATCATCGGCTACATTGCCGGGTACGTCGTTTGCAAGAAGTATGGAAGTACGGCAGATAAATAATCAACCGCAACTCCCCTATTGCGTGCTTGGAGTGGCAGACACCGAGCGCGGGCGAGAGATTGAGCAGGAAATGCGCGAATGGTTGGAGCCGAACTACAACCTCATAGAGGTGTGGCACGACGGCTCGCTATTCGAGCAGCCTGCGCTCCGCTACATGCAAGACCTCTGCATAAAGACAATGCGGCCGTGCCTTTATCTCCACACCAAGGGCGCGTACAACCGCCCGGAGATATCGGCGATGGTCCGCGACATGTGGAGGCATGAGTTTACGCGCTACCGGGACGTTTATTTCGGTTTGGTCAACCGCCCCTACGCGGTGGTGGCCTGCCCGACGACCGGGAGCGACAAAACAACGTGGCACAACGGATTCGTGGCCAATTGGCGCGCGATGGCCGACCACCCGCTTATCGAACCGAACGCGAACCGCATGAAATTCGAGCGCTTGTTCATTGGATCCACAACGCAAGTCATTGGAGTAATCCGCAACGACATCCATCGGGAGCAGGGCCACGTGGACGAAAAAACGCGCAAGTATTGGAACTTAATCAATCAATAAATCATGGACGTTCTCTACGTAGTTGGAAACGGCAGCAGTTGGCAAAACAACGAACTGCGATATAGCCTGCGAAGCATTGCGGTCAACGGCGGCAACGTCGGCAGGGTGTTCTTGGTCGGTTACAAGCCGGATTTCGTCAGCGACGAGGTGCATTTCCTCCCGTGCGACGACCCGTACCCTTACGCAGAGCGACACAAGAACATTTTGCGGAAGGTAATCAAGGCGATAGAGGAAACGGACATCGCACCACACTTCCTTATCTCGTCCGACGATCACTTCTATATCAAGCAGACGGATTTCGATGCGCTCCCGGTTTACTACCGCAAGGAATCCATCCCGGACGGCATTCCGTTTGGCAAGGAGTTTAATCCTTACTTCCACAGCCTTGTGGAAACGCGCGAAATGCTGCTGCGCCACGGAATGACTACATTCCAAACGAACCCGCACTGCAACACGCACTTCGACGCGGATGTGTATCGCGCCAACAAGGCGCTGTTTGACGAGTGCTTTAAACTCCCCCACGGGGGCGAAATGAACTGCGTAATGGGTAACTTGCTCATTGCCGCAGGCTACAAGAGCGAACTATTCAATGACTGCAAGTTGTCCGGAAGCATACATGCAGCCGAATGGGCGCAGCGAATTGGCGAATCCAACTGCGTGAGCGGAGTGCCGCGAATAGGCATGACGTATCTCGGCAATTGGCTCGTTCGTCACTTCCCGAATAAGTGTCACTATGAAAAATAAATAAAGCCATGAAACGAATCGAATTAATCAAGGAGTTGCAGCGCTATTTCGATCTGCGCGAACTCGTCGACCAACCGACCTACAACAAGTACGGCGACTTTGCGTGGAACTTCTTCCGCACGGAGTTGTTGGAAACCCTGCTCGTTGTCCGCAGGGACATCGTGCAACGTCCTATCTCGGTCAACACGTGGTCACTCGGTGGCCGATTCAAGGAGCGCGGCCTGCGCCACAATCTTTCTGCCGAGGTGCAGAAGAACACCAATGCAGGCCGTCAATATTTGTCCGGGCATTGCGTAGGCGCAGCCGTGGACTTTGATGTCAAAGGAATGACCGCGCTGCAGGCGCGTCAAGCGATACAAGCGAAAGCCAATCTGCTGCCACATCCGATACGTTTGGAAGATGGCGTTACGTGGGTACATTTGGATGTCTACAATGACGGCAGCAAGGGCAAGGTTGTGCTTTTTAGAGTTTAAATTCAAAATATTATGAATCAAGATTTTACACAAGAATTAGTGACATGGGTGTTGGGAATCTTTACGACACTCTTCGGTGGATTAAACATCTTCCAATGGTTTACTCTGCGCAGTTTAAAACGAATCAAAACGGCCGAGGCTGACAAGGCAGAGATTCAAAACCTCAAGGACGTGATTGAGACGATTCAAAGCAGCATGAAATGCGAAATCGACCGATTGCGCGCCCGCGTTGAGGAAGCAGAGAAACGTGCAGACGAAGCAGAGAAACGTGCAGATGAAGCCGAGAAACGAGCCTCCGAGAACGTTGGCAAGTATCTCGACCTCTGCCAAAAGCACGACGACCTTCGGAAGGAATTTGAAGATTACAAACTCGCTCACAAATGACACTCGAAGAGGCCCAACGGATATGGCAGAAGAAGAACGGCGGCAGAGTCGCTGACTCCGAACACGTCCTCCAAGTCAACTGCGTGAATTGGTATCGGTTGGTCTATCCTAAACAAGCACATTTGCTCTTTGCCATTCCCAACGGCGGGTGGCGCAATGCCACAACGGCGGCGAAACTGAAAGCCGAGGGTGTTGTCGCCGGGGTGCCGGACTTGTTCTTGGCCATCCCACGTGGAGAGTTCCACGGGTTATGGATTGAAATGAAGAACGGCAAGGCGGGTCGATTGAGTGAATCGCAAAAGGGCATGATAGAACTGCTCCGCAGTCAAGGATACAAATGCGAAGTGTGCCATTCGGCATTGGAGTTTCGAATAATAGTTCAAAACTATTTAGATAAGTAAAATAATCGCAGGGGAGAAAAAAAAACACCCCCTGCCTCCCAAAGTCAAAGAAGTTTGCAGACACGTTGACTTTGAGCAAAGGTGAAGTAACCACCACGGCAGAGAGCATTGGCTCAATGTAGTGCGGTTACTTCGCTGTTTTTGTGTCTGCGGGTGCAAAGGTACAACAAATTTTTGACATGACCAAATTTTTATAACATGAAAAGTGAAATGATGGACAAAATCGTCACCATTGTGGCAGAAGTGTGCGAGGTTCCGGCATTGGAAATCCGCTCGACCACCAAGAAAGGCGACGTTGTGGAAGCGCGCTGCATCTTCGTGCAATACTGCCGCGCGTATGGAATTGCACCCGCTGTGATTGCCAAGTTTCTCAACCGAAAGCGGACAATCTCCGTTTACGATCATCTGCGTAACTACTACATTTATAGGAAGCAGTCGTTTTCTTTTCGGAATCTATGCCGTGAAGTGGAAGCCAAACTCACGGATTCTTACCCACGAACTTAACGTTTACTTTTTCGCCTTGCGCCACAAAAGCAGTACTTTTGCACCGCAGTTTAGATATAACTGAACCGCACCAACCTCCGAAGGGATAAGAGGAGAGCAAAAGTAATTACTAACATGGCAGAAGGAATGACAATGAACGATTATCTCGTTCTCGAAAAAGTCGGCAACCGCCAACGTGGTGTGTCCAACACCGCGCTCGGTCTTGGCATCGCCGGACTTGCTGTGGCTGCAACCGGAATCATCGCTGTCGGTTGGGGTGTCAATGCCGCAAGTAAGGCTCGCAGCCGCGCTGCGGAGAACCTTGCCTCGGCAAATCAATTGGCGCTGCAGCAGGCGATTGCTAACGGCCAAGAGGCCAACCGCGCGCTTGCTTCGCTCATTGGAGTGGAGCGCTCGAGCCGCGAGACATGGCAGGCTGCACAGCAACCGACCATCGGTCAGTACGTCGATGTGCAGACCAACCCTAACCTCAACGCGCAGTTGCAGGACTACGTAACCGCGATGGCAACCGCTACCGCGCAGGCAAACAACAGCGGAATAAACTCGGCCGTGGGAAGCGAGAACTTCCTGCGCGTGCAGCATTATTCCGCACCGCAACCCTGCGGATGTGGCTGCGGTCAGTAAGCCGACGGAGGGAAAATAAGCATGGCAAAACATGCTTATTTCTCCCTTTTTTGGCAAATTAAGAGAAAACCGCCCGAAATCAACCTCTAAACGGAACGAAATTGCAAATTTTGCAAAATTCCTACAAAAACGACGATGATATTTGGAAGAGAATATGACTTTTCGCTCATTCGCACAACGAGCAAGGAAGCGCTGCTGCGGTCGGCCTTGTTGGTCAGCAACAACGACATCCGGAAGGCCACGGAGATTGTGGAGTATTTCACGAAGCAACTGCCAAACCTGCCGGACACGGATCCGGCACCGCTTTCCGCTTTAGACCAAGTGGACGCGTTCGCTTCGCGCTTGTCCGCATGGGGAGAGAAGCACCCGGACATAACAAATGGCCTTGGCAATATCCTCATGCAAGTTTTGAAGAATAGCAAATTGGGCGCTTTCTTGCAGCCTGCCGCAGGGGCGGCTACGGAGGTGCCTGCAGCACCTTTAGTATGAGCCTATGCTACAGCCATTTAATGTCACACTCCCCGTTTATGCAGAAACGCAAGCGGAAGCGCAGGAACTGCAAGAGACCCTGCGGGAGTTCGCAATCAAAAAGTATAACGAGGGCGTGTACCCGCGCGCAGCCAAGTTGAGCAGTTTGCTAAAGCAGTACGGCAACAGCGCGATGGTCGCCGCCTTCATAAATTGAAACGACTATGCCAATGCCACAACGACCCATGAGTATTTTTGAACTCATAAACGTGAACATCAACACTCTCAACGAGAACGTTCACACCCTCATGCAACAAGTAGCCAACACGCAACAAGAGGTTTTGGCTCTTGCGCAGATGTTCAAGGCACCGGAACAGCCTAACGTCCTCCCCGGCGGAGAAGGTGCCAAAACGGAACAAGTAGGAGAGGCAAACAAACCCACCGGATTATGAACTGCAATATGATCCAACCCGCGAGCATTTCGGTCACTCCCATGCTCGGCTCGACGGCAAGTCCGTATGAGGTCCTTGTTAACATCACGCAGCGCCTTTGCTTCCCGTGTTGTGTCGGCAACCCTCCCGTCTTTGATGGGCGCTACTCCCTTGTAGGGGTTTCGCAAGTAGGAGAAGGGCAGTACGTGGCCACACTCCACTGCGAGGGTGTTATCTGCTACACACCGCTTGGTGGCGGTTGTGGCTGCACCAAGTCGCAGCCGTTGTCGCAAGACTTCACCATTCCAATCGCGTCAACCACCGCGCCGACCATCACCTTGGCGCAGGGCGCAAGTAAGAACACGTTAGCGACGACTGCGTGTCAGCAGGCGAGCCGCACGTTCGTTAGCGAAACACCGCTGACGATTACAATCGCAACCGCATGATGGAGTGCTTGGGAATAGCAATGCTGCTGATGGCCGGGGCGACACTCGGTGTTCATCTTGGGCTACCGCAGGCAATAGCCGCAGTCTTGGCGAAGATATGCAAGTGCCACAAATGTTTGTCCTTTTGGACCGCGTTGGTTGGACTGCTTGCCGCCGGGTGTTCGCTTGCCGTCGCAGTATTGCTATCCCTTTTGGCCGCCTATGCGAGTAATTGGATGGCGCTCATATTTATTTTACTCAATAACGGATACAATAAGATATGGCGAAAACTAAACAAATAAAGCCAACGGACGTGGCGGCAACGCGAAAGCAGTCGCCCGTTATCTTGGCCAATTACAAACCGCTGCCGCGTTTCGGCTCGGCATGCACAAACTGCAAGTGATATGGACTACAAAAAGATGATCACCGACTTCGCCAACGCAGGCGGAGACGAAAAAAAGATGTGGGCGGCCGTTGCTGTGACCTCGGAAGCAATGGCAGCGCTGAATGAATTGGATCCGGACAAGCACGAATGCCTTCTGCGCAAGTTGTCCGAGACGTTGTACGGCAAACACTACACCGAGGACATCGCCCGCGCGGATGTTGCCAAACTGCACTACATCGACAAGAGTGGGGTGGAGAAACACGGCGCGCATTGGTCCGTCGACGAGGTCGAGGCTGCTACCGCAGATAAAGCCTTCCCGAAAGGAACCACCAAGTGGGATAAGTACGTGGCCTACAATGCCATGTACGCAGACTTGTGTACCAAGTTCGACGATGGCCAAATCCTCGCGGCTGCATTCCTCTTTTGGTTTGCCGATAAGGATTGGACCGGAGAAGGGAAGATTTGGGACTACATGTCCTTAAAATAGGCCGTTTCTGTCAAAATCCCGTCAATTTGAAAACATAAAAAGAAACAAGCCGCTGATTTACAGCGGCTTGTTTTGTTTGAGTTGTGATCCATGCAGGAGCCCGCAGCCTTTGAACCCTTGCTAACTGCTGACATGGGAGTCGGCGGTGAGTCACCTTGTTTTCAAATGAATGTATCTTATTCGTATCTTGTTTATCTATCACACATTTGCATACATTCATATGAAAACCCGTCAAAATCTCGTCATTTTCGCTCGTTCATGCTTTTGAGGACGTTCAGTTTCATTTCGTCGTCCACGGATGCGTAGCGACTGAACGCGTGCGAGCCGTTGACGTGCCCGGTGAACGCGGATGTGATTCGTTCGGATCCGGTCTCCTTAAAAACGTTCGCCATGAACGTGCGCCGCGCCAAGTGCGAACTTGCTACCTCCCACAGCCTTTTGGGAATGGTGGCGAGGGTTTTCGGGTCTTGCACCATGACGATGCGGTCAAGGCCTGCCACGTGGAAGATGGTGTGGATGTCGCGGTTGTAAACGTTCGGGTGTACGAACGGCAGCAGCCTGCCGTCGGCCTGCTTGTCTTTATACCGGGCGATTATCTCCAAGGCGGTGTCCGAGAGAGGCACGCGCACCACCACCGGGTTGTCCTTGCGCAGTTTGTGTTGGATGTACTGCAACCATCCGTCCTTGGTCACGTTGTCCTCGGTCAGTTCGACGAGGTCGGAAACGCGGCACCCAACATGGCATTGGAAGATGAAGATGTCGCGTTGCACGCGTAGGTAGTCCGGCAGGGCGGCTTGGTACAGCGCGTTTCGCTCCGCAATGGTGAGGAACACGGGGGATCCGTACACCTCGGTTTGTATCTTGTACTTACCCGCGCCGAAAGGGGTGTCCGGCATGTAGCCTTTGGAAACCGCGAATCGGCAAACGGCAGACAACTTCTTCAATCGCGCGGACATGGTGTTACGTGACCGGACGATTGTCTTTTCGGCCTTCTGCTCTGCCGCAAGGAACTGCGCGAACTGCTCCACAACCGCCGGGGTGATGGTGTCCGCGTAAACGGCTCCGTGTTTGGCTTCGAATCGGGCAATATCACCAAGCAGCACATCGTAGTGCCTTTTGGTCTGCGGCTCTATGTGTTTTTCGCCAATATAAAGACGTACACATTCGCTCACGCGCATACGCGTATTACGCGCGCGCTCGCCAAGGCCCGCGAGGTTGTCAATGGTCCGTTGCAGCCAACCCTCGTCGGCATCGTATTTCTCCCGCCACCACGCGTCGGCTATCGCGTCCGAAAGCACGTCGAGTTGGTGTTGCTTCTCCCGGATGGCCAATGCCTCGGGGGTCAGTTTCTTGGGAATAACAAGCGCCCCGGCTGCATCGTCCCACGCGTCCACCGGAACGGGGATGTGCGTTTTGGCTCGTTGGGAGAACGTCCCGTCGTAGAATCGTGCAAGCACCTCGGCCTGCCCGTTGTGAACGCGGGTCGATATGCGGAATTTAGTTGTTGGCATAGAACTCCCCTTTTCCAAAGAACAGCCAATCGAGCGAAACGCCGAAGTTGGCCGCGAGGTTGCAGATGTTGTCGACGGTGCAGGATACATCGCCTTTCTCCATCATTGAGAAATTCTGCTGCAGCAACCCGGTCTTTTCACAAAACTCCTTCTTCATTTGGACTTTCTCGTCCGCGTATAATAGTCGGTAGGCACGCAGGAAACGCGCGTCTATCTCTGCTCGTTGTTTGCTTCGTGTAGTTCTCATAGTTAATCGTTTTTTTCGTGCGCACGCACGTGTTCGTTATAAAGGTCAATTAATGGAATGCCGTCATTGGTCACCCAATAAGGGGATGATTGAACGGCATAACTTGTTCCACGCAGTTGCTGCGTGAGTTTCGACAAGGAGTACGGCTTTCCGTTGTAGGTCACTTTCTTGTTGTCCGCGATTTGGCATGTCAAAGAGTTGTCCTCGCTAAAGGTGAGAACGTCGCCAACGTTGAGACCCATTTTGAAAAAGTCCATCTTCGGGTTCTTGCGCCTTTCCTCCTCGGTGTTGATTACCTCTTGCACGGCTTGCTGCATTGGCTCGAATCGTCCGAGATTGCGCATAAGGTTGTCCACCACCGATGGATCCACCTCGAAAAACTCGCTCCCGACGAGACGTTTGTCTTTGTAGTTGACGTGCAACGTATGCTCGATATTGAATAAGTCCTCCAACGGCACCTTATAGGCGAAAGCGCATGCAAAGGGTTTCGGCACGGCCGTTCCAAGCACGCGCATGCGTTTATTGATGTCAAGGCAGCGCGTTGCGCCAATCTTGACCATTCCCGGGAAGTAGGGGTTCGTTAATCCGTATATGAGTCCGTATTCCATTTTACTTTGATTTTAGCAGTTCCATGAAGTCTTGTCGCTGCGCGGTCATTTCCTGCAGCAGTTTCTCTATTTGTTTATCTTTTTCGGCCACCAAGGCGAACCACTCCTCCTCATGGGAAAATTTTTTTTGCGGTACTCCTACGCTATTGTAGTTTCCGCTGACGTTTTGCATTCCTTCGCCGTTCGACGGGTCGCCCACGGAAACTTGGTTATTCGGGGTTAGCATTGCCCCCGTTCCAAACATAACCCAATCGCGGCTCAATTGAGGAAATTTTGCGGATAATTTTTCGTAAAGGTTTGCACTTGGTGTGTCACTCATCTTCCGAATGGTTCCGGTAGCCACCCCGAGTTCGCGCTCGAACGCACGAACGGAAAGGCCGGAAGCCTCGATAAATAGGAAGAGTCTATCTTTTTGCGTTTCCATAATGATTTGATTTAGAAAATAAGTTTAACAAATGGCACAAAAATGCAGTATTTCCTCACTTTTTCCTCAAAAAATTTGCACATGAGGAAAAAATGTATTACCTTTGCACCGAAAACGAAACGTAAACGGGGCGACACCTCGAAAATTGCCGCAAAGGTAATACAAAAAAATCGAATAAGCAAATAAAAACGGAATAAAAATTCAAAATTCGATGAAGTTATGAATAATATCCTTTCCGGCCGCAACCCGATTGCGGAAGACACAATCAAACTGAAAGCGCAGCGCTTCGTGATGATGCACCGCGGATTCGGGCGGAGTCACGAGAAGGCCTACATGGCCGGAGCGATGGACATTCTTGCAGAACTAACCAAATACAATGCAATATGAAAAAGGCAAGGCTTATCAACTTAATTGTGTGGGCGGTGACCGACATCGCGATCTGCATAGGAATTTGCTTCCAATGGAGCGCGCAAGGCTGCGGGACAAAGAGTTTAGTATTGGGAGTGGCTTACTTCACCATACTGACCGCCGGGATTGGATTTGTAATTGACCAAACGCTAAAAGAAAGGAATAAGTAAAATGAGAACGATTGAACAATTGCGCGAACTGCGCAGAGGCCTACCGAGAGGCAAAAAGGATCCGTGGGGTGGCTGCTGCCCATCGAAGCGAGTGCTGCTGAACCGCCTGCTGAAGAAGGACAGCCTTGACCTCGCCACCGACGGAGAAATCACGGTAATGAACGAATTTTTGCAGCACTGCGTGGCTATCAAGAAGGAGAACAAAGAGTACGCAAAGGTAATTGCAAAATTGGCGAACTCATGAACAACCCACTTGAACAATTGGCCGGACAGCGGGCGGTGATCATGATTGATTCACAAACCCTGCTCGAGTACCTACACGCAGACCGCGAGAGCACCTACATGGAAGGAGTTCGGGACGGCAAGCGCCTTGCGGAGGCAGCAGCCTTGGCCACAACGGACAAACCGCTGACCAAGAAGGAAGCAGCCGAAGCGCTCGGATTCTCGGAAGGAACCATTGATAACATGCGCCGCCGGGGCGACATCGAAAGTTACGAATACGGCGGGCAGGTTAGAATCGAACGGAGCGAGGTAGAGCGATTTAAGCGAAACCACGCGAACCTTTACGCAAAGAGTAGAACCCTTAAATAACGGACAACAATGGAAATGGACATAAAAGATAGATTGAACAAGGCCTTTGCCGAGATAGACGGCATCCTCGCCGAGGCGGTGGAGAAAGGCGAAATCAAGTACTCCATGTTTGGAGGTGTGATAGGCGACGTGTTCGTGAGCAACGACGGAGCCATTGTTCACAAAATCAAATCGGCGGCAGTACTGAAGGCCGTAGCAAGTCAACGCGCCCGCGAACTTGAACGCGAGGTGGCTTTCCACCGGGATGCCTTGGCAGAAGCCGAGACGGAACTTGAGCGAGTACGTAACATCAAAATCTAACGACTATGGCACCTTGGAAAAGAACCGAACAGCCGAAAGACCCGAACGAAAAGTGGTATTGGAAAACCGACGGAGAAGACGAAGTGTACATCCACCGCTTCACTGAACGGAGACTGCGCGCTGTGTTTGAGGTCAAGCCGAATCAGCATTATTGGGTCAACGGAGAGCAAATGGAGTACGAATCCCCCGTTGAGGTTATTACGGATTGGGCGATCTTTGGAGGAGCGAATACACTATCCGCTTTTGCGAAGGCAGGCATTTTGGAAACAAGATTCGCATACCAATTTGCAGAGGATTGGGCGGTTTTTGACGAGCGTGTTCGAGAGGTGGAGTGTAGAAGAATACCTCGCAATAAAATGATTATTTGCTACGGGCACTTCCTGCCTGCCGAACACAAGCGCGACCTTTGCGGCAATTGGGATTTACATTAACTAACCAAATAAACGGACAACAATGGAACGATTG